>Ga0136846_1225049_pt1 | contig 12270 bp, 15 predicted proteins | sample HopSoiMetagenom2_FD_96841 | JGI IMG/M metagenome (GOLD analysis project Ga0136846, IMG submission 96841) | Grasslands soil microbial communities from Hopland, California, USA - 2 Assembly 2016 (version 4) | ecosystem: Environmental > Terrestrial > Soil > Grasslands | place: USA: Hopland...
CCTGCTGGTCGCGCGCGTGCGCGCGACGCCGGAACGCGCGGATGCGCAGCGCATCGTCGCCGGGGCCACGCCGCTCGTCTTCTGGACGCTCTACTTCGGGATCCTGCGCTACGGCTACGGGATCGTCTGGGAGCGCAACGTCTGGCTCAGCGCGGTGCTGCTCGCCGGACTGAGCGGGATCCTGATGAGCTCGCTGCTCTCCCCGGCGCAGCCCGTGGTCGCGGTGGACGACGTGCACCTGCACGAGCTCGGCGCCGGCGACGGCGACGCACGGCTCGCGGCCTGAAGGTTTTCAAAAGCTGCGGCTGCGACTCTCGCAACATGATCGTGCTGGCATGGAGCCTCACCGCCCTCGCAATCCTCGTCGCAGGTGGCCTGCTCGCCCTCGGGATCGAGCTGAACCGCCGCGACTACCGCGCCCGCGACCGTGCCGCCCTCGGGGGCGGCACGGTCGTCGCGCTCCCGGTGGAGCGCGACGACGAGCAACTCCGCGCGGCCTGAAGCGGCCTTCGAGAGCAAAAGGTATTTCGAAGGGCCGCTCCCGACTCTGTCAGCGCAAGCCTGCCCATTGAACGCGCAGACGACTGGAGGACCCGGTGCTGGACAAGCTTTCGACCAATCCCAACCGACGGCGGCCGACCTGGCAAGGCGCGGCTCTCGCCGTCGCTCTGCTCGCGGCCGTCGCATTCGCCTTCGCGACGCTCACCGGTCTCGCGTGGTCGGCCGGCGGCAGCCGCCCGCTCGACCCGCTCTCGACCGAACCGGTCCCCGAGCCCGCGAATCTCGGCGACTTCGTCGTCGACCGCAGCGCGGCGATCGCGCTGGGCAAGGCGTTCTTCTGGGAGATGCAGGCCGGCAGCGACGGCATCACCGCCTGCGCGACCTGCCACTACAACGCCGGCGCCGACACGCGCACGAAGAACCAGGTGAACCCCAAAGGCGGGCCGTTCTTCAACGGCGGCGCCAACGGTCAGCTCGCCGCGGCGGACTTCCCCACACACAGGCTCGCCGATCCGGACAACGCCGCCTCGCAGCTGCTCGCCGACACGAAGAACGTCGTCGGCTCGCAGAGCATCGTCAACACCAAGTTCGACCACCTGATCCCCGGATCGGCGGCCGAGGCCGGGGTGCCGGTGCCCGACAAGGTCTTCTCAGTCGGCGGCGTCAACGTGCGCCAGGTCACGCCGCGGAATGCGCCGACGGTGATCAACGCGACGTTCAACTTCCGCCAGCAGTGGGACGGCAAGGCGCAGAACGTCTTCAACGGCGTCAACGTCTGGGGCGACCGCACGCCGGGGGCAAAGGTGCTCGAGGCGCCGACGCCGGGCCAGCTCCAGCCTGTGCGCCTCGAGATCCCGAACGCCTCGCTCGCGTCGCAGGCCGTCGGCCCGATGACGAACGCAGGCGTCATGTCGTTCGCCGGCAGGGGCTGGCCCGACATCGCACGCAAGCTGACCTCGCTGCAGCCGCTCGGCGAGCAGAACGTCAGCACGAGCGACAGCGTCCTCGGTCCGTACGCCGACGCGTCGGGCAAGGGCCTGCGCGTCTCGTACGCCGACCTGATCGAGCAGGCCTTCGCACCGCGCTGGTGGGGCTCCACTCTCGTCGTCAAGAATCCGGGCGCCAACCAGACGTTCGTCCCGGCACCGACGGGCGCGCTGCCGTCGAACGAGATCACCCAGCTGCAGGCGAACTTCTCCCTCTTCTGGGGCCTCGCCGTCCAGCTGTACGAGTCCTCACTCGTCTCCGACTAGACGCCGGTCGACGAGTTCCTCTCGGGCGACCAGAGCGCGCTGACGAAGCAGCAGGTCGACGGCATGAAGGTCTTCACCGGCAAGGGGCAGTGCTCGACGTGCCACGCCGGAGCGGAGATGACGAACGCCGCGACCGCGGCCGTCGCGCAGAGCCCGCTCACCGACGGCGCCGACACGGGCTTCGCGAATCTCGGCGTCCGCGACCCGAAGGAAGACGTCGCCCTCGGCGGGCTCGACGTCAACGGCAACCCGCTCTCGACAGCCGGCGCACCCGCCGGGGCAGTCGACGGGATGTTCAAGATCCCCGGGCTTCGCAACGTGGGCATGACCGCGCCCTACTTCCACAACGGCAGCGCGGGCACGCTCCGCCAGGTCGTCGAGTTCTACAACCGCGGCGGCAACGTCGACGCGCCGAACAAGGCGAACGAGATCAAGCCGCTCAACCTGAACGACTCGGAGAAAGACGATCTCGTTGCCTTCCTCCAGGCCCTGAGCGATCCGCGCGTGCTGCTGCAGCAGGCGCCGTTCGACCACCCCGAGCTCCTGATCCCGCACGGGGCTGCCGGCGACACGACGTCCGTCGCGACGAGCGCACCGGGTGTCGCCGACGACGAGTACCTCGAGCTGCCGGCCGTCGGCGCCGGCGGCGCGACCCAGATCCAGGCATTCCCGAACAACCCGTTCCTGCCCGGCTTCCTGCAGCAGCTACCCGCAGGATCGTTCGTGCCCGTCACCGGCGCCGTTCCTCCCGCGGCGCCGGTGACGGCCGAGCCCTCGCCGACGCCGGAGGCGCCCGTCGCGCAGACCGGCGCAGTCGAGCAGACGGCCTCGACGGCGACGCCGACGGTCGCGCCCACGGTGAGCCCGAAGGTCACGAAGACGCGCCTCGTCGCGACGGTGACGACAGTGCTCGCGCTGAAGCACGGCGCGCGCCTGCGGGCCCGCGCCGTCGACAACCGCGCCCGCGCCGACAACGGCCGGCGGCAGCTGATCCTGCTCTCCGGCAGCAGCATCGGCAAAGTCGTCTCGCGCCGCGACGCGTACACGCTGAGCGCGAGATTCGCCCGTGCCGGGAAGGTCACCTTGCGGTTGCGACTCGCACGGAGCCAACTCGTGCCGGGGCGGAAGTTCCGCGTCCTCGTCGACACCATGGGCCGCCGTGGCGCAGTTGCCACGGCCCGGTTCGACGTGGTCGCGCCATGACCGCGGCCAGGGGAACCCTGTGGGCGTCGTCCGCGCTCGTCCTCCTCACGCTCGCCCTCGGGCTGGCGCTGGAGTGGGTGCCGGACGACGCCGACCAGGGATTCAGCCAGCGCATCTTCTACCTGCATGTGCCGATCGCGCTGACGGCCTACGGCTGCTTCGCAGTCGCGGGGTGGAAGGCGCTGCGCCTCCTCGCGACCGGAGTCGAGCGTTACGACGTCGAGAGCGCCGTCGCGGTCCACATCGGGACGATCTTCGGCGCGCTGACGCTGCTCACCGGCTCGATCTGGGCGCGCATCTCCTGGGGCGTCTGGTGGACCTGGAGCGAGAACCAGCTCGTCCTGTTCCTCGTCATCTTCCTGTTCTACTCGGCCTACTTCATGCTCCGGCAGTCCGTCCCGGCCGGCATCGCACGCGCCCGGATGTCGGCCGTGTTCGCGCTGCTCGGGATCGTCCTGATCCCCATCAGCTTCCTCGCGATTCGCCTCGCGGCGAACTTCATCCACCCGGTCGTGTTCACGAGGAGCGGGCCGCAGATGGCGGCGCCGATGCTCCTCGCGTTCGTCCTGTCTCTCGCCGGGATGGTCGCGCTGGCGATCGCGCTCTATGCCTTCGAAGTCGGCGGCAAGCTGCTCGACCGCCGACTGCGTGAACTTCGGGAGGTGACCGCATGACCCCGTCCGATCGCTACGTCGCCGCGGCGTACATCGTGTTCCTCGGCGTCCTGCTCGCATACGTGCTGATCCAGTCGCGCAAGCTCGCGCGTTTCGAGCGCCAGGTCGAGCAGCTGGAGCAGAGGTCGCGGTGAGCCGCGCCCGCCACGTCGTCGTCGTCGGCACGTCGCATCGTCACGCGCCCCTCGAACGCCGCGAGCAGCTTCGACTCTGCGAGAGCCAGGCTGCCGAAGTGGTGCAGCGCCTGTCGTCGCACGGCCACGAAGCCGTCGCGCTCTCGACGTGCAACCGCACCGAGCTGTATGTCGCCGGCCCGGACGCGCGGATGGCGCGCTGGGGCGCGGAGGCAGAGCTGCGGTTGCTCGGCGCAGGCGACGGGCTGTATCGCTACGAGGACGAACAGGCCGCGCGGCACCTCTTCCGCGTCGCGGCCGGGCTCGATTCGCTCGTCGCCGGCGAGACGCAGATCCTCGGCCAGGTGCGCGCGGCGCACGCCCTTGCGCTCGATGAGAGCGCGAGTGGCGCGACGCTCAACCGCCTCTTCCAGCAGGCCATCGAGGCCGGTCGCCGCGTCCGCACCGAGACCGAGGTCGCGCGCCATCCCGTCTCGGTGCCGTCGGTCGCGGTCGAGCTCGCGCAGCGCGAGCTCGACGGCCTTGCCGGGGTGAGCGCGCTGGTGGTCGGCTCGGGGGCGATGGGGCAGCTCGTCGCGCTGAACCTGATGCACCGCGGCGTCGGCCGCCTCGTCGTCGCCGGCCGCACCGCCGCGCGCGCAGCCGAGCTCGCGCTCCGCGTCGACGCGGAGTGGGTCGAGCTCGACGGGCTCCGGGAGGCGCTCGCCGGCGTCGACGTCGTCTTCTCGGCCACCTCGTCAGCGGCGCACGTGGTCACCGAGCGCGAGGTCGGGGCCTCGCGCGCGCCGCTGCTCCTCGTCGACCTGGCGGTCCCGCGCGACGTCGACCCTGCGGTCGCCGCGCTCCCGCACTGCACCGTTCGCAACCTCGACGACCTCGAGACGGTTGCCGCGTCGAGCCTCGACCGGCGACTGCGCGAGCTGCCGCGGGCCGAAGCGATCGTCGCCGAGGAGGCGGTGCGCTTCGTGCAGCGCCAGCGCGAGCTCGCGGCCGCTCCCGCAATCGCGTCGCTCCATCGCCGCGCCGAGGAGATCCGCGCCGCCGAGCTCGCACGCGCGGCCGGGCGCCTGGTGGGTCTCTCGCCGGCCGAGCGGCGCTCCGTCGAGTCGCTGACCGCGCAGATCGTCGCGAAATTGCTGCACGTACCGACCGTCCGCGCCAAAGAAGCGGCTCGGCGCGACGAAAACATGTACGCGGACGCGCTTCTCCATCTCTTTGCACTCAACGACGCGTGAATCGGAGCAACGGGAGGTGGGGATGAAATCGAACAATCACGTCCGCCTGGTGGTGGCACTGTCGGTAGCGGCGCTGCTCGCGGTCTTCCTGCTCTACACGAGCGTCGCCGGGAACGCGACGCCGTCGCTGAGCCCGAGCCAGCTGCGCGGTCACACCGGCGTCGTCACGCTCGCAGGCGTCGCGCTCGGGCCGGCGCGCGGCAACGCGCACGACACGCCGCTGCGCTTCCGGATGCGTGACATCTCCGGTCGCGGCGCGGCCGTCGCGGTCAGCTACCGCGGCGAGGTCCCGGATCTCTTCAAGGTGGGGCGGCACGTGCTCCTGCGGGGACGCCTGCGCGGCACGACGTTCGTCGCGCAGCCGGACTCGCTGGTGACGAAGTGCCCGTCGCGCTACGTCGCGAAGAAGGGGAGCGGAACCGGTGGCACTGCTCGGTAGTGGCGCACTTGCGCTCGCGCTGGGGTTGTACCTCTTCGCCGCTCTCGCCGGCGGGTGGGCCGCGGCGCGGAACGCGAAGCGGCTGCAGCGCTCGGCGCGCAACGCGCTTCTGGCCGCGCTGCCCGCCACCGCGGCCGCGACCGGGGCGCTCGTCGTCGCCTTCGTGCGCCACGACTTCTCGCTCGTCTACGTCGCGAATCACTCGAGCCGCGCGCTGCCGCTCGGCTATCGCTTCTCTGCCCTGTGGGGCGGCCAGGAGGGCTCGCTCCTCCTCTGGCTCCTGATTCTCGCTGCGGTCGCATTCGGCGCGGTCATGCTGAACCGCGACCTCGTGGACCGGGCGCTTCCGTGGGCCGTCCCGATCCTCGCTGCGCTGGCGTCCTTCTTCGCCTACTTGCTCGTCTTCGTCTCGAGCCCGTTCGACACCCAGCGGGCGCCGGTCGACGGCGCCGGGCTGAACGCGAGCCTCCAGAACCCATACATGCTCGCGCACCCGCCGCTTCTCTACCTCGGTTACGTCGGGCTGACGGTGCCGTTCGCATTCGCGATGGCAGCACTGCTCTCGCGGCGGCTCGACGCGCGCTGGCTCGCGGCGACACGCAGATGGACGATCGTCTCCTGGACGTGCCTCGGGCTGGCGATCCTGCTCGGCTCCAAGTGGGCGTACGGGACGATCGGCTGGGGCGGCTACTTCGCGTGGGATCCCGTCGAGAACGCCGCGCTCCTTCCCTGGCTGACGGCGACGGCCTACCTGCACTCGGTCATGGTGCAGGAGAAGAAAGGGATGCTCCGCGTCTGGAACGTGTCGCTCGTCGTGCTCACGTTCTCGCTCGCGCTCTTCGGGACGTTCCTGACGCGCAGCGGTCTCGTCAACTCGATCCACAGCTTCAGCAAGTCGTCGATCGGCGCATGGTTCGTCGGCTTGATCGCAGTCGTCGTCCTCGCCTCGGTCGCGCTCGTGATCACGCGGCTGCCGCTCCTACGTGCGCGCAGCCCGCAGCTCGAGTCGCTCGTCTCGCGCGAAGCGGTGTTCCTCTACAACAATTTGCTGCTCGTCGCGTTCGCGCTGACCGTGCTGTGGGGCGTGTTGTTCCCCGTCGTCTCCGAGACCCTGCGCGGCGTCCCGTACTCCGTCGGCCCGCCGTACTACAACTTCTTCCTGCGCGCGTTCGGTCTCCCGCTGCTGCTGCTGACGGGCATCGGGCCGCTGGTCGCGTGGCGCCGGGCGTCGCTGCGCTCGTTGCGCCGTGGTCTCACCTGGCCCGCCGTCGCGGCGCTCGCCGTCGGCGTGGCCCTCATCGCCGTCGGGGCCGGTACGCGGCCTGCCGGCCTGGCGGCGTACTCCTTCTCCTCCTTCGTGCTCGCGTCGATCGCGGTCGAGTTCGTGCGCGGAACGCGCGCACGGCGCTCGCTCGACGGCGGCTCGTGGCCGGCTGCGTTCTCGTCGCTCGTCGCGCGCAACCGCCGCCGCTACGGCGGCTATGTCGTGCACGGCGCGGTCGCGCTGCTGGCGATCGGCATCGCGGGCTCGAGCATCTCGCGCGCGAGCGTCGAGCGGCGCCTGCATCCCGGCCAGGCGGTCGCCGTCGACGGCTACTCGCTCCGGTACATGGGGACGTCGTTTCGCCCCGGCGCCAACCACGACGAGCTGCGCGCAGTGCTCGACGTGACTCATCACGGCAAGCGCGACGGGCTCGTCGCCGCGGGCCGCAACCACTACCACTCGGAGGCGTTCTTCGGAAACGCGGTCGCGATCAAGACCGACTGGCTGCGCGCGGAGGACCTCTTCGTGATCGCGGACTCATTCGCCGTCGACGGCTCGGTCGACGTGAAAGTGATCGTCAACCCGCTCGTCGACCTGATCTGGCTCGCCGGAGTCGTGTTCCTGCTCGGCTCCTTCGTCGCGTTGTGGCCGGATCCACGCGAGGAGCTCCGGCTCGCCCGTCGAGAGCTCACCGTCCGAAAGGTGGTACCAGCATGATCCTGCTCTGCATGCTCGCGCTCGCGAGCGCGGCGTTCGTCGCCTGGCCGTTCATCCGCTTCGCACCGGACCCGCTCACGAAGGAGACGGGGCTGCTCGAGGCGCTCGAGGAGCGCGACCGTGCGGTCGCAGCCTTGCGCGAGCTCGAGTTCGACCACCGCTCCGGCAAGGTCGTCGACGACGATTACCGCTCGCTGGTGCGCACATTGCGCGTCCGCGCGGCCGAGGCGCTGAAGCACGTGGACGCACATGCATAAGGTCGCGCGGGCCGGAGCAGTCGCGCTCGTCGCGGTGCTCTTCGTGCTCCTCGTCGTGCACATGGCGACGGCACAGCGCGGCGCCGCGGTCGCGGCGGCCGTCGCCGCAGGCAAGCAGCCGGCGGCGCCCGACTTCGAGCTGGACCGCCTGGACCGCGTCGGGACGCTGAAGCTCTCTTCCCTGCGCGGACGCGTCGTCGTCCTGAACTTCTGGGCGTCGTGGTGTCACGCGTGCAAGGACGAGGCGCGCACGCTCGCCGCTGCCGCCAAGCAATGGCAGCCGCGTGGGGTCGTCTTCGTCGGCGTCGACTCACAGGACTTCTCGAGCGACGCGCGGGCCTTCGCGCGCCGCTTCGGCCTCCGCTACGCGGACGTGCATGACGGATCCGGGAGCCTGATGACCCGGTACGGCGTCACCGGCCTGCCCGAGACCTGGACGGTGACCCGCGACGGCAGACTGGCCGCTCACATCGGCGGCGTCGCCGACACGCGCCGCCTAGGCAGCGCGATCACGCGAGCGCGGCGCGCATGATCTCGCGCCTCCTCGCAGCCGCGGCGCTCGCCCTGGTGCTCGCGACGCCGGCGCTCGGCGCCGACCCGCGCGAGCAGCGGATCGAGAACCGCGTCATGTGCCCGACGTGCCACCAGCTGCTCGCCCTCTCGCACTCGCCGATCGCGGAGCGCATGCGCACCTTCATCCGGACGCAGCTCGCCGCAGGCGAGTCGCCGCACGCGATCGAGGGCGACCTCGTCGACCAGTTCGGCCCGGCTGTTCTCGCCTCGCCGCCCGCTCGGGGTTTCGGGCTGCTCGCGTGGCTGATCCCGGCGGGTGGGGCCGCCGGGGCAGCCGCGGCCGTCTTTGCCTACGCCCGTGCCTGGCGCCGTCAGGGGCCGGACGACGGCGGGGCCGCCGACGTGTCCCCGGAGCTGCTGCGCCGGCTCGACCTCGAGCTCGTCGCCTACGACGAATGATGCGCCCCATCGTGCTCGCTCTCCTCGCGCTGGCGCTCACGGCGCCCGCGACGGCGTCGGCGCACGGCGCGTCGGCCTACGTCATGTCGGTGCGGGGGATCGAGCCGCCGCTCGCCGGCGTCCGCGCGCGGGTCGACCGCGGCTTCCGGCTCGTGCTGACGAGCACCGCCCGGGTTCCCGTCGTCCTGTACAGCCGTAACGGCGAGCCGTACCTGCGCTTCACGCGCGCGGGCGTCGCGGCCAACCTCGGCGGCTGGACCCTGATCACGCCCAGGCGGTCGTTCGCCGTGCCCGTTCCAGGCACGGGCAGGCCCGCAGTCGCGCCGCTCGCCGTACGCAGAGCGCCGGGCAAGTCGCACCATCTCGGGAACTGGCGCGTCCGGCTGACGGCGGGCGGCCGCAGCTACGCGATCGTCGGGAGCGTGGACTACCGCGTCTCGGACGGCGGGCTCGCCGAGCTGCTCTTCCCGCTCGCCCCGACGCCGCTCCTGCTGCTGTTCGCGGTCGGCGTCGCGCGGCGCGCGCGCGGTTGATCTGAGCTTCGCGTCACGTCGCGAAAGATTCCTGCATTTCTTTGGCAGGAACCCGCTCTTACTGACATGAATGTTCACGCAGCACGCCATGTGGTGGTGATCGCGGGTGACCGTGTTCCCGCCTCCGACCTGGTCTCCGCGCTGACCCGCCGCGCGGAGGCCGGGTCGATCCGAGTGACCGTCGTCTGCCCGGTGAGCGAGCCTGCCCCGGGCTTCGTCGTCTACGAGGACTCGCGCCGCGACGCCGCGCGCGCTCGGCTCGAGCTCGTGCTCGACGCCGTGCCCGGAGTGATCGGCTCCGCAGGCGGGTACGTCGTCGGAGAGGGCGTTCGCAGCGCCGTCCTCGACGCCTGTGCGCAGCTCGCGCCGGACGAAGTGATCGTCTGCGGTCGGCTTCCGCGGCGCCCTTTCGGGGGCGACGCCGCCGAGCTGCTGCAGCGCGAGGCCGGCGTCCCCCTCACCGTGATCGGGGAGGAGACGCAGGCGGTGCGCGGCATCCAATGCGTCCTCGCGGTCGCGAGCGGCGCCCTCCCGGGCGATGGGTTGCTCGCGCGGCTCCGCGTCCGCTCGCGCATCTCGCCGGTGCGGATCACGATCGCCTGCCCGTCCGAGGCGCACCATCCACGCCAGCTCGAGGTCGCGCACCGCGCAATCCGCGAGGCGGGCGTCGACGCGCACGTGTACCTCGCGCATCCGAACGCCTGCGTCGCCGCGCTGCACGCGGTGCAGGAGCGGCACGTCGACGAGATCGTCGTCGCCGTCGCTGCCCGGACCCCCCGGCGGCGGCGCGCTCGCCCCGAATGGATCTCGCGGGCGACCGGCCTCCCGGTTGACGCCGTCGTCGAGGAACTGCTGCTCCAGGAGGCGGCATGACGATCTCGATCCGGCTGTTCGGCCGGCTCTCGGTCGAGCACGGCGAGCAGGTGCTCGGCCCGCGCGACTTCGGCGGTGTCAAGCCGAAGCAGCTGCTCGAGTTGCTGCTCCTCGGCCACGGCCTCCCGGTCTCGAAGGACCGCCTCGCCGAGGGCCTCTGGGGTGAGCGCCTGCCGCGCAACGTGGAGGCCACGCTCGAGACGTACGTCTCGGTGCTGCGCAGGTCGCTCGGCGACCGAAAGCGCGAGCTCGTGGTGACCGAGCCGCGGGCGTACCGGTTCGCGCTCGACCAGGTCGAGCTCGACACCGACGAGTTCGACGAGCTGCTCGAGCGCGCGGCGACCACGAGCACGCGGACTGCGCACACGCTCCTGGAAGCCGCGCTGGCGCTGGCTGCACGAGGAGAGATTCTCGCCGACGAGCCGTACGCGGACTATGTCGCGCCGCTCCGCCGCCACTACAACGGCAAGGTGCTGTCGACGCTGATCGCAGCCGCCGAGTCGGCGCTCTCGCTCGCCGACGCGGGGGCCGCGCTCGCACACGCGGACGCGGCGCTCGCCCAGGACCGCTTCCACGAGCCTGCACACCGCGCGCGGATCCTCGCGCTGTACACGCTCGGCCGCCAGCACGACGCGCTCGACGCATTCGTCGCGTGCCGGCGCCTGCTCGACGACGAGCTCGGCCTCGAGCCGATGCCGGACACACGCGCGCTGCAGAAAGCGATCCTCGCCCAGGCCGATCCCGCCCGCCTCGTGGCGAGTCCTGTGCCGCCGCCCCCGCCGACGCAGCCGGGGATCCTGGTCGGGCGCCGCCGCGAGCTCGAGCAGCTCGAGTGCGTCGCGCGCGCGGCCCTCGAGGAGCGCGGCGCGCTCGTGCTCGTCGAAGGCGAGCGGTCGATCGGCAAGACGACGCTCCTGGACGCGCTCGCCTCGCGGCTCGAAGGCACCCGTCTCGGCCGGGCGCGCTGCACGGTCGCGGAGAGCAACCTCGCGTACGTGCCGCTGCTCGCGGCGCTGCGCGATGCGATCGGCGACGACGACCGGCTTGCCGCGATCGTCGTCGACGAGGACGCGCCGCGCCTCGGGACGCTCGAGGCCTTCGCGTCGCTGCTCCGCGAGCACGCGCCGCTCGCGCTGGTGCTCGACGAGGTCGACAGCGCCGACGACGAGACCGTCGCCGCGCTCGCCTACCTGCACCGGCGGACCGCCGACCTGCCGGTCGCGATCGTCGCCGCCTGCACCGGACGCATCGACGACCTGCAGCCGACGCTGCGGATTCGCCTCGACGCGCTCGGCCGCGACGAGCTCGACGACGACGCGCTGTTCGAGCAGACGGGCGGCCACCCGCAGCTCGTCCGCGCGATCCTCGACGACGATCCGCACGCCGCCGAGGAGCTTGCGCAGACCTTGCTCGCGCGCTGCCGCGACTGCGGGCCGTTCGCCTACCGCGTCCTCCTCACGGCATCCATCATCGACTCGCCCTTCGGGCCGGACGAGCTCGCCGACGTCCTGGACGCCGATCCGCTCGCCCTCGTGGAGCAGCTCGAAGAGCTGTGCGAGCAGCGCCTGCTCGTGCCCGATGGCGACGAGTTCCGCTTCCGCTACCCGATCCTCGGCGACGCGCTTCGCCGCTCGCTGACGCCCGCGCGGCGCCGCCTCCTGCACGCCCGCATCCCGTCCACAGTCCCCGTCCGCCTCGCCGGCTGACATCGAAAGGAGCCCTCCGTTGATTCGCATCCTGCACGAGCGCCAGAGCTGCGACTTGCACGTCCGCATGCTCTGGAACTCGAAGACCGACCGCGTCCACGTCTCCGTGCGCGACGCCGTCACCGGCGACGAGTTCATCGTCGTCCCCGAGCCCGCCCGCGCGCTCGACGCCTTCTACCACCCGTTCTGCTTCGACGCGGCAGCCGAGGTCGGCGGCGCGCCGGAAGTCGACACGCGGCTCGCGGCGTAGCCTCGAAAGAAGCTCAGAGCGCGAGCAACGTCCCGAGACCCGGCAGGTGCTGCCGGGTCGGGTCGTTCACGAGGCTCGCCGCGGCGTCGCGCGCCGTGCTGAAGCGCCGCGTGCTGAGCCGCGCTGCGATCTCACCGGACAGCTTCGGCGCGGCGAAAGAGGTGCCGCTCCAGATCGCCCAGCCGTCGAACTCCGGGGCTGCGACGCTTTCGCTGTCCGGGAAGCGCGGGAACGGCCCGATCAGATCGACGGCCATCGC
>Ga0136846_1219439_pt1 | contig 12268 bp, 6 predicted proteins | sample HopSoiMetagenom2_FD_96841 | JGI IMG/M metagenome (GOLD analysis project Ga0136846, IMG submission 96841) | Grasslands soil microbial communities from Hopland, California, USA - 2 Assembly 2016 (version 4) | ecosystem: Environmental > Terrestrial > Soil > Grasslands | place: USA: Hopland...
CGGAAGAGGTCGAAGCCGAGCTGTGATGGAGTTTGGTTCGGCGGGATCACCAGCTTCTGACCAGTCGGGTCGCACCGAGCGCTGGAGCCCGGCTCGATTGCGGCCTGTGCGCTCAACACCGGACTGATTCTGTACTCGAGCTGCAGCCCAAGATTCTCTTTGAAAAGACTGGAGCTCACGAAACACAGTCCAGTGCTCAGGCCGACGAACCACTTGCTGCCGACCTGCTTGCCGAGTATCGCGCGGGTGTTCAACAACCCGTAGTACTGCGACAGTGACGAAGTCTGATTCGGATCGCTGCCCGGCGCTGCTGTCTGGATCTCCAGATAATCGACGACGTTCCTCGGCAATGCGCTCACCAGCAGGTTGGCCGCGGTGCGGACGCCGAGCGCGGCGACCTGCGTTCCGGTGTTGTCGAGACCGACCGCCGGCTCACCCGTCACCAGATAACTGAGCAAGTCGCTCTCGGACAAAGGCAGGTTGTCCGGATTCTTGAGCGCGAGCGATGGCCGCGCCAGTGTACCAGTGATGTCGACCTCGACACGCACGTCACGACCGTTTGCGGTCTGAATCCTCGGCTGACGAACCGTGTGAATGGCGGCGATGTCGAGCAGCGGATTCAGCTGGGTATCCCCGAAGAACGTCAGCGTTCCGCGTTGTACGTCGAAGGTAGGTTGAACGAACGGGTCGACCAGGTTCAGTCGATAGGTGCCTTTGTCTGCGCTCAAGACTCCCTGCAACGCCAGCTGCGGTGGCTGGCCAGGACCGCCGGACGCCATCGTCACGTTCAACGACCCGCCCAGCTTGATGTTGGCTTCCGAAGAACGCAGCCAGACGTCGGGTCCGATATCGACGTTCACATCTTCGAGCCGGAGATTGCGCGCGACTGCCTTTGGCGCGCGCGGCATCACCTCTCGATTCTGCGACAGCAGCGTGTCGACCGTCATCTGCAGATCGGGGTCGTTCAAGTCGATCACGTTCTTCTTGATGACTTCGGGGATGTAGATCGAGCCGCGCTCGACGCGGACGGCGCCGTGCATAACCGCGTCCTGCGTTGACCCGCTAAGCGTCACTGGCGGTCCGGTCGAGATGTCGAGCGCTGCCAGTCCAGGCTTGTCGATCGCATGGAAGTTCGACGCATTCGCGACGATCGAGAACGACGGATTGTCGTAGTGCTCGAAGCTCACCGAGCCCGTCACGTTCGCCGATCCACGGCGATCTTTGTTGGTCTCCGCCGATAACTGCTTGATGTGCACCGAATCGCCGTCGAGCGCGATGTTCGCGCGGATGTGATTGAAGCGCGTACCGAGGTTTGAGAATGCAGCCGTTCCATCGGCCAACGTGATCTGGCCATAGAGACGCGGCTGCTTGACCGCGCCGCGCACATCGACGTCGGCGACGATCGCGCCGCGAGCGTCCACCAGTCCCGGTACGAAGGCGCGGAAGAGACGCATGTCGACGCTGTCCGTCCGAATGTGTCCGTTGATCGAATCGCCGGTAAAGCGCAGGTTCTGGACGATGAGCTTGGCGTTGCTGCTGTGTTGCAGAATCAGTGAATCGAGCGAAAGAAATCCCTTCGACAGTACCACCCTGCTCGGCGACTGCAGCCGATATCTGTTGTCGGCATCGACGTCAACCGCTGCGCTGTCCAGCCGTACGATTGTGGTGTCCTTGCTTCGTGTGATGTTGCCGGCGAGCTCGGTCGACACGCCGCTCTGGCTCAGCATGGATGCGCTGAAATGACCCGACGTCGGCGAAGTCAGCGCCACGGTCGCCCGCATGCTGTTGAATCCGAGAGGGCCGAGCGCGACGGTGTCAGCGCCGAAGAGGAACGAGCCCGTAGGCTGTTTGGTGATGTCCGCAAGGAGCAACGTACCACGAATGCTTTCTACACTCTGCCTGCCGAAACTGACATCGTTGGCGCGGATGATTCCGTTTAGCGCGAGATGTTCAATACTGCCCGAAACCTCGCCGGTAAGCTGGCCACTGCCGCGCAGGGAATCGAGTTGTGCGTTGGTTGCAAGCGCCGGCACCAGAGTCCGCAACCGCGCCAGCGAATCCATCTCCGCCGAAAACTTCAGCGAGCCCTGGTGCGCTCCTGTTAGCGCGAAGGTGCCGGCCGCGCTCGCCTGCAGTCCCGATGCGTTGAGCGCGAGGGTGTCGACAGTCGCCACGCCGTCGGCGAAATGCAGGCGTGCCACCGATGGATCGACGCCGAAGCCGCCGAGTGTCGATTTCTCGATCTGCGCTACTGCACTGCCCGCGAGTGACGGCAGGTCAGCGCCGTGCAGATCCAGATCATAGCGTCCCGTGAGCTGAGTGTGCGGTAGCTGATCGTTCTCCATCAGCGTGCGCAAATCGAGCGAAGTCGAAGTCGCGCGTCCACGTACTCCGTACACCAAAGGATCCGCGTCGACGAGCCCGCTGTACGCGAACTGGCCGGCCGGTCCAGTCAGTGTCGCGTTCACCAGCAGGCCGGGCGACTGTCCTTTCACCTGCACCGGGCCCTGGTAGCTGCCGCGCAGCGGCAGCAACGGATACGAGTGCACCAGCGCAGTAAACGACAGCGGTTCGGCGTGGAGGTTCAAGTCGTAGGTGAGATACTTGTCGCCCCAAGTGATGCGGCCGTTCCCCGTCGCGTGCGACACCGGGAGGTTGCCATCGTGATGGAACAGGCTGGCGTTGCTGAAGCGAACGTCGAGCCACGAGGAGTCCAGCGTCGCAGTGCCCGAGACGGTGCCTTTGATCCGCGGGAACTGCGGATTGAGGTATTGCAGTGTGCGCAGATCCAGTGTCGCGACGTCGACGTTGAATCCGTGAAAGGCAGTGAACGCCGGGAACAGGATGTCCAGCTCGCCATTGCCGCGCGCCTCGGTCTCGGCGCCGGGGACGTTGGCATCGTCGAAGATCAGCGCCGACTCCTCAACCTTGAAGTGATTCAGCGGGCCGCCGGATGCGCGCACGGTGCCGGTGATGTTTCCCTGCCAGTTGTACGGGAACGGTTTGCCGTTCAGCGTCCGCAGCAAGTCGAAGTTCACCGGCGCTGCCTGCAGCTCGACGTTCTTCACCGCCAGCACGCTGCCCCCCGTGCCAAACGTCATGTTGCCGAGCAGGTGCGAGCGAGTCGATCGCACATCCATGTTGCTGATGATGTAGTCGAGGAGCTTCGGATTTCGCTCGCTGCGGATGTCGAGCTCCATTTTGCCACTGCCCGTTTTAGGCAGCGTCGGGTACACCCACGCTACATCGGCGAGGGAGACTGAGTCTCCTACTACATGTATGTAATAGCGAACAGGCAGATCGCTGCCCCACACCACGCTGCCGTGCGCGCGACCAGTGGATCCGGGCAGATCAAAATGATCGGTATCGATGAACACCGAGTCGCCCAGATTCAGGAAAGTGCCGGCCACATTGCGGAACTTGAACGGCGGATCCGTCTCGGTCAGGCTGACATTCCGAATGCGAATCAGACGACCGACCGTGTCAGGATCTGCGATGCGCGCATACCCGAGGTCGGCGTCGATATCACTCCAGCGCCAGGTCCGCGCGTAACCTTCGCGCGTCCTGCGAATTTCGTGATCGTTACGCGTGAGCTCGTAGCGCAGCGCGCTGTCTCGCTGATATCCCCGCAGCGTATCAGACAAGTGCCAAGGGAGCGTCAGAACCATCCGCGCATCGCGGACGATCGACGTGTCGGCGACGATGTACTGTCCGAACCCGCGCTGATTCCGCTGCTGCTTCTCCACGCTCGCCTGGAAAATGCGGCGGAAATTCCACTCGCCGTTCTCGTGCTGACGCAGGTGGACGTAGGGACGCTGCGCCTCGACCCGACTGAAGAGAATGCGGCGATCGAGCAAATCGCGTGGATCGTATGCGACCGTGATTGGTCCCGATGCGAAAAACACCGAATCCTCGTCGTCGCGAATTTCGACCGAGTCGATTGTGACTCCGCCGACGAGGCCGCCGCTCAGGTGGCCGAGATAGACCTTTCCTTTGACTTTACCTTCGAGCAGGGTCGCGATCATGCTCCGCACGCGCTCCTGGCCCACGCTCGTATGCGTGATGCCAATGAAGCCGAGCACGACAATCATGATCAACCCGAACAGGATGATCGCGCTGCCGATGGCAATGCGGAGACGCCGGGTCATTCGCGGGAGGCGAGAAGCGGGAGGCGACAGCCCGGCCTAGAAAGCCTGACCGATCGCGAAGCTGAACGTGAGCTTGCTCCGAAGACTGTTGTCCTTCGGCGGTTGATACGTCGAGGGACAGACGCCGCCCGGCTCCTGAATGATGCTCGTCGGATTCCCATTCGTATCGTACGTGATGTGTGTCTTGATGGTGTTGAACGGACTAACGCACAATAACTCACCACCCAGACTGGTTCCTTCAAAGTAGATCGGCCCCGGCGGTCGGCGGTAAGGATTGTACCCTACTGCTAGACGCACAGGTCCCACCGGTGAGAACGCCGTAAGTTGAATTCCTCGCGTCACTTTGCGCTTCACCTGCTTAAGCTGGCCAGTACCCCGATTCCATACCTCGCCAGCATCGGTAAAAAGGGTCCATTGCAGCAGCTCCGACAGGAATGGACTCCGCATTCTTAGCTCGAGATTCCCCACCACCAGCGAGTTACCACCCACCGGCACGGTTCGGCGGACAGCGCTGTCCGTGTTCGCCTGCAACAGCACAGTATCACGGGTCCCGTTGGGATTGTCGATGAAGAAAGCCTCCTGAGACCCGGAGATGTAGATGAGCGAGCCAAGCTCATTCTGAGCGAATCCGCGCACAGTCGTCGGACCACCGGCATAGAGACGCTCCTGCGGCGGGATGAACCCGGTCGCGGATTGAACGTTGCGACCAAAAACCGACCCGCCGCGAACCCGCATTGCAATCACCGAGCTGCCAACCGCGATGTAACGTGACGCATCGCCGACCAGCTTGTTGAACTGCAGGTCTTTGTTGGAGAGGATCGCCGGCGAAGAATGCCGACCCTCCAGCCGAATGATCGAACCGCGTGTTGGCGATAACAAATTGTTCGAGTTGTCCCGGGTTACCGCCAGGCTCAGGATCGCCAGCTGCTGTGTCCGTTGTATCCGCTCGCGCTCGGCGGCCTCACACAGATTGAACACCGCGCAGAACAGAGCAGGCTGCGCCTCGGTGCGTCCGAGATCCATAGAGTAGGTCAGGTTCACCGGTGTGCGCGTGAGGCTCCGCCAGATCAACGACGCCGCGCCACCGATCGACGTTGTCCGCAGATATGCGTTGTATTCCGAGATCCGCTGCGAGTACACCGTCAGCGTCGGCACCGTCCGCAGGCCAAGGAAGATCGGCTGTCGCAGCGTTGCACCGGCGTAGTAGTTGAGCCGATTGCTGAACACATCCTTCTTCGCGGCCGGGCACAGGTTCGGCTCCCAGTCCAGAGGTCGCCCGATTCCGATCTTCGAGACTCGAGTGGTGAGATCGAGTCTGCGCGCGCCGTTGAGGAAGTTGTAGTCCGTGTACTCGCCGGTGAGCCGGAAGCAATCGAGTGTACCGTAGCCGGCTCCGACGCGCGCCGCGTGCATTGGTGCTTCGGCCAGATTCACGTACAGCGTCACCAGAGAATCAGCCCCGCTGTCCGGCGCGATCGACACGTGCTGGTATGCCTCGGTCTGGTAGATCGCGCGTTGTGCATCGAGAATCTCACTCTCGCGATAAAGCTGACCGGAATCGAGACCCATTATCTTCCTGACGATGCGGGAAGGAATCTGCTGCTTCCTGTCGCTGAGCGGCGTCACGTCGATCTTGATCGCCCCGATTCTCGTTCGTGGTCCGGCGCTGACCACCAGTGTGTCCCATCCGCTCAATGAACTGTCATTGACGACGGGATGGTTCTCGGCGACGGCGCGCGGGTATCCGCTGTTGTGCAGTCGCTCACGAATGCTGTTGGCAGCGGTATCCATGGTCGTGCGATCGAACCGCATTCCTTCGCTAATCCTGATCGATCGCAGCAGGCGCGGCCCTTCCGGAACAGAGTCGAGTCCCTGAACGGCGAAGCCTCGCAGAATCATCGGGGGCCCTTCGTTGATCGTGAACGTGACCGCGACAGCGCCGGGCGCCAGCACCTTCACCGCCGTGTCGACTTTCACCCTTGGGAACCCGCGACGTCGATACAGAATGATCAGCCTCGCTCTGTCGTTCGGTAGCTCGATCCGGTCGAGGCAATGCTTGGTGGTGAACGGCAGATGCAGGAAGCGGCGGGCCCACGAGGAAGGTGTCGTCACAATCGCTCGCGCGAGCTCGGCATCGGACAATGCATGATTGCCCTCGAAATTGAGCTGCATTACCTCGAGGTCTCCGCGCTCGCACTCGATGTCCTGAGCGCGAGCACTGTCAAGCGGAGTCGCTGCGAGGAAGGCGAATACGGTGAAAAGCCCGAGTCGAACCCGGGTCAGCTTCACCCTTTCAGTGCGCGCGCGCCCGGTGGTTGACCCGGCGGCAGCTCTCGCGCGTAGTGGGTCTCGGTCTCCGGCTCCGTCCGATCGCCGAGCATTCTCCGCGGCGGCGCGGTCGGCGCCCGTGACAAATCGCCTTGGGGCACCAGAGGCGTGCGCTGGATTAAGAGTTGCACAACGTAGAACGCGGCCAAACCCGTGGCGACGCCGACACCAACTGCCGGCAACAGATCCTTGGCGCCGAGTTGGCGGCGATAATAGTATTCTGCGCTCACGATGAGGCCTTTTTGGGTGCGCGAAAGTTCTCCACTTTCGCCCCTTCATGTCAACCGTCAGAGCACACCATGCGGCGACTAATCCTCTTCGTATTACCAGCCCTTCTCAGCTGTGGTGGCGGTGGTGGTGAATCATCAGCTCCTCAACGCAAAACGCTCATCGATTCGCGCGACACTTACGACCCGCGATCGATGGACCCGGCACTCTCGACCGATGTGCCGACCGGTCGCGCGGTGGCGTACATCTTCGACGGACTCACCCGATTTACCGCCGACGCCAAAGTTGTCCCCGGGCTCGCCAGGTCCTGGGAAGTGACACCTGACGGCCTCACTTACACGTTCCACCTGCACAGCGGCGTCAAGTTCCACGACGGCTCGAACTTCACCGCGAAAAATGTGGTTTCGACTTTCCAGCGCGTCCTCGACCCTAAGACGAAGGGCGGCCGTGGTTGGCCACTATTTCCGATCAAAGGCGCTGAGGATTTCGCCGGCGGGAAGGGATCGTCGATAAACGGGCTCGCGGCGCCTAACGACACAACGGTCGTGATCACCCTCAAGGAGCCTTACTCGATCTTCCCGAAGATGCTGGCAATGCCGGTGAACTCCATCGTGCCTGACAACGCCGGCAGCGACTTCGGCCAGAAGCCAATCGGGACCGGCCCGTGGAAGTTCGTCGAATGGAAACACGACGACTACCTGAAGTTTGCAAAGAATCCGAACTACTTCGACGGACCGCCCAAGAGCGACTCGCTGATGGCGCGCATCATTCCCGAGATGAGCACCGCGACCGCCGAGTTCGAGGCCGGCAACGTCGATGTGTTGACCGTGCCCGACGAGACAGGCAAGTCGTGGCAGGCGGATCCCGACAAGAGCAAGCTGCTGCAGTCCGCCCCCGCGCTTCGCTTCTGGTATGTCGCGATCAACACCACTCGAGGTCCGCTCGCCGATGTTCGTGTACGACAGGCGCTGAATTACGCGATCGATGTCAACACCATCCTGAGCGCAGTCATGGCCGGCCGCGGTGCGGTTGCCAACGGCGTCGTTCCGCCGACTCTCCCCGGCTACGACGCCAATCGCAAACCATATGGGCACGACGTCGCCAAAGCCAAACAGCTCCTCACCGCCGCCGGTCACCCCAATGGAATCGACGTCGACCTCTGGGCGGCCACGACTGACCAGTCACCGCGTTTGTCGCAGGCAATTCAGGCCAATCTCGCCGAAGCCGGCATCCGCGCGAAGATCGTGCAGCGCGACGCATCGTCGGTGCGCGAAGCAGCGCGCAAAGGCGCCGCCGACCTCTACGTCAAGGAATGGTGGGCAGATTATCCCGACGCCGAGAACTTCCTGTTCCCGCTGTTGCACAGCAAGAACAAAGGCCCCGGCGGCAACGTCTCGTTCTACTCGAATCCCAAATTCGACGCTCTGGTGGATCAGGCGCACCGCGAGCAGGACGAGGCAAAGCGAAACGCATTGTACGCCCAGGCCGATTCGCTTCAATTCGCCGACGCACCGATGGCGTATCTGTTTTTCTACAAGGATATGTACGCCATTCAGCCCTGGATTCACGGCTTCGCCGTGCCGGCAGTCTTCAGCGGTCAGCGTTGGACTGACGTGACGATCAGCAAGTAGGGCGTGCTCGCATTCATCGTTCGCCGACTTCTACTCGCCATCCCGACGCTGTTCGGGGTGCTGGTAGTGACCTTTCTCTTGCTCAATGTCGCACCGGGTGATCCGGTAACCGAGATGGTCGGCGAGCGGGCCGATTCGGCGACGATCGCGCGCTTGAGAAAAGATCTGCACCTCGACGAGCCCCGACTCAAGCAGTTCGCTCTGTACGCGGGTGGCGTGGTTCGCGGTGATCTGGGCAACTCGTACATCACACAACGCCCGATCATTCGCGACATTCTCGAGCGATTCCCGAAAACGCTGCTCCTCGCCGGATCGGCGATGCTGCTCGCTTCCATTCTCGGGATTACACTTGGCGTTCTCAGTGCCCGGGCTCCAGGTGGCTGGTTCGACCGGCTTGGTCTCGGCGTCGCGTATCTCGGAATCTCTTTCCCTGTCTATTGGGTCGGCCTCATTCTGATTCTGATCTTCGCCGTGATGCTGCGATGGCTGCCGCCGTCCGGCTACGGCGGAATCAAGTATCTGATTCTTCCCGCGTTCGCGCTTGGCTCGCGCTCGATCGCGTTCCTCGCGCGAGTTACCCGATCGGCAATGCTCGATGTACTCGGCGGCGACTATGTGCGAACCGCGCGCGCGAAAGGATTGAAGGAACGCGCCGTCATCGTGCGCCACGCACTGCGCAACGCGCTCATTCCAATCATCACCGTTCTCGGTCTCGATTTCGGATACTATCTGACGGGCAGCATTCTGACCGAAACCATTTTCAGCTGGCCCGGACTTGGCCGCTACGTCGTCAATGCCATCACCCGACGGGACTTGCCCGCGATTCAGGGCTCGGTGCTCTTCCTCAGCGTCGTGTTCGTGATGGTGAACCTCCTCACCGATCTCGCCTACGCCAAAGCCGACCCGCGCGTAGCGTATTCATAAGCGGTAGATGACCAGCAAGGAAACAACATCTCCGGCACTTTCAGCCGGTGTGAGCGCTGCCGCGCCCAGTGAGTCCGCCCTCAAGCAACAGATCGACAAGGTTGCCAGGGAGTCGGGCGCCAAGGCAATCGCCGTCGCGCTGCACGATTTCGAGACTGGCTTCGAGCTGCATTACCACGACGATCGGTGGTTCCACGCCGCCAGCACCATCAAGGTACCGATCCTCCTCGGCGTCTTCGCCGCCATTGACCGGGGCGATTTGTTGCCACACTCACGCGTCCACGTCCGCAACCGGTTCCTCAGTGTCGTCGAAGATATTCCTTTCCGCGTCGAGTCCGGCCGCGATGCGAATTCAGCCGTCCACAACGCCATCGGCAAGATGATGCGGGTCGACGAGCTCGCTTACCACATGATCACGACGTCGAGCAATCTCGCAACCAACCTGGTGCTCGGCGTCATCGGACCGCAGTCGGTCAACGAGACGCTGCACGACCTGCATCTCGAGGAAGGCATCGACCTCAAACGCGGTGTCGAGGACGAGCTCGCGTTCGAGAAAGGCATTAATAATCGCGTCACCGCCAATGGGCTGCTCAGAATCCTCGTCATGCTGGCGGCGGGTAAAGCCTTCTCGCCGGCTTTGTCCCGGCGGATGATGGACATCATGCACGGCCAGGAATTCAATCAGGGGATCCCGGCGCGGCTGCCCAAAGGCACCCGGGTTGCGCACAAGACTGGTGAGATTTCCACCGTCGCCCACGATGCCGGGGTGATCTACCTGCCCAAGCGCAAACCTTACGCGCTGGTGATTCTTACGGAATGGGATCCGAACTCGTCGGGTCGGTCGCGGACCATCGCCACTATCTCGCACGCCATCTATGAAGCCCTCACCAAGGGCCCACCCGACGAATGAGCGCTCCGTCCAGCTTCGCTGAGGCCAGGCATGAGTCCCCCAACTTCCCCCTTCGGGTCGTTGACGGCCTGACGCTGCCGCCCGAGTACCGCAAAGCCCTGAGACCGGGCGAGGAATGGAAGGACGGCACCGGGTTTTCTCGGCAGCTACCCCGGTATTTTTACGAGGTGCCGTCCTGGGACTCGGCGATGAAGGTAGAGCTTTCCACGCACTTCCTGCTTTGGGAATTCATCCAGGTCGACGTCCGGGAAGCCGCGCCTCTACGCACATTCCCCCGGTACGTTCCGTGCGCAATAACCCTCCTTGCCGTGTGTCTGGAGAGGTTCCGGGAGGCTGTTGGGACGCTGGTTCACATTTCAGCGAATGGCGGCTATCGGTCGCCTTCCCATCGCTTCTCCAAGAACGCGACTCCGCACGCCTGGGGAACCGCCGCCAATATCTATCGCATTGGCGACGCTTACCTGGACAACCGGAGTGCGATCGAGCGCTTCAGCCTGATCGCGCGGGAGACGTTACCTGGAGTGTGGACGCGTCCCTACGGAACACCTACGGGCTACGCAGAGGATCATCTACACCTCGATCTGGGATACGTCCTCTCAGTGCCCAGGGACGTTAAAGGTTGACAGAATCGTTTCGAAAAAGAGTCAGAAAGAGTGAAGCACTTGGGTAAGAAGGCAGAATGACCGAGCTGAAGAAAAAGAAAGGTCCCGAGAACAAATCATCGACGCACGAGCGTATCCAGCTCGCTGCGATCGGCATGGAAGCCGAATTCGCGGTGATCCAGGACGGCGTGCAGGCGAAGCCTGAGGATCTCTTCGGCAGCCCGCGCAGGATCATCCGCGAGAAGATGATGCACCGCAAAGGACGGTCGTATCACCTGCCCACTGGCGGTGCCGTGTATTTCGATACGGGCGTGATCGAAGTGGCGACGCCAGTGATCGAGATCGAGCGTGGCTGCGCCGCACGTGCCGGACGCTCGCTATGGGAAGCAATTCTGTTCGTGCGTCAGGAGCTCGATGCCTGGGAGCAGGCACACGACACCGACGTCCAGCTCGCCGGCTTCAGCACTCACTACAACATCTCGTTCGAGCTGCCGAAGTACCAGCAGGGGACGACGCGCACCGTCGAGCAGTTGGCTTATCTGCTCGCGCACATCCTGCCCATTCCGGTGATGCTGCTCGCAGCGAACCGGCGTTCGACGGGAATCGGGGTGCGGCCGCGCGGCGATCGCATCGAGATCACTGCCGACTTCACTCCCGACGCGCCGCTCATGATTGCAACAGCGACCCTGATCGTCGGGATTGTGCGAGACGTGATGCGGTGGCCGAGTTACGAAATCAGCGCGCTGGACGACACCAACATTCCGGTGATTCGTGGATTCCGTCCAATGCCGCACACGACGCGGAAAGGATGGCTGGCCCGTTTTGATTGCTATCCCGAGAACCCGTTCATCAGCGACATTGACGCCGACAAATGGCCGACGACCGATGGCCGTTTCATGACGTTGCGCGAGATGGCCGGCCGGATCACGAAACACTTCTGGCCCTATATCCGGCGCTTCTCCGACCCGTTCACGCTACGACTGATTGGCTCGGTGATGAAGGGGCGCGCGCCATCGCTGCTGGATCTCGACGACCGGCCGGTAGGGTACGACGATGTCGGACGCCTCTGCACGTGGGACAATCTTTTCCCCGAGCGCGTGCTTCCCCGCTCGCAGTACGAACGCGTCCTGATCCGCGCCATCAATGGCGACAAGCTGCACATGAACGGCGAGTGGTACACGCCGACGGGGATGCGTGGCTGGTCACGCGTGATCTTCCGTCGAAAGGCCGACAACTCGCGCCACGTCTTCTCGCTCGACTACCTGTTGGATCATCTGCGCGAGTGGTAGCGCCCATATAGGAGTGGGAGGCGGGAAGCGGGAAGCGGGAAGCGGAACGGGGCAGCCGAGAAGCGTGCACGCCGAAGACGCGAAGAGGAGAGCGAGGCCCACTGAAGGCAGGATGGGATGAGAGCCGAGCGCCTCTCGCCTTCCCGCCTCCCGCTCCCGCCTGACGGCCGCCAGCCGCCCGCTGGTATTTTTCAGTAGCCGCTCCGCC
>Ga0136846_1227329_pt1 | contig 12268 bp, 7 predicted proteins | sample HopSoiMetagenom2_FD_96841 | JGI IMG/M metagenome (GOLD analysis project Ga0136846, IMG submission 96841) | Grasslands soil microbial communities from Hopland, California, USA - 2 Assembly 2016 (version 4) | ecosystem: Environmental > Terrestrial > Soil > Grasslands | place: USA: Hopland...
ACCCGCGCCATGCCCGCCACCAGCTGGCTCTGGATTTCGCCGGCAGCCCGGTTGTAGCCGTCCTGCTCCACCTGGGCGGCGGATTTGCGCAGGAACACCGTGCCGCGCGGATAAGCGGTACTGGTCAGGCCGCCGGCGCGCATCAGCACATCGGAAAGATGTTCGCCGCGGGTGATGGGATAATTGCCGCCGAAACGGACTTCGCCCTGGACCATGACCGAGCCGATGCCGGTGTCGGTGAAAACCTTGTTGAAATGCAGCTGGTCGCGGGAGCGTACGATATAGCTGGCCAATGTGCCTTGGCGCAGCGGCAAGGTCTGGCGCTGGCTGGCGGAGCGGCCGTTGCTGGTATCTACCGCCGTGGTGAGAAGCTCCACCCCGCTTTCATCGGCCCAGCTCACGGTGCCGCCGGCCGCCTGCACCAGATCGGCCAGCGAGACGTTGGGGCCTACAAAATAAGAACCGGGACCGCGCACAGCCCCGTCCAGCCGGGCGCGATGGTCGATCAGGAAATTGACCAGCACCAGCGGATCCACATCCAGCTGGCGCACGAGTTCGCCGAACGTGCGGGCTTCCCGGTTGCTGGCGTACCCGCCGGGATTGACCGGCTGGTCCTGATAGTTCGGCGCCATGGGCGGGAGAGGGAGGCCGTCAGGACCGAGCTGACCGGCAACGCCATTCTGGTTGCCCGTTGCGCTATTCAATCCATTCTGGTCGCCGCCAAAGGAGGACTGCCCGCCGAAGGCCTGCTGCAGGCCTTGCGCCCCTTGAGGCGGCATGCCGGCCTGCGCCGCCAGGAGGGCGGCCTGCTGTGCCTGCGCCGCCTGGGCGGGGGTTTGATTGCCGTTGGAGCCGTTCGTGGCCACAAGCGACTGCTGGTAAGCCAGCTGGCGTTGCTGGGCGAGCAAGGTGCCGGGCGCCGCCACATCCAAAAGCGCAATGATGTTATTGCGCTGGAGGTCAGCCGGCACGCTGCTGAAATCCTCCTGACCCGAAGAATAGGATTGCAGCGCCTCCGGCGGCAGACCGAACGGATTGTTGGGCGAGATCGCGCTGGCGGCGGCGGCCTGGGCGGCGGCGGCGCCGGCATTGCCGGCATTGCCGGGGCTGCCGACGGCGGCGACGGCCTGAGCCTGGGCCGCGGCGTCGGCGCGTTGCGCTTCCAGGGGATTGCGGATACGCGCCTGGTCGAGCGCCAGCTTGTCGAGATAGGTCTTGAGCACAAAGCTCAACATCTGGGCTTCACTCACAGAGATCGGCCGGACGACGTCATCGGTCTGCAGCAACTGGTCCTCGCTCCCGTTCAGCACCGAGACCGGGGTGAAGGCCATCAGCGAACGCAGCAAGGTGCGCGGGTCCTTGCGCACGATGATGCCGAATAGCGTATAGGGCGTTGCACCCAGCGCGCCCGGAGCCTTGATCATATCCGACAGACGGGTTGCGCCGGTGACCGCATATTGGCCGGCAAGACCAGTGCCGCCGGAAAGTGTTGCTTGCTGACTGGCGAGATCCGCCCCCAGTTCGACGCGCAGAATCTCGCTGTCGCGCACTGTGCCGTTGCCGTTCTGAAGCGAAATCAGGCTGAGACGGCCATCGGCCTCGATGCGCTGCACCGAAAGGCGGTACTGCCCCCTGACTTCCTGGCCGCCGGCCAGCGTCAGCAAGGCACGCGCGTTCATGCCGCTGGAACGCGCCGGGAGCTCATAGATGCCCGGACGCCGGACCAACCCGGCCACCGCCACCGTGGGACCCAAGGGCGGCACCACAATGCGATCGCCATCGGCCAGGCGCATGGCGCCGCCAGAACCACCGCCCGTCAATATGCTGTAAAGGTCCACGGGATACTCATGGCCCTGGCGCTGGATGCGGATATTGCGCAACGAACCGGTCTTCTTGACGCCATTGGAGAGAAGCAACGCGTCCACCACCGAAGACAGGCCGGTGACGATGCGCTGACCTGGAACCATCACCTCTCCGGACACCAGCACGCTGATCTGGCGCACCCGTCCGATCGCGATGGAAGCCGTGCTGGCGACATAGGCCCGGCGCACGGCGGCGTCCACATCCTGGCGGAAGCTGCCGAAACTGCGTCCCGCCGCCGCAACCGGCGACAGGCGCGGCAACACCACGCGGCCATTGCGGTCCACCGTGGTGCGGATATCGCTGTTCTCCTGGCCGCGCAGTGACACGACCACCTCGTCACCGGGACCCATGATGTAATCGTCGGCGACCGCACCGGTCTCCGGCACAATCACCTGGCGACCCACACCCAACTGGTCATAGCCGAATTGCATCAATCGGACGCCGGCCCGTCCCGACAGGATCTGCTCCAGCCGCGAAGGGGGTTGGCGCACGGTCTGTGTGGTGTATTGGGGAAACAGCGTCTGGTTTTGCGGCAACTGGCTGGTGGTATCCACCACGCCGCTGTTCAAACCTCCCAAACCGGGAATGCCGCTTAGGCCGCCAAGACCATTGCGCTGTTGCAGCACACTCAGCGGATCGGAACCGGAGATCTGGGCCATGCCTTCCCCGGCGGCGGCCAGCCAGGCGATGGCGGCGATCAAAAACGGGGCGAAGAAACCGGCGACAGCCAAGCCGCGTTCACCGCGCTTGCCACAGGTATTTTTCCAGTGTGACACTTACAGGCAGTCCCAGGTTCGACAGGCGGCTGGTCTAGCATAGGGCCGCCGGGCGGGAGAAGGAAAAAGATTTTCCTTGCAATTGCTTAGGTGAAAGGCAAGGAAATCCTGGGCGGGTGAGATGTAAGGTCAGCGAGAAGTGAAGGGAGGGGCGCCGTCATCCGGCAACGGAACCTCCGCTACCCGGCGCGCTGGCCGGAAAGCGGCACGCAAAGCCACGCTTGCCGGCCCCCTCGTCGCGCTGTTGCTGACACCCGTCGCCCGCGCCGCAGACATCAGCGATCCCACCAACCTGTTCGGCAATCGAGGCCTGATAGGCACCCCCAGCGCGCGCATGGCGCCCGACGGCGAATTGTCGGCGGGGGCCAGCTTTCTGAAGAACAACCAGCATTACAATTTGGGCTTCCAGATCCTGCCCTGGTTGGAAGGTTCCTTCCGCTATTCCGGATTACAACATTTTCAGCCGGACTATCCGGTCTATTACGACCGCGCCTTCGGTGTGAAGGCGCGGCTGTGGAACGAAGGCGAAGTGCTGCCCGCGGTCGCGGTGGGTGTCGACGATATCGTCGGCACCGGCGTCTATAACGGCGAATATATCGTCGCCTCCAAGCGTTTTGGCGACATCGACACCAGCCTGGGAATGGGTTGGGGCCGTCGTGCGGAAACCGGCCTGCTGCGCAATCCGATAGCGCTGGCTTTTTCCTCCTTCGACAATCGCCAATCCTTTTTCGGACAAGCCGGCCAGACCGATTTCAAGGCCTTCTTTCACGGCCATAAGGTCGGCGTCTTCGGTGGCGCTGTATGGCACACCCCGCTCGAAGGCCTTTCGGCGATCGTGGAATACGACAGCGACACTTATGCCCAGGAAAAATCCTTCGGCAATTTCTCGCCCAAGAGCCAGATCAATTTCGGCCTGGCCTATGATGTCTCGGACCAGTTCCAGACCGGACTCTATTGGCTCTATGGCACTAGCCTGGGCGGCAGCTTCTCGCCCAAGCTGGATCCGGTGCATCCTCAATATCCGCCACAGCTCGAACCGCCGCCACCGCCGGTGGCGGTGCGCAGCGACGAGGAGCGACAACAGGCGCTGGCGGCGATGCTGGAAAGCCGCGATCCGCGCAACATGCGCCAGGCGAGGTTGCTGGAAAGCCGCAATGCGGTGCGCAATGATTTTGTCGACGCCTTGTGGCGGATGGGCGGCGATTATGCCGATATCCGGGTTCGGCAAAACACGCTGGATCTGATTGTCACGGGAACGATTTCCAGCACGCGCTGCGCAAGCACGGCGCGCCTGATGCAGGGGGTCGCGGCCAGCATCACGCGCGTGCGGCTCAGCGACTGGAATGAACGGCGCAGCCTGGCCTGCTCCGTCCCTCGCACCATCGAGGGCCCGCTGGTCAGCGCCGCTTTCCTCTCCGCCGGCGATCTTGGCAAACTGCCCGCCATGCCGGTCTTGACGATCGACGCCTCGGCCGTGATCCGGGCGCCCGACCGCGCCCGGATCGAGCGCAGCATCCGCGCCGCCATCACCAAACAGAATCTGTTCGTCGATGCGTTGTCGCTCGGCGACAGCGACCTGCTGCTTTATTATCGCAACGTCCATTATCAAACCGAAGCCGCCGCCATCGACCGGATCGTGCGGGTGTTGAGCAAGGAAGCGCCCCCCCGAATCGAACGGTTCCGGCTGATCGCGGTGCAGAACGGCGTGCCGCAGCAGGAGTTCGACATCCTGCGTGCGCCGATGGAGCGGGGCTATCAGCAGGAGGATGGCGATATCCTCGGCCAATCGGTCCGCATTCGTCCTCCCGCCATGAACCAGCCGGTGCTGGCGGCGGCGACCGAATTCTATCCGCGCTTCAGCTGGGGCCTTTATCCCCAGTTCCGCCAGGCGCTGTTTGATCCCAATCAGCCGTTCGGCGTCCAACTGCTGGCAGTCGCCGGTGCCGGGCTGGAAGTGGCGCGCGGCCTGTCGGTTTCCGGCTCGGTGGAGGCCAGCCTGTACGACGATTTCAACACCAGCCGCCCCAGCGACAGCTCGTTGCCGCATGTGCGCAGCGACTTCCTGAAGTATTTCACGCAAGGCAAGACCGGCATCGGTCATCTGGAGACCGACTACCGCTTCCGCCTCACCCCCACCATCTTTGCCACGGTGCGCGCCGGCTACCTGGAAAGCATGTTCGCGGGCGCCGGCGGCGAAATCCTGTGGCGACCGCAGGGCGCGCGGTGGGCGCTGGGCGCGGACATCTATCAGGTGTGGCAACGCGACTTCGACCGCCTGCTCGGATTGCAGCACTATCACCAGACCACCGGGCATGTGTCGCTCTATTACGACTCGCCCTGGTACGACCTGAATTTCGAGCTCAGGGCCGGTCAGTATCTGGCAGGCGATCGCGGCCTCACCCTTCAGGTCACGCGGCGCTTCTCGACGGGCGTGGAAATCGGCGCCTTCTTTACCAAGACCAATGTCTCGGCCCAGCAGTTCGGTGAAGGCAGCTTCGACAAGGGCATCATCATCCGCATCCCCTTGGGATGGATCGCCCCGCTTGAGACGCAGAGCCAAGTCGCCCTGGATTTGCGGCCGGTGCAGCGCGATGGCGGGCAGGTTCTGACCGGCGACGCCACCTTGTATGAGGAAACGCGCGCCACCAGCGAGGGCGAGTTGCTGCGGAACGGGCTGACGCCCACCTACTGACGAGCATTTTGTTTCCGGCAAAAACTGCTAGAAATGCAACCGCTAGAATGAAAGGTGCCGCAAATGACGATAGAGCAGGAGGCGTTTGAGCCGCGCTCTCGCGATTCATCGGTGGTTATTGCAGATTATCTCAGGCGATCCATCTCCCTTTCCGAGATTCTGGACCAGCTATGGAGCGGTCGTGCGATGATCGCGATCTGCTTTGTGCTCGGCCTCCTATACGGCACCTATACCGCCTGGACCCAGGGCCCGCACTTTGCCGCCCAGATGAGCCTGTTGCCGGCGGACAGCAATTCGGTTGACGGGAATTCCAGCAGCAGCGGCGCGCTGGGCCTGATCGCCGGGCTGACCGGAACCAATCTGGGATCGGTGCCGAAATTCACGCAATTTCTCTCCGCCCTGCATTCCACAGGCGTGGCGGAAGCCCTGGACAAGAAATACGCCATGTCCTGCCGCGTCTTTTCCGGCTATTGCGACCAGAAAACCCATCAATGGCTGAGGCGCGACGGATGGCGGGCCTGGATCAATGGTGTGCTGGCGAAGCTGTCCGGGCTGCCCGATCCCAACGGTCCCTATACGCCCACCGAACTGGCGCAATACATCGAGGGGTCGGTCGAGGTCACGGTCGACAAGGCCAACCAGGTCGTAAAGCTCAATTATCAAAGTCCCAAGCCCCAATTCGCCGCGCAATTCCTGACCCTGCTGGTGCAAACGGCAAACGACTACATCAAAAGTCAGGATCGCGTCGTCCTGCGCCAGTATGTCAGTTACCTTGCCGGTCAGGCGTCGACGGCTACCAATGTCGCGCAACGTGACGCCATCGACCAGTTGCTCCTGCAGCAGGAGCGCAAGCTGATGCTCACGGAAGTCGACGTGCCCTATGCCGCCTCGGTGCTGGACGGCCCCACAGTCCTGCCGGTGAACAAGGCGCCCAGGATGATCGCGGTTTATGGCGTCCTCGGCCTGATCGCCGGCGCATTGATCACGCTGGGCAGGCGCTATCTCAATCTGGGCTTTTGGGGCCGGCGGGCATGATCGCAGCGCTGGCAAACAGGCGCTTCGAACTTGGCGAATACATAACGCTTTCGACCGTCGCCAGTCTGTTCATGCAGCAAAAGGTGGCCCAGGTCGGAGTAGACCTGTTCCTGGGCTATCCGGTGGTCATCCTCAATGCGCTGCTGCTGCTGAGCCTGAACAGGCTCTATATCAATCCGCGGCATTTTTTCGCCATTGCCGCATTGGCCACCTTCAGCCTGGTTTCGGCACATTACGCCAACACGCCCGTGATCGCCGTCATCGCGCAGATCTTGGGCATCTCGCTGATGTCGGTCTATTACTTCAGCGTCCTGACATCCTTCAGCGATTCCCTGTCGGACTGGATGGAGCTCTATGCCAGGTTCGCGTTTGGGATTGCACTGTTTGGTATCCTTTATCTTCCCTTCCAACGCGTCGGCGGATATGGCGAGCCGGACAGGCTGCATTCCATTCTCGTCGAGCCTTCCCTGTTTATTTACCTGACGCTTCCCGCGGTCGGCTGGTATGCGAATGTCTGGCTCCGGACACGGCGTTATGGCTGGGATCTGTTGGTTCTCGGCCTCAGCTATATTCTTGCGGATTCCTCGCTCGGCTACCTCGGTCTGGGCCTGATCGGGGCGTTTATCGCGACATCCCGCCTCACATTCTGGAAGACATTGGGGGCGGGAATTCTCGGATTTGGCGCTTTCGCCGCATTGTTCGTGGCCAGCAGCAATTTCCGTATCCGTGTCCTCGACACCTTCTTCGCCGTTTCAAACGCCGACGTTTCCAAGGCCAATCTCAGCACCTTTGCGGTCCTTTCCAACGCCTATGTCACCTTTCACACATTCCTGGACCATCCACTGCTCGGTGTGGGGATCGGCGGTTATCGCTTTCAATATGAGCATTACATTGGCGACCTGTCGGGCATCCCCGAGGATTTCCTCGACCTGCAGGTGAACATGTTCGATGCAAGCTCGATGTTCCTGCGCTCGCTGGCGGAACTCGGAATATTGGGTCCCTTGATCCTGATCGTCTTCCTGAGCGTCTGCGCCCAGGTGCGCGGCCCTCGCCACCTGGAAATCCGCAATGCCCTCCTTCCCTTCTTCCTGATTCGGATGGGGCGATACGGCGCCTATTTCTCAACGGAGCTGTTTTTCTTCGTCGCGATCTATTTGCTCAATTTCATGGACTATCGCAGCAATAGACGCAAAAGCCTCATCGTAGCGCCTGAAGACGCCGAGGGCGCCCAAGTTTCCAATCGGCGCTGACCGGCGGCGCTTTGATCTATTTCGGTTTTGTGTCAAGCCGGCGCCCAGTCCCGTCCGGACGCGGAATTTGATATTCGCGCCGGCTTCTGTATATCCATCACCGCACCCATCCGAGTTGAAAACATGCCCAGGAAAGCCCTGATTACCGGCGTCACCGGCCAGGACGGCGCCCTTCTCGCCGAGCTGTTGCTCGCCAAGGGATACGAAGTCCATGGCGTCAAGCGGCGCGCCTCTTCGTTCAATTCCGAGCGCATCGACCATCTCTATCAGGACCCCCATCAGGCCGGCGCGCGCTTCTTCCTGCATTATGGCGACTTGACCGATTCCACCAATTTGATCCGGCTGGTGCAGGAGACCCAACCCGACGAGATCTACAACCTGGCGGCCCAAAGCCATGTCCAGGTCAGCTTCGAGACGGCCGAATATACTGCCAATGCCGACGGCATAGGCGTCCTGCGCCTGCTGGAAGCCATCCGCATCCTGAAAATGGAAAACAGGGTGCGTTTCTATCAGGCCTCGACCTCTGAACTGTACGGCAAGGTGCAGGAAACGCCGCAGCACGAAACCACGCCCTTCTATCCCCGCAGCCCCTATGGCGCCGCCAAGCTCTATGCCTATTGGATCACGGTGAACTACCGCGAAGCCTATGGCATGCATGCCTCCAACGGCATCCTGTTCAACCATGAAGGGCCGACCCGCGGCGAAACCTTTGTCACGCGCAAAATCAGCCGGGCGGTGGCTGCCATCCATCACGGCTTCCAGAAGACGCTCTATATGGGCAACATCGATTCCCTGCGCGACTGGGGCGATGCCCGCGACTATGTAAAGGGCATGCATCTGATCCTGCAGCAGGACAAGCCCGATGATTATGTCCTGGCCACGGGCGAAATGCATTCGGTGCGCGAGTTCATCGAGCTGGCCTTCGCCGAAATTGGCCGCAAGATCACATGGCGTGGCCAGGGCATTGAGGAGCAAGGTTTCGACGATAAAACCGGTGACGTTCTGGTGAAGATCGATCCCCGTTATTTCCGGCCCACCGAAGTCGACATGCTGCTGGGCGACCCCAGCAAGGCGCGCAAGGTCCTGGGCTGGAAGCATGAGATCACCTTCCCTCGCCTGGTGCAGGAAATGGTGACCTCCGATCTCGAGAAGGTCGTCGCCGAAGGCCATAGAAATCCATGACCTATGCGCTGTCCGGCAAACGCATATGGGTCGCGGGCCATCGCGGCATGGTGGGCAGCGCGCTGGTGCGCCAACTCGAACAGGAGAATTGTACGGTCCTCACGGTTGGGCGCGACAAGCTCGATCTGAAGGACGCACGCGCCGTGAAAACCTGGATGCAGGCCAATACCCCGCAGGCGGTGGTGCTGGCCGCCGCCAAGGTGGGCGGGATTGTCGCCAATGACAGTTGGCCGGCGGACTTCCTCTACGACAATCTGGCGATCGAGAATGCCGTCATCCACGGCGCCTTCGAAACGAAAGTGGAAAAGCTGCTGTTTCTGGGCTCCTCCTGCATCTATCCCAAATTCGCAGACCAGCCGATCCGTGAAGAGGCGCTGCTGACGGGGCCGCTGGAACCCACAAACGAATGGTATGCCATCGCCAAGATCGCCGGCATCAAGCTGACCCAGGCCTATCGCCGGCAGCATGGCTGCGATTTCATCTCCGCCATGCCGACCAATCTCTACGGTCCGGGCGACAATTTCGACCTGACCAGCAGCCATGTGATCCCCGCCCTGCTCCGCAAGGCTCACGAGGCCAAGCATGCCGGCGCCGGAACCATGACGATATGGGGCACGGGAACGCCGCGCCGGGAATTCCTGCATGTGGATGATTGCGCCGCCGCCCTGATCTTCCTGCTGAAGAATTATTCCGGCGACAGCCATGTCAATGTGGGATCCGGCACCGACCTCACCATCGACGAACTGGCGCGGTCCGTGATGCAAGCGGTGGGCTTCGATGGGGTGTTGACGCATGACACCAGCAAACCTGACGGCACGCCGCGCAAGCTGATGTCGAATGAGAAACTGGCCGCGATGGGCTGGGCTCCGAGGATATCCCTCCAAGAAGGGCTGGAGAGCACCTACCAGTGGTTTCTGGAACACAAGCTCAGATACGTCGCCTAACCGCGCACGAACAACAGATCCGCCTGCAGCGGTTCGGGGGCGCCTTTGACAAAAGAGACGTTGTAGCGGCTCGACAGGGCAAATCCCCGCTCAACCAGAAACGCGATCACCTCATCTGCGAGCGGCTGACCCTCGTACAAGGGGACGTAGGAACATTCGACATAAATCCATTCGAAGCGGGGCAGAAGCGCCCCCGCCGATTTCAGGACTTCCAGTTCATAGCCCTGGACATCGATTTTCAAGAGATTGCGCCGCCCCATTTCCCGAGGCGCTATCGCCTCGGGCAAAGTCATGATTGCGACTTCGCGTGTGCCCACCTCGCCGGATCCGGGATAATTGTCGGTTTGCGCGCTGGCGATGGGGAGCAAGGACGAGGAATCATCCCGCGCCGACAGATGCATGGTCATCGTGCCACTTGTGGCGCCCAGCGCCGCTTCATGGAGGCGCACCTTCGGATCGTCTCCGAACAAGCCCCGATAGGTATTGGCGGGCTCCGCAAGCGGCTCGAACGCCACGATTTTTGCGGTCGGGCTGATGCGGCGGCACACCAGCGAGAATTGCCCGCGATTGGCGCCGACATCCACCACAAAATCGAAAGCCAGCTTGCGCAGGAGCGAGGCATGCTCGATCGCCGGAGCCACGCCGTGCTTCAAAAACCGGCGCAAGTAAAAACCGTCGCTTGCCAGTACCGCAAGCTTGCGAAGCCGTATCAGGGTTTCATCGAGACGAAGCGCCAGCACGGAAATCAGCGCGTCCCGTTTGGCGACGTCGCGACCTGGCCAGATGCCCACATGATATCCATCTTCCGGTCTCTTCCGTTGGCCTATCGTTCGGAAGGGATGCTATCTTTCGGCTCTGAAGGCAATACCGTTATCGCGGTCCTGCGGCGCCGATCCGACGGGAAAAATCACGAACCTTGGAACGGGCCCGCAAAACAGACTAGAATTGGCCTTCAACACAAAGACCGAATGACGCAGGAATGACAAAAAATCTGTACGCCACCCCCGACAATCTTGGACGCCAGATCCAGATACCGTCCGCGCCGGAAGACGATCTCTCCTATTTCCTGAGCGATGACCCCGAAGCCTATGTGCCGTTTTACCACCAGAACGGCTTTGTGGTGATCCGGGGAGCGGTCGACCGGGCGCTCTGCGATCGCGCCAATGCGGCTTTTGACGCCGAAGTCGTCCCGTCGCGCAGGTTCATCTACCGGCAGACAACCGCCCGGGCGGAGCGAAATGCGTTTTCCCAAACCGGCCTCGTCATAAACCCGATCCTGAACGTGCAGAGTGTGGATCCCAGGCAGTATCCGGATTTTCGCGCCGTGAGCGCCGATTTGCTGACCTCGCCGAACATCCGCAAGATCTGCGCCGCTCTGTTCGGCGAACCGGGAAAAATCGTTCAGACCATGTATTTCCACGGTAATCCGGCAACATGGCCGCATCAGGATACCTATTACCTGGATGCCTCGGCCCTGGGGAAAATGACGGCCGTCTGGATCGCCGCGGAGGATATCCAGCCCGGAGCCGGCAGGTTTTTTGTCTGTCCTGGCAGCCACAAGATCGACATGGCGAGGAATGGCGGCGATTTCGACGTCGCCTACAATCACGACCGCTATAAGAAGCTGGTCGAGGACATCATCCAATCGCATCAGTTGCAATTTGTCGCCCCTGCCCTGCGCAAAGGCGATGCTCTTTTCTGGGCCGCCGGCACCATCCATGGCAGCCTGCCGACCTCGCAGCCCAGCTTTTCCCGGCGGTCGTTCACGGCCCATTGGATACCGCAAAGCACGGAATTGATGCAGTTCCAGGCCCGGATACGTCCGCTGGCCTATGACACGGTGAACGGTGTCCCGATGGCGCGGCCAAAGGATCTTGCGCGTCCGCGCAATCGTTTGATTTTGTCCATGGAAGCGGCTTTTCCACGCACTTTTTATGCCCTGAAAAACGCCGCGATCAAGATGATGGTGCGTTGATCCTATTCCGCCCGGACCTGAGCGCCGCGAATGCCCGGGTAAAAGACAAAAAACGCTGCTTTGATGAGGACGCTGTTGGCACATCCAAGAATTTCCGTTGTGACCATCACCTACAACAATGCAGGAGAATTGCCCGCGACAATCCAAAGCGTTCTCGCACAGACCTATCCCAACATCGAATATATCGTCATCGATGGCGCCTCGAAGGACAACAGCGTCGAAATTATCCGCAGCCATTCGGATCGGATCGCCTATTGGGTCAGCGAACGGGACAAGAGCCGCTACGATGCCATGAACAAGGGCGCCAGCGCCGCGACGGGCGAATGGGTCCTCTTCATGAATGCCGGAGATGCCTTCCACGATAACGACGTCGTGACGGACATGTTTGCGGATACCCATGACGATGCCGATCTCCTGTATGGAGACGTTCTGCGGCGCTATCCCAAGGAAGGCATCGAGCGCCTCATGCGGGCCAAGTCCGCCGACGCGCTGCCGCTGCAGATGCCCTGTTGCCATCAAAGCTTGTTCACGCGACGGACGCTTCTGAAGCA
>Ga0136846_1237950_pt1 | contig 12268 bp, 10 predicted proteins | sample HopSoiMetagenom2_FD_96841 | JGI IMG/M metagenome (GOLD analysis project Ga0136846, IMG submission 96841) | Grasslands soil microbial communities from Hopland, California, USA - 2 Assembly 2016 (version 4) | ecosystem: Environmental > Terrestrial > Soil > Grasslands | place: USA: Hopland...
CGGCGAGGACCAATGCCGTGGCGGTCGAATACGACGAAGATGGCCGTCCGCTGGAGCACGCCAATCCCGCGGCACCGGTTAGCATCACTCCGGCCGCGCCAAAGCCAAAGTTTACCGCGCATCCGCCCTACGAAGACAAAAAATGCAACGAATGCCACCAATCGCGCTTCTCCGTCGTGATGAAGGGGCCGCAGAAGCAGGTCTGTTTCACCTGCCACGACGACTTCCTCGCCAAACCGAAATTCAAACATCAGCCGGCCGAGAATGGAGAATGTTCCTCGTGCCATGATCCGCATGGCAACTCGAATCCCAAGATGGTGCTCAAAGTCGGGCAGGCCTTATGCGCGGATTGCCATGATCCGCTGCCCAAGACCGCCAAGTCCAAACATCAGCCGGCTGAAAATGGCGAGTGCGCCACTTGCCATGGTCCGCACGCGACGGATTTCAAACATCTGCTGGTCAAGCCGGATGGCAAGCTGTGTTTCGAATGCCACGAGGATACGCAAAAGCAACTCGCCGCCGGGAAAGTGAAACATCAACCCGTGGACAGCGGCGAGTGTGCCTCCTGCCACAAACCTCATTCCTCAGACTTTAAGAAATTGCTGATCAAAGGCGACGGAAAGCTCTGCTTTGAATGCCATGACGATTTTCAGAAGAAGCTCGAAACGGCGAAATTCAAACATGACCCGGCGGGAAACCGCGAATGCGCCTCCTGCCACAATCCGCATCAATCCAACGAAAAGGCGCTACTCTCGAAACCGGCGGGGCAGCTTTGTTTTGACTGCCATGAGCAGAAGGACCTGGCGGCCGTCAAGGGACACGCCCAGGCCGGCCAGAAACTTTGTGTCGAATGCCATGACCCTCACGTCGGCACGGAAAAATACCTGCTGAAACCGGAGGTGCTCAAAGCTTCGGTTTCCAAAGAAGCGGCGGCAGCAAAATGAACGCGCCCACTCATACCAGGGCCTGGTTTTGGGTGACGCTGCTGGCGGTCTTTGTTGGTGTGCGGCAGGCCGTGGCGCAGGCCCGTTACATCCCGCGGTATCAGGAACCACAATGGCTGACGATGCATCTTTCCGAAGCCAGCGCGGGCGTATACGCGGAGGGCACATACCAGGACACCACGTTCGAGAAAACGGGCACATCGGTTACCCACGAGCACCTTTTTGTCGGGCCGGCGCTCGGTTTTAATCTCAACGGCTCCATCTACCATCCGAACCTGATTCGTTATTATATCAATACCGAAGGCGCGGTTGGATGGGCGCATGACAGCTTCAGCGGTTCGACTTCGGCCCGACAGGATGAATTGCAATACCTCGGTCGGTTCGCGGCCAGCGTGGATATTCTGGCTGGCAAACCTTACCATGGCAGCGCGTTCGCAAATTACGACCACACTTTTCGTGACACCGACTCTTTCAGCCGCTCGGTGGTTGACAGTTGGCGCTACGGCGCGCACCTCACCTATGAAACGGGACCCTGGGCATTTCATGCGGATTACTTGCACCGGGACGAGGATGTTTCGTCCTTGAGCGGTGATTCCACGACCAGGGATGACACGCTCAACTTCGGCGCCAGTTACGATCATAAATCGGGCGCGACCACTTTGAGCTATACCTACGATCGCTACACCCGTGTTGACCTCGGGCGCGTTGGCGACGGGACCGATCATTCGATTGCGCTGGCGGAATCCGATCGCTTTGGAAGCCATGAACAATTGAAGTTAAACGCCAACGCCAGCTTCCTGCAGCGAAACACTGAAAATCTTTCGAGTGATGAAATTCTTTCGGACATCAACCTCAACGCCGAACACAGCACCAAATTAACCAGCATCTATGACGTGACGCTGGACCGCCTCAGTTCCGAGGGTTTTGATTCCGGCAATTACGCGGGGCAAGCGGCACTGCAACACCAGCTTTATGACAGCCTGACTTCGACATTCTTTGTGCGTGGTTCCTGGTACGACGCTTCGGATTCGCACAGTGACGCGACGACCAAGCGTTTTGGAGGCGGCAACGTCGAGGCCTATACGAAGCAACTCAGCGAATCGAGCCGGATCCGCATCAGCAACTCGATTACAGTGGAGCACACCGACCAGGACTACCTGACGACTTTTGAAAACGAACGGCACAATTTCGGCGAAAACGGTCCGTTGCAAGAGAGTTTTTATCTCAGCGGTTCGGACGTGATCGAATCCAGCATCGTGATCACCGATCAGCAGGACAGCCAACCGGCCTACGTGGTCAATCTCGATTATTTCGTCACGCGGATTGGCTCGCGCATGTTGATCGAAAGATTAGCTGGCTCGCGCATTGCGGTCGGCGCAACCGTGCTGGTGGATTATCGCTCGGAACCGCGGGCATCCGGCAGTTACGATTCGCTTACCGACAACTTTCAGATTCGCCTCGATCTATGGCATAACCTGGTGGGACTCTACGGCCGGGTGAATCTCTCGCAGAATAACGCGGCCCCGGAACTCAGGATCCAGGATGTGTCGAGCTATGTGCTCGGGGGCGATTTCAATTGGCGTGCGCTTCGACTCGGGGGCGAGTACGAGATTTACGATTCGACCGAAGCCAAATATCGAGCCACCCGGCTGTTCCAATCGCTTAGCTTCGAGCCCGACCAATATTCGTCCATCAGCCTCGATTTCACCGAAAGTTGGATCAACTACGTGGACACGCATCGGCGGGAGGAGGATTACCGGTTTATCACGCGGTATCACCTTGCCCTGAGCCACCGCCTTTCTCTCGAAGCGGATGCCGGCGTCGCGTTGCGCAGGGGAGCGGGCGTCGACCAAGTACTGGCGACTGTGCGTCCCTCCATCAAGTATATCATTGGCAAAACGACGATTGATGTCGGTTACGATTACGAATACGAATTGTTTTTGAATAACGAGGAGAGACAAAAACACATGTTCCTCGTGCGGGTCAAAAGGATGTTCTGAAATGAAGCACGCGCTTGAACTCTTTGCCCTCTACGTTGCGCTGCTGGTGTCAGCGGGATGCGCACGCGTTCATCCCGCTGCGGAATCAGATAAGGCCTCGGCCCTCGTCTGGCCCCCGGCGCCCGATACTCCAAGAGTAATGCACGTCCAAAACGTGCTTCGCCCTTCCGATTTTGGCATTAAGAATTCCGCTTTTAGCAGGTTTGGGCGCTGGCTGGCTGGTTCGGAAAAAGGAAACGAACCGCTGGTCAAACCCTTCGGCGTGGCGCTCGATGAAAACGATAATCTTTGCCTGACTGACACCGGCGCCAACGCGGTTTGCTACTACGACCGCCAAAACAAAAAATGGCATCGTTGGGAAAAAGTCGGCCAATTGCAGTTTGTCTCGCCCGTCGCGGTCGCCAAATGCAAGGACAGGTTTTATGTGGCAGACTCCGGCTTGCGCAGTGTGGTCAGTTTCGATTCGAAAGCCGCTCAACCTGTCCAATTTACGAACCACCTCGGGCGCCCGGCGGGGCTCGCCATCAGTGGAGAAAACCTTTTTGTGGCCGATGCCGAACGCCATTGCGTGGTGGTGTTCGATTTGCAGGGCAAATTCGAACGGGAATTTGGGCGGCGTGGCACCGGGCCGGGGGACTTTAATTTTCCGACGCACGTCAGCGTCAGCCGTGACGAGCTTTTCGTCACCGACTCGATGAACAACCGTGTGCAGGTGCTGGACTTGGATGGACATTTCAAAAGTCAGTTCGGCACCATCGGAGACAGCCCCGGAAATTTCAGCCGGCCCAAAGGAATCGCGGTGGATTCATTTGGACACGTCTATGCCCTGGATGCGCTCTTTGACAACGTGCAGATTTTCGACCGGGCAGGCCACTTATTGCTCAACTTTGGCGGTTCGGGGAACAAGCCGGGCGAGTTTTGGCTGCCCAACGGCATTGCCATTGGACGCGATAACCAGATTTTCATCACCGACAGTTACAATCGCCGGATTCAGGTGCTGAAGTACGTGGGATTGGAATGAAAACCTGCAATAAAGCTTCTAGTTCCAAAGGCAGCCTCTTACAGCTTCGAGCCTGGATCTTCGTTTCGGGGCTTTTGATTTCCACGCCGGCCTCCGGTGACACAATTCTTGCCTCGAAACACGACCTTTCCGCGAGCGGTCCCGGTACGGTCAGAGCGGTGGCGGAATCTGAGGTCTGCCTCTTTTGCCATACACCCCATCGCGGCACAGGCGAAACGCCGCTTTGGAATCACAGCCTTTCAGCCGCGAGCTACACGCCTTACAGCAGTTCAACGACGAAAGCGACGATCGGTCAGCCTACAGGCTCGTCCAAACTCTGCCTGAGCTGTCATGACGGCACCGTCGCGCTCGGGATGGTGAACACACGTTCCACGCCCATCGCCATGCGCAACAATGTCACGACCATGGCAGCGGGACCCAACAATCTCGGCACGGACCTGGCCGATGATCATCCGATTTCCTTCACCTATGATAACGCGTTGGTTTCCGCCAATGGCGAACTGAAGGATCCCGTCAGCCTCACCGCGAGAGTTCGCCTCGACCACAATAACCAGCTCCAATGCACTTCGTGCCATGATCCGCATAACGATCAATATGGAAAATTTCTCGTGCAGGAGAATTATGGTTCCGCTTTGTGTGTTGCTTGCCACATTCCGGCGTCATGGCAGAACTCCGCCCACCAGGCCTCGACAAAAACATGGAATGGGGTTGGCGTGAACCCATGGCCGCACACGGCGCAAACCACCGTCGCGGGCAACGGGTGCGAAAATTGCCATGCGCCACACAGCGCGGGCACAAAACCTCGGCTGCTAAACTTCGCGGATGAAGAGAAGAACTGCTTTTCCTGCCACAGTGGCAACGTCGCCGCCAAAGACATTCAAACTGAGTTCAACAAATTCAGCACGCATCCAATCTTAAACACGACGGGCGTGCACGATCCCACCGAGGACCCGCTCAATCCGCCGCGGCACGTCGAATGCGCCGACTGCCATAATCCGCACGCGGCCAAGAGTTCGCCGGCGATCGCGCCGACTGCTTCAGGCGCGCTGGCCGGTCTCGCGGGCATCAATGCCTCGGGCTCCCTCGTCAAGCCGCTGACCGCTGAGTACGAACTCTGTTTTCGATGCCATGCGGACAGCCTCGCGCGCGGGCCCGCGCGAGTGAACCGTCAATTTGTCCAAACGAACACGCGGCTCGAATTCCAGCCCTCCAATGCTTCTTTTCACCCGGTCCAAACCGGCGGCAAAAACCTTAATGTGCCCAGCCTGCTGTCGCCGTGGACAACGGCGAGCCGAATGTATTGCACGGATTGCCATAACAATAACCAGGGAGTCCAGGCCGGAGGCAGCGGGCCCAACGGCCCTCATGGCTCGATGTATCAGCCGATCCTCGAACGGCAATTGCTGCTGACCGATTACAATACCGAGAGCATCGCCAATTACGCGCTCTGTTACAAATGCCATAGCCGGGACAGCCTTCTGAGCGACCAAAGTTTCCAGGCTTCGAACACGCTAGGCCAGGATCGCGGGCATCGTTTTCACATTGTCGATCAAAAGACCGCCTGCACGACTTGCCACGATTCACACGGTGTCGCCAACGTCAAAAACCTGATTAATTTCAATCCCGATTACGTCACTGCTTCCTCCAATGGCCGGCTCGAATATATAAGTTCCGGCACCGCGAGCGGCAATTGCTCGCTCACCTGCCATGGCAAAGATCATGACGCTACTGCGTATCCGCTCTCGGGTTTGAGAAACACGCCACGGAGAAGGTAGCGTAATCGTGCCTAGTACGCTCTAACGTGGGGCTGGTCGCAACGGCAGTGCCTCAATTCCAATTCACTGGATTCTTACGTCGCCGTGGTTCACGCGTCCTGCGCAATCTCAAGTTTCAATGCCGAGAGGGATAAGTTGATGTCCGCGATGAAGAAAATCAGGGAGAGAATGAGGCAACCCATGCAGCCTACGAACAAAACGATCGCGAGGGCCGCTAATTCAGCCTTCATCAACCCGGCCAGAAACAACAGAATTATCAACACCGCGGCCAGCAACACGCTGGTGCTCGACATGATAATGGAGGCTCTGATCAGTCCGGCCCGGCGGTTCAGCACCTTCAATTGCGAAATCAAGCGAGGTTTTTGAGCATCATCTGTCCGACGCACCGCCTCGGCCAGCAATCGCGAGCGGTCAATGACGCGCCCCAGCCGGTTGGTCATAGAAAGCAATAAAAGACCGACCCCGGAAATAAGGATTACCGGGCCAATGGCCATCTGCAGAATCGGAACCAGTTCAGTCAGGCGCATAAAATAAATCTGCGAATAACGGACAGAAAAATGCAGTCAACAGCATTCGCATGCTGTGCACGGGCCTAATAATCCGGAGCAATTGCGAGAATCAAAGCAAAAACCGTTGGTCAAAAGATGGATAGCTTTTCGCAATATCCGTGGAGTGCGCCATCCGGGGATCGGCGATTTTAACCCACGAAGCTTATGAAGGCCATCGCGGCGACAACCGAACGAACGCTCTGGAAACAGCACGTCCGCGAGTGGCTGCTTAGCTCATCAGACAAAGCTTCCTCAACCAAGAAAACAAAACTGAAAATGAAACTATCAATCATACTTATTGCTGCCGCGTTAGGAACGGCATGTATCTCCGCGAAAGCGGTTGATGCCAAAGAAAACTGGGAGAAAACCTGCTCCAAATGCCACGGCCCCGACGGCAAAGGCCAGACCAAGATGGGCCAGAAGCTCGAGATCAAAGATCTCACCGACGCCAAGCTCCAGGCCGAGTTGAAAGATGAAAAGGCATTGAAGAGCATCAAGGAGGGCATCAAAGACAGCGAAGGCAAAATCAAAATGAAACCTGCCGAAGGTTTGTCGGATGACGACATGAAGGCGCTGGTGGCCTACGTGCGAACTCTCAAGAAGTAAAGCTTTGGCGGGATAGAGAGTTGTCGGCCGAGTTCCAGCCCGGCGAATCCTGTTTCGCAGTCCGCGCGAATATCCAGCAGCGCTCAACGGCTCGGACAGGGAAGACAACTCTCATTTTCGAGAAACACCCCACGTGAAGCATAAAGCCAATCGCCCGAAAGTGTTGTTCGCCCTGAGCCTCTTGTTTCTGGCTTTGACCGGCGCTTTTCTTCTGAACTTGTGGGGCCGTCCCGCCCGGATGCCTTCAATTCCACTGGTCGATGCGACTTACACCAGCAATGCCACCGTCCGGGTCTCCTATGCCGAACTCATCCGCACGAAGGCGGATTTGTCGGACTTCGATTGCTACACCTGTCACGAGCGAAACAAGACTCCACAACTTCGATTCGACGACAAACACAACTTGCTCATCCCCAAAGAGCACTCGAACATTGTCATGGGGCATGGAAGTCATAATCGAAACAATCTGTGTTTCAATTGCCACGACGAGAACAACCTGGAGCTGTTTCAAACCCGGGATGGCCGGCAGTTAAAGCTTTCCGAGAGCACGCCGCTGTGCGGCAGTTGCCATGGTCCGACTTATCGCGACTGGGAGGCGGGCGCGCACGGGCGCACGAGCGGTTTTTGGAGTCATGACCTCGGTTCGCCCACTCGGCAGGACTGCGTCTCCTGCCATAACCCGCATGCGCCTCGATTTCCTTCCCGCCATCCGGCCCCGGGACCGCACCCGTTGCGCGCCAGCACGGCGCTGACCGAAAACCTAATTACCCATTGAGCCCCGATTATGTCTTGCTCCTGCGATTCGCCAGATAAAACCTGCCATGCTGAAAAACCCGGCATGGACCGCCGCAGTTTTCTTCGCACTTCGGCCGTACTCACTTCCGGCCTGGCCGCGCTGGCCGCAAGTTTGTCGCCTTTGTTTGAAATGCAGGATTTTCCGACAGCCGAGAAGTTCCTGCAAAAATATTATAAAGAGATGACCCCGGACGACATGGCCAAAGTCGTCAAACGTATCGAGAACGAGGTTGAACGCCAGTACGGGATGCGCCCGCACGTGCGCGACCTCAAACCAATGGATGGAGTCGAATTCGTGTATTGCCTCAACTTGACGCGCTGCATCGGCTGCCGCAAATGCGTGCATGCCTGCGTAAAGGAAAACAACCAGTCCCGCAACCCGGAGATTCAATACATTCGCGTGCTGAAAATGCCGCACGGTTCGATGGACATGGAGAAGGGGGAGCACAACTACGCACCGGAATCGGTCCCGGAAAAGGGCTTCTTTTACATGCCCGTCCAGTGCCAGCAATGCAAGAATCCACCCTGCGTCAAGGTCTGCCCGGTCCACGCCACCTGGCAGGAAACCGACGGTATTACGGTAATAGATTACGACTGGTGCATAGGCTGCCGCTATTGCGAAGCGGCTTGTCCTTATTGGGCGCGTCGTTTCAATTTCACCAAGCCGGAGATTCCCAAAGACAAACTGAACCCAGAGATGGCTTATCTGGGCAACCGGCCGCGGCGGCAGGGCGTGATGGAGAAATGTCACTTCTGCATCCAGCGCACGCGCGCGGGCAAGTATCCGGCTTGCCTTGAAGTGTGTCCCGTCGGCGCGCGCAAATTTGGCAACATTCTCGATCCCAACAGCGAGGTCTCTTATATCCTGCGAACCAAGCGCGTATTTATCCAGCTCAAGGAAGAATTGGGGACCTCGCCGCGGTTCTTTTACTACTTCGATGTATGATAACAGCCGTACGAAACTACCTGGTATTCCTGCGACGTTGCGCGCGCATCGCCTTTGTGGGCGATTGGCGGTATTACACGTGGATAGGTGTGCTCTTCGCCGTTTGCCTGATTGGGCTCAATGCTTATGCAAAGCAATTCGCCCATGGCCTGGTCGTCACCGGCATGAGCGATGAAGTTTCGTGGGGAGTCTATATTGCCAACTTCACGTTCCTGGTCGGCGTCGCTGCTGCCGCTGTGATGATGGTGATTCCCGTTTATATTTACGATAACGAAGAGCTGCATGACCTGGTCATCTTTGGCGAATTGCTCGCCGTCGCTGCCATATTGATGTGCCTGGCATTTGTCACCGTGGACCTCGGGCGCCCCGACCGGTTCTGGCATTTGATTCCTGGCATTGGACAATTCAATTTCCCCGCCTCGATGCTTAGTTGGGATGTTATCGTGCTCAACGGCTATCTTGTGCTGAACGTCCACATTTGTGGTTATTTGCTTTATTGCCGCTATCGCGGACGGAAGCCCTCCAAATGGTTTTATATCCCGTTCGTGTTTATCGCGATTGTTTGGGCGATCTCGATCCACACCGTCACCGCCTTTCTGTATGTGGGGCTGGGCGGCCGGCCGTTTTGGAATTCGGCGATCGTCGGGCCCAGGTTTCTTGCCTCGGCCTTCACGGCTGGCCCGGCGCTGATCATCCTGGCGATGCAGGTGGTGCGGCGCGTCACTGCGGCTGCGCCCGAGAGCAGCTCGGCCCTACACAACGGCGAGCACTCGGAAGAGCACCATTTCTCCAGCCGCCCTGCGACCTCAGAAGACCTGGCGATTCTGGCGCGCCACCTGCCTGAATTGGCTTCGGTGCCGCTTCAGGTGCGCGAAAGTATTTTGGAAGGAGCAGTAGTGCTGGAGGCGGAAGCAGGGGATGTTTTCCTGCGTCAGGGCGAAACTGACAATCGCGCCTTTTTTATTCTGGCAGGCAGGGTAGTCGTGAAACGGGAGGAGAGCGGCCGTTTTCGAGTGACGCGCAGTGTCGGCCCGGGGGAACAATTCGGAGAAACCTCCGCTCTCGCCGGAACGCCGCGCGCGGCCTCAGCCATGGCTGAGGAGCAGGCTACAGTTCTGCGCCTGCCAGCCGATTCTGTGCGCAAGCTAATGAAGACTCCACGGCTCGACAAAGTGATCCGTGCCCGCATGTCCGAAAGGCTCATGATCACCGACCGCGGGTTGATGGTGCTGCGCAGCATCGTTCAGGTTTCGATGCTCATTAACGTGTTCCTGCTGCTCAATGAAGTGTTCAAAGAGTTCTACACGCGCACTTCCCATGTGGCTTCCGCTCAATATCTTTTCCTCGGGTTGCACGGCCATCATGCCCTGGTGCCCTGGATTTGGACCGCCATCGCCTTCAACCTCACCGCGATGTTTCTGCTCGTGTTGCCGCTCAGCCGCAGCCTTAAATGGCTCAACGTCACTTGCGTGCTGTGTATTCTCGGCATCTGGATCGAGAAGGGGATGGGGCTGGTCATCCCCGGATTCATTCCGACGCCGTTGGGTGCCATGGTTGAATATTCCCCTTCGCTGAATGAAACCCTTGTTTGCCTCGGCATTTGGGCGTTTGGCCTGCTTTGCTACACGTTGTTCCTGCGCATGTCCGTGCCGATCCTCCAGGGACGATTGTCCAAGGCGAACGAGCCTACAACCAAACCGCGCCAGCCAAGCGCTATATTGCACGCGGTGACTGCACGATAGGAGCCCAGCCCATGCCGACCCAACTCACTTCCGACGATGCCAGGCAAACTCTCAACGCTCATGCGTCCGGGAAAGGAGCGGAGATATTCGAGAAGTACGGGCCCGAAATTGGGTGGAAACAATTGCTGCAAATCCTGCAAGACCGGTCCTGTGTGCGTTTCTCTTGTGAGATTGCGTTTGATGCCGCGCCGCTTGGTCCGGGCGAGTTCGCGCACCCTGTAGCCAGGGGGGAAACGCCGGAAGAGGGTTACACCTTGTGCATTCATCCCTGCTTCATGACCCAGCTGAAGTTGGTCCCCTTCCTGGCGCTATACCAGCTCGTGCTGGTTAATTACGGTGAGTTTGCTTCTTCAGATGATGCCGAAGCGTTTGGAGCAAGTGCTCTGGGAATAGCGCGGGAGGATTACTATCAGATTCTTTGCGAGGCAGCTGACCAACTCGGCGGCCTGAGCTAAGGCTGGTGCAGGGAGAAGTGGGTGCGATCGCGAAGGCAAAATCAGGTAACCTTTTGCCAAAAAAAGGTGCGCGAACGGCGCGGCCCTGCACGAAGATTCAAACACTTTGAATGCTGTCATCATTACTGGAGCAAACCCGGAGCGGCCAATGGGCGCGAGGGTAGTGCTGGAGCGATGACTTTGAAAAATAACAATCCAGATAACAAGAAAGGTAAATATGAAACGTAAACTGATCATCATCATCGGGCTCTTCGCTGCCGCTGTTATGTGTGCGCGGGCGGGCGACGCGAAGGAAACATTCGAAAAAGACTGCGCCAAATGCCACGGAGTCGATGGCAAAGGCCAAACGAAAATGGGCCAAAAACTGGGCATCAAGGATTATACCGATGCCAAGGTGCAAGCGGATTTAAAGGATGAAAAAGCCATGAAGGCCATCAAGGAAGGGCTCAAAGACAAGGAAGACAAGACCTTGATGAAACCCGCCGAAGGCTTGAAAGACGAGGAAATCAAGGGGCTGGTGGCTTACATGCGCACCTTCAAAAAGTAGCCGACACTTCCAGAACCGGCTTTGCGGTTCTCCCTCTCCCTTTCCCGCAACCGCGGGAGGAGAGGGCAATGTGAGACGGTTCGCCTGTCAGCTGCCGAATCTCTCAAGGTGTTAATCAGAACCGGTGGTTGGCGAGAGGGAAAGGGCCAGTCCTCCATTTCCGCATGCTTCATTCTTATACTCGACTGACAATTTTGGCCGCGGGCCTGGCGCCGAGCTTAGTCGCAGGTTGTTTGAAAGGTCCGGAATCCGGCTCAGCAAATTATCCGATGGCCGCTGCCGCTCGTGCGCCCGCAGAGCGCAAGACAACATCTACGTCCGGCGCGGCTTCGGCCCGCCAAACTTGTGCTGAATGCCACGAGGAGGACGCGCAAAAACTCGCGAACTTTGAGCACAAGACAATCAGCTGTGAAACCTGTCACGGCCCTGGCCAGCCACACGCATCAGACCCGGGGGTTAAATTATCCAAGCTCACAGATGAGGATTGCATGCGCTGCCATAAGCTGACTGAAGGCGCGCCAGAGTTACCGAGGCAAATTGCACGTGACGCTCATTTTCAAGGCGACCAATGCATCGATTGCCACAAAGCCCACCAACCCAGGGAAATGCGTTGAGCCGGGCCGCATCGCGAACGTCGAGCCGTGCCATTTCATTTGCTCGAGGGTAACGTCTTACATGCGCCAATGGGCATCAGTGCTGGGAGTTGAGGCTGAGTTACAGAAACTTTTAAGTGGGGAAATCCGGCCTAAAAAAACCTGATTGGGCCCGGCTGCGAACAAAATTTGCCTCAGCTCGAGGCAAAATATGGTTGGGTTTTGGCAAAATCTGTAAGGCGCTCGTCGCCTCACTGGGGGACGATGAGGTGCATGAAAATTTCAGATGAGTTGAC
>Ga0136846_1224882_pt1 | contig 12267 bp, 10 predicted proteins | sample HopSoiMetagenom2_FD_96841 | JGI IMG/M metagenome (GOLD analysis project Ga0136846, IMG submission 96841) | Grasslands soil microbial communities from Hopland, California, USA - 2 Assembly 2016 (version 4) | ecosystem: Environmental > Terrestrial > Soil > Grasslands | place: USA: Hopland...
GACCACGCGCGTCGTCTCGTCGAGGGGCACCGGGGGGCCGACGTTGCCCTGGCGCGAGATCACCTTGCCGCCCTGGAGCCCGACGAACGTCTCGTCGACCGAGCCGTGGTAGCACCAGTTGAAGACAAGGATCTTCGGGCGGCCGGTCAGCTCGCGCGCGAGCCGGATCGCGAAGCGGTTGGCGTCGGTCGCGGTCAGCGCGAACTGCCAGCGGGCGAGGCCGAAGCGGCGGCTCAGCTCCTGCCCGACCCAGATCGCGTCCTCGCTGGGCAGCATCGTCGTGATCCCCTTCGCCGCCTGCTGGGCGACCGCGCGCACGGTCGGCTCCGGCGAGTGGCCGGTCATGGCGGCCGTGTCGCCGAGGCAGAAGTCGACGTACTCGTGGCCGTCGACGTCGGTGAACCGGGCGCCGTGCGCCTCGGCCGCGAAGACCGGGAAGCCGCCGGGCCAGCGGATCATCCACGGCATCGGCACGCCGGAGAGCAGCGGGCCCCGGGCCTGCTCGGCCAGCTCGCGCGAACGCGGATGCTCGCGCTCGAAGCGTTCGAGCTCGCGCTCGAGAAGGGCCTGCGCGCTCACGAGACGAGGATGCACGCCGCGCGGTGCGCGGCGCCCTCCGGCCGGAGCTCGGGATCGATCTGGCGGCACGCCGGAATCGCGGCCGGGCAGCGCGGATGGAAGCGACAGCCGGGCGGGATCCGCACGGCATCGGGCGCCTCGCCCTGCAGGATCTGCGGCCGCATCCGCTCGCGCGGGTCGCGGCGCGGGACAACCGAGAGGAGTGCCTTGGTGTACGGGTGCTGCGGGTTCGCGACCACCTCGGCTGCCGGCCCCTCCTCCACGATCCGGCCGAGGTACATGACCGCGATGCGGTCGGCGAAGCGGGCGGCGGTGGACAGGTCGTGCGTGATCATCAGCACGGCGAGCCCACCGGCGCGGAGGCGGTCGAGCAGCGTGAGCACGCCCGCGCGCACGGAGACGTCGAGCATCGAGACGGGCTCGTCCGCGACCAGGAGGTCCGGCTCCAGCACGATCGCCGCGGCGATCGCGACGCGCTGGCGCTGCCCGCCGGAGAGCTCGTGCGGGTAGCGCTGGAGGAACAGCTCGGGCGGCGTCAGCTCGACGCGCTCCAGCGCCTCCCGCACGCGCTCCTCGCGCTGCGACTTTGAGCCGCCAACGTGGTGGATGAGCAGCGGCTCCTCGACGGCGGCGCGCACCGTGAGCCGCGGGTCGAGGGACTCGTACGGATCCTGGTAGACGATCTGCATCCGCCGGCGCAGCGGCCGCAACTGGCGCTGGCCGAGCTTCGTGATCTCGCCGCCCTCGAACGAGATTCGGCCGCGCACCGGCTCGACCAGCCGCAGCACGGTCTGCGCCGTCGTCGTCTTGCCGCAGCCTGATTCGCCCACGAGCGCGAGCAGCTCGCCGCGCTCGAGGGTGAAGGAGATGCCGTCGACCGCGTGGACGGACTGGCGCGGCCGACGCCCGACCGACCCGACGAGGCCTCGCGCAAGCGGGTACTCGACGGCCAGGTCCTGAACCTCGAGCAGGCTCATGCGGTCACCGCGAGCACGTCGTTGAGGTGACACGCAGCCTCCCGGCCCGCGTCCAGCTCGCGGAGCAGCGGGCGCTGGACGGCGCAGCGGTCGAAGGCGCGATCGCAGCGTGGAGCGAACGGACAACCTTCGACCAGGCGGTCGAGCCGCGGCGGCGAGCCCGGGATCGAGGCGAGCGCGTCGTGCCCGTGCAGGTCGGGCGTGGCCGCGAAGAGCAAGCGCGTGTAGGGGTGGCGCGGATCGTGGAAGAGCGCGTCGACCGGGCCCTGCTCGACGATCTCGCCGGCGTACATGACGGCCGCGCGGTCGCACAGCTGTGCGACCACCGGGAGATCGTGCGTGACCAGCAGCAGCGCGAGACCGAAGTCGCGGCAAAGAGAGTCGAGCAGCTCGAGGATCTGCGCCTGCACCATCACGTCGAGCGCCGTCGTCGGCTCGTCCGCGACCAGCACGCTCGGGTTGCAGGCGAGCGCCATCGCGATCGCCGCCCGCTGGCGCATGCCGCCGGAAAACTCGTGCGGGTAGCGGGTGGCGCGGTCGCGCGGGATGCCGACCGCCTCGAGCAGCTCGCCGACGCGAACGCGGGCGGCGCGACCCGACGCGCGGCCGTGCAGCTCGAGCGCCTCGACGATCTGCGCCTCCACCGTCTGCACCGGGTTGAGCGCGTTCATCGCGCCCTGGAAGACGATCGCGAGGTCGGTCCAGCGATGCGGCCGGATCGACTCCTCGCCGCCGGCCAGGATGTCGACGCTGTTCAGCAGCACCCGCCCGGCGACCGAAGCGCTGGGCGGCAGGAGGCCGAGGAGCCCGAGCACGGTCGTGGTCTTGCCGCAGCCGGACTCGCCAACCAGGCCGAGCCGCTGCCCGGGCTCGAGCTCGAGGCTCACGCCCTGGACCGCGTGCAGCTCCCGCCCTTCGCCGAGGTCGAACCAGACGTGCAGGTCGTCGAGCGCGAGCAGGGTCACACGGCCTCCGAGCCCCGGCCGACGAGCGGTCGCAGGCGGAACGAGCGCGCGGCCAGATGCGCGACGCGCAGGCGCGGGTTGAGGGCGTCCTCGATCGCGCCGCCGATGAGGCTGCAGGAGAGGATGATCGCCGCCACCAGCAGGCCCGGCGGCACGATCGCCCACCACGCGCCGGTCGAGATGGCGGCGCGCTGGAAGGCGTTCTCGATGATCTTCCCGAGCGAGACGCGGCTCGGGTCGCCGAGCCCGAGGAAGGCGAGCGCCGTCTCGTCGAAGATGGCGACCGCGATCGTGAGCACGGTGTTCGCGATCAGCAGCGGCGCAACCTGTGGCAGCACGTGGGACCACACGATCCGCGTGTGACCCGCGCCGAGCGCCCGAGCTCGCTTGACGTACACGCGCTCGCGGACGCTCTTCACCTGGGCGCGGATCACCCGCGCGGTGGAGGTCCAGAGCAGGATCCCGATCACGATGATGATGTGGAACAGGCTCGGGCCCCAGATCGCGGCGACGACGATCATCAGCGGCACGTCCGGGATGACCAGGAAGTAGTCGGTGATCCGCATCAGGATCGTGTCGGTGCGGCCGCCGAAGTAGCCCGAGGCCACGCCGATCGTCCCGCCGATCACCATCGAGACGAAGGTGGCGGCAAAGCCGACGAGCAGCGAGACGCGGGCGCCCCACATCAGCAGCGAGAGCATGTCGATGCCGCCGTCGTCGAGCCCGACCGGGTGGCTCCACGACGGGTGGCCGAACACCGGCCCGACCTGCTCGTGGACGTCGTAGGGCGCGAGCACCGGCGCGAGGAGCGCGCCGAGGATGACGACGCCGAGGATCGTGGCCCCGACGATTGCGGAGGGCCGCTTGCGGATCGCCTGCCAGACGATGCCCGGCCGCGAGCGGATCGGGGCCTGCTCGATGACGGCACCGGGCTCGCGGGCCGCGACGCTCATTCCGTGATCCTCGGGTCGAGCCGGAAGTAGAGGAGATCCGCGATCAGGTTGCAGAGCACGACCGAGACCGTGAGCACGAGGAACGCGCCCTGCAGCATCGGGTAGTCGCGCTGCAGCACCGCGTCGTAGACCGCCCGTCCGATGCCGGGCCACGAGAAGACGGTCTCGATCAGGATCGCCCCGGCCACGATGTAGCCGAGCGAGAGCGCGACGAGCGTCGTGATCGGCAGCAGCGCGTTGCGCAGGGCGTGGCGGCGCAGGATCGCGGCCGGCCGCAGGCCCTTGGCCCGCGCGGTCAGCACGTAGTCCTCGCCGAGCGTCTCGAGCATCGCCGAGCGGACGATCAGCGTGTACTCCCCGAAGAGCACGAGGCCGAGCGTCAGCGCCGGCAGCAGGATGTGCTCGCCGAGGTCCTTGACGTGCGTCCAGAACGACGGGTTGATCAGGAACTCGTTCGACATCCCGCCCGTCGGCAGCACGCCCGCAAACAGGATCACGAGCATCAGCCCGAGCCAGTGCGTGGGCATCGAGTAGAAGCCGAGCGCGGTCGTCACCGTCACCCCCTCGACGGTCGTCCCGCGCCGCCACGCCGAGATGATCCCCGTCAGCGTCCCGAAGACGATCGCGAACAGTGTCCCGAGAAACACCATCGGCAGCGAGTTGATCAGCGCCGTGCGCAGGTTGTCCGTGACCGGCTGGCTGTTGGCGAACGAGATGCCGAGGTTCCCGTGCGCCAGCTGCTGGAGGTAGATCACGTACTGCTGGAACCGCGACTTGTCGAGCCCGAACTGCCGCTTCAGCGCCAGCCGCGTCTCCGGCGTCGCGTGCGGCACGCGAGCCAGGTTGGTCACCGCCGAGCCGGGGGCCAGGCGGAACAGCGCGAAGTTGATCGTGACGGCGATGAAGACCGTCAGGACGGCGAAGGCGAGTCGCTTGAGGACGTAGTCCGCGCCCTTCACACGCGCCTTACTGCTGGTGCACCCTCGTCAGGCTGAGCTTGTTGATCGAGTTGAACGGTCCCTGCGGCGAGGCGACGAGGCCGCCCCAGTTCTTGCTCACCGCCCAGACGGCGTTCTGCGCCGCGAGCCAGACGTACGGGCGCTTCGCCTGCAGGTAGCGCTGCATCTTCCACACGAGCGCCTTGCGCTTGGCCTGGTTCGGCGTCAGCTGCTGCTGCGAGTACATCGAGTCGTAGCGCTTGTCGCAGAAGCCGCTGTCGCTCCAGCCGCCGAACTGCGCGCAAGTGGTGACCGAGAGCATGAAGTCCGGGTCGATCAGCGCCACCCAGTCCCACATCGCCAGGTCGAACTTGAGGTACTTGCTGTCGGGTGAGGAGATCGCGTCGAAGGCGGCGGTCGAGTCGAGCGCGCGCTGCCGCAGCTGGATCCCGATCTTCTTGAAGGCCGGCTGCAGGATCTGGAAGGTCCGGTTCGTGCTCGGGACGTCGGTCGGCGTGATCACGTCGTAGGCCATCTTGTGGCCGCTCGCGCGACGGATGCCGTCCGAGCCCTTCTTGAAGCCGGCCTGGTCGAGCAGCTTGTTCGCGAGCGCGAGGTCGAAGCCCTCGGGCTTGACCGCCGGGTTGTGCCAGGCGCCGGTGGCGGGCGGGATGATCGAGCTTCCCGGCCGCGCGTAGCCGAGGAACACCACGCGAATGATCTGCGCCCGGTCGACCGCGTGGGCCATCGCGGCCTTGACCTTCAGGTTCAGCAGCTCTCGGTGCGCCGTCTTCTTCGGATTGGAGTTGATGATCAGGTCCGTCTGGTCGACGCCGGGGACGGAGCGGACGTTGAAGCTGCCCTTGAGCGTCTTGATCGCCGTCGCCGGCACCGCCTCGACCGCGTCGATCTGGTGCGACTTCAGCGCGGCCACGAGCGCGTCCTCGTTCGAGAACATCTGCAGGCCGAACGCGTCGACCTTCGGCTTCTCGCCGTAGAACGAGTCGTTGCGCTGGAAGAGGGCGATGTTGTCCTTCTTGAACTTGGTGAGCTTGAACGGGCCCGCGCCGACGAGCGGGTTGTTCGAGAAGGTCTTGAGGTTCGTCCCCTTGTTGCCCAGGTGCTTCGACCAGATGTGCTGCGGCAGGATCGCCAGCTGCTGGAACTGCCCGAGCACGTTGCCCGGCGCCTGCGCGTAGCGCACGACGAGCGTGTTCGCGGTCGGGGCGCTCGCGCTCTTGATGTGCGCAACGAGGCCCGCGGCATTGGCCGCGCCGCCGGCTGCGTACTTGATGTCGGTCGAGATCGTCCAGGCGGCGTCTTTCGCCGTCAGCGGCTGTCCGTCGCTCCACTTGGCGCCGGAGCGCGTCTTGAACGTCCAGGTCTTGCCGCCGTTCGAGGAGTGCCACGAGGTGGCGAAGTCCGCGGCGAACGCGCCGTTCGTCTTGTCGTACTGGATCAGGAAGGGATAGACGTACTCGAACGTGTTGTACGCGTCCTGGTTGAACGCGACGTAGGGGTTGAGCGAGTCGATGCGCGAGCTCGTCCCGAGCCGGAACGTGCCGCCGGCCTTCGCGCTCGAGCCCGAGCCGCTGGCCTTCGTCGCGTAGCCCGCCAGCGCAGCCGCCAGGATGGCCGCCGCCAGCACCGCCGTCCACTTCCTCATCGCCATCACCCTCCTCGTCGTCACGCCCAGAGCGACTCCTCGGGCGTGAGCGTCCGCCGGTCGGCGTCGAGCGTATACCGAAGCCCGAGCGGAAGGGCAGCCAGGTGCTTGCCGTGCCCGAGCGGCAGCCGGTAGAGGACCGGGACGCCGAGCGGCTCCAGGTGCTCCTCCAGCACGTCCTCGAGCGAGCGCGAGCGCGCCCAGTCGGACGCCTCCCGCTGGTCGCCCCAGTCGCAGTCCTTCATCTCGCCGACGACCACGCCGGCGACCGCGTCGAGCTTCCCCGCGTGGCGCAGCTGGGTCAGGAAGCCATCGACGTAGTAGGGCGGCGCCTTGTAATCCTCGAAGAAGAGGATCGCGCCCGCCGGGTCGAACTCCCAGGGCGTCCCCATCGTCTGCATCAGCAGCCAGAGGCAGCCGCCGACGAGCGGGGCCGTCACCGAGCCGCCGTGGATCGCGCGGGCGTACGGGTCGTCGGGGTCGGCCGGCACCGGCCCGAGCGCGTCGCCCGTCAGCACCTCGAGCAGGCGCGCCCGCGTGAATTCGCTGCACTCGGCGCCGCCGACACCGACGAGCCCGTTGCCGTAGATCGTCGGCAGCCCGGTGCGCCGGTGGATCGCAACGTGCAGCGCGGTGATGTCGGAGAAGCCGACCAGCGGCTTGGGATTCGACGCGATCGCGTCGAAGTCGAGGTGCGGGATCGCCTGCGCCGACCCGTAGCCGCCCTGCAGCGCCTGGACGACGTCGACCTCCGGATCGGCGAAGAGCGCGTTCAGGTCGGCGCCGCGGTCCTCGGCGCGGCCGGCGACGTAGTCGTCGCGGTCGTAGATGTGCTCGGCGAGCTTGACGCGGTAGCCCTGCGACTCCCACCACTCGACCCCCCGCAGGACGTCCGAGCGCGAGTCGTAGGGGCTCGCCGGCGCGGCGACGCCGATCGTCCCGCCTGGAGGCAGCGACTTCATCGAGGCGATTCTCCCGGAAGATCGCGCGCGCGTTGCAGCGGGAAGACGCGCCCGGCCGCGGCCTGCTGCATCCGTTCGAGCCGGCGCGTGGTCTCACCCCGCGCGCGGTCGAGGTGGCGCCGCAGGCTCGCCTCGAGCCACGGGCCGGGCTCGCGCGCGCCGGGCTCGCCGCGCAGCGAGGCGAGCTCGCGCCAGAGGTCGGGGCCTACATCGGGGTCGCCCATCGCGCCCCAACAGGCCCGCCGCGCCCGGCTGCCGCGGCGGGCCCGCTCCAGCCGGAAGGCCTCGTGCGAGAGGTCGGCGCACAGCCAGTTCAGCCCGACGCGTGCCAGGTGCGACGCCGCGTTCTCCGGCTCGGCGAGCGCGCGCTCGAGCCGCTCGGCATCCGCCAGGCTCTGCTCGTGCGGGTACTGCGGCGCATCGACCGCGTCGATGCCGTGCAGCCCGCGGCCGATCGCGGTGAAGCGCCGCCGCTCGTCGCCGGGCTCGACGTCGGGAAGGTCGACGTCGTGCCGACGCAGCTCGCGCGCTCGGGCACCGAAGTCGAGCGCTGGCTCGTCGAGCAGCAGCCGCGCGCACAGCTCGGTCAGCTTCGCCAGGTAGTCGAAGTCGACCGTCTCGAGCGTGTCGAACTGGGTGTGGTAGTCGGTGCGGTTGAAGTCCCTGGTGAAGGTCGAGACGTTGATCCCGGGGATGCCGGCGGCGAGGAACGGCCAGACCTCGGTCCAGGTGTTCGGCCGGTCGAGCTTCCAGCCGTGCGGCAGCAGCCCGTCGCGCTCGGCCGCGCGGCAGTGACGGCTGATCCAGCGGCGCAGCTCGGGCGGGGCGTCGAGCGTGAACACGTCGCCGCGACTGCCCGAGCCTTCGACGTTCAAGTAGAAGGGCACGGTGGTCGTCCACTCGCGGTGCTCGGCGACGACCTGGTACCAGGCGCCGTAACACCAGTCGTAGGCGGACTCGGCGATGCCGTACTCCTCGGCCGTGTGCGAGACGAAGACGATCGTCCGGCACGGACGGATGCCGGCCTCGGTGAAGGCTCGCGCGAGCTCGAGCGTGACCGCGACGCCGGTCGCGTCGTCGAAAGCGGCGCGGAACCAGCCGTCGTGGTGGCCCGCGACCACCTGCGGTGCGCCGCGACCGCTGCCGGGTAGCTCGCCGACGACGTTCCAGCCGGTGCTCGGCCTGCACGGCGCCCGGAGCACGACCCGCACCCGGCCGGCCAGCTTCGGTGCGTCTTCGCGGCGGATCGTCACGCACGGCGGCGCCTCCGCGTGCCAGATCCCGTCGAACGTGCCGAGCGCTCCGGGCGACTGGTAGAACGGCCCGCCTTCGGGCGCGTACAGCACGATCGCCTTCGCGCCGCGCAGGCCAAGCTCGAGGCCGACGTGGTAGGGCCAGAGCCGCGCGACCTGCCACTCGACGAGCGCGATCTTGCCGGCGACGTCGAGCCGGTCGAGCTGCCGCCGGCCGCCACGGCCGACCCGGACGAGCTCGCCCCGGACGCCGCGCGCGCCGGTGTCCGGCACGCCGCCGAACGAGGCGCCTTCGACGCGCGTCCCGTCGTCGAGCTCGACGAACGCCTCCTCCAGCCGCCAGCCGTCGACCGGCACCGGCTCCCTCGTCACGTGCTCGAGGCCGAGCGAGCGCATCTCGCCCGCGACGAAGTCGACTGTCGCTCGCTCCTGCGGCGTCCCGGCGACGCGGAAGCCGAGCGGATGCGACCCGATCGCCGCCAGGCGTGAAACGACATGCTCGAGGTAGTCCCCCGAGAATTTCACGCCGCCTCCTCGAAGCCGAGCAGCGTCTCGCGCACGAGCTCCCCGATCGCGTCGAGGTCGTAGCCGCCCTCCTGCACGAACACGGTCGGCAGGCCGAGCGACCCGAGCAGCCGGCCAGCCTCGCGGAACCCCTCGGGCGTCACCTGCAGCGGGCTCTCGGGATCGCCGGCCGCCGCATCGACCCCGAGCGGCACGACGAGCGCCTCGGCTCCCCGCGCCCACTCGACGAGCGCCGAGACGCCGGCGAGCCAGTCGCGGTCGCCGGAGCCCGGCGCCAGCGCGACGTTCTTGAACCCGGGCGCCTCCTCTGCGCTGCCTAGGAAGTGCGGGAACCACCCGGCGCGCGGGTCGACGTGCACCGAGCCGACCCCGAACCCGTCCCTCCCCGCGAGCACCTCCTGCGTACCGTTGCCGTGATGGGCGTCGAGGTCGAGCACCGCCACCCGGTCGGCGGCCAGCGCGAGCGCCGCACAGGCGGCGTTGTTCAGGTAGCAGGAGCCGCCGTAGACGCCGCGGCAGGCGTGATGGCCGGGCGGCCGCGTGCAGGCGTAGGCCGCCTGCGCGCCGGCGCGCACGAGCTCCGCCGCGGTGAGCGCGACGTCGACCGCGGCGCGCGCGGCCTCCCAGGTGCCGGGGCCAATCAGCGTCATCGTGTCGTAGGCGTAGAAGCCCGGCCTCGCCCAGACGGCGACCGGCTCCTGCAGATCCGTGCCTAGGCCGCGGTGGGCGAAGATGTACGGCACCACACGGCCCGGCTCCTCGGGCAGCCCGGCCGCGGCCCACTCGTCCCACGCGGAGGCGAGGTAGCCCAGGAGCGCCTCGTCGTGCACCTCGCGCAGAACCGTGTCGTCGTGCGGCCCGGCCTGGACGAAATCGGCGCCTTCGAGAGCGGCCCGGATGCGGTCGATCCGCTCCGGCGTCTCGCTCGCCGGCGTCGCGGTCCCGACCCAGATCTCCGCCTCCGGCTCGTGGAGCAGGCAGCGATCGCTCCAAACGACCGGCATGACGAGCTCCACCCGGCGACTCTACAGTCCCCCCGTGGCCGAGGGACCTCCAGACCCCAGAGGGCCCCGACCGCGCGAGCTGGGCGTGCGGATCGGCGAGCTCGAGCCGGGATCGAGCAATTCGATCGCGGACGTCGAAGGCGTGCGCGTCGGGCACGCGACGGTCTGGCGCGACGACCCGCTGGCGCGCACCGGCGTGACGGCGATCGTCCCGGCCTCGCTGCCGCTGCCTGCCGGCGTCTCGGTGCTCAACGGCGCGGGCGAGCTGACCGGCTCGCACGAGATCCGCGAATGGGGCGGGCTGACGACGCCCGTCTACCTGACCTCGACCCATGCGGTCGGCCGCGTCTACGACGGCGCAGTCGCCCTCGCGGTTCGCGACGACGCGAAGGTGGGCGTCGAGCGGTTCGTGATCCCCGTGGTCGGCGAATGCGACGACAGCTGGCTCAGTGACGCGCGCACCGTGCACGTGACCGCCGAGGACGTCGCGCGGGCACACGACGAGGCGACGGCGTGGCCGTTCGCCGAGGGCGCTGTGGGGGCCGGCACGGGCATGAGCTGTCTCGGCTGGAAAGGCGGGATCGGGTCGGCCAGCCGCGTCGCGGGCGACCACGTCGTCGGCGTGCTCGTGCTCGCGAACTACGGCGCGCCGCGCCAGCTGACGATCGCGGGCATCCCGGTCGGCCGGGAGCTCGATCCCGGCGGCGGCCGCGACTACGACGGCGGCAGCTGCATCGTCGTCGTCGCCACCGACGCCCCGCTGTCGCCACCGTCGCTCGAGCGGATCGCCCGCCGCGCCGGCCTCGGGCTCGCGCGCACCGGCTCGGTCGCCCACCACGGCAGCGGCGAGATCTTCCTCGCCTTTTCCACCCGGCGCGGAGACGTGGAGGGCCGCGGGCTCGACCCACTCTTCGAGGCGACCGTCGAGGCGACTGAGGAAGCGGTTCTGAACGCGCTCTGGGCCGCCCCGGACATGACGGGCCGCGCAGGTCATCTCGAGCGCGGCCTGCCGCACGACGAGGTGCTCGAACTGCTTCGCGCGCGCGGAGCGTTGACGCCGCCGTAGAGTCAGCTCCGGATGAAGATCCTCGTCGTCGGCACCGGCGGCGTCGGCGCGGCCGTCGCGGCGGTGGCGCGCCGACGCGACTTTTTCGAGCGGATCACCTTCGCCGACCTCGACCCGGCACGGCCGCAGGCGCTCGTCGACCGGCTCGGCGACGACCGCTTCGCCGCGGCGCAGGTCGACGCGTCCGACCAGGCGAGCGTGGCGAGCCTGGCGCGCGAGCACGATGCCGTCCTGAACGCGACCGACCCGCGCTTCGTGCTGCCGATCTTCGAGGCGGCCTTCGAGTCGCGCTGCACGTACCTCGACATGGCGATGTCGCTCTCGGGCCCGGACACGCTGCTCGGCCAGGAGCAGCTCGACCAGCACGAGCGCTGGGCCGAGTCAGGGCTGCTGGCCCTCGTGGGGATCGGCGTCGAGCCCGGGCTCTCGGACGTCCTCGCCCGCTACGCCGCCGACCACCTGTTCGCCGAGATCGACGAGGTCGGCGTGCGCGACGGCGCGAACCTCGCGGTCGAGGGCTACGACTTCGCGCCGACCTTCTCGATCTGGACGACGATCGAGGAGTGCCTCAACCCGCCGCTCGTCTGGGAGCGCGAGCGCGGCTGGTACACGACCGAGCCGTTCAGCGAGCCGGAGGTGTTCGACTTCCCGGAGGGGATCGGGCCGATCGAGTGCGTCAACGTCGAACACGAGGAGGTCGTGCTCGTGCCGCGCTGGGTCGACTGCAGGCGCGTCACCTTCAAGTACGGCCTCGGCGAGGAGTTCATCGGCGTGCTGGAGACGCTGCACAAGCTCGGGCTCGACTCGAAGGAGCCGGTCTCGGTGCGCGGCGTCGAGGTCGCCCCGCGCGACGTGCTGGCGGCGGCGCTACCCGACCCGGCGACGCTCGGCGACCGCATGCACGGCAAGACGTGCGCCGGCACGTTCGTCACGGGCACCGGCCAGGACGGCAACCCGCGGGCGACCTACCTCTACCACGTCGCCGACAACGAGCGGACGATGCGCGAGTACGGCTCACAGGCGGTCGTCCTCCAGACGGCGTTGAACCCGGTCGTCGCGCTCGAGCTACTGGCGAACGGCGCGTGGAACGGCAGCGGCGTCCTCGGGCCGGAAGCCTTCGACGCCGTGCCGTTCCTCGACCTGCTCGCCGACTACGGCGAGCCGCATGCCGTGATGGAGCTGCCGGCCTAGGCCGGCTCGTTCGGGTCCTCGTCGGCGGCCAGCTCGACCGAGCCCTCCAGCGTCTCCTGGAAGTGGCGCTGCTGGATCGGCTCGACCCACTGGACGAGCTCCTGCAGACCCGGGACGTTGGCGCGCTGGCTCATCGTCCCGACGACCCGCCAGTGGCCGACCTCGCCGGCCTCGGCCATGGTCAGGAA
>Ga0136846_1222717_pt1 | contig 12261 bp, 9 predicted proteins | sample HopSoiMetagenom2_FD_96841 | JGI IMG/M metagenome (GOLD analysis project Ga0136846, IMG submission 96841) | Grasslands soil microbial communities from Hopland, California, USA - 2 Assembly 2016 (version 4) | ecosystem: Environmental > Terrestrial > Soil > Grasslands | place: USA: Hopland...
ATCGCCCGCGCCGGCCGCACGGAGCTGATGGGCATGCCGGTCGGCCAGATCGTCGGGTCGATGCGGGACGTGCGCCCGGTCCGGGACGTCGTGTATCAGCTGATCGAGGAATACGCGGCGGCTGTTGAACGGCTGAACGCGATCACCGAGGCCTGACGCGCGGCGGCCGGCCCGGCCCGGGGTCGCCGGGCATCGAAGGGCCCGAATCGAAGGGCTCGAAGACCGCGGCGAGCATCAGCTCCCTGCGACCGTGTTCGCCCCGGCGAACGCCGGTAAGGGGCGGAGGCGAAAAATCCGCCCCATCCACCGATAACCGTGCGGTCACCGCCTGTCACGCCGTACTCTGCGAACTGGCACCGGTGACCCCTTCGGTCCCGGCGCCCCAACCGGTCGCGCCGAGGGTGGACGTGGCCGGGACACCGGGGTCTCTTTCCGCGCTCTAGAGACCCCGGTGTCGGCTATTCGGCTCTGCTCGCGGCGCGCAAGCCCTTGACCAGCACTTTAGCAAAGCCCAGGCGGTGTCGAAACCCTCGCCGTCCCCGGGCGCGAGGTGATCCCCGAGAATTGCGACGGCGGAGCTATCGTGGCGCCATGCAGGCAGCTGTGCGGGATGTCTACGGCCCTCCGGAGGTCGTGGCCGTCCGCGACGTCGAACGCCCGGAGCCACGTGCCGACGAGGTCTTGGTCAAGGTGTGCGCGGCGGGGGTGGGCCCGGAAGTCTGGCACCTCATGGCGGGCCTGCCCTATGCCGTGCGCCTCGTGTACGGCCTGCGTCGGCCGCGGGATCCCGTGCTCGGCTGGGACCTGGCCGGCCGGGTCGAGTCCGTCGGTGCGAAGGCGACCGCCTGGAAGCCGGGCGATGAGGTGTTCGGCGCCGGCGTCGGCACCTTCGCCGAATACGCCCGCGCCAAGGCCACGCTTCTCGCGGCCAAGCCCGGCGCCCTGAGCTACGAACAGGCCGCGGCGATCCCGGTCTCCGCCCAGACCGCGTTGCAGGCGCTGCGCGACAAGGGGAGGGTACGTGCGGGCCAGCGGGTCCTGGTCATCGGCGCGTCCGGCGGAGTGGGCAGCTACGCGGTCCAGCTCGCGGTCGCGTTCGACACCGAGGTCACCGGCGTCTGCGGACCCGGCGGCATCGGCCACGTCAAGGCTCTCGGCGCAGCCGAGGTCATCGACTACACCCGCGAGGACGTCACCGACCGGGACGGACGCTACGACGTCGTCCTCGACGCCGCCGGCAACCGCCCGCTGTCGCGGCTCAGGCGGGTTCTGACACCGCACGGCAGGCTGGTTCTCATCGGCGGCGAGGGCGGCGGCCGGGTACTCGGTATGGGCCGCGCGCTCAAGGCACAGGCGATGTCGCCGTTCCTGCGCCAGGACCTCGGCAGCTTCCTGGCGAAGACCCGGGCCGCTGATCTGGACACCCTCGCCGGCCTCATCGAGACAGGCAAGCTCAAACCGGTCATCGACCGCGTCCTCCCCCTCACCGAGGCCGCCGACGCCATCCGGCACCTCCGAGAGGGACATCCGCACGGCAAGATCGTCCTCACCGTCGCCGAGTCCTAGCCGAGTCCTAGAAGCAGGAGCCGGCAAGGCCGGGGACTGCGTGAGCACAAACAGGAACTCGTTCTAGTTTCCCCTCCCGAAACCCTTGCAGCCTCTCAGGGCCCGTGTTCTACTCCACTACTGACGATCCATCAGATGGAGAGGGCAGGGGCCGCGCATGGCAGGGCTGGGTTTCTGGAGGCTCGCGCAGGAGGATCCCGACTGGACCGCCGTGATCGAGGAGTCCGGTGGCGAGTACCGCGCCGGGGAGGTGCTGGCGGCCGCCAACCAGACCGTGCACGCGTTGCGGACCCTCGGTATGCGGGACGGGGACGGGCTCACGCTGCTCATGCCGAACCTGGTGCAGATGGTGGAGATCTACGCCGCCGCGCTGCAGGCCGGGTGGTACTACACCCCGGTCAACTTCCATCTGACCGGGCCTGAGGTGGCCTACATCATCCACGACGCGGAGGCCAAGGCGTTCTTCTGCCACGTGCGCTTCGCCGAGATCGGGCTGGCCGCCGTCGCCGCGTTGGAGAAGGAGGGGCACGGGCTGCCGAAGGCGGCGCTGATCAGCGTCGGCGGCGAGATTCCCGGGTTCACCCCGCTGGAGGAGTTCCGCGGCGGTCACAGCACCGAGCTGCCGCCGGATCGCACCTACGGCGCCGCCATGCACTACACGTCCGGCACCACCGGTAGGCCCAAGGGCGTGCGCCGTGCGCTGTCCGGTCAGGACCCGGACACGATGGCCGAGCTAGGCACCACCTTCCCCGGCTTCTTCGGCATCACCCCCGGCAAGGGCGGCGTCCATCTGGTGACCTCGCCGAACTACCACACCGCCGTCACCCAGTTCGGCGGCAACTCGCTGCAGATGGGCCACACCCTGGCGCTGATGGACAAGTGGACGCCGGAGGGCACGCTGGAGATGATCCAGCGGACCCGGGCCACCCACACCCACATGGTGCCGACCCAGTTCCACCGGATGCTGAACCTGCCCGACGAGGTGAAGAAGCGCTACGACGTCTCCTCGATGAAGGTCGCCATCCACGCTGCCGCGCCCTGCCCGCAGCACGTCAAGCGCGCGATGCTGGACTGGTGGGGGCCGGTCGTCTACGAGTACTACGCCGCGACCGAGGGCGGCGGCACCATCGCCACCCCCGAGGACTGGCTGGCGCACCCCGGCACCGTCGGGAAGGCCTGGCCGATCAGCGAGGTCAAGGCCTTCGACGACGACGGCGACGAGGTCCCGGTGGGCACGCCGGGCACCGTCTACATGAAGATGCTCGCCGCCGACTTCGAGTACAAGGGCGACCGGGCCAAGACCGAGGCCAACCGGCACGCCGGCTTCTTCACCGTCGGCGACGTCGGCTACTTCGACGAGGACGGCTTCCTCTACCTCTGCGACCGCAAGATCGACATGATCATCTCCGGCGGCGTCAACATCTACCCGGCCGAGATCGAGGGCGAGCTGCTGCGCCACCCGGCGGTCGGCGACGTCGCCGTGTTCGGCATCCCCGATGAGGACTGGGGCGAGCAGATCAAGGCGGTGGTCGAGCTCAACGAGGGCTATACGGCCTCTGACGAACTCGGGCAGGAGATCATCGCCTCCCTGGACGGCCGGCTGGCCCGGCTGAAGTGGCCCAAGTCGGTGGACTTCACCGACCAGCTGCCGCGGGAGCCCAACGGGAAGCTGTTCAAGCGGCGGCTGCGCGATCCGTACTGGGCCGGCCACGAGACCGCTATCTGAGGGAGGCGCTGAGCCGGCATGACGACGACGCGAGAACAGGGATCCGACGAGCGGGTCCGGCACGTCCTGGAGTTCCCGGGCGGCTACACCCGCTCCACCGGACCGGTGATCGGACGATTCCTGACCGGGCTTCGGGACGGAAGGCTGTTCGGTGTGCGGATGCCGGACGGCAAAGTCCTGGTTCCGCCGACCGAATACGACCCGCGGACGGCCGCCGTGCTGGGCACGGCGGACGACGACTGGGTCGAAGTCGGCCCGGCCGGAACCGTGACCACCTGGACCTGGATAGCCGAGCCCCGCGCGGATCATCCGCTGGACCGGCCGTTCGCCTGGGCCCTGATCCAACCGGACGGCGCCGACACCGCGCTGCTGCACGCCGTGGACGCCGGGGAACGGGAAGCGATGGCGACCGGGATGCGCGTGCACCCGACGTGGCGCGCGGACCGGACCGGCTCCATCAAGGACATCGCGTACTTCGCCCCCGGCGACGGACCCGCAGAGGTACCGCCGAGCGAGACAGACCTCGAACCCGTGTCCATGCTCACCGTCCCCAGCCGCCTGGAGTACCGCCTGCGCGGCGGCACCGTCTGGAACCGCTTCATCGACGGCATGGCCGTCGGCCAGATCCGCGGCACGCGCTGCTCCACCTGCGGCAAGGTCTACGTCCCGCCGCGCGGCGTCTGCCCGGCCGACGGCCTCCCCGCGACCGAGTGGGTCGACCTGCCCGACACCGGCGTGCTCACCACCTTCGCCGTGAACAACGTCCCGGCCGCCGGCGCCCCCGAGGTGCCGTTCGTCTGCGGCTACGTCCTGCTCGACGGCGCCGACATCGCGATGCTCGTCCTCATCTCCGACGTCTCCTGGCAGGAGGTGCGCCTCGGAACGCGGGTGAAAGCCGTCTGGGTGCCGGAGGAGGAAAGGACCCGGTCGGTGAAGAACCTGAAGTGGTTCGCACCGACCGGCGAACCCGACGTCCCCTTCGAACGCTACGAGGAATACGTGTGATGACGGGTTTCCATGGTCGGCGCGGTGTCGCCGTCGTCGCCTTCGCCCAAAGCGAGCACAGCTTCTCCGACCTCGGCTGGACCGAGGCGGACCTGGTCATGCCGCTGGTCAACGAAGTTCTCGCCACCACCGGCCTGCGCCGCTCCGAGATCGGCTTCACCTGCTCGGGCTCCAACGACTACCTGGTCGGCACACCCTTCTCCTTCGTGGCCGCGCTCGACACCATCGGCGCCTGGCCGCCGATCTCCGAAAGCCACGTCGAGCAGGACGCCGCCTGGGCGCTCTACGAAGCCTGGGTCCGGATCCAGCACGGCGACGTCGACACCGCCCTGGTCTACGGCTTCGGCAAGGGCACGGTCGGCGACTACGCCGGTATCAGCTCGCTGTCCTACGACCCCTACTACATCGCCCCGCTGATGCCCGGCGACATCGGCATGGCCGGGCTCCAGGCCCGCGCCCTGAAGGACGCCGGATTCGACGTCGACCCCGATCCCACGCCGCCGCCGGCCACCGACGGCGCCGCCGCCGTGATCCTGGCCGCCGCCGATGTGGCCCGCGGCGTCTGTCCGCGTCCGGCGTGGATCACCGGGCTCGACCACCGCATCGAACCGCACTCCGTCGGCGCGCGCGATCTGACCCGCAGCGCGTCCACCCGGCAGGCGGCCCTGCGCGCCGGAGTCAGCGCCGGTCCGGTCGACTTCGCCGAGCTGCACACCCGGTTCGAGCACGAGGAACCGCTGCTGCGCCGGGAGCTGGGCCTCGAGGAGGACACCGTCGTGAACGCCTCCGGCGGACCGCGCAAGGCCGACCCGATCATGGCGACCGGCCTGATCCGGATCGGCGAGGCGGCCGCGCGGATCCACGACGGCAGCGCCCGCCGCACCGTCGCCCACGCCACCGCCGGGCCGTGCCTGCAACACAACCTGGTCTGTGTGCTCGAAGCCGGGGAAGAAGCCGGAGAGGCCGGAGAGGACTGACGATGGGAAACCGTTGCGCCGTCATCGGCGTCGGTCAGACGCAGTACCGCGCCAAGCGCACCGACGTGTCGCTGGCCGGCCTGGTCCGGGAAGCGGCCCTGCGCGCGCTCGACGACGCCGGGCTGACCTTCGCCGACATCGACTCGGTCGTCCTCGGCAAGGCCCCGGACATGTTCGAGGGCGTGGCCACCCCTGAGCTCTACCTGGCCGACGCGCTCGGCGCCGCCGGCAAGCCGATGATGCGGGTCCACACCGCCGGCTCGGTCGGCGGGTCGACGGCGCTGGTCGGGGCCTCGCAGGTGCAGGCCGGAGTGCACGACCGGGTCCTGGCGGTGGCCTTCGAGAAGCAGTCCGAGTCGAACGCCACCTGGGCGCTGTCCACCCACTCGCCGTTCTCGGCCTCGCTCGTCGTCGGCGCCGGCGGGTATTTCGCCCCGTATATCCGCGCCTATATCCGGCGTTCCGGCGCACCCGGGAACATCGGGATGATGGTGGCGGTCAAGGACCGACTCAACGCCCTGAGAAATCCCTATGCGCATTTGAAGATCCCCGACATCGATCTCGCGATGGTCGAGAAATCGATGATGCTGTGGGATCCGATCCGCTATCTGGAGACCTGTCCTTCCTCCGACGGCGCGGTGGCGATGGTGCTCGGCTCCGAGCGCGCGGCCGCGGCGGCCACGGCGGTGACCGGCCGCCGGCCGGCGTGGGTGCACGGCGCCGCGATGCGCTCGGAGCCGATGGGCATGGCCGGGCGGGACAGTGTCGACCCGCGGGCCGGGCGGGACTGCGCGGCCGACGTCTACCGGCAGGCCGGTGTCACCGAGCCGCGCCGGCAGTTCGCCGCCGCCGAGACCTACGTCCCGTTCTCCTGGTACGAGCCGATGTGGCTGGAGAACCTCGGATTCGCCGACAAGGGCGCGGGCTGGAAGCTGACCGAATCCGGCGCCACCGCCTTCGACGGTGACATCCCCTGGAACCCCTCCGGCGGCGTCCTGTCCTCGAACCCGATCGGCGCCTCCGGCATGATCCGCTTCGCCGAGGCGGCGCAGCAGGTGCGCGGTCAGGCCGGGGAGCATCAGGTGGCTGCCGCCGCCGACGGGGCCGGGTTGGCTCTGGGGCATGCTTACGGCGGTGGATCGCAATTCTTTGCCATGTGGGCCGTGGGCGCCGCGAAACCTTAGGAGTAGTTCCGGCCCCGGGGATCGGAAGATGAGAATAGGGCTTTCCCGCACCCCATAAGCCGCACTTCCCATCATGTCCGGCGCCGCACCTGACAATGTATGTGACAAGGGTATTGCGATGCCCGTTCACTCGGCGTAACGTCCGCGTTCAACACCGGTGGCAGGGGGGCGGAACGAGGCCGGTGACCTGGGGCTGTGAAGTGCGGTGGGGCCGGCGTGGCGACAGTCGATTTCATCCGGGCGAGTTGTTCGTACCGGGATGACAAACGCAAGGCGGTTGACAATCTGACGCTGTCCGTGGCGGACGGCGAGTTCCTGGTCCTGCTCGGCCCCTCCGGCTGCGGCAAGACCACCGCGCTGCGCATGCTGGCCGGGCTGGAGCCGCTGGCCGGCGGGCGGATCCTGGTGGCCGGCCAGGACGTCGACGGGCTGGCGCCGGGGGACCGGGACCTGGCCATGATCTTCCAGAACTATGCGCTGTTCCCGCATATGACCGTGGCACGCAACCTCGGCTTCCGGATGGAGCTGTCCGGGGCGCCGCCGTCGGCGGTCTCGCGCCGGGTGCGCCGGATCGCCGCCGAACTCGGGCTGAGCGATCGCCTGGACCGGCTGCCGCGCACGCTTTCCGGCGGCGAGCAGCAGCGGGTGGCCATCGGCCGGGCCATGGTCCGCGAGCCGCGGGTGTTCCTGATGGACGAGCCGCTCGGCGCGCTGGACGCCAAGCTGCGGGCCGCGGCGCGCACCCGGATCGCGACGATGCAGCGCAAGTCCGGGACCACGACGCTCTACGTGACGCACGACCAAGTCGAGGCGATGGCGATGGGGGACCGGATCGCCATCATGAACCGCGGTGTCCTGCAACAGGTCGACACGCCGCGCCGGCTCTACGACCACCCCGAGAACGAGTTCGTGGCCGGCTTCGTCGGCTCTCCGGCGATGAACCTGGTGCCCGGGACGTACAAGCACGGGTGGGCGCTGATCGGGGAATCGGACGTCTTCGAGGTGCCGGTGGAGGTCGCCGGGCCCTTGTCCTCCCCGGCGGTCCTGGTCGGCTTCCGTCCCGAACACGCGACCTTCACCGCGCCGGGCAACGGCATCTACGCCACCGTCGAGGCCGTGGAGCGCCTCGGGCACACCGCCTACGCGCACTGTGAGATGGGGGTCGGCCGCGGCCGGCGGAACCTGATCGTGCGCTGCGAGATGGACGAGGCGCCACGGCCGGGCGCGCGGGTCGGCGTGCTGCCGGACCTGAGGGAGGTCCACGTGTTCGACGGGGAGACCGGGCTGCGTGCGGGAAAGTGACTCCTACCGCTGCCTGAGCTGATCGGGCGGATGCGACTGAGCGGTCTGAGCGGCTTGACCCGGGACACTGGCCGCCGCCTCCTGATCGCTCCCTGCCGACGGCAGCGCTCGCGTCACGGAACCCGCCGCCGCGATGCTGCTCAGAAGCAGTGCCACCACCAGCGAAAGCAGCGTCCCCACGGCGTGCGGCCGGACCGACATCAGCCAGATCCCCCACACCGCGGCGATGGCGGTGATGCGGGCGCTGGCGAGCAGGATCGGGTCGCGGACCAGCCCGGCCAGGTGTGGCGGCAGCGGACCCTCGGGCGCGGCGTCGGCCGCGTCGAGCAGGCGGGTGGCGGGCCGCCCGCTGAACCCGCCGCCGACCACGGAGACGGCCACGACGATCCCGATCGCGGCGACCACCCAGGCGTCGCCGAACCGGAAGTCCGGATCGTGCGCCACCAGCGCCAGCCCGCAGCCGGTCATCAGCAGCGTGGACAGCGGCATCAGCACCGGCAGCACCCGCGCCGGCCGCACGGCCAGCCGCAGCTCGGCGACGGTCCTGGCCCGGCCGGCCGCGGCGACCGCGTAGACCTCCAACCCGATCCCGGCGACCAGTACCACGACTCCGATCACGTGCCCGAACAGCAGCCAGGCGTCGATCATGATGGACCCCCTCAGTGCGCACGCGGTGTACGCGGTGTTCGCGCTATGGCTCCCCAGACTTCTGCGAATCGGACAAAGCGTCCTCATTCAGGCTAAGTGGCCACCTCTTCGCTGCGCTAGCGCCCGAACGGGTGAAAGATCGCATCACACAGTTGCCTGATAAACCTTCCGCAGGGCCTCGTGCGCGGTCCACCGGGTGCCCGGGCGCTCTTTCAGCACCGCCGACGCCTCCCGGCGCCGGCGGCGAAACGACGGCGGCGGTGCGATCTTCAGACCTGTGCGGCGGCCCGGCCACGACGAACATCGCCGCCGACCAGACTGGTGTCACCGCTATCAGGTAGAAATTGACATTGTGGAGGCGCGGGAGCAGACGAACACGGAGGGAAGTCCAGGCGACAAGCCGACTGAGGTTCCATTGATGGACGCCCCCGCCCCGTCCGCGGACACTACGCAGCCCACAGCAGCTTCCGAAGCCCGCCAAGCAGCCCGCCGCTCCGCGCGCAAATCAGTTCGCGAAGCCAAGCCGAAGCCGGCCCGTGAGCCGGCTGCCGAGTTGCCGTACGCGCAGGTCGTCCTGGCTCTGGAACTCAGTCACCTGGATCGGGCCTTCGACTATCTGGTGCCCTCGGAGATGGATGCCGAGGCGCAGCCGGGGGTGCGGGTCCGGGTGCGCTTCGCCGGGCAGCTCGTCGACGGATTCGTGATCGGCCGGGCGGCCGAGTCGGATTTCGCGGGGCGGTTCGAGTGGCTGCAGAAGGTCGTCTCGCCGCTTCCGGTGCTGACCCCGGAGATCTTGGACCTGGCTCGCACCGTCGCCGACCGCTACGCCGGCACGCTCGCCGACGTGCTGCGCTTGGCGGTGCCGCCGCGTCATGCGAGCGCGGAGAAGACTCCTGCGAAGCTTCCGGACCCGGGTCCTGACAAGCCGGTCGACGGCGCACCCTGGGGAGCGTACGGCGGCGGCCGGGAATTCATAAGAGCACTGCAACGCAGGGCCGGGACGAAGTTGCCGCGTGCTGTGTGGACCTGTCTGCCCGCGACCGACTGGGCGATCGCGGTCGCGACCGCCATGCACGCCGTGGCCGGCGACACCGTGGTACTGCCGGAGCCCGAGCCGGTTCCGGCGCCGTCCCCGATCAGCGCCGAGGATTCCGAGGAGTCCGAACCGCTGGTAGCCGATGACCCGATCGTCCCGGACCTCGAACCGGATCCGACCGACCCCGCGCTGCCGGACCCCGACCTCCCGACCGACTACGACATAGACCCCGAGAACCTCCGCGACCTCGACGACGACCGGTACACCGAGGCTGAAGCGGAAACCGGGGCCGGCGTATCAGACCTCCTCCACGGCCCGGCGGTGGCGGAGCCCGAACCCGAACCCCGGCACCTGCCCGGCCGAGGCGCCCTCGTCATCGTCCCCGACCACCGCGACCTGGCCCGCCTCGACACCGCCCTGACCGAGGTCGCCGGCCCCGGCCGGCACGTCGTCCTGTCCGAGGAACTCGGCCCGGCCAAGCGCTACCAGAACTGGCTGGCGGTGCTGCGCGGCGAGGTGCGGATGGTGATCGGGACCCGGTCGGCGATGTTCGCGCCGGTCGCCGACCTCGGTTTCGTCGCGATCTGGGACGACGGCGACGACCTGCACGCCGAGCCCCGCGCCCCCTATCCGCACGTCCGCGAAGTCCTGCTGCTGCGCGCGCACGCCATCGGCGCCGCCGCGCTCATCGGCGGATACGCCTGCACCGCCGAGGGCGCGCAACTGGTCGAGAGCCGCTGGGCCTACCCGCTCACCGCGTTCCGCTCCACGGTGCGCGCGAAGTCGCCGCTGATCCGCACCTCCGGCGAGGAGGTGGAAAAGGAGCGGGATCCGGCCGCCGCCGCGGCCCGCCTGCCCAACCTCGCCTGGCGCACCGCGCGCGCCGCCCTGAACGACGGCCCGGTCCTGGTCCAGGTGCCGCGCGGCGGCTACGCGCCGTCCCTGGCCTGCGTCCGCTGCCGCAAACACGCCCGCTGCACCTACTGCCACGGCCCGCTGGAGCTGTCCTCGGGCCATGCGATGCCCTCCTGCCTGTGGTGCGGACGTCCCGCCGGCAACTGGCGGTGCGACGGCCGGCTCTCAGACCCGCAGACCCTCAGCGAGCGTCCGTGCGGCGGCGACCGCTTCCGCATGCTCACGGTCGGCGTCCAGCGCACCGCCGAGGAACTCGGGCGGGCCTTCGCGAACGTCAAGGTCCTGTCCTCGGCCGGGGACTCGGTGCTGGCCCACGTCTCCGACCAGCCGGCGCTGGTCGTCGCCACGCCCGGGGCCGAGCCGGTGGCCGCCGGCGGTTACGCGGCCGCGCTGCTGCTCGACGGCTGGTCGCTGCTGGCCCGCCGGGACCTGCGGGCCGGGGAGGAGGCGCTGCGCCGCTGGCTCAACGCCGCGGCGCTGGTGCGCTCCGGCGGCGACGGCGGAAAGGTCGTGGTGATGGCCGAGCCGGGGCTGGCACCGGTGCAGGCGCTGGTCCGGTGGGACCCGGTCTGGCACGCGCGGCGCGAACTCGCCGACCGCGGCGAGCTGCACTACCCGCCGCTGGCCCGGGTCGCGGAGCTGACCGGCACGCCCGCCGCCGTCGCCGAGGAGCTGCGGCTGCTGCGATTGCCGGAGACGGCCGAGGTCCTCGGGCCGGTCACCGTCGACGTCCCCAGACCGGATGACCGCAAGGCCGAAGCCCGGGCCGCCGCCAAGCAGGTGGACCGGCTGGGACGCGGGGACCGCTCGGCGCGCACCGAGCCGGACGCCGGAGCCCAGGCCGCCGCCGAGACCCGCGCCCACCAGGAGCTGCACCGCGCGCTGGTCCGCGTCCCGCGCCGGCTCGGCGCCGAGCTGGCCGCCGCCGTGCGCGAGGCCCAGGGCGTTCGCAGCGCTAACAAGGCCGAGGATTGGGTACGGGTTCGCATCGACCCGATCCGCATCGGCTAAGGCTGAGCTGCACGCTCCGTACACTAATAGCCGAATCCCCTGTTAACCCATGAACGGAGCTCGACCCTTGACCGTCCAGGCGATCCGTATCTTCGGCGACCCGGTCCTGACGACTCCGGCGGCCCCGGTCGCCGACTTCGACAAGGAGCTTCGCACCCTGGTCAAGAACCTCACCGACACGATGCTGGACGCCCCCGGCAGCGGGTTGGCCGCCCCCCAGATCGGCGTGAGCCTGCGGGTCTTCACCTGGAACATCGAGGGCGAGCTCGGCCACCTGGTGAACCCCGGCCTGGACCTCTCGGAGGAGGAGCAGGACGGCGAAGAGGGCTGCTTATCCATCCCCGACCTCTCCTTCCCCTGCAAGCGGGCCATGCGCGTGGTCGCCAAGGGCTGGAACATGCACGGCGAGCCGGTCGTGATCGAGGGCAGCGAGCGGCTGGCGCGCTGCATCCAGCACGAGACCGACCACCTGGACGGCGTGCTGTTCATCGACCGCCTGGACCGCGAGTGGCGCAAGAAGGCGATGCGCGCGATCCGGCTGGCCGACTGGGCCGACGAAGGGCTGCCGGAACCGGTCGTGAAGGTCTCCCCGCATGCCACCTTCGGGCGGGCGATCTGACCATGCGCATCGTGTTCGCCGGGACCCCCGAGCCCGCGCTGCCTTCCCTGAAGGCGCTGCTGGGCTCCCGCCACGAGGTCGTCGCCGTCCTGACCCGCCCCGACGCCCGCTCCGGCCGCGGCCGCCACCTGGAGGCGTCCCCGGTCGCCAAGCTGGCCGAGGAGGCCGGCGTCGAGGTGCTCAAGCCGGCGAAGGTCCGCGACCCGGAGTTCCTGGCCCGGCTGACCGAGATCGCGCCCGACTGCTGCCCGATCGTCGCCTACGGCGGCCTG
>Ga0136846_1216737_pt1 | contig 12259 bp, 9 predicted proteins | sample HopSoiMetagenom2_FD_96841 | JGI IMG/M metagenome (GOLD analysis project Ga0136846, IMG submission 96841) | Grasslands soil microbial communities from Hopland, California, USA - 2 Assembly 2016 (version 4) | ecosystem: Environmental > Terrestrial > Soil > Grasslands | place: USA: Hopland...
AGCCAAGCCGCGGACAACAGCACCGCAAGCGCGATCACGGTGTACATCAATGCAAAGGCGAGCTGCACGCCGGAGCGTCGCCCCTCGAGATTGGAGAAATCGCTGACGGTCGCCTGGGTTTCGCGCAAATGTGCGACAACACGCGGATCGAGCGGGCGAATGATGCTCAGATAGGAATTGTCGTAGCCACGCAGCTTGACCACGGCCGCAACAGAATTTGTGCCGAAGAGCATGGCGATTTGCGGCTCGGTTTCATTGACCGACGTAAGGCCGGCGGTGTCCGGCATGGGGACCGGCTGCTCGGATTGGATCTCGGCGCGCTCAATGATCGCGGCGTTGGCGCCGATGAGCATCGCGGCCGACAATCCGCGCACCCTCGCCTGCGCGGTGAAGAATTGCTTGAACCGCTCGCGTTCGGAATCGAACAGCGGCTTGGCACGCGTCACGTCGAACGACATCGCCATGATGTCGCCGCGGATCAGTTGCGCGTGCTCCTGCAGATAGGCGTCTGCGACGGTCAACGAGTTCTCGATAATGGCGCGGGTGCGCGTTGAGAACAGCCGGTCGAGGCCGCGGTCAAGCGTGACGCTTGCCACCACCGCCACCAGAATCGCTGGCACCGCCGCGATTACGGCGAACAGTCCGACGATCTGCACGTGCAGCCGCGCCGCAGCCCGACCGCGCCGGCGCGCTTGCACCACCAGCCAGACCTCGCGGGCGATGATGCCAACCAGCAGGAACACGGTCGCCGCGTTGATCAGAAGCAGCGTGACGACGACTGAGTGGGTCGGCGTGATCGGGGTGAGATCGGCCAGCACGACGAATGTGGCGAAGGCCGACAGCATCGCCAGCGCCGCGGCGAGCGGACCCAGCACGCGGACGGCGCGGTTGGTCGCAGGTGCGGCGATTTCCGCAGGTGTCGTCTGATCCACGCTGGCGATACTGGTCATTCAGCCCCGACAAAGCCCGGACAGCCCCGACAGGAGCGGTGCGCGTGGGCTCGACCAGCCCACTGATGCTTTTATACAACAATGTTGCCGAATTGAGACATTATTGAGAACGGCCAATTTTCACAATAAAATCAATAGGAAGCGTTTTACAAGAAAACCCCGAATTGGCCTGAACAGGCCCAGAACATCGGGCCAAATTGTAAAACAGGATTTGCTCCAAAGGGTCCAATCGCGGACGCGCTGGGGCCTTGTCGGAGCCCGCGGGCTACTAACTCATATCGTCGCGCTAGTCGCTATCGTTGTGGAAATTGGTTGTCAGCCACATCGGGCCAGCGCGCTTTTTCCAAAACCGGATGCAATAGCAAAAGTTAGTGAACCGCGGCTCTTCGAATGCGTCCCGATAATGGACGGTCCCATAAACGAAAAACACTCGCGTGCCAGCCAAAAACTGCTGCAATTCCTGCCTTGTGAGCCGCCTCTCGAAAACTACTGTGTTGAATCTGTCCTGTCTGGGACCCAGGGTTATTCCACGGGGCGTGGGCGTGTAGGGCAGAGAAAAGTCGAATGTTGCGCCATCCCTCTCCGCCATTTTATGCCTACGTCAGCATGCAAGTTGTAGGCAGGCGTTTGGCCGGTGTTGACAATGGAGGGCCGGAACTCAAAGCGAAACCCCTTCGTAATGCCCTGCCGCCCTGCATTGCCGAATACCGAAGTGACATATGCCCGCAGTTGGCGTTGCGCAGTGTCTTCCGCACCACGCCACAGTTTGATGGTGGCCCGAACAAGCCAACCGGTTACGAACACCAACAAGAAAGTAAATCCACCAACGAAAAAACCTTCGTTGTGGTTCATGAAAACGCGCAGAGCGGTAGGCGCACCAAAGAACGTACAAGCGAATGGCTCGCTTACGGCGGCATTGTTCTTCTGTTCACTCCGATCCTTGCGCTGTTCTTGAGCAGACGCATTTGGGTGGCCTGGCTCTGTGTCGCGCTTTTCATGCTCTTGGTAGGAGCAATTGGAGGCTTGGAATGAAGCGATTGCTTCATAAAATGCAAAGACGGCGATGCCGAGCAAAAAACACAGCACCAATTCGGCGCGGCCCCTTTTTAACATCCCGCAATCGCCGTTCCGAAAATGTCTTGGTTGAAGCGGTTGTTATAGCGGAACCGAAATTCCGCGACGTCCAGCCGCATATATCTAACACCGGCGTTTACAATTTAGAGGAGGTATTGACCCGTATTGCACGTCATCTTGTAAAACATCAAAAAACTTCTCCAGATAATTCAGTATGTTACAGGACACCACGAATTGAGACAATTCTCGGGCGGCGCTTGCCCCCAAGAATTGGGAGGCGCTAGCCGCTGGTCCGGATCACCTGGATATCCAGGTCGCGGATCTTCTTGCGCAGGGTGTTGCGGTTCAGCCCCAGCAGATCGGCGGCCCGGATCTGGTTACCGCGGGTCGCGGCGAGGGCTGCCGACAGAAGCGGATATTCCACCTCGCGCAGGATGCGGTGATACAGGCCTGGCGGCGGCAGGCCGTTGTCGAAGCTGCCGAAATAGCGTGTCAGGGTCCTTTCCACTGCGGCCGAAAGGGTGTCCTCGACCACGGCCTTTTCGACGGTGGCGGCGGCGGGCTGCGCCAATTCGGCGTCGATGACGGCCGCTGTGATGGTCTCCTGCGGATAGAGCGCGGCAAGCCGGCGCGCCAGATTTTCGAGCTCACGCACATTGCCCGGCCAGCGATAGCGCTTGAGGCGATCGAGCCCGGCCTGATCGATGTGCTTGTCCGGCAGGCCCTCGCGCACCGCCAGCGCGAAGAAATGCCGGATCAGGTCGGGCACGTCCTCGCTGCGCTCGCGGAGCGGCGGCAGCCGCAACGGCACGACGTTGAGCCGGAAGAACAGGTCCTCGCGGAACAGGCCCTGCTGGATCAGGATGCGCAGATCCTTGTTGGTGGCGGCGACGATGCGGACGTCGCTTTTGATTGGAGTGCGGCCGCCGACGGTGGTGTATTCGCCCTGTTGCAATACGCGAAGTAGCCGCGTCTGCGCTTCCATCGGCATGTCGCCGATCTCGTCGAGAAACAGCGTGCCGCCTTCGGCCTGCTCGAAGCGGCCGGAACTGCGCGTGTTGGCTCCGGTGAAGGCCCCCTTCTCGTGACCGAACAGCTCGGACTCGACGAGATCGCGTGGAATCGCCGCCATGTTGATGGCAACGAACTGGCCGCCGCGCCGCTTGCCGTAGTCGTGCAACGCGCGCGCCACCAACTCCTTGCCGGTGCCGGACTCGCCGGAGATCATCACCGTCAGATCGGTCTGCATCAGCCGCGCGACCAAGCGGTAGATTTCCTGCATCGCCGCCGAACGGCCGACCAGCGGGATGGCGTCGAAGTCCTCGACCTTGCCGTTCTCGCGCGGACGCTCCTTCGGCTCGGAGAGGGCGCGGCCGACGATGGCGATCAGCTCCTTGAGGTCGAACGGCTTGGGCAGGTATTCGTAAGCTCCGCGCTCGGAGGCGCGGATCGCGGTCATGAACGTGTTTTGCGCGCTCATGATCAGGACGGGCAGATTGGGTCTGAGCTTCTTAATCCGCGGCAACAGGTCGAAGGCATTCTCGTCGGGCATCACCACGTCGGTGATGACCAGATCGCCTTCGCCCTGGCTGATCCAGCGCCACAGTGTGGCGGCGTTGCCGGTCGACCGCACCTCGTAACCAGCGCGCGACAGCGCCTGGTTGAGCACGGTTCGTATCGCCGCATCGTCGTCGGCGACCAGAATGCTTCCCGCTGGCATGGAGTCCTCTTCGGTCCTCTGATCCATTTAAGCGGGTGCCGGCCCGGCGCCGTCACCAGTGAACATGGGCATCAGCACACGGAACACCGTGTGCCGCACTTGCGATTCGCATTCGATGATGCCGCCGTGGTCGCCGACGATCTTGGCGACGAGCGCCAGGCCGAGCCCGCTTCCGGTCGGCTTGGTGCTCACGAACGGGTCAAACAGATGCGGTCTCAGATCCTCCGAAACACCGGGTCCGTTGTCCTTGACGCAGAACTCGAGCGGCAGTGACACCGGTGTCTTCGAGCCTGGCAGCTTCAACCGAACGCCCGGCCGGAACGCGGTAGAGAGCTGGATTTCGCCGTCGGCCGCCGCCTCGCCGATCGATTCCGAGGCATTCTTCACCAGGTTGAGAAACACCTGGATCAGCTGATCGCGGTTGGCGAACACCGGCGGCAGCGACGGATCGTAGGTCTCGGTGAACTTGATGCGTCGCGCGAAGCCCGATTGGGCCAGCCGTTTGACGTGGTCGAGCACGACGTGGATGTTGACCGGTTCTCGCTCGACCGGACGCTCGTCGGAGAACACCTCCATGCGGTCGACGAGCTTCACGATGCGATCGGCCTCGTCGCAGATGAGCCGCGTCAAGGTGCGGTCATCGTCGCCGGCGGATTGTTCCAGCAGTTGCGCCGCGCCGCGGATGCCGGACAGCGGGTTCTTGATCTCGTGCGCCAGCATAGCGGCGAGTGCACTCACCGAGCGCGCCGCACCGCGGTGGGTGAGCTGGCGATCCATCTTGTCGGCGATGGTGCGCTCCTGCAGCATCACCACCACGTGGTCGGGCCGCTCGGGCAGCGGAGCGACATGCAGATCGACCAGCCGGTCGCCGGGATTGCGCGGCGTCGACAGATCGACCTTGTATTCGTTCACCGCCGCGCCGCGGTTGCGCACCTGTTCGACCAGCGCGAGCAGTGGGCTGCCGAACGGCACGAGATCGCGCAGCATCTGCCGGCGCAACAGCAAAACCGAAGCCTCGAAGAAATTTTCCGCAGCAACATTGGCGTCCGCGATCCGGCCATTGGAATCGATGATGATGACGGGCAGCGGCAACGCGTTGAGCACCGCATCCGCGACGCCGACCGGCGGCCGTTCGTTGGCGCGGAGCGCGGTTTCGCTCATGCGGCGGCCCCGTAGGCGAAGGCGTCATAGGCTTCCGCCAGCCGCGCGCGCGCATCGCCCGGCGTCTCGCTGGTCAGTACGTTGCCGCGCCAGCGCTTGAGCGTGTCGAGTGCGACGCCCGCGCTCGCGGCTGCGGCGTCGAGCGCCCAGCCGAGATGCTTGCGGGCGTGCTTCAGCCCGATCCGCAGGCCGTGATGCGCCAGCATCTCGTCATAGAGCGCGGCGATCAGGGAGAACTGAACGGCGAGCGGCGGCGCGCTCTCGCGCCGGCCGGTTTCGAGATAGCGCGCAATCTGGCCCGGGACCCACGGTCGCCCTTGCGCGGCGCGGCCGACCATGACGACGTCGGCGCCGGAGGCGTTGAGCGCCGCGTCGGCGTCGTCGAAGCTACGGATGTCGCCATTAACCGCAAGCGGGATCGAGATGACCTCCTTGACCGCGCGCACCGCGACCCAGTCTGCGGTGCCGGTGTAGAACTGGCAGCGGGTACGGCCGTGCACGCTGACCATGCGAACGCCGGCCTGCTCCGCGCGCCAGGCGAGCTCCGGCGCGTTGATGCTGCGATCATCCCAGCCGAGCCGCATCTTCAGGGTGACCGGCACACTGACCGCGCCGACGGTTGCTTCAATGAGACTGAGCGCGTGATCGAGGTCGCGCATCAGCGCTGAACCCGATTGCCGGTTGGCGACGTGCTTGGCGGGACACCCCATGTTGATGTCGATGATTTGAGCGCCCGCCGCTTCAGCGATGCGCGCGCCTTCCGCCATCCAGTGCGGCTCGCAGCCAGCAAGCTGAACCACATGAGTGCCGGTGCCCTGACCTTCGGCGCGCAGCACAGCATTGCGGCGGCCCTCGATCAGGGCGTCGCTGGCGGTCATCTCGGAGACAACGAGACCCGCGCCGAGCTTCGCTACTAGGCGGCGGAACGGCGCATCGGTGATTCCCGACATCGGCGCAAGCATCACTTGATTCCGCACTGCAACCTTGCCAATGCAAAATGCAGATGCTTCCGCTCGGTCGTTTTCGCTTGTATTTGCGCGATTCACTGCCTGCCTACATTTTAGGCCATTGAAACTCTGCATAGAGTTTAGCCATTAAATGCCAACGCGCAAGTGCTGCATCGCAACATAATCCGTGCCGGTGGAAATCCTTTTGCCCCATCGGCGAACGCGGTAAAGGCAGGGCCCGCATCGTGAATCCAGCCGGAAATCTGCAATGGGCCCCTCTGTCGCCGCCGTGATTGTCGCCGCTGGACGCGGCTTCCGGGCCGGCGGCAACTTGCCCAAGCAGTATCGTGAACTGGCTGGAGAACCAGTGATCCGTTCGAGCCTGTCGCTGTTTGCCTGGCATGGCCAGATTGGGGCGGTGCAGGCGGTAATCCATCCGGACGACCGCAGCGCCTACGAGGCGGCCGCCAAAGGCCTGCGGCTGCTGCCAGCGGTACCCGGGGGCGCAACACGGCAGGCGTCGGTGCGGGCTGGGCTCCAAGCACTCTCCGCACGCGCCCCCGACATTGTGCTCATCCACGATGCCGCGCGGCCGTTCTGTTCGACCGAGCTTGTGTCCCGCGCCATCGTGGCCTGCGGCGAAACCGGTGCCGCCATTCCGGCGCTGGAGGTTACCGACACGATCAAGCGGGTCGACGGCGATGGCCATGTGGCGGGAACGATCGATCGGGCGCAGCTCCGCGCCGTGCAGACGCCGCAGGCCTTCAAGTTCGCGACCCTGCTCAACGCACACCAGCGCGCTATCAAGGAAGGCCGCGACGATTTCACCGACGACGCAGCGCTTGTCGAATGGGCCGGCATCAAGGTCGCGACATTTGCGGGAGAAAGCGGCAACGTGAAGCTCACCACCGATGAGGATTTCGCCAAAGTCGAATCGCGGCGGCTCGCCAACCTGGCGGATCTGCGCCTCGGCAACGGATTCGACGTGCACGCATTCGGCGACGGCGATCACGTCTGGCTCGGCGGGGTTAAGATTCCGCACGATCGCGGCCTGACCGGGCACTCGGATGCCGACGTCGCACTGCACGCGCTGGTCGACGCCATTCTCGGTGCGCTCGCGGACGGCGACATCGGCAAACATTTCTCGCCGAACGATCCGCGCTGGCGCGGTGCGTCGTCCGACCAGTTCCTGAAATTCGCGGTCGAGCGGGTCAACAAACGCGGCGGCCGGATCGCCCATCTCGATCTCACCATCGTGTGCGAAGCGCCGCGCATCGGTCCGCACCGCGACGCCATCCGCAAGAAAATCGCCGAGATCGCCGAGATGTCGATCGACCGCGTGGCGGTGAAGGCGACGACCAGCGAGCAACTCGGCTTCACCGGCCGCAAGGAAGGCATCGTCGCCATGGCGACCGCCACGGTGCGCCTGCCCTGGTCCTGGTAACGGGATTTGACGATGGCCGATCGCGAGACCGAGGATGCCGCGACCGCCCTGCTCGAGCTCTGCAAATCGAAGAAGCTCATGGTGGCGACGGCGGAGTCTTGCACCGGCGGTCTCGTCGCCGGCGCGCTAACCGATATTGCCGGCTCGTCGGCGGTCGTCGACCGCGGCTTCATCACCTACACCGACGCGGCCAAGCACCAGATGCTCGGCGTGCCGACTGCGACGATCGAACGCCACGGCGCGGTGAGCCGCGAAACCGCAGAAGCGATGGCGCGCGGCGCGCTCGGCCAAGCCAATGCGGATATTGCGGTGTCGATCACCGGCATTGCCGGGCCGGGCGGCGGTTCGGCCGACAAGCCCGTCGGGCTCGTGCATTTCGCCGCGGCATCACGCAACGGCGACCTCATTCATCGCGAGCGGCGCTTTGGCGACATCGGCCGCGGCGAGGTGCGCCGCCGGTCGGTGCTGCAGGCACTTTCGATGCTGACGGAGTTGGCCAGAAGCTAAGCCGTTTTGCGCCGCCCGTACACCTGGTTGGCGCGTGCCTCGAAGGCCGCAGCGAAACGGCGGAACGCTACATCGAACATGCCGCCCATCAGCAGGCCCAAGGTACGGCTGCGAAACTCATAGTCGATGAAGAACTCGACCTCGCAGGCATCGTCGCCTGCTGGCCGGAATACCCAGCGGTTCTGCATGTGGCTGAACGGGCCTTGCAGATACTCCACCAGGATTTGCAGCCTCGGCCGGTCGAGCGTGACACGGCTGCGGAAGCTCTCGCGAACGAGCTTGAACGACACCGTCATGTCAGCGACGATGGTCTCGATGCCGTCGCCCGATTGGGTTCGCTCGCGCACCTTCAGCGCTTTACAGAGCGGCACGAACGCGGGATAGCTCTCGACGTCGGCGACCAGGTCGAACATGTCAGCCGCCGAATGGCGCACCCGGCGCCTGGTCGTGAATTGCGGCATCAGCTTGCTTCGTGCGCGCGCATGATCTTCCCACCTGGCGGGATCATGCGCGAGCTTCTCGCGCCGCCTTCAGGCGCGCGAAATCCTCGCCGGCGTGGTGCGAGGAGCGCGTCAGCGGCGACGACGACACCATCAGAAAGCCCTTGGCGAAGGCGATAGTCTTCAGCGCTTCGAATTCGTCAGGCGGGACGAACCGCAGCACCGGATGATGCTTGCGGGTCGGCTGCAGATACTGGCCGATGGTCAGGAAGTCGACTCCCGCCGAACGGAGGTCGTCCATCACCTGCAGCACCTCGTTTCGCTCCTCGCCGAGCCCCACCATGATGCCCGACTTGGTGAACATCGTGGCATCGATCTCTTTGACCCGTTGCAACAGCCGGAGCGATGCGAAATAGCGCGCGCCCGGCCGCACCGTCAGATAGAGCGACGGCACGGTTTCGAGATTGTGGTTAAACACGTCGGGCCGCGCCGCCACCACCTGCTCAACGGCGCCGTCCTTGCGGAGAAAATCCGGCGTCAGCACTTCAATCGTCGTGCTCGGGCAACGCGCCCGGATGGCGCGGATGGTCTGCGCGAAATGGTCGGCGCCGCCGTCGGGCAGATCGTCGCGATCAACCGAGGTGACGACAATATGGGCAAGGCCGAGCTTCGCGGTCGCCTCCCCGACATGCGCCGGCTCGTTCGGATCGAGCGCGGCCGGCAGGCCGGTCTTCACGTTGCAGAAGGCGCAGGCCCGCGTACAGGTGTCGCCCATGATCATGAAGGTGGCGTGCTTCTTCTCCCAGCACTCGCCGATGTTGGGGCAGCCGGCCTCCTCGCACACGGTGTGCAGCCCATTCTCCCGCATGATCGCATGCGTCGCCGCGTAACCATTCGACACCGGTGCCTTGACGCGAATCCAATCGGGCTTGCGCAGCACGGTGGAGTCCGGTCGATGCGCCTTTTCCGGATGACGCGGTTTGCCGGTGATGGTGTCGAAAACGACCGTCATGGTTACTTACTTACGAAGACGGACGCCCGCCCGCAACCGGCCCATTTATCAGTGCGATTCCAGGCCGTTTCAGCGGCTGTATGGGTCCGGCACCGCCGGAGGATCGTTCGTCCTACACCAGGTTACGGCAATGTAACTTGTGTTTGACGCAATCTGAACTAGCTAAGCCCGGCGACGATAGGTCGCGAACAAAGGGGCTTTTGCTACATGAGAATTCTGTTTGCTTCCGCTCTTGCCTTGACCCTCTGCTCAGCAATCAACGGCGCCCAGGCTGCCGCACAAGATGGTGGCCGATGGTGCGTGATCAACGCCGGTGACAACGCCCGGCACTGCTATTTCCAACGGCACAGTGACTGCATCAAAGCCATTGCAGATGGCAACGGCATTTGCATGCCCAACGAGGCAAGGCGCGGAGAGATGTTGGACGACCGTTCAAAGTAATCTTCGATCGGCCTAGGTATCTGATCATCGATTGAGCCCCGGTGGATCACCGGGGCTCGTTTATTTTAGGCCACCCCGTCCAGCGCCACTTCCGATGGATTCACCGTAGACTGCGCGCAGGGATCCATCGTTCAATCCTCCCGCCACCAGCGAACCAGATGTTCTGTGGCTGAAAGGACAAGGCAAGGCATGGGCAACCAACTTCTTCTGGTCGGCAGCATTCCGCTCGATACCGTCGAGGAGGTCATGCGCACCTTTGGCGCACCGCTCGGCCCATACCTCCCGGCCCTGCCTGACGGCGAGGTGGGCGAGCGGCGATCATGGGTGAACCGCTTCGGCTATTTGCTGTTCAACGGACACGAAGATCTCGAAACGCTGCGCCGCCCACCCAAAATCGGCGGCGTCGAGCAGCTCTTGCCGACCAAGCGCAGCGAGGGTTGGCAGTTCCGGGTCCGCCCGGGTGTCGAGCGCGTCCGCTTCGGCCTTCCCGGTCTCCGACTCGGCTACGCTCGCGACGCGACCAATTCATATTTTGTGTTCCGCACACTGCGCGACAAGGGAGTTCTCCCCGCCGACCTGCGCTTTCAGGTCTCAATCCCGATGATCAACAGCGTGGTGCGGCCGCTCTATTTCCCCGAGCCGGGCGACATCGACAAGGTTCGTCCGGGCTTCGAGGAAGCGCTGGCCGCCGAAATTGAAGTCATGGTCCGCCGCATTCCGGCAAAGGACCTCGCCATCCAATGGGACCTGGCCGGCGAGCTGTTGGCAGTCTACGGCCAGCCAGGCAATCCGCCGAGCGAGACTTCGATCGAGACTCACGTCGCGCCGGTCCGGCGGTTGTCGGCGCTGCTGCCGAACGAAGTGGCGCTGGGCTTTCATTTCTGCTTCGGAACCTTCGGCGGCTGGCCTGCCTTCGCGCCATCGGATTTGGGCCGCGCCGTCGAACTCATCAATGCCGCGGTTACGGCTGTGAACCGGCGCACCGACTGGATTCATATTCCGGCGCTCGACCGCGCCGACGACGCGTTCTATGCGCCCCTCGCCGATCTGAAGCACGGCGACGCCCGCGTCTATCTTGGCATGATCCACAGCATGAACAGTTTCCGTGAGCGGCTGGCCGTGGCTCGCAAATTTGTGCCGGACTTCGGCTTGGGCGCCTATTGTGGCTTCGGCCGCACGCCGCCGGAGCAGCTGCCGCAACTCCTGGCCGATCATCTGAAGGCGGTCGAACTCCTCAACGCCGCCTAGGGCCACGCCCGATGGATTTGCGCTAGACTGCGCGGATGACCCAACCGTTCTCCCCGATCGCCTTGGCGCGCCTGATGTTCTGCGCGCCGTTCGTTGTCATGCTGGTGCTGATGCTGATCGAGGCGTCGCTCAGCGCCGCCACGACCTATCTGGTCATCGAGGCCGGCCGCGACGTCGCGAAAGGCACCTTCCTGCTCGCCGACCTGATGTGGATCCTGGCCGCGCAATCGGCGGCCTACATCGTCGGCGCGGTGAGCTGGATTTATGCCGAGCGCACCGGCTTTCTCGCCTATGCACGCTACATGCTGCGCTTTGCCCGCGACAATCGTCACAAAACCAAATTACTGGGCGACAAGGAGGCGCGTGAGCGGGTCGAGCCGTTTCTCACCGGGGAGACGTTCTACGTCTATTTCCATCTGCTCTACGAGATCGAAGGCGACCTGCGCATCCTGCTGGCACTCATCCTCAACGTGATCGTGCTTGGCACCCAGATCGACGGCGCCTTGCCGGTCGCCTACATCGCGGTGTTCGTGGTGCTGTTCCTGCTGCAATGGACCATGCGAAAGCGCGTGGCCGGCGCCTACCGCGAAAATCAGCGGATGACCAATCGCATGACTGCGCAGGGCTACACTGCCTGGGACAACGTATTCGCCGGCAACCGCTACAACCTTCGGCTCTGGCTCGGCGGCTTCAAGGACAAACTCCGCGATGGGCTCGATGCGCAGATCCGCGCCATCATGACCAAGGAGGGCCTGAGCGCGGCGAGCGGCATCGTTGGGCTTGCGATCGTGTTCGCCGCCATGGGCTTCATCGCCGTCCGTAACACTAGCGATATGGAGATATTGATCGCGCTCGCCGCTACCCTGCCGCGGCAGATCGACATGACCCACGACATCCACACCTTCACGTCGGGGTGGAACGAGCTCTTGGCGAGTTGGGCGCGGCTGACCGGCGTCGCCGACAACATGCATCCGGAGGCCGATCCGAACTACGACGCCCGCATGAAGCTCGATCGTCTGGTGTTGCGCGAGGGCGCCAACGCCTCGAGCGTCACCTCGCTCGACGCCGCCATGAGTTTGATCTTCAAGGAGCCAACCGGCCGCATCAACGTGCGGGGACCGAACGGCGCCGGCAAATCGACTTTGCTAACCAGCCTGAAAGCGGCGGTGAAGACCCGTGCTTATTATTGGCCGACGGCGGATCGCCTTGCGTTCGCCTTCACGCAAGGCCGCGATGAGGTCGAGCTCGACGACGACGGCAACCCGATCGAACCGGCGGACGCCGCCAAGAAGATCGGCTTTTCCTCCGGCGAGCG
>Ga0136846_1221058_pt1 | contig 12259 bp, 14 predicted proteins | sample HopSoiMetagenom2_FD_96841 | JGI IMG/M metagenome (GOLD analysis project Ga0136846, IMG submission 96841) | Grasslands soil microbial communities from Hopland, California, USA - 2 Assembly 2016 (version 4) | ecosystem: Environmental > Terrestrial > Soil > Grasslands | place: USA: Hopland...
GGCCGGATCGTCGTCCTCCCCGACTCGGTGCACACCGCGGCCCTGGCCGCAGAGGCCCTGGGCTGCGAGGTCGGGGCGATCGCGAACAGCCTCCTGTTCGCCGGAGCGACCGATGCCGGCGAGGACGTCCCGGTGCTGATCCTGACCTCGGGCGGGCACCGCGTCGACACCGACAAGGCGGCGAAGGCGGTCGGCGTGCAGGCGCTGAAGCGGGCCACTCCCGACTTCGTCCGCGAGCACACGGGCCAGGTGATCGGCGGGGTCTCGCCGTTCGCCCACCCGCAGCCGGTCCGCACGTTCCTCGACCCGACGCTGCGCCAGTACGACGAGATCTGGGCCGCCGCCGGGCACCCGGCCGCCGTCTTCTCCACGACCTACGAGGAGCTGATGGCGATGACCGGGGCCGAGGAGATCGAGGTCAACTGATGGCGGTCGAGATCTGGATCAACCCGGCCTGCTCGAAGTGCCGCACCGCCCAGGCCGAGCTCGACGCCGCCGGTGTCGAGTACGTCGAGCGCCGCTACCTCGACGACCCGCCGACGGCCGCCGAGCTGTCCGACGTGCTCGATCGTCTCGGCCTGGAGCCGTGGGACGTCGCCCGTCCGGCCGAGACTCGTGAGGCAGGCATCGACGTGGCCAAGGACGCCGCCCATCGCGACGAGTGGATCGCGGCGATGGTGGCGAACCCGCGCGTCATCCAGCGGCCGATCATCACCGCGAGCGACGGGACCACGGTGGTGGCGCGCGATGCGGAGACACTCGCCGCCGTCGTGGAGCGAGAGGTCTCGACAGGCTCGACAACCGACTAGCGGTACAGCCCCTCGAGGTACTGCGGGCCGTAGTACTCGTCGAGCTCCTCGAGCGTCTTGCCCGACGGCTCGAGCTCGCGCGCGATCACCGCGCGGCGCGGCACGCGCCCGTCCGGGTCCCACGACTCCGGCTCCCACAGCCTCGAGCGCAGGAACGCCTTCTGGCAGTGGTGGAACACCTCGTCGATGTCGACGACGACGGCGAGCACCGGGCGGTGGCCCTTGACGACCATCGCGTCGAAGAACGGCGCGTCGGAGACCAGTCGCGCACGCCCGTTGACCCGCAGGGTGTCGCCACGCCCGGGGATCAGGAACAGCAGCCCGACCTGGGGGTTGTCGAGGATGTTGCGGTAGCCGTCCGCCCGACGGTTGCCGGGCCGCTCGGCCAGCGCGATGGTGCGCTCGTCGATCACGTGCACGAGGTCACCGGCCGGGTCGCCCTTCGGCGAGGCGTCGCAGGAGCCGTCGGCGGCCGCAGTCGCCAGCACGCAGAACGGCGACGCGGCCAGCCAGTCGCGGTCGAGGTCGGTCAGCGCGCGGCGTACCTTGTCGCGGGCCCGGGGCTGCGGCTCGCCGAGCAGTGCGACCAGAGCCTCCGGGTCGCCGATCTCCGTCCAGTTCGTCTCGTCCACTTCGCCGAAACTACGGCAGCCGGTGTCGCACCGCGACCGGAATACGGCGCGCGAATACTGTGGCGGCGTGGACCTGGTGCCGATGGTGTTCTCGAGCGGCTGGGCCAGCGGGGTCAACGCCTACCTGGTCGTCCTGGTGCTCGGCGTGGCCGACCGGCTGGGCGACTTCGCCTCGATTCCGGACACGCTGGGCCGCAGTGATGTCCTCGTCGCGGCCGCGGTGCTCTACGTCGTCGAGTTCGTCGTCGACAAGATCCCCTACCTCGACTCGACCTGGGACGCCGTCTCGACGGTCATCCGGCCGGCGATCGGGACCGCGATCGCGTTGCTCGTCTCCGGCGACGCGACGTCGGCGCAGCAAGCGGCGTACGGCGCGCTCGGTGGCGGCACTGCGCTGGCCAGCCACCTGGTCAAGGCCGGTGGCCGGCTCGCGATCAACGCCTCCCCCGAGCCGGTGTCGAACGTCGTCGCCAGCCTCGGCGAGGACGCTGCCGTGGTGGGCGTGGTGCTGCTCGCCATCCAGCACCCGTGGCTCGCGCTCGTCGTCGCGGCCGTGCTGCTGGTGGCCGGTGGCTACGTCGTCTACCACCTGCTCCGGCTGGTCCGGCGCGGCTGGCGGCGCTGGAAGGGCCGACCGGCGCCTGCGTAGGCGACCCCTAGGGTGTGCGCATGGCACGCGTGGTGGTGATCGGCGGGGGCTTCGGCGGGCTCGCTTCGGCCGCGCGCCTCGCGAAGCTCGGTCACGACGTCACGCTGCTCGAGGCGTCGGCGCAGCTCGGCGGTGCACTGGGCTACGTCGAGGAGGAGGGCTTCCGCTGGGACAGCGGCCCGACCTCGACGCTGCTGCCGGCCGTGATCCGCGACTTCTTCCGCAAGTCCGGCCGACCCGCCGAGCGGGAGATCGACCTGGTGCCGGTCGAGCCGGTGCAGCAGCACCGGTTCGCCGACGGCACTGTGCTGGACCTGCCCGGCGGCAGCCGAGCCGCGCAGCTGGCAGCCGTCGGGTCGGCGCTCGGCGAGGAGGCCGGCCGACGCTGGATCGAGTACGTCGACGACTTCGCCGAGGTCTGGGACGCGCTGCGCAAGGACTGGTTCGAGCGACCGTGGTCCGACGAGCACGCCAGCAAGGACGCCAAGGCGCTCCTGTCGACCCGTCTCACGTTGCACCGCCTGGCGCAGCGGGAGCTGCGCGACCCACGGCTCCAGCTGCTCGCCTGCCATCGCGCGTCGTTCGACGGCCACGAGCCGCGCAACGTGCCCGCGTGGGAGGGCGTGTGGTCCTACGTCGAGCAGAACTTCGGCGCCTGGACGCTGCCCGGTGGCATGGGCCAGCTCGCCGACGTGCTCGCCGCGCGGCTCGAGACACGAGGCGTGACCGTGCTGACCGAGAACCCCGCACGTGACCTGGTCGTCGAGGGCGGCCGGGTCGTCGGGGTCCGGATCGACGAGGGCACGCTCGACGCCGACCACGTGGTCTGCGCGATCGACCCGCGACGGCTGCCGGCACTGGCGGCGTACGTCGCGCGCACGATGCCCGCCATCCCGCCGACCATGTGCCACATCGGGGTCGTCGGCGACGTACCGGACCTGCCGGCGGAGGTCGTGCTGCACGGCGACCCGACCCTCGTGCTGCGCACCACCGGCACCGCCCCCGAGGGCGCCCACGCCTGGACCATCCTCGGCCGTGGCCGGCTCGCCGAGGACATCGTGACTGCCCTGCACCGCGCGGGCATCAAGGTGCGCGACCAGGTCGAGGTGCGCGTCGACCGCACCCCTCGCGAGCTGGTCGAGCAGTGGGGCGGCTCCCCGCTCGGCGTGCTCTGGCAGGGCCGCAACACGGTGACCCGCCGGCTCGGCACGAGCACCCCCGTCGGCGGCGTGTTCATGGCCGGCGCCCACACCACCCCGGGGTCAGGCCTGCCGAGTGTGGGGTTGTCCGCGGCGCTCGTCGCTCAGGTGATCGGGCCGGCGTAGGGACTGTTCGGCTGCCGGTCTGCGCGTGGCTGGGGAAAGCGGCGGCGACGAGGGAGTTCGGCGCCCCGGCGGCTTGGTCGGTCGGCTTTCGGCTTGTGCGGTGGCTGGCTGTCACCTGGTGGAAGCCAGCCACCGCATAGTGCTCAAGCTCATCGGATCGACGTGATAGTGGTGATGTGGACCGCACCCGAGCAGTCGGCTACGCGTGGCAGGCCAGCGACTGGTAGATCTCCCGCGTCGCCTTGGAGCGGTTGAGTGTGTAGAAGTGCAGGCCCGGGGCACCACCCGCGAGCAGGTCGTCGCAGAGCTCGGTGGCGATCCTGATCCCCTCGGTCCGCACGGCGTCGGGATCGTCGGCGAGCGGCTCGATCCGGCGGAGCACCTCGTCGGGCATCTCGCGGCCGGACAGCTCGACCATCTTCCGCATCGAGCTGAGGTTCAGGATCGGCATGATGCCCGGGATGATCGGGATGGTGACGCCGGCCGCACGGGCGCGCTCGACCAGGCCGAAGTAGTCCGATGACCGCAGCACCATCTCGGTGATCGCGAACTCGGCGCCGGCGTCGTACTTCGCCCGCATCACCCGTACGTCGTGGTCGTGGTCCGGCGCATCGCGGTGGCCCTCGGGGAACACGGCAACGCCGACCGCGAACTGGTCGCGCCGGCGGACCAGCTCGACGAGCTCGCAGGCGTAGTTCAGGCCGCCGTCGGTGGCGGTCCACGGAGTGCCCGGTCCGCCGACCGGGTCGCCGCGCAGCGCGAGCACGTTCTCGACGCCGGCAGCGGCCAGCGCGTCGAGGATCTCCTCGAGCTCGGAGACGGTGTGCCCGACGCACGTGAGGTGCGCCATCGGGGTCATCGAGGTCTCCTTGGCGATCCGCCCGGTGATCTCGATCGTGCGGTCGCGCGTCGACCCGCCCGCGCCGTACGTCACCGAGACGAACGTGGGCTGCAGGGCCTCGAGCTCGCTGATCGAGCGCCAGAGGACCTCCTCACCGGCAGCGTCCTTGGGAGGGAAGAATTCGAAGGAGAAGGAGCGCTCACCTTGCGCCAGCAGGGCGGCGATGCTCATGGTCGGTCCCGTCGACATGGCGCCGAGAATACGGGGGCTACGCTCGCGCCGTGAGCGAGTCTCAGGAAGTCGCGACGCCTGCCCCGTGGGATCCGGCGGCCTTCCGATCCGGCGTCGGTGACGCCCTGCGTGCGTTCGTCGACCAGCAGTCGTCGTGGCTCGACGAGCTCGGTGAGGACGCCTCTCGGCTGGTCGAGCACGCGCGGATCAGCGTGACCGGCGGCAAGCGGTTCCGCGCGGCCTTCTGCTGGTGGGGTCACCTGGCCGTGGCGGAGCCGGAGGATCCCGCCGGCCTGCTCAAGGCGTGCGCGTCGCTCGAGCTGCTGCACGCCAGTGCGCTCGTGCACGACGACGTGATGGACGCCTCCGACGTACGCCGTGGCCGGCCCGCGACGCATCGCGCCTTCGAGGCGCTGCACCGCGAGCGCCGGTGGTCGGCCAGTCCCGAGCAGTACGGCGCCGCGGCGGCGATCCTCCTCGGCGACCTGCTCTTGTCCTGGTCCGACGAGCTGCTGCGCACCAGCGGCCTCCCCGCCCCGCGCGTGCTCGACGCGCTCGGCTACCTCGACCTGACCCGCAGCGAGGTCGTCACCGGCCAGTTCCTCGACGTGTCGGCACAGGCGCGAGCGGCGAGCGACGTGGACCTGGCGATGACGGTGCTGCGCTACAAGTCCGCGAAGTACTCCATCGAGCGACCGCTGCACATCGGCGCTGCTCTCGCCGGCGCCGGAGAGGCGACGATCACCCAGCTGAGCAGGTTCGGGCTCCCGCTCGGCGAGGCGTTCCAGCTGCGCGACGACCTCCTCGGCGTGTTCGGCGACCCGGAGGTGACCGGCAAGCCCGCGGGCGACGACCTGAGTGAGGGCAAGCGCACCGTGCTGATCGCCCTCGCTCTCGACGCGCTCGGTGCGGCCGATCGCGCACGCCTCGACAACAGCCTCGGCAAGCCGCTGACGGCCGAGGAGGTCGCCGACCTCCGCTCACTGATCGACGCGAGCGGCGCGCACCATCAGGTCGAGGAGGTCATCACGGCGTTGACCGAGCGCGCCCTCGCCGCACTGGATGCCGCCGACATCCGCGACGAGGCACGTGGCGTGCTGCGCGACCTGGCGGCCGCGGCGACCCAGCGGACGGTGTAGCGGCCGATGGCGCGAGGGATCGTGTTCGACGAGGACGCGGCACGTGCGATCGAGCGCCGCTTGCGCGCCGACGGCTACACCGTCACGGTCGGTCGCGAGCGCTACGCGGGCGAGGACGACGACGCGGACCACCCGTGGGTGGTCGAGACGGACGCGCCGGGCGTGGCTCTGGATCTCGTGCTGGAGGCGTACGACGGCTGGCTCGACGACGGCGCCGGCTCGCCGGCCGACACGCCCCTGGAGCTGCCCGACGCGCCACGACGGCGGCACCGGCACGACAGCTGAGCCGTCTGCGGGTCGCGCCCTGGCACAGGCCGACCGGGACGCGCCTAGCCGTCCAGCGACGGTACGTCGATCTCCGGACCCTCGCCGCGCAGCAGCACGCTGACCGGGCAGTGGCCCTCGGTGGAGCGGCCGGCGAGGATGTCGGCCGCCACCTCGAAGGCCCGCCGGTCCGAACGGGCCAGCGGCCCCCAGCCGTCCCAGAGCAGCACCACCGGCTTGCCGTCGACGTCTCGCAGGCAGTCGGCGAGCGCATCGAAGTTGTGGCCGAACGAGTCGGGGAAGTCCAGCGCCTCGGCGAGCGCCTGGAGCAGCTCGGTCTTCTCCTGGTGCGTCCATCCGTCGACGTACGCGAACCGCGCACCTGCGTGCTCCACGGTGTGCTGGACGTCGCCCGGTGGGAACGCTGCGTGCCACTGGTAGACGCCGGGCGGGTGGTGCCCGGCGAGAAGTCCGGCAAGTCCGCTCACAGCTTCTCTCCTCCGTCGCAGGCTGGTACATCGGTCATACCCGTCGGCCCCCCGCAACGCAAGACATCGGCGCCCACGACCTGCTCAGAGCGACATGGCCTGGGCCCGCCGCTTGACCTCCGACCCACGGTTCTCCCGGAGCGCGTCGATCGGACGGCCCGGCAGCGTGTCGTCGGCGGTGAACATCCACGCGAGGATCTCGCGGTCGTCGTACCCGCCGTCGTGCAGCAGCGTCAGCAAGCCGGGCACGCCCTTGACGATCTCGCCGTCCATGATCAGCTCGGCCGGCACCTGCTGGCCGGCACCCTCTCGCGGGACGGCCGCGGCGAGCTGGTGCTCGCGGATCAGCTGGCGCACCTTGCTCACCGACACGCCGAGCGCGACGCCGGCGGCCTTCCAGTCGAGCCAGTCGGGGATCAGCGCACCCAGATCGGCGTCGCCGGCGGCCTGCTGGGTCGAGGTGTCTTCGGTCACGCGTCCATGCTGCCAGCCGCGCCGCGCTGCGGCGATTCGGGCCTCCGCCCAACTAGACTCTGCCCTTGATCGGGGCCTTCCCCACCCGGTTCGGCTTGGAGGACGCTGTGGAGCGCACGGAGGAGGGTCGCCCGGACGACCCGCTGATCGGGCGCATCCTCGACGGCAGATACCGGGTCGGCTCCCGCGTCGCACGGGGCGGCATGGCGACCGTCTACCAGGCCACCGACCTGCGTCTCGACCGCACCGTCGCGGTGAAGATCATGCACGCCGGGCTCGGCGACGACCCCGAGTTCGTGGCCCGGTTCGAGCGCGAGGCCCGCTCGGCCGCCCGGCTCTCGCACCACAACGTGGTCGCGGTCTTCGACCAGGGCGAGGACCACGGCACGGTCTTCCTCGTCATGGAGTACGTCCCGGGCCTGACGTTGCGCGACCTGATCCGCAAGGAAGCCCCGATGGAGCCCGGCAAGGCCCTCGGCGTGCTCGAGCCGGTGCTCTCGGCACTCGCGGCCGCCCACACCGCCGGCATGATCCACCGCGACGTCAAGCCGGAGAACGTCCTGCTCGCCGACGACGGCCGGATCAAGGTGGCCGACTTCGGTCTGGCCCGCGCGGTCAACGCCGAGACCCAGCACACCGCGACCGGTGGCGTGCTCATCGGCACGGTCTCCTATCTCTCCCCCGAGCTCGTCGTCGACGGCAAGGCCGATGCCCGCTCCGACGTCTACGCCGCCGGCGTGCTGCTCTACGAGATGCTCACCGGCCACAAGCCGCACCAGGCCGACAGTCCGATCCAGGTCGCCTACAAGCACGTGCACGAAGACATCCCGGCTCCCTCGCTGCGGGTGCCCGGCCTCCCCCGGTACGTCGACGCGCTCGTCGCCCGCGCCACGGTCCGCGACAAGGATCTCCGCCCCTCCGACGCGCGCGTGCTGCTCCACCAGGTACGCCGGGTCCGCCAGGCGCTCGACCACGGAGTGGTCGACGATCCCTAGCTCACCGAGGACCTCATGCCCGGGCCGGGCAACCCCGACAGTGCTCCGACCGTGGAGCTCTACGTGCCGCGCGAGGTGCCGCGTGGGGTTGCGCCTCCCCGGCCGCAGGACGAGGTCTACGACGTCGAGCGCGCGTTCGACCCCGACCTCGAGATGACCGCGCCCGTGGCGCCGCCGATGGCGCCCACGTCGCGCACGGCCGCCACGCCGCCGCGGCCACCGGTGTCGCCGCCGCCGGTCGTCACCGGGGCCGACCGACCGCGACCGGCACCCCGCCGGTCGCGTCGCGGCCCCGTGCTGCTGATCTCGGTGCTCGTGCTCGCCCTGCTCGTCGGGCTCGGCGGGTGGTACCTCGGCGTCGCCCGTTACACGCACACGCCGGCGGTGATCAACATGTCCTCCGCCGATGCGAAGGCCAAGGTCGAGAAGGCCGGGCTCTCCTTCAAGGTCGGCAAGTCGGACTACTCGGAAACCGTCGCGGCGGGCTCGGTCATCAAGACCGACCCCGATGCCGGTGCCCGGATCAGCAAGGACGGCACCGTCACCGCAGTGGTGTCCCTCGGCCCCGAGCGCCACGCCGTGCCCGACGTCCGCGGCAAGTCCCTGGACGACGCACAAGCAATGCTCGACCAGGCGTCCCTGGGCTTCGGGCAGAAGGTCGACCGCTTCAGCGAGAAGGTCGCGCCCAACCTCGTGATCACCACTGACCCCGCGCCCGGCACGCAGCTGCGCCCCGGCACCGCCGTCAACGTCGTGGTGAGCCGTGGACCGCGACCGATCGACATCCCGGACTGGACGGGGCGCAACGGCGAGAAAGCGGCTTCGGCGCTCGGCGACCTGGGCTTCACCGTCAACCGCACCGACCAGTTCAGCGACACCGTCGCCGCCGGCAAGGTGATCTCGCAGAGCCCGAGCTCGGGGAGCGGGTTCCGCGGAGACGGCATCGCACTGGTGGTCTCGAAGGGACCCGAGCTCGTGCCGGTGCCCGCCGTCCGGGGCGCCAAGCTCAAGGACGCGGAGAAGACGCTCGAGGACGCCGGCTTCCAGGTCCAGGTCGTTCACAACCCGCTGTACGTCGGCGCCGACTACGTCGTGGGCTCCAGCCCCTCCGAGGGCGAGCTCGCACCACGCGGAAGCACGGTGACACTCAGCGTGGTCTGAGTGTGACGTGGGTTTCGACAGGCTCAACCACCGGTGGTTGAGCCTGTCGAAACCTCGGAAAAGAGCTGCTACTCGACCGCCACCTCAACCGGTGCCGGCTCGCGACGGATCACGAACGTGACCAGGAAGATGGTCACCACCAGCATCACCGTGGCTGCCTCGAACGCAGCGTGCGCTCCGGAGAGGAACGTCTCGTGCGCCCGCGCCACCGCGTCGAGACCCGGCGCGAGATCCACGGATCGGCTCGCGTGGCCCGAGACGGTCACCAGACCGGCAAGGCCGAGCGCCGACCCGAGCTGCTGGGCCACGTTGACGAGCCCGGACGCGGCGCCGGCCTCCTGCGGCTGCACACCGTGCAGCGCCGAGGTGGTCAGCGGCACGAACGCGAGCCCATTGCCGAGGCCGAGCACGACCAGGGACAGCAGCACGTCGGCGTACCCGCTGCCGGAGTCCAGCCGGGTCAACCATGCCAGCGACAGCAGCGTCAGCGAGGCACCCGTCACCATCAGGAGGCGCTCACCGAAGCGCTCCATCAGGACCCGCGACGCGGCCTGTGACGCGAGGAACAGCATCGCGGTCAGCGGCAGGAACGCCAGTCCGGCGCGGATCGGGCTCAGGTCGAGCACGTCCTGCAGGTACTGCGTCAGGAAGAAGAACGCACCCATCGCGCCGGCGACGAGGAAGCCCCGCGCGAGCAGCGCACCACTGCGGACCCGGCTGGCGAACAGCGACAACGGGGTGATCGGCTCCTCCGCCGTGCGCTCGATGTTGACGAACGCCACGAGGAGCGCCACGCCGAGCGCGAGCGACACCAGCGTGACCGTGTCGCCCCAGCCGTCGCTGGCCGCGTGCACGAAGCCGTAGACCAGCCCCGACACACCCAGCGTCGACGTGGTCGCACCGGCGAAGTCGAAGCGGCCGTGCCGGCGCGGCGTGTGCGGTACGGCGATCCAGGCGGCGGTCGCGACCGCGGCCCCGATCGGCACGTTGACGAGCATCACCCAACGCCAGTCGGCGACCAGGATGAGGATGCCGCCGACGACCATGCCCAGCGATGCGCCGCCGATCGACATGGCCGTGAAGAGACCCATGGCGCGGTTGCGCTCGCGGCCCTCCGGGAACATCGTCGTGATCAGTGAGAGGGTGGCCGGCGCCGCGAACGCCGCCCCGATCCCCTGGACGACGCGGGCAGCGACGAGGGCACCGCCGGTCGTGGCGAAGCCGCCGGCGAGGGACGCCAGCGTGAACAGGGCGATGCCGGCCAGGAAGGTCGGCCGCCGCCCGAGCAGGTCGCCGGAGCGGGCGCCGAGGAGCAGCAGTCCGCCGAAGGCGAGGCTGTAGGCGTTGACGACCCAGGACAGACCGGTGGGCGAGAAGTCCAGGGCCTGCTGCATGTGCGGGAGCGCGACGTTCACGATGCTCATGTCGAGCACGACCATCAGCTGGGCGGTCAGGATCGTGGCGAGGACGAGTCGGGGCCGGTCCGGGCGCTGCCTGGGTCGCAGCCAACGCTCGCGGCGGGGTGGTGCAGGGGCTTCGATCGCCGGGTTCTCGGCGATAAGTTGGTCAGACACGTGGAGTACTTCTTTCACGAGATGTATGATTCGGAGGGCGCCTCCACTTAATATACGGAGGGCACCTCCGTTTAGCAAGGGATTTACGAACCGATGACCGACACGACCGCTTCCGACGTCGAGACCGACGCCCCGAAGCTGCGCGCCGACGCCGTCCGCAACCGCGCCCGGCTGGTCGAGGCGGCGCGCGCGCTGTTCCTCGCGGGACCCGTCGACGCCGAGGTCTCCCTGGAGCAGGTGGCGCGCGAGGCGGGCGTGGGCATCGGCACGCTCTACCGGCACTTCCCCACCCGGCTGGCGCTCCTCGAGGCGGTCTACCGGGAGGAGGTCGACGGGCTGCGCCAGTCGGCCGAGCAGCTCTCCGCCGACCACCCTCCGCTCGAGGCGCTCGAGCTCTGGCTCGAGGTCTTCATCGACTACGCCGCCACCAAGAAGCACATCTTCCACGAGCTGGTCGAGGCGACCGGCCGCGACTCGGAGCTGATCACGCACTCGCGCGCGACCATGTCGGCCGCCGCCGAGCAGATCGTCGGCGCGGCCCAGCAGTCGGGCGACATCCGCACCGACGTCAACGCGCCCGACGTGCTCCGGCTGGTGGGCGGCTGCACGATGATGCCGAACTTCGACCGGGCCCAGCTCGACCGCATCCTCAAGGTCGTCATCGACGGCCTTCGCACCCGCTGAGCGGCCGTAGGCTTGGCCGGGTGCGCAACCCGGTCGGCTCCCACGTCTTCGTCGGCTCGGGGCTCGTCTCCGGCGCGCTGCGCACCGCCGCGACGATCGAGGCGGAGGCGATCCAGGTCTTCGTGGGCAACCCCCGTGGCTGGGCGCCCAGCGCCGGGGATCCGGCGATCGACGAGGCGTTCGGCACGACGTGCACGGACCGCGGTCTGCGCAGCTTCGTGCACGCGCCCTACCTGGTGAACCTCGGGTCGCCGACGGCGGCCACCTACGAACGATCAGTCGCCACCGTCGAGCACAACCTGCGTCGCGCCACCCGCCTCGGCGCCGAGGGCGTCGTCGTCCACACCGGATCCTGTGTCGAGGACGGCGCGGTCGACGCCGCCCTGCGCCAGGTGCGCGAGGGCCTTCTCCCCGTGCTGGACCGCCTGGCCGATGACGGACCCTGGCTGCTGCTCGAGCCGACGGCGGGCCAGGGCCGATCCCTGTGCTCGATGGTCGACGAGCTCGAGCCGTACCTCGACGCCCTCGACCGCCACCCCCGCGTCGGGATCTGCCTCGACACCTGCCACGCGTTCGCTGCCGGCGCGCCGCTCGACGAGCCCGGCGGCGCGACCCGCACGCTCGACCGGCTCGTCGAGGTCGCCGGGCCGGGCAGGCTGCGACTGGTCCACGCCAACGACTCGAAGGACCCGCGCGGATCGCTGCGCGACCGCCACGAGCGGATCGGCGACGGCCACGTCGGCGAGGAGGCCTTCCTCGAGCTGTTCGCCCACCCGGCGACGGAGGGCGTGCCGTTCGTGGCCGAGACCCCAGGGTCCGGGGACGGCGGCGTACCGGGGGCCTGCCTGCCGCTGCTGAAGAAGCTGCGTGAGCTCGCGGGCGATCGATGACACCCGAGCTCCTCGCCGCCCGGGAGCGCCGGCTGGCACTGCTTGCCACCCTCACGCTGCTGGCCATGACGGCCTGCTGGGGGTCGACGTTCTTCCTCATCCA
>Ga0136846_1240658_pt1 | contig 12256 bp, 11 predicted proteins | sample HopSoiMetagenom2_FD_96841 | JGI IMG/M metagenome (GOLD analysis project Ga0136846, IMG submission 96841) | Grasslands soil microbial communities from Hopland, California, USA - 2 Assembly 2016 (version 4) | ecosystem: Environmental > Terrestrial > Soil > Grasslands | place: USA: Hopland...
CCGCGTCCGTGGCGGTCGCGCGGGCGGCATACGCCTGGTTGGCGACGAAGATCGAGTCCTGCGCGGCGGTGGGGAACTCCTTCGCGACGCCGATGTAGCGGAACGGCACGGTCCTGAACTGCTTCGTCCGGCCGTCCTGCAGGCGCAGCCGCAAGAGGTCGCCGGGCCGCAGCTGGAAGTCGTGCACCGTCTCGGCCGAGACGAGCACGCCGTCGGGCCGGCGCGCGAGCCGGTCCATGAGCGCGCGCGCGGTCCCGCCCGCGAACCAGCCGTCCTGCAGCTTGCCCGCCTCGAGGATCGCGGCCGGTCGCACGCCGTAGAGGTCCTGGAGGTCCGAGCCGACGTAGGCGAAGCGGTGCTGGAGCGGCTCGACGCTGCGCACGCCCGCGACCTGCCCGATCCGCGTCGCGCCTTCGCGGCGTCGTGGGCACGTCGGCCCAGGTGACCGACATCCAGACCTCGCGCCGCGTGGTCGGCTCCAACCTCACCGCGGTCGAGCTGTCCGGGCTGACGCGGGTCGAGCTCGCGTTCGCCCTCGTGCTGGCCGTCGCCGCGTCCGGGCTCACGCTCGGACTCGGGTTCCACGAGCGCCGGCGTACGTTCGCCATCGCCGGTGCGCTCGGTGCACGCAGCCGCCAGCTCGGAAGCTTCGTGTGGGGCGAGTCGGCCTTCGTCACCCTGGGCGGTGCGATCCTCGGCACACTGATCGCCGTCGCGATCTCCGAGATGCTCGTGCGCGTGCTGACGGGCGTGTTCGACCCGCCGCCGGACACGCTCGCGGTGCCCGTCGGCTACCTCGCCGCCGTCCTCGCCCTGGCCCTGGCGGCCGTGGCGGCGGCCGGCGCGCTCACGCTCCGCGCGCTCCGCCGGCCGCCGATCGAGGAACTCCGCGACCTGTAGCGCGCCGTTCAGGCGATTGTCACGTTCCCCCGGAACCATGGGTGCGTCGGACATGGACGCTTCATGAATTCCTCCGGCCCCACGCGTGTCCTGGTGGTCACCGATCGCGTCGAGGCGACCCCGGAGCTGCTCGACAGCATCCGCGGCCGCGCGACGCGCGGGCCCTGCGAGTTCCACGTCCTCGTGCCGAACCCCGCGCCGGCCGAGTGGCACCTCACGCACCCCGAGCGCCACGACAAGGTCGCCGAGGCCGGGCGGGTGCTCGCCGGCGTCCTGCCGCTGATCGAGGAGGCCGCGAGCACGACGGTCGACGGCGTCGTCTCGATCCGCCACGACCCGATGGACGCGATCGAGGAGACGCTCCACGACGCGGAGTTCGATGAGATCATCCTGTTCACCGCCCCGCACCGCATCGAGCGCTGGCTGCACCTCGACCTGCCCCATCGCGTCGCCCACCTCGGCCTGCCCGTCACGACGGTGAGCAGCGAGCACCGCACGGCCGAGCCCGGCGCGTGACGGAACCCGGCGCGCGCCATGGGCGCAGGAGACCGGCCGCCGTCGTCGTGCTCGCGGTCGCGGCGATGGGAATCGGCGCGTGCGGCGGCACGCATGACTCCGGCCGCGCCGCCGCGAGGACGGCGGCGTCGGCGCCATCGGCGTCGCGCGCGAGCGGCGACGCGCTCGCCGCACGGCGACCCGCGACGCCCGCGCGGCTGCAGACCGTCGCACGCCGGCGGCTGCCGGCGCCCGTCCAGCTGCCGGGGCTCGCGCGACTCGGCGACGGGACCGTCCTCGCCGTCGGGGGGCTCGACGCCGCGGACAGCTCCGTCGACGCGATCGTGCGGCTGTCCCCCGGCCGCCCGCGACGGGTCGGCCGCCTGCCGCAGCCTGCCCACGACATCGGCGTCGCGGCAATCGCGGGCATCCTCTACGCCTTCGGCGGCGGCACCGCCGCCGGGCCGCTCGCCGAGGTCCGCGCGGTCCGGCCGGGCGGCGTCGTTCGGACCTCCGGGCGTCTGCCGGTCGCGATGTCGGACTCGAGCGCGGCCGCGATCGGCGACACGGCCTACGTCGTCGGCGGCTTCTCGGCGACCACCCCGCTGCGATCGGTCGTCGCCTTCCGTCCCGGTCGCGGGGCCCGGGTGGTCGCCACGCTGCCGCACCCGTTGCGCTACGCCGCCGTGGCGGCCGTCGGCGGCCGGATCATGGTGGCCGGCGGGACGAACGGCGTGCGTGGCCGGCGCGAGGTGCTCTCCGTCGATCCGGCGACGCATCGCGTCCGCGTCGTCGCGCGTCTGCCGGCGCCGCTGTCGCACGCGGCCGGCGCGGCGCTCGGCGGGCGGTTCTACGTCGTCGGCGGGCGTGGCGACGCGCCGGCCTCGCAGCGCGCGGCGATCTGGGTCGTCGACCCGGCGCGACGCACCGTTCGGCGCGCCGGCCGGCTGCCGGTCGCCCTGTCCGACCTCGCCGCCGCGACCGTCCGTGGCCGCATCCTCGTCGCGGGCGGGCGCGATGCGCGCGGGACCGTCCACGACGAGCTCTGGTCGCTGGCGCCCGCATGAGCCCCCGCCGGCTCGCAGCTGCGCGCGCCGGCGCGGTCGTCGTCACGCTGGCGGCGACCGCGGCGCTCGCCGCCTGCGCTGGCGGCGGGGCGCCCGCGAACCCGCCGACCGCGGTCACGGCGAAACCCGCGCCGCACGCCTCGAGCCATGCGCGGCAGCCCTCGCACGACGCCGCAGTCCCACTCCGTGCCGGGCGGATCCCGGCGCCGGTGTCGCGGCGCGACGTCTACGCAGCCGACCGGGCGAACCGGCTCGCGCCGCCGGTGCGCCACGACCCCGCGCGCGTGTACGTCCCCAACAGCAGATCGAACACCGTCGACGTGATCAGCCAGCCGGCGGGGCGCATCGTCGACCACTTCGCGGTCGGGGCGCTCCCGCAGCACGTCACCCCCGCCTGGGACCTGCGCACGCTGTGGGTCACGAACGACCGCGGGAACTCGCTGACGCCGATCGACCCGCGGACCGGGCGCCACGGAGCGCCCGCCCGCGTCCGCGATCCGTACAACCTGTACTTCACGGCCGACGGGCGGCGGGCGATCGTCGTCGCCGAGGCGCACCGCGCGCTCGACTTCCGCGAGCCGCACACGATGCGCCTGCGCCACTCGCTCTCCATCCCCCAGTGCGCCGGCATCGACCACATGGACTTCACGGCCGACGGGCGCCGGGCGCTCGCCTCGTGCGAGTTCGCCGGGCGGATGGTCGTCGTCGACCTCGTGCGCCAGCGCGTCGTCAAGACGATCGCCCTGCGGCCGGGGGCGATGCCGCAGGACGTCAAGCTCTCGCCCGACGGGCGCACGTTCTACGTCGCCGACATGGCGAGCGACGGCGTCTGGCTGATCGACGCTCGCACGCTGCGCAAGATCCGGCTCCAGCCGACGGGCCGCGGCGCCCACGGCATGTACCCGAGCCGCGACGCCCGCGACCTCTACGTGTCCAACCGCGACGAGGGATCGATCTCGGTCCTCTCGTTCCGCACCCGCCGCCCGATCGCGAAGTGGCGCCTGCGCGGCGGCGGCTCGCCGGACATGGGCGGCGTGTCGGCCGACGGTCGCGTGCTGTGGCTGAGCGGCCGCTACGACGCGGAGGTGTACGCGATCTCGACGCGGACCGGGCGCCTGCTGCGCCGCATCCCGGTGGGCGCCGGGCCGCACGGCATGTGCGTGTGGCCCCAGCCCGGCCGCTACTCGATCGGGCACACCGGGATCCTGCGCTGACCCTGCCTCCTACGACGAGCGCCGCGTCGGCGCCGCCTGCGCCCGGGTCCGCGGCTCGGGCGGATCGACCCGCCGAAGGATGAGATGGCCGGCGACGGTGGCCGCCGGCCGGTAGTTGCGGCGCAGGAGGGCGTCGACGACCCCGCCGCGGTCCAGCCGCCAGCGGTCGTCGTCTTGCCACGCGACCAGCCACGTCGGCCGCCGCGCCGAGCCCAGCAGCCGGTAGAGCTCGGGCCGGGCCCGCGCGGTCGCACGGACCATGAGGCTCCAGTCGTACGGGAACGGCGTCGGCAGGCCCGCGTAGCGGAGCACGTTGGCGCGGGCGTAGAGGACGTACTGCGTGTCGCCGGACCGCGCGTGGGCGTGGATGTAGTCCCCGACCTCGCGTTCGACGCCGTGCGGGTGGCGGTCCGCGACGTACACCGTCGCGGCCACCGCGGCGCCGCAGGCGAGCGCCACCGCGGTCCCCGCGACGGCGTTCCGCAGAGCCGGGCGCCGGTCGGCGATCGCGAGGCCGGAGAGGACCGCGCTCACCGGGACGATCTCGATGAGGTAGTGCGCCCAGTACGTCCCGCCGGCGAGCACCCCGACGAGGCCGCCAGCCAGCCACGCCGCGAGCGTCCACAGCAGGACGGGCTCGCCCCGCAGGCGCCGCAGCCCAAGCGGGACGAGCACCACCGCGACGACGAGACCCGACGTCAGGGCCGGGGCGAGCAGATTGCCGCCCCGGGCGCGAAGGTCACTACTCGAGCCGAGCGTGCGCAGGGCGTCGATGCGGAAGCCGACGAGCGCGTAGGGCAGCGCCCGGCCCACATAGCCCAGCCGGCCGGCGGCGAGGACGGCGAGCGCAGGGACCGCCGCGCCGCCGAGCCACGCGCGCGCCGCCCGGCGCCACCCGACGTCCGGCGGACGGTGCACGGCGCAGGCGGCGAGGAAGGCGGTTCCGGCCAGGGCCGCATCGACGAACGACTGCTTGACGAGAAACGCGCTCGTCGCGAGCGCGCCCGCCGCCCCGAGCCACCCCGCTCGCCCGGACCGCAGGCCCGCGACCAGGCAGAGGACGGACGCCGACGCCGGGACCGCGGCGAGCAGCTCGGCCGGCGTGTACACCGCCTGCAGGGCGATCGAGCTCGCGAGCACCGCCGCGGCGACAGCCGCGCAGCGGCCCGCGCGGGCACCGCCGAGCGCGCGGGCGAGCGCCGCGACGACCGCGACCAGCGCGACGGCGGCGAGCGCCCCGAGGATGCGGACGCCGGCGTCGCCGCCCACCGCGAACGCCGCCCGGAAGAGCAGCACCAGGAGCGGCGGGCGGTCCAGCCACTGATCGCCGTAGACCGACGTGCCGTTGCGGACCCAGTGCTGCGCCACGAACGCCAGTCCGCCCTCGTCGACGCCCAGCGGCGTGGTGAAGAACGGCGCCCGCAGCGCGACGGCGAGAAGCGCGGCCGGCGCGACGCCCATCGCGAACGAGCGAGCGAGCGATCTGGGTGCCGCCTTGCGTGCCGCCGTCCCCGTGACCGCCGCGCCCGCAAGCACGCCAGTGACCAGCGCGACATCGAGCACGAGGTGGCGCACGACGGACCCGAGCGCGTACGCGAGCACACCGATCGACACCGCCCACGCCACGGCCCCGAGCACGTTCCACCGGACGAACCGGCGATACGGCATGGCGCTCGCGCCGGCCAGCAGCGGCGTGGCGAGCCGCACCCAGGCGACCCACCGGGCGAGGAAGACCGCTTTCGGCCCGTGGCGCTCGAAGAACGGCTCGCCGCGCTCGCACAGCATCCGCCGGTGGCGCTGCAGCGGACCGCGCGCGACGAGCAGCCGGCGGCCGCCGTGACGGCCGACCGCGTACCCGACGCTGTCGCCGAGGATCGCCGCGACGGCCGCGACGGCGATCACGCCGGGAAGGCTGAGATCGCCCCGGCGCGCGAGCGCGCCGGCCGCGATCAGCGCCGTCTCCCCGGGGAGCGGGATGCCGACGCACTCGGCGGCGACGATCAGCGCCAGGAGGGCATATGCGCCGGGCCCGCCCCCCGTCAGCACGGCCCGCGCGTTCCTCCTTTCGGCCGGCCATGGCGCGAGCCCCGCATGCGCGGATCGTGCCCTCCGGACGTGAACGCAGCCTGATCGGCGCGCGGCGCGCGGGCGTGGCCCGCGCCTCGCGAGCGAGGGCTCGTCTCAGCGGCCGGCCCCGGCGAGCAGCGCGCGCACGGTCTCGGCGTGCTCGCGCATCGTCTCATCGCCGTCGCGGCCGGGCTGGCGGCCGAACCCGCAGTACATCGCCACCCCGAAGTCGTCGAGGTACTTGGCCGCGGTGGCGTGCCGGCGGCGCACGCCGGGGATCCCGTCCAGCGGCAGGACGATGCCGAGGAAGACGCGCGTGCCGGGGGCCTCGAGGTCGCGGAGCGGGGCGAAGTACCGCTCGTCCTCGCTGCGCAGGTAGCGCGGCCCGGCCATGTGCAGCCAGTCGACCGGCCGGCCGGCCTCGGCGATCGCGTGGTTGGCCATCCGCACCATCACGCCCATGTCCCGGGCCTCGTACATCGGCCACTCCGGGAACGTGCCGTAGCAGAGGTGGTAGCCGACGAGCACCTCTTCCGGCACGAGGCGCGTCAGCCGCGAGGCCGGCCCGGCGAAGCGCTCCCACGCCCCGTCGTCCGGCGTCCATGCCAGCACGCCCTCGATGTCCTGGGTCTCGTACGCGTTGTCCCACTGGATTGCCAGGTCCTCCGGTGGGATCGCCTCGCACAGCCGCACGAGCTCGCGTGCGACCAGGTCCTCGAACCCGCGCGCGGCGATCGGGTAGTCGCGGGCGTAGTCGGCCTTGAAGGCGTTCAGCGCGCTCGCCGGGAACGGCAGCCCGACCTGGAAGCGCAGCCCCGCGGGGATCGCGCCCTCGTCGCGCAGGCGCCGGAACACCGCGTACGAGGCGATCGCATCGTCGATGCGCGGCCACGTGTCCCAGCGCAGCGCGTCGACGCCGTCGCGGATCGCGAACACCGGCGTCTCGTAGGCGTGGCGCGGGATGCCGGTCGGCGACTCGGTCTCCTCGACGACCACGACGTCGGGGTGCGGCCGCGCCAGCTGCTCGCGCTCGTATCCGACCCACGCCGCGCGCGGACCCGTCTCCCCGTCGGGCAGCGCGAACACGAGCTCCGCGAAGTGCTCGGCGCCCGCCCGGAAGGCCGCCTCGGGCGAATCGGCCGGCAGGCTGCCGACCAGCAAGAGCTCGCTGCGGACCCGTCCGCTCATGCGCTCATTCTCGCCGATCGTGGGCGGTGTCGAGCGCGGCGACGTGCCGCTCCCCGAGGGCGACGGAGGCGCGGGTGGCGGGCGATAGGACCGCCGGCCCGTCGCGGTTCCCCAGATCGGATCCGGATGAGGCCCGGCGCTGCTCCGGCGGATGAGGCCCGGCGCTCATCTGGGGGTGCTGTACGCTGGCGCGTGTTCATGTCGAGCGCGCCGCGTTCGACGCCAGCCGTGTTCAGCGCCCGCAGTCGTCGCCGCCAAGCAGCTTCCTCCGCGTTCGCAGTGCACATAAGCCGTGGAGGATTCTCATGGCAACCGGAACAGTGAAGTGGTTCAACGACGACAAGGGCTTCGGCTTCATCACGCCCGACGACAGCGGCAAGGACCTCTTCGTCCACCACAGCGCCATCAACGGCAACGGCTTCAAGTCGCTGGCCGAGGGTGCGAAGGTGTCCTACGACGCCGAGGCCGGCGACAAGGGGCCGAAGGCCGCCAACGTCACCGCGATCTAGCCGCGTTCGACGCCGCGGGCGAGATGCTCGGCGGCGTATCGAGGGAGCCTCGAGCCGGCTCCGGTCGATGAGCACCCCTGGAGCGCCGGGCCGCGGGGCCCGGCGCTGCAGAGTGACGCCCGCTGGAGCGCCACGGCCGCGGGCCTCGGGCTTTCGTTGAGGACAGACCTCGAGCGCGGCGCGTTCGGTCGACACCACACGACAGGAGGATCCGGATGGGATCGAATGCCAAGAAGAAGACCACCATGGCCAAGCTGAACCGTGAAAGCGACGTCCGCGAACGCCGCGCGCGCAAGCAGGCCAAGAAGGACGCGCGCAAGCAGGCGGCCGTACGCGAGCGAGCGGGCACGAACGACACGGCCACTGGCGACGCCGCGTGACGGCGCCGCCCGGCGGGCGCAGCGGTGCGCGGCGGGGCCGGCCGACAAGTCCGCGGCGTACACTGGTTGTCCGGGCGCACAAACGAAAGGGTCCTCGATGACCCGCCTGTCCTGCCCAAGCTGTCGGCTCCGCTTCGCTGCGGCCGCAACAGCAACGATCACGACTTGTCCCGACTGTGGCCAGCACCTCGAGGTGGTCATCTCGGCCGAGGACACGATTGGGTTCCGTCTGTTCACGCCGCTGGACCCGCAGCCGGAGCTGCCGATGGCCGTCGAGGCGGCGCTGCCGATCCATGACTTCGGCCGGGACTGCACGTGAGCGAAGGACAGCCCGGAGGCGGCGCGGACCCGAGCGTGGATGACACGAGGCGGCGCGGCATGGACGACGATGCGATTCGCGCTTTGCTGACACGACTGAGCCGCGCCCATCCCTCTGGTGGGACCGTCGTCGAGCGCGCCGCGATCCTCGCCGAAGGAGCCGACTTCGACGCCGTCATCGCGTGGGTCAAGGCGCATGGCGGAGAGCCCGAGGCGACGGTCGCCAAGACCTCGACCTCCGGCTTGCACGGCTCGCGCGTCCATGACACCGGGGGCGCCGAACCGCGCGTACCGTCGCGCTTCGTGCTCCCGGCCGGCGTCTTGCGCTGACCGCCGCTACCCGCCGGCGCGGAAGTGGTCGAATCCGCCTCGGCGAGCGTCAGGGCTCGGTTAGGCTCGCGCCCGGATGACTGCCGAGAGCCTGCCGCGGCTGCAGGGCCGATCGAGCGAGCACGCGCTACTGGATCGGCTGCTCCGGGACGTGCGCGGCGGGCAGAGCGCCGTGCTCGTCATCCGTGGCGAGCCGGGCGTCGGCAAGACGGCGCTTCTGCGCCACGCCGTCGCGGAGGCGTCCGGTTTTCGGGTCGCCCAAATCGCGGGCGTCGAGTCGGAGATGGAGCTGCCGTACGCGGGGCTGCATCAACTGTGCGCGCCGATGCTCGACCGGCTGGAAGAGCTTCCCCGGCCGCAGCAGGCGGCCCTCGGGGTCGCGCTGGGCCTCGCGCCCGGCGATCCTCCCGACCGCTTCCTCGTCGCGCTCGCGACACTCGGCCTGATGTCCGCCACGGCCGACGAGCGGCCGCTGTTCTGCGTCGTGGACGACTTCCAATGGCTCGACGACGCGACCGCGCAGGCGGTCGGATTCGTCGCGCGCCGGCTCCTGGCGGAGTCCGTCGCGCTCTTGCTCGTCGTCCGGGACCCGAGCGATGAGCACCGGTTGACCGGCCTGCCCGAGCTCGCCCTGCGAGGCCTCGACACCGCCGACGCGCGCGCGTTGCTCGAGACGGTCATCCCCGGCCCGATCGACGACGGCGTTCGCGACCGGATCGTCGCGGAGACCCACGGCAACCCGCTCGCGCTGCTGGAGCTGCCGCGCGGCATGACCGCGGCGGAGTTGGCAGGCGGCTACGGCCTCCCCGCTTCGCTCGGGCTGTCGGGAAGCATCGAGGACGGCTTCCGCCGGCGCCTCGATGCGCTCCCGGCCGACACCCGGCGGCTGGTGCAGCTCGCGGCGGCCGACCCGGTCGGCGAGCCGTTGCTCGTGTGGCGCGCGGCCGAGCTGCTCGGGATCCCTCCGGAGGCCGCGACGGCGGCGATCGAGGAGGAGCTGCTCGAGATCCGAACTCAGGTCCGGTTCCATCACCCGGTGGTTCGCTCGGCGGCGTATCGCTCGGCGTCCCCGTCCGAGCGCCATGCGCTTCACGCGGCTCTCGCCGAGGCCACGGATCGCGAGGCTTATCCCGATCGGCGCGCGTGGCACCGGGCCCAAGCGGCACCGGGGCCCGACGAGGACGTGGCGCAGGAGCTCGAGCGGTCCGCCGCCCGGGCGCAGGCCCGCGGAGGCGTCGCGGCATCCGCCGCCTTGCTCGAGAGCGCGGCGACCCTCACGCCCGAGCCGCGCGAGCGCGTTCGCCGGCTACTCGCCGCGGCTCATGCGAAGCGCGACGCCGGCGCGCTCGAAGCGGCCCTGCAACTGCTGACCGCGGCCGACGCCGGACCGGTGTCGACGCTGCAGGCCGCCGAGGCCGAGCACCTGCGAGGCGACGTCGCGTTCGATCAGCGGCGCGTCGCCGACGCCGCGCGGCTACTCGTCGGCGCCGCTCGGCGACTCGAGCCGCTCGATCCGGAGCTCGCGCGCACGACGCACCTCGAGGCGCTCGGCGCGGCCATCTGGGCCGGCGACCTCGACAGTCCGGGAGCCCTGCGCGAGGCGGCCGAAGCCGCCCGCGCCGCACCGCCGGCGCCCGATCCGCCCGGCCCGGTCGACGTCGTGCTCGACGCGCTCGCGGTCCGGCTGACGGACGGGTACCCGGCGGCCGCCCCGGCGCTCGCGCAAGCGCTCGAGAGGGTGCTCGCGCTGGAGGTCCCCGCCGTCGACCTCGGTGGCTGGCTCTGGCTGACGGGCGCGCGGGCGACCGGACTGATCGCCCTCGAGCTGTGGGACGCCGACGCGTGGCACGTCTTGGCCTCGCGCCAGGTGCACGTCGCGCGCGATGCCGGCGCGCTCGTGCAGCTCCAGTTCGCGCTCAACTTCTTCGCCAGGAGCCGGCTGTCCTCCGGCGAGCTCGCCGATGCCGCGATTCTCATCGAGGAGGAGCGCGCGATCGCGCAGGCGATGGGGACCGCCGCGGTGGGCTACGAGGAGATGATGCTCGCGGCGTGGCGCGGCCAGGAGTCTCACGCGTCCCAGCTCATCGAGCGGATGGTGCAGGCGGCGAGCGCGCGCGGCCTCGGGAGGATGGTCGACGTCGCGACGTACGCGAAGGCGGTGCTCTCCAACGGCATCGGCCGCTACGACCTCGCGTGCGACGCCGCGCGCGCGGCGTTCGAGCACCGCGACCACGTCGGATACGGCCAGTTCGTCGTCGCCGAGCTGGCCGAGGCGGCATCGAGAACGGGCAACCGCGCGCTTCTCGAGGCCGCGCTCGAGTGGGTTTCGGAACGCACGCGGGTGACGCGCACCGACTGGGCGCTGGGGATCGAGGCCCGCGTCCGGGCGTTGCTGAGCGATGGGGAAGCCGCCGAGCGCGAGTACCGCGAGTCGATCGCGCGGCTCGAACGAACGCGCCTGCGCATGGAGCTCGCGCGCGGGCATCTGCTCTACGGCGAGTGGCTGCGCCGCGCGGGCCGCCGGGTGGATGCGCGCGAGCAGCTGCGCACCGCGCACGGGTTGTTCGGCGAGATCGGCGCGCACGGCTTCGCCGAGCGCGCGCGCCACGAGCTTCTCGCGACGGGCGAGACGGTCCGCAAGCGCACGGACGACACCCGCGACGAGCTCACGCCGCAAGAGGAGCACATCGCGCGACTCGCGGTCGCCGGCCGGACGAACCCGGAGATCGGCGCCGAGCTCTTCATCAGCCCTCGCACCGTCGAGTGGCACCTCAAGAAGGTGTTCATGAAGCTCGACATCAGCTCGCGCAAGGCCCTGCGCGACGCCCTGCCGGCGCGCGGCGGCGCCGCCGTCGTGACCGCCTGACGCCCGGGCTGTCCCCCGTGTGCCACCCGGGCGCGACGGGAGGCGCCGGAGCGCAGGCTCTGCATCGTCCACACCTCGAACGAAGAGGCCCACGATGCAATCGCACCACACGCTTACTGCTCCGCGACTCGGAGCGTCCGCACCCGCCCTGCCGCGTCTGTCGCGGCGAGCGGGCTTCTGGGCGATCGTGTTCTCGTTCCTGGCGGTGACCGCGCTGTCGACGGCCCCCAGCGCGCTCTACGGCCTGTACGCGCAGCGCGAGCACTTGGCGCCGCTCACGATCACGATCGTCTACGCGGCCTACGGCGCGGGCGTGCTCGTCAGCCTGCTGCTCGCCGGCCACGTCTCGGATTGGTACGGCCGCCGGGCGGTCCTGCTCCCGGCCGTCGCGCTTGCCGCGGTGGCCGCGGTGCTGTTCATCACGTGGCAGTCCCTCGCCGGCCTCATCGTCGCGCGGCTCCTCACGGGCCTCGCGCTGGGCGGGACCGTGTCGACCGCCACCGCGTACATCGCCGATCTCGACGCCGGACCGGACGGCGCCCTGACGCGCCGCGCCGGGATCGCGGGCACGGTCGCGAACCAGGGCGGGCTCGCCATCGGACCGCTCGTGACGGGCCTTCTCGCGCGCTACGCGCCGCACGGCCTCACGACCCCGTACGTCGTCCTGCTCGTCGGTCTCGTCGCGGCGCTGGTCGCCGTCGTGCTCGCGCCCGACGGCCGCACCCGCGCGCACCCGCTCCCGGCGTACCGGCCGCAGCAGCTCAAGGTCCCGGCGCGGTCCAGGGCGCAGTTCCTCGCGGCGACCGCCGGCGTCGCCCTCGCCTTCGCGAGCTGGGGGCTCTTCGCGGGGCTCGCCGGCCGGTTCCTCGCGGGCCCGCTCCAGCACCCGTCCCCGGCGCTCACCGGCGCGGCGCTCTTCCTC
>Ga0136846_1226919_pt1 | contig 12254 bp, 9 predicted proteins | sample HopSoiMetagenom2_FD_96841 | JGI IMG/M metagenome (GOLD analysis project Ga0136846, IMG submission 96841) | Grasslands soil microbial communities from Hopland, California, USA - 2 Assembly 2016 (version 4) | ecosystem: Environmental > Terrestrial > Soil > Grasslands | place: USA: Hopland...
ATAAAGAACCTGGCATTGAAAGAACCAGATATCTTTATTTCTTCTTTTAACCGCCCCAACCTGTATTACGAAATACAGCCCAAGATCAAGAAAGATCAAACGATCAAAAACATTGTGCGCTTCATTGTTTCAATGAAAGGCAAGAGCGGTATCATTTATACATTAAACCGTAAAACAACTGAAGAGCTGGCCGACATGCTGATGGCTAATGGCATTAAAGCCGTTGCATATCATGCCGGTCTGGACAGTAAGTTGCGTGCAGAACGCCAGGACCTCTTCTTAAATGAAGATGTACAGGTGATTGTTGCCACTATTGCTTTTGGAATGGGAATAGACAAACCGGATATCCGTTTTGTAATTCACTATAATATTCCAAAAAGCATTGAAAACTATTACCAGGAAACCGGCCGTGCCGGTCGGGATGGACTGGAAGGAAAATGTATTTTATACTATTCGCATAAAGACGTATCAAAGCTGGAGCATTTGATGCGCGACAAACCGCTTAGTGAACGTGAAGTTGGCGCCCAGCTTATCAGCGAAACAGTAGCCTACTCAGAAAGCGGGGTTTGCCGCCGTAAGATACTGATGAGCTATTTCGGGGAAGAATATACCGAGCAAAATTGCGGACAATGTGATAACTGTTTACACCCCAAAGAGCACGTTGAAGCAAAAGATAATGTGGTGAAGGTGTTGAAGGCCATTAAAGCACTCGACGAACGCTTTGCCGCTGACTACACGGTTAACATCATTATTGGACGGCTAACCCCCAATATCGCCATGTACCGCCATGAAAGCCTTCCTGAGTTTGCCATTGGTAACGACCAGCCAGATCATTACTGGAATACGTTGATCCGGCAAATGTTGCTGGAAGGCTTATTGAGCAAGGATATCGAAGAGTATGGCGTATTAAAGATTACCAGGAACGGGGAAGCATTTGCCAAAAAACCCAAATCGTTCAAGATCGTATTGAACAATTTGTACGAAGAAGCCAATGCCGATGATGATGAAGGTGCTGCTGAAGCAGCCACCGGCGCCGCCGTCGATGAAAAGCTGTTTGAAATGCTGAAGGAGCTGCGTCAGAAAGAAGCCAAGCGCAAATCACTGCCGCCGTTTGTGATCTTCCTTGAAACTTCGCTGCAGGATATGGCAACCCTATACCCTACCAAACTTGAAGAACTTGAAAAATGTTCCGGAGTAAGTAAGGGTAAGGCCATTCGTTATGGTAAGCCTTTTATTGAACTGGTAGCCCGCTATGTGGAGGAAAACAATATTGTTCGTCCCGATGATTTCGTAATGAAAAGCGTGGTGAACAAAAGCGGTAATAAGGTATACATCATTCAACAAACAGATAAAAAGATACCGCTGGAGGTAATTGCCAAAAATAAGGGCTGGCGGATGGATGAAATGCTGGAAGAAATGGAGACCATTGCTGCCAGCGGCACCAAGCTTAACCTTGATTATGCCATTGCCGAAATGCTGGATGATAATGAACAGGAAGAAATTATAGAATATTTCAAAGGGTGCGAAACCTCATCGCTGCAGCTGGCCCTTGAAGAATTAGCCGAGCATAACTTCAACTGGGAACAGTTAAAGATCATGCGTATCAAGTTCCTGGCAATGTACGGAATGTAATCACGCTACATAAATTACTCAATCTGGAATGTATGCCCCGCCTGGCGGTGGCATACATTTTTTATTATATAGCCAGCCTAAGTTTCACAGGCATTCATCGAACAATAGAGACCTTTAATCGAAATAAGAGGCATATTTGGTTCCGGGATAATACTTTAGATTTCATAATCCCGTTTAAGAGTAAGTAATAACTCCTAAACGCTAAAATTAAGATCCTAATGAAAACCATTGTATTGATGGGCGTTTCATGCCTAATGCTGGCCGGGGTGTATGGCGTAATGAATAAGGAGAGTACAGTCAGCAAAGTTTTATCCTTTAACCAGGCCCATGGGGCCGCATCACCTATTGATGCCGGCGACAAGGATAAAACAAACAACGGCTTAACAAGTGAGCATACCGATCATAAAGCATCTACATCAAAAACCCTGGATGACAGCCATTGGATCGATGATCCTCTTTTTGAAAAGGCTGCCGGGTCTGATCTAATCATGGATAATGAAGTGGATGTTCCCCAGGCACAATCGAATCCGGAAATCATTAAGCAAACCACTCCCCACCAGGAGACTTCTGAGCCCCAACCCGAGATTAAACAACTGATTTTGGAATTGGATACAGACAGTACTGTTGGAAAGAAGGTACCCGTTGAATCAATTTAAAAGAAAGAATTTATATAAAGAGACTGCAATAAGGGCATGAATAATGAATAAGCCAATAAGCACTCCGAGTAGGGTGCTTTTTTATTGAAATTGCTAGATTTTTTTAGGGTTTTTTGCTTGTTATTTCGGAATATCTCCTATTTTTGCAGCCCGATTTAGCCGAATAGGCAAAAATCAAAAAGGTGCGGTAGCTCAGTCGGTAGAGCAAAGGACTGAAAATCCTTGTGTCGGCGGTTCGATCCCGCCCCACACCACGAAGGCCCCTGATAAATATCAGGGGCTTTTTTTATATACTTCGTTTATATTTTTTATTCTATTTCTATTTGCACTAAATATTTACTATCAAACCTTAATTATTTTATTTTTACCTCATTGTACCTTTAATAACCCAATATGGCCAAATTGTCTATTATTATCCCGGTTTACAACGAAGCCGCAACTGTTCATTTGATTCTCAACAAAATTTGCAAGGTTGATCTCATTAACGACATTGAAAAGGAACTAATACTGGTAAACGACTGCTCAAGAGATAATACTGAAGAGGTAGTATTAAAATATATTGAGAGTAAACCAGATGTGGACATAAAATACTTCAAACATCAGGTAAATAAAGGAAAAGGCGCGGCATTACACACCGGAATTGCGCAGGCAAATGGCGATTATATAATAATTCAAGACGCCGATTTGGAATATGATCCGAATGAGTTCAATATATTATTAAAACCTGTAGTTGATGAATTTGCCGATGTAGTGTATGGAAGCCGGTTTATGGGCGGCAGACCACATAGAATTTTATTTTTCTGGCATACCATAGGTAACCGGTTCCTGACATTTTTATCGAACATGTTTACTAATCTTAACCTAACAGATATGGAAACATGCTATAAATTGTTCAGAGCTCCTATCATAAAGTCGCTTAAGCTAAAAGAACAAAGATTTGGGTTTGAACCAGAGGTAACCAATAAAGTTTCCCGGATCCCTAATATAAGAATATATGAGGTTGGGATTTCTTATTATGGAAGAACGTATGCTGAAGGGAAGAAAATTAACTGGAAGGACGGTTTTCGGGCAATTTTTTGTATTCTGAAATACGGACTGTTTAAATCTTAATATTTACCTAAGATAAAGCAGTAATTCTTTTTGCTTACAAAATTCAAAGGATGGGCGACATATTGTCAAAATATTACTTAATACCTGTATTAGTTATATGGGTCGTTATTCTTTTTTTGTACTTCAGGAGCATCGTGTCGGGAATTAAACTTATTAAAAAGTATCCGGGAGCAGAGAAGCGGAATAAAGCAGTTTATTGGCCTTTGGCTGCTATCATCGCCATGCTTGTCACTTTCGCCTTAACATTGCCGCTTTCATACGATGAGTCTTTTACATTTAATGAGTTTACATCAAAGGACATACTTACTTCTATTTCTAACTATCCTGTGCCCAATAATCATGTTTTTCATTCGATTCTTACTAATATAACCTGGGCAATATTTAGCTTTACCCGGTCTGAAATGGCAGTAAGGCTTCCGGCCTTACTTTTTACTGCTTTATCTCTGTATTTTATTTACACAAGGTTTTTTATTGAAAGGCTTTTTTCTGTCTTATTGTTTTCTGTCTTCTTTTTGCTGTCGCCCAATATTATTGAATATGCATTTCAGGCTCGTGGTTATTCTATTCAAATATTTTGTGGCGTTGCTTCTTATTTTTTTGCCGCTGATCCCCGGGTTAATCAATATGCCGGCTTCAGAGAAAGGATAAATGCCATATTACTGTTATCAGTTATTGGCATGTTCACAAGTCCTGCATATTTATATACAGCCGGCGCCATTTACCTTATATTCCTTACTATTAATTATAAGGAAATAAAAAAAGAGCTTGTTTTTTTTATCACAACCAATATCTTTTATGGTGCTACCATATTACTGCTGTACTCCCCAATAATCATATCGCAGGGAATACATCAAATTACAGCTAATCCTTATGTGAAACCCAATGAGCAATTCTCATTTCAAAAGGTAATTACCTATTTGGGGAATTTGGTAGATTATTTAACGCTTCCCTATTATATAGGTTGGCTTATACTGGCTTTGTTTATCTGGTATTCAATTAAGCAAAAACGGTATTATAACTTTTATTTCCTGGTTGTTCCTTTAGTTTTAATGATAGCATTAAAGCAGCTTCCCTTTTCAAGGGTTTTCCTGCCTTATGGTGTAATTATATTGTTAAATGCCTGTATGGCCATAACAGATGCTGTGCGGGTTAAAACTGCCAAGCCGGTAGGTGTATTCAAATCAGGACCTGCTGCTTTTGTATTAACAGGTATTTTCTGTATTGTGTCATATTTATACTTCAATAATATTCATCAAAAAGATGATTTAAGTAAAGCATATCATTTTAAAGAAATAGAATCTCCTCTGGCGGAGCATGATAAAGTTTATACAAGACATTTAAATACAAATTGGGACTTTACCGAGATACTTAAAGCCTATCTTACAATAAAGAAGAAAAGTAATTCAGTGGAAATTGAAAAAGACTTTAGCAACTACAATTTTAATTCATCCATTGTAATTTCAACGGATACTATCCCTGAATGGAAGGTAATTGATTCCACTTCCGATTTTTTGGGTAAACCAATAAAAGAATTTGAACCGGTAAGTTCTAATTAAAACCTTGAGGCCCAATGGCGCCAGACACTACGAAGAAAGATCACAGTGATGTGGCCTTTTTTATTGGTCAAACTTTACTAATTCTGCGTTTCAGCGGATTTGACAATTACCGCGTTGAATTGCCTCTTATTTCGTCTCTTCGTGATATTCCATTTCAGTATTGATCGACCAGATGTTCGATTTGTCGGCGATGCCGGCAACAATATTATCTACTGCAGTCATAGCTGTCAGCATGGAGTGGTCCGAATTGTTGTATTTGTGCATTCCATTGCGGCCTATAAGATAAAGATTTTGAAGACCGTCCACAAAGTTTCGGATGACGTCAAAACGATCGTAGGTCCCAAAGTAGGCAGGATAGGTTTTCTCCATACGAAGAACGGTGGCATCCAAAAGGTCTTCTTTTCGGGCAAGCCCGATCTTCTCCAGTTCGGTAATGGCCGTCTCCTTAATAACTTCTTCGGATTGGTTCCAAAAGTCGTCATCCTTGTTGCAAAAGTATTCCATGCCGATCCAGCTTGTTGCGGGGTCTTTTACCAGGAAAGGACTCCAGTTGTTAAAAAGCTGCAACCGACCCACCTTTACATCTTTTTCCTGTACGTAGATCCAGGTATCTTCCAGTCTAAGCTTTTGGAAGCCGCCTGTCGCCTTGTCCGGAACAGAGAATTGCTTTAGCAATAAGCCCACCGTAATAAAATCCCTGTATAACAAACCAGCCGCTATTTCCTTGACTTCGTCCGGTACACCGCCTAACATACCTCCAATAAGCTCATTTACGGGCATGGTAGAGAAAAAATAGTCACCTTCCCAGGTTTGTGATTCCCCAGTTTGTGCATTGACGGACCGAATGGCTGAAACTCCTTCTTTGTGATTGACTATGCTCGTTATCTTTTGATGGAAGATAATTTCACCGCCCATGCTTTCAACCTGCCGGGCAACCTCTTCCCAAAGTTGTCCAGGTCCTAATTTTGGATAAAGAAAGCGTTCGATCTGGCTGGTTTCTACATTTTTTTGCGCGATATCCTGATCTTCTTTTTTCTTACGCTTCAGTGCATGCGCAATAGCTTTGGTAATGGATACCCCCTTGATCCGCTGAGCTCCCCATTCAGCAGATATTTCGTTGCAACTAACTCCCCAAACTTTTTCGGTATAATCTTTAAAAAAGGTTTTATATAAGGTTTTGCCAAATCGATTGATCATAAAGTCCTCAAGCGTCCTTTCTTTTCGCCTCGGAAATAGCCGGGCAAATGTATAAGAGAAACCAATACTTATAGTTCGGAGAAGACCTAGTTTGCGAAGGGTATTGGCCGACAGGTTGAGCGGATAGTTAAAGAACTGACGGAGAAAATAAATGCGTGACAAACGGCGGCGCAACAGCATAACCTTGTTCTTGTCTACAGTAGAGCTTGTAGTTCCAGTATTATATAACTTGCGTGACCGGTTCTGATAGTTAATGTTTATTTCACCCTCAGTAGTGGTTTCCAAAGGCATAAAACGGAACCACCAATCCATAACCCTGTCCGATTTGGAAAAAAACCGATGCCCGCCTATATCGATCCGGTTCCCTTTGTAGTTCACGGTCTTGGATATACCTCCAATATCTCCGGTCTTTTCCAGGATAATTGGCTTTATATTAGTCCGTGTCAGTAATTCGTAGGCAGCTGTCAAACCAGCAGGTCCAGCTCCAATAATAATCGCTTTCTTGTCGTGATTAACAGTGTCTTTTTTCATGCAATAAGGCCGTGAAATTAGTATAATTTTTTTATGTCTTTTATGCTTTCTTCTTTACATTTGAGCATGTTTCGCATACCCCCCAGAACCCGCATAATATTTATCCTACTCGTTGCTATTTTTCTCTTTATTTCCTGGCTGGTCTTATTTTGTATTAAACCAGTGACTTTTTTTCCCGATTCCTATGATTACCTGGCAACGGCGGACCACCTGAGTAGTACTTCTTCCGGTCGTCCTTTATTATTTCCGCTATTGCTTCGAATAACGGGCATGTTACACCTGAAACAAAGCATCGTTTGTTACTTTATTCAAATTTTCAGCCTGGCATGTTTCTTTTGGTTTTGCGGTCCACGCAAAAAACTACTATCGTTAACAAATATTGGAATATTGATCGGGTTTCTTCTTCTGCCCGCCATCTGGAGTTATTGTGGCTCCTGTTTAACGGAATCCATTCTTTTTGCGGTAGAAATCTGGATTGTCATTTTCTTATCCTTACTTTTTTTTCCAAGACGCCAAACTTCGCTGGCATCGGCCATTCTGTATTCAGTGGCTATTGGCCTGCTTGCCATTCTGTTAAAGCCCTGGATCATGATTTACGTCATTGGCTGCAGTGTGTTGATCGCGGTGATAGCATGGTTCGGCAAAGCGTTCCGCTCTGCAAGGCGACCGGCTCTCGTTCTGTTTATTGTAACTATTGGAATTTTCGCCTTCAGCTACCGGTACAATATGAGCAAAAGTTCTTCTTCGGCCAATATCGGGTATCTTCTCGCGAACTCTGATAAAGTCGATGATTTAAAAGCAAGATTGCAGGAGGCGAAAGATTCTACAAGCGAAGAAGCCCGTTTCATTAGCCTGATTATTGACGACATTCAGTTGCTTAAGGCCAAATATAACAGCGACCCGTGTATAGCTCCGATGGAGGAATTAAAGGTGCTAAAAGTGTACGACAAAGCCTATGTGGATACTCTAAACAAAGCATTTCGGATAGCTTACTTCGAAAGAAAAAAAGACGTAATCAATCTGATGGGTTTGTCTGTTGAAAGATATGTAAAAGACACTAAATTAGGTCTTTCCTGTCTTGACGTTTGTTATGGTCCATATATAAAAATACTGAAAAAGAACGGGGTATATTTCGCAATTTGTTTTTTCCTGTTAACCTTTATTTATTGGTTTATCCGGAAGCGCAGGCAAACTGCTCCTTCATTCAAAAGGTCACTATCAGCCAATGGTAAACAGTTGCTTATTTTTGTTGGAGTACTCCTTTTCACTTCCATCTTTTTTGCACTATTCCTGGCTGTTTCAGGGGAATAGAATTAAGACGTACTGTTTTGCCGGCAGTTCTTTTCCAGTTGGCAGCTATAAGCTATCTTATCATTAACAGACATGAGCTAATGATGACAAAACATGATAACACCTAGCCCTTCTAGTCAATGCCAATGGTTATACATCAGCATTGCTTGTAGTTAATGCATTACTATTAGAAAGTTGGGCAAAAAAATACTCACGTACTATTAAAGCAAAATATTATACTGATTTGCGGCAATTTTACATGGTGTGATATCCGCTGTTGTTTAAGGTGATTTCATTCGAAAATCAGGCAAACTTAATTTGGAATCCGCCATGAAGAGGTCTAACTTACATTAAGCCAAAAGCTCGTTTTGCGAACACACCCAAACGCAACCAATCTTAAAATGTGCAGTACTTACTACGTTGATTGACTCCTCAACCCGCCACTTTCGTATCCATTCAGCCCGCACCTTATTTATCAACTTCTACATTATTTATTCATCACTAAAATGAAGGTTTATGTCATTCAACTTATTTGATTCAATAAGAGGATTTCTGGGCAATGATGTCATTGACAATGCCAGTAATGTTTTAGGAGAGAATGAAGGTAACATGCAGAAAGCGGTGTCCGGAGCAATTCCTGCGGTATTAACCGGCATTATGGATAAAGCAGGGTCAGGAGACGCAGGGAACCTCCTTAGGATGGCTAAAGAAACATTTAACAGCGGCATGCTTTCCAATATTGGCCGCTTTTTCACAGACAATAGTTTAATTAGCAGAGGAACAGAATTACTGAAAGGAATTTTTGGCGACCGCCTGAATAATGTTTCCAACATGATTGCCAACTACGCCGGTATCAGGTCCAGTTCGGCAACAGCCTTACTGAGTGCAGCTGCGCCCGCAGCCCTGGGTGCTATAGGTAGTCATGCCAGTTCAACCAACATGAATACTGCTGGTTTTCTTTCTTTTCTTAACAACCAAAAGGATAACATTCTGAATGCCGTTCCCCCAGGTCTGAACCTCGCCGGAGCCCTGGGATTAAGCAGCCTGGGAAGCGTAGGGAACAGATTAACAAATGCATTATCGGGCATTGGCGGTTCTATTAAAAGTGCAGCGGCCAACCAGCCAGGCAGCCCCAGGAAAACAAATTGGTTTGTGCCTGCCTTATTAGCGCTGGCGGTCATTGCACTGATATGGCTTTTTATGGGTAAAAGAGGCAACAAGGATAAAAATATGCAGTCAAGCATCAATATGCGTCCCGATTCTGCCATTGCTTCAGCTCCGCCAGTCACCTACCCTTCTACTCGGGCATCGATAATGGTGCAATTACCTAATGGCACGGAGATCAATGCTTATAAAGGTGGCATCGAAGATCAGCTGGTAAAGTTTTTAAACGACCCTTCACAAAAAGTTGATAAAAATACCTGGTTCGATTTTGACAATGTGAATTTTGAAACAGGGAGCGCCACTATAATGCCCGAAAGTATGACGCAAATAAAAAATATTGCTGCCATCATGAAAGCGTTTCCTCATGCTGCAATAAAGATTGGCGGCTATACTGATAAAACGGGCAATGAAAGCAGTAACCAGAAACTATCTAAAGCAAGGGCTGAAGCCGTATCATCGGCGCTTAAAAATAATGGAGTACCTGAATCCCAGCTAGCCGGCGCTGAGGGTTATGGTTCCCAATTTGCAAAGGCTGCAGCTGATGCACCTGATGATGAAAGAAAAAAAGACAGAAGGATGGCCGTGAATGTGCGGCAGAAATAATTCTCTTTGAATGAAGCCACCATAGGTGGCGCTTTAATTTGATTAAAATAAGGTAACGTATGAGAAAGAATAGTTTTTCAGGGATACTTCTGTTTGTCTTCATTACCCTGTTTTCTTTGTCTGCCTGCGGGCCAAAGGATAGCAAAATTCAGGCAGCCGTAGAAACCGCTATTAGAAACAACCCTGCTGTAACCGGTATAGCCGCCAGTGTACATGATGGTGTTGTTACGCTTTCGGGTGAATGTAAAGATGAAGCCAGTAAATCGGAAGTTGAATCGGAAGTTGCGAAGGTAAAAGGTGTAAAGAAGGTCGTCAACAATTGTACAGTAACTCCTCCGCCAATGCAGTCAGCTCCGGTAACCATAGCCCAAGATGACGCGTTACTTAAAAATGTAAAGGATGCCATTAAGAGTTATCCTGGAGTAAACGCAACTGTGAATGATGGAGTTGTTACACTCACAGGAGATATTAAACGCGTTAACCTTCAAAAACTAATGATGAGCCTGCAATCATTAAAACCTAAAAAAATAGATAATCAGCTTACCATTAAGTAAAAGGAGGGACTAATTATGGCATTACAGGATAAATACCAGGAATTGCTTAATACCGCAAAAACAGTTGGCATTGCCAACCTGCAGGTACGCGAACAGGAAAATGTTCTGTATATTGACGGAGAAGCTCCGAGCGGTACAGCAAAGGATACTTTGTGGAACATTTATGGTAAAATTGATCCTGATTTTCGATCAGGTGATGTGGTAATGAATATAAACGTTTCGACTATGATACCAGGTGCAAAAGCACAGGTAACCACTGATAAATCAAATCTGAATATCAGAAAAGGGCCGGGGACCGACCAGCCAATTGTAGGTAAAGCAGCACATCATGAAATTGTTACCCTGGTTAGTAAAACCAATGATCAATGGTGGCTTATCAGGACCGATGCCGGAGAGGAAGGGTATGCTTATGCACAATATTTATCACCTCAAGGTTGAGGGCAGTCATAGATAGGGGGATTTCTTCTTTTGAAGAGTCCCCTTATTTTTTACTACTTAACAAGTGGAAGGGGTTACAATTTTTCAGTGGGCTGTAGGTTATAACTTTCGAACCTGTTTGCGGTAGATCTTAATAAGATTGTAGATTTTTGCAATGAGTATTTGCTGAAATCTCAAACGGTAACATAAAAAAGATATATAAGTTGGTGATGGGGATTATGTTCGAACAAATAAGCAAACAAATAAAGATTTACTAAGGGTTTTAAGTCCGTTGAATGATCTAGCTGGCTTAAGTTGTATTTGCGATACCGAGTGATAATCGCACTTTTTGCTAAGTATCTTAAAAATAATAATTTGCAAAAATTGCTTTCTTCAAAAAGAAGCGTATAATAGTGGAAATATAAACGTTAAATGCCATCATGCGGCACTTCACTAAAGTCATAACGGTAATGTTATTAGCTTCTTACATTAACAGGTCACCTAAAGACAAAAAACTGTCACTTTCCAACGATTCTAAAACTGTGACAACAACTTTACGAGACAGTTTGGGCACAGTCTCTTTTTCATTCCCGCTCGTTTTGATACTTCATTTGCCTGGACAAATCAATCTGATTGTGGAAAGCCCTGCAATCACGAGCAGTACCGATTTCAACCCAAATGCCTGCCCGTTTTTAAGGAGAGTGGATTTTATTATAACGGCCCGACATTTCTCTGGACCAGTTTACTATAGTTCATTCAGGTTATTTTCCGTTTCGTACCAATCCTGACACATTACAGAATTTGGTACAACATAAACATTTCATAGAACGCCTTTCAAGCGACCCATACAACGGCAAAATCGTTAATAACACTACAGAGAGAATCTATGATCGCTACTTTTCTATTGTTTGCATGGCTGGCTTTGACACGACAAAACAAAAGCATTTTGCAAAGGTGGCAGCGTTGACAACTATCAAAGGAAATGAGATTGAATTTGATTATGAACTTAAAAGTCAAGACACAATTAATAAGAATAGTTTCATCAATACTTCAATGAGGTTCATAAGAACAATCCGTTTGAGCAACGGCATATAACATGGATTTTGCATCGTGTGGGCTGGCGTTAAGGACCGCCCGTACGAACGCTCCCAAAACTTTACCTGCAAACGTTAAATCAATCTACAATGTTTTTTGACGAAGAAATGCTGGTTTCAAAAGAGATCAGAGCCTGGACAGTTCGGCAATAGAACCTTAGAGTCTATTAGTAAATATGCGCTGCACTTTCCCTTTCCGATCCTGTTTTTTTTGCATATCTTGGCCAATTCATGAAGTTTACCCTAACCCTAACCCTACTCCTATTAATTGGTGCCTTTTCAGCCCTGGCCAACACATTCACGGTGACCTCCAACGCAGACAGCGGCCCCGGTTCCCTTCGTGACGCCATTAACCAGGCTGCCGTCAATAGCGCCACCCCCAATCTCATCATCTTCAATATTGCCGACCAATCCCGGGCAGGTCGCACCATCACAATCGCATCCGCCCTG
>Ga0136846_1242504_pt1 | contig 12253 bp, 7 predicted proteins | sample HopSoiMetagenom2_FD_96841 | JGI IMG/M metagenome (GOLD analysis project Ga0136846, IMG submission 96841) | Grasslands soil microbial communities from Hopland, California, USA - 2 Assembly 2016 (version 4) | ecosystem: Environmental > Terrestrial > Soil > Grasslands | place: USA: Hopland...
AGAGAACCCGGGGTAGAACCCGCCGATGGTGAGCACGACGTACGGGTCTGCGCCGTAGCTCATCCGGAACGCCGCGCCACCCGTGAGCTGCAGCACCTCGAGCAACGTGCTGTCCACCAACGCGGCGTCGAACACGACGGTCTGCTTCTGCAGATCCAACTCGCCGAGGACGTTCAGCCGGATCTGCAGGTACGGAGCGCCGCCGGACGGATTGTCGACGGTGGCCGAGGCCGTGCCGACCAGCACGACGCGGCGAGGGCCGGGGAGTTCCACGAAGATGCCGAGGTCGAACGTGACCAGGCCGATCCAGACGAGCTCAGCGGTCGGTCCGACCACGGTGATGCCTGCCGCGACCGGGAACGCGTTGTCCAACTCCGCGAAGACATCGCCCGAGGCCAGCTTGGCGCGTAGCGCGTCGACGTCGATGCGACGGTTGAGCGCGAGCAGGCCGCCCACTCCCGTGAGGGCGAATCCGAATCCGACCTGGATGGCCGGGAACGTCGCGGCGAGCCTGACGAGCAGCGCGTAGCGTGGGCTGCCGCCGGGCAGCTTGGTATCCAGTAGGGCGGATGCGGCAACGCCGATCTCGCCGACGTCGACGTGGAACTGGCCGCGGTAGCGGCCGGCGACCGGGTCGTAGCCGATGAAGCCGCCGCCGGTCACGGGTGGAGCGTCGATCGTGAGACCCAGCCCATTGGGCGGCAGGAAGCCGATGCCGAAGTCGAGCGGCCCGAGATTGCCGCGGCTGAACCGGAGTTCGACCGCCGCGCCGACGCCGCCGAGAGTGGCAGTGAACGGACCGAGCGCGATCACCGCTGTTGAACGCACGTCCACAGCCAGTAGCTCGCCGATCCGCAGCGTCAGCACAACCTCGGTCAGCGTGGCCGGGCCGATTTCCACCTTCAGCGGCAGTGTCACGGTGAGCGCGGCACCGCCGGTGAACACCAGTCCGGTGCTCGGGCGCCACTGGCCCTTCAGGTCTATCGAGAGATCGAGGGTCTCGGGGAGGAATGAGGACAAGAAGCCATCGCTGCCGGCGAGCGAAAGCACCAGGTGCCCACCGGTCAGCTCCAGATCGAGGGTCGGCTCACCGGTCGCGGTGTTGCTGGCCGGATCCCAGGTGACGGCAAGACCCGCCGTGAATCGTGCGGTCTGTGCGACGAGCCGGGTGCCGTCTGCCGCGCCGAGCAACAGCTGCGGACCTTGGCCACTGGGTGGCGTCGCGACCAGGCCCGACGTGACGTCGACCTCGACGGTGCCCGAGGGCGGGGTCAGCGTGACGTCGAACGGCGCGGCCACCAGTGCCTGCACGTCTTCCACGAACGAGCCCTTGGCGCTGACCTCGATCGCCCAGGTGTCGCCGAGCGGGTAGGTGTTCGTGACGGTTCGGCTGCCCGGGAAGCGGATGCCCACCTTGACGCGAGGTGGGCTCACCGTCTCGTCGACCGAGAAGCCGAGGATGTACGCCTCGAGCAGGGGAGACTCGCCCGATGGCGTCAGCAGTTCGGCCTGAACGGCCTGCGTCGCGAGCAGCACCCTCTGCAACCTGGTGAACAGGCTGCGCGCGTCGAACTCGGTGGTACCCCAGCCGTAGACGTCGCGGAAGTGCTCGTCGGGGTGGGAGAGCAAAGCGCCAGCGCGGTCCAGGTGCAGCTCGTTGTGCGTGTGTGCCTTGCCGATCGTGTCGTTGCCGGATGGGGGTACCGGCTCCGCGTCGAGCAATCCGGCGAGCGCGATGGATGCGTGCGTCGTCGGCGAGACCTCGGCCAGCCGAGTCACGACGAGGTGGTCGAGGGCACGTGCGGCGAGCTGCTCGGCGAAATCCGTGAGTTGTGCGCGGACGTCGGCGGCGAGCTGCGCGTCGGCGACCGCAGCTGACAACGCGTTCTGCAACCGGTCGAGGGCTGCAGCGGTCTGTGCGATCGCGGGGACCACTTGCTCCGCGCCGTCGGCCGCCGCGAGCCGGCCGGCGGCGGTCGCCACGTCGTCCGCTGCAGTGACCACCGCAGGCGCGGATGCCACCGCGTCGGGGAGTCCGACACCGAGCTTCGTAGCGAACGCGAACAAGCCTTGATTCGCCAGTTCCGCCTGCAAGTCCTGAAGCGCGAGGCCAATCTGGCGAGCCAGCACGTCAAGCGTGTCGGAACCGGCCATGGGTTACGCGGCGCGCCCAGCCAGGAGCATCGCCGCGAAGTCGTCCAGTTCGAGCGCCAGGATCACGTCACGATGTGACCGGGCATCGGCCGCGAGCTGGGCGGAGCCGAACTGCTCGAGCATGTCCAGGAAGCGCGCCACGCGTGATCGCCACGCATACAGAGCCTCGGGATCGTCGACGATGGTCAGTACGCCGACACCGGACGTCGCAGGTGCCAGCGCAGCGAGCAAGCGCGGACCCTCCATTCGGTGCCAGAAGGTCGCGACCCGCTTGTTGCTGTTGATCAGCCCGCGGACCTCCGAGAAGTGCCGGCTGACCAGGGCGGCCCAGTGCTGTCCGGCCGGTGTCTGCGCCATCCAGGACCCCAGCTCGGCGGCCAGGTCCGACACCGGGCCCGGGCCCGCACCGGGTCCGGCGAGTGGTCTCGGTCCTGCTGGGATAATCGCCGGCATCGGGCCGGCGAACGGTGTCGGCCCGGGGATCGGGGTCGGACCCGTCACGCCGTCCACCGCTCCCACCGCACTCAGGCGACCCGCGCCCCATTGGTCGTCCGGCAACGACTCGTGACTGACGGTTGGTTCGCGCGCCGTGTCGCGCAGGATCTCCTTGATGCGCAGCGAGTGCAGCGTCGGATCCTTCTCCAGCATCAGGGCGATCACTCCGGTGGCGTGTGGCGCCGCCATCGAGGTGCCCTGGAAGTCGGAGCCCTCCTTGGTGGTGTCGGTGTAGAAGTCGACGCAGCAGTCGCAGCAACAGTGCTCGCCGACCTGTGTCTTGACCGAGGTGACCTTGGCGCCAGGCGCCGCGATGTCCGGTTTGGTGGAGCCGTCCCGGGTCGGTCCGAAGCTGGAGAAGAACGTCAGACCGCCGGACCACTTGAAGAACAGGAAGCTCTTCTGCGCGTAGGCGCCGACCGTGATCACATTCTTCGCGGTCCCCGGCACGGTGATGGTGCCGTCCCGGGTCACGTTCGAGGTGAAGACCAGTCCGGGTTCGCTTTTGTCGATGTACGCGTCGACGATCGCGAAGTGGTTGATCGCGTTCTCCAGGTGGATCTCGTACTCTCCGTCGAGCAGCGGTGCCGCTTTGGCCGGTGGTACCGGGGGCGGCGTACTGAAATCCATCTCGATGGAGCAGGCGCTGTTGCGCGGGTCATCGACCCGAGAGGTGATGGTCACCGTCATCTGCCGCGGCGGCGGCGCCGCCGGGTTCACCACGAATGGGGTCGCGGCGGTGTTGGGCCCGACCTGGCCGATCGTGGGCCGCGCGCCGCCACCGGCAGGCACCGGACCGCGCAATGTCACGGCCAACCGGTCGTCACCGGAGAACCACAGTTCCAAATGACAGTCGGCGGTCTCGTTCGGGTTGATCCGGAACGTGAGGTCGTTGGCGCCGTTCGGCGACACGCCGAGTTGCGCGTGGCGGTTCGTGGCGCCCTCGTTGCCGGCGGACTTCACCGCGGCGCGACCGGGATTGGTCAGCAGGAAGAGATCGAGACCGCTCTCCACCAGTGACGTTCCGTCATGCGGACCGCGGTTGTCCCCAAAGCTCATGTTGACCACGATCGGCCGTGGCGGCACCGGCGGGACGGCGGTCGGGTTGCCGAGGACGACCGGGTGGTTCCACATCCAGTCCAGCGCGTTCAGCAGGTTCGTCGACTGGCCGATCGCCGCGTTGTCCGAACTGCGCTTGACCACGAGGATGTCTGCGGCCGGCGCGACGCCGACGAACACGCCCTCCCCGCGGCAGTTCCCGTTCTGCGAGCCGTCTCCAGCCGCGATACCGGCGACGTGAGTGCCGTGGCCATCCCGGTCAACCGTACGAACAGCCTTGGTACCGGCTGGAAAGGGCGTGCTCGACTCGCGGTTGCGCAGGGTGGCATCGATGTCGGCCTGGGTGTATTCGACGCCGACCGCCGGTGGGCCGGGAAAACGCGCGGGCGGTGCTTCCCCGGTGCCGGCTCGGGCACGGAGGGTCTGGTCCCAGATACCCCGCACCCGCGTCGTGCCGTCGTCGTTGCGGAAGCTTCGATGGTCGATGTCGATGCCGGAGTCGATGATCCCGACCACCACCCCCGTGCCCTTGCTCGCAGGGTTGCGCGAATGCAGCACATCCGCCTGCACTTCGGGCACGCTGACGTTCAGCTCCGGACGGTGTGGCCGGGATCCCTCGACGTAGAGCACACCCGGCAGTGCCGCCAGATCGGCCAGCCGGTTGGTCGGTATCGGACCGGCCGCGATCGACGGCCGCTCGTCCGGCGATGGGATGACGGTCCACGCCTTGAAGCCGACCGCCTCCAGGTCGGCGACCGGACCGGTGAACTTGACGGTGACGGACACCATCTCGGGTCCGGGTTGTGTCCCGTCTGCCAGCCCGAGAAGCGCCGATTCGAGCGCAGACAGTGGCTCTGGCTCCACGGCGCGTCACAATGACTCTTGGTACCGCGCATCGTCAAGTCTGCGGTACGGACGCCGTCGAAGCTGCACCAGCGACGTAGGGCAGTTGTGGGCCGATCAGGTTGCGATTGGCTTTCGTCACTCGTCGCGCCGCAATCCGATCGACGCTCTCAGCGTGTCGTTGTTCTCAGGGCGCGGCGATGCGTCCTGCGAGTGCAGCGTCGATCGCGGCGTCGCCGAAGCGCTTGCGGACGAGCTCCTCGAGGTATGGCGCCTTGGTGAGCTCATTGCCGCCCTCGATGCCGATGCTCTGGCCGGTGACCCACGCCGCCTCCGGGCCGGCGAGGTAACGCACGCCGGCGGCGATGTCGTCGGGTACGCCGGTACGCCCGAGTGGTTTTTCGGCGAGGAACCTTCGCATCACCGGCTCGTTCGCGAACAGGCCGTCCTTCGTCGCTTCCGTCTTCACGAGACCGGGCCGCACTGCGTTCACGCGTATCCCGAGGGGCGCGAGTTCGAGTGCCGCGCCGCGTACGAGCCCCTCCACGGCCGCCTTGGCGGTGTTGTACAGCGTGAGGAACGGCCACGGGATCGTCGCTGCGTCGGACGAGATGCACACGATGGAGCCGCCGCCGCCGTCGGCCATCAACGGGGTGGCGTTGCGGATCAGGAGGAACGCCGAGAGGATGTTGCGCTCCAAGTCGTCCATCACGTCTTGCGGCTCGAACATCAGGAGCGGCTTCATCGTGCCGCCGCCGACGACGCTCACGGCGATCGCGAGCCGGTCCGTGAGCGCGGCCGCGCGCTGGAACGCGTGACGTACCTGGCTCTCGTCGAGTGCGTCGCCGACGACAACCTCGACGGTTGCGTCGTCGCCGGCGAACGAGTGGATGGCGCGTTTCGCGTCGAGCAGCGTGGCCTCGGTACGCCCCATGATCACCACGGCCGCGCCGTCGCGCGTGAGCCAGGAGGCGGACGCCCGGCCGATCCCGCCGCCGCCTCCGGTGATCAACGCCGCCTGACCGGCTAGGGGCTTGTCGTCCATCGAGCAGTTTCCTTCCACCACGGCGCCTGCCTCACACCAAAACGGAACGACGTCGCGGCGACGCGATAACGCCGTCAACGACAGTCCCGACGCGCGGTTGGCATCTGCAACCTGCGGGTCACTCGGCGAACAGGTCGCTTCGTCGCGCGACGAACTGCTCGACGGACTCCGCGGGTCGGCCGGTGATTTCCTCGACCGTGGCGGTCATCCGGTCATACCGACCCGCGCGATGTAGCCAGGCCACGGTTTGGAGATGCTCGTCGGCGTACGGCCCGAACCCGGGTGCGAGCACTTGCTCAGCCCACGTCTCCCACGGGACCTCGACGTACGAAACCGGTCGGTTCAGCGCGCGGGCGTACTCCTCGGCGACGCCATTCATGTCCTCCGATCGGGGGCCGGTCAGCTCGGGGGCCCGGCCGATATACGGCCCCGGGTCCGTCAGGACAGTGGCGACGATCCGCGCGACGTCGTCGGTCGCGATCGGCGACGTGCGACCGGTCCCGAATGGGAGCCGGATGGTGCCGCTGTCGGCAATTGTGGGCGCGCCCAGTCGTGAACAACGGACTGTCCACGAAGATCGTCGGACGGACGTGAACGACCGGAAGCCCAGACCAGTTGAGCACCTGCTCCGACAGCCAGTGCAGCCGCTGATGGTGTGACTCGCTCATGCTGAGCGCGTCCATCTGGGACACAGTCAACTGCGAGATGGCGACAAGTGCATCCAAGTGGCCGACGGCACGGGCCACCGTCGCAACTGTGGCGGTGGCCTCGAGGTACGACGGCGCCAGACTCATGCAGAAGAACATCCGTTGGACCGAGTCGAGGGCCGTCGCTACATCTGCCGGCCGCGTGAGGTCACCAACGACGACCTCGGCGCCGAACGCGCGCAGCGCATCAGCGCGGTCGTCATCGTGGTGCGCCATCGCTCGCACGGCCTGACCGCGCTGACGGAGCAACGCCACAACCTTGCCGCCCACGCCGCCGATTCCTCCGCCGGCACCGGTCGCCAGGATGAGACCGTGCTCAGCCATCGTCCGCCTCGTTTGACGTGTGCGGGTCAGGCGATTGCCGCGATGCGCCGCGGTGCGGTCACGACGCGAAGCCGTCGACCTCGAGAACCGCGTCGACGAATGACTTGGGTGCTTCTTGGGGCAGGTTGTGTCCGACGCCGCCGGAGATCGTGCGGTGGGTGTACTTGCCCGAGAACTTCGTTGCGTAGGTGGCCGGGTCAGGGTGAGGCGCACCGTTGGCGTCACCTTCGAGGGTGATCGTGGGCACGGTGATGACCGGTCCGATGGCGAGTTGCTGCTCGAGTTCGTCGTACTGCGACTCACCGGACGCGACGCCGAGGCGCCACCGGTAGTTGTGGATCACGATGTCGACGTGATCGGGGTTGTTGAACGACGCTGCGCTCCGGTCGAACGTTTCGTCGTCGAAGGTCCATTGCGGCGACGCGGTGTGCCAGATGAGCTCGGCGAAGTCGTGGCGGTACTTGTCGTAGCCGGCTCGGCCCCGGTTGGTCGCGAAGTAGTACTGGTACCACCACGAGAGCTCGGCGGGCGGCGGGAGCGGCGCTTTGTTGGCCGCTTGGCTGCCGATCAGATAACCGCTCACCGACACCATGGCCTTGCACCGGTCGGGCCAGAGCGCAGCGACGACATTCGCCGACCGGGCGCCCCAGTCGAATCCGGCGACGATCGCCGAGTCGATGGCCAGGGCGTCCATCAGATGGATCACGTCCACGGCCAGGGCCGCCTGCTCGCCGTTGCGCATCGTGTCATCCGAGAGGAATCGCGTCGTGCCGTAACCGCGGAGATGCGGCACGACGACCCGGTACCCCGCGGCCCCGAGCGCGGGTGCCGCCTCGGCGTAGCTGTGGATGTCGTAGGGCCAACCGTGGAGGAGCACCACGGGTTGACCGTTGGGCGGCCCGACCTCCACGTATCCGACGTCGAGCGGACCGGCGTCGATCTGTTGCACCGGCCCGAACGACGCCGGCGCCATGTCAGCCCACCTTCGCGATCGCCGATTCGATCACGTCGACCACGGCTTGCGGCTGCGAGATCATGATCACGTGGGAGCCGGCGACTTCGGTGATGTCGGCGCCGGCGCGCTCGGCGTGGGCGCGCACGAGGTCGGTTCCGGCGGCCCGGTCGCTGGTGGCCACGACCGCCCACGACGGCAGCGACTTCCACGCCGGTGGACCGGACGGGTCTGTGAACGCGAGTGCGCTCGTCGGCCGTTGGACGGCGCCGATCACGTTCGCTTGCGCGTCGGGAAGGTCTGAAGCGAACGCGTCGCGGGCTTTCGCAGGATCGATCGTGAACTCGGCCCAGGTGCCGCCATCGATCGCGTACTGGTGCGGCACCAGCGCCGTACCGAGCACGCTGTCCTTGGAGGTTCCCGTGACCTCGAGCAGCACCTCGCCCTCGTCCGGCGCGAAGGCAGCCACGAAGACCAAGCCGACCACGTTGCTCTTGCCGGTCGCGGCGTTCGAGATCACGGCACCCCCGTAGGAGTGCGCGACCGCAAGGACCGGACCAGGGATCTCGTCGATCAAAGCGCCGAGGTACGCGCTGTCACTCTTGAGACCGCGCAACGGGTTGGCAGCGGCGATCACCTTGGTGCCCTTGGCCTGCAGCCGCTCGATGACACCGGCCCAACTCGAACTGTCTGCGAAGGCGCCGTGCACGAGCACGACCGTCAAGGGAGAGTTCGTTCCGGTCTGGGACATGGTGATGGCTCCTCTGTCGTTGTCATCCGAAGGTGAACACGAACGCCTCAACTTCGGGGTCGAGGAACTCGATTTCGAACAGCCGGTCGCCGACCGGCGCGGGCTGGCGGATCAGCTGATACATCCGCTGGTAGTCCGCAATGCCGTTGCCGTTGTCGTCGACGTCGATACCGTGCGCGCGCCCGGGTGGCTCGCCGTCGAGACGGACCCTGAATCGCACAGCCGTGTCCGCGGCCGGCGGCCCCATCACGAGGTGAAGGTCACGGGCGTGGAAGCGATACGAGATGGCGCCGCCTGGCGCATTGAGACGCGCGGGAACGGCGCCGATGGACCAGTCGCCTGAGAGCGACCATTGGTTGCGACCCAACGCGGCTGGCGCGGAATAGACGTGACGTTCGTCTGGGACGACGCCTCCCGGCGAGACGAAACCTACGGCGCGCCCGTAGCCGACGTAACTCTCCGGTGAGCCCAAGCTTGCCCAGTCGGCGGCCGCCTCGGCACCGGCAGCGTCTATACGAACGAGGCCCTGCTCAACGTCAGCACCCGCGTCGCGCAGCAGCATCTGGAGGACCATCTCCGATTCCTCATACTCGCCCTCGCCGAAATGATGGTGCCGGATCAGACCTTGCGCGTCGGCGAAGTACAACGCGGGCCAGTAGTGGTTGTCGAATGCGCGCCAGACGGCGTAGTCGTTGTCGACGACCATCGGATAGCGGACGTCCATCTCTTTGATGGCGCGGCGCACGTTGTCGAGGTCACCCTCGAAATCGAACTCTGGCGTCTGTACGCCGACGACGACGAGTCCCTCACTCGCATACTTGTCCGCCCACGCTCGGACATAGGGAAGCGAGCGCATCCAGTTGATGCACGTGTACGTGCCGAAGCTGACGAGCACGACCCGACCCAGAACGTCCGCAGCTGTCAGCGGCTCGGCGTTCAGCCACGCCGTCGCCCCGTCGAACGTCGGCAGCTTGCTTTCAACGGGGAACTCATTGCGATGACGAAGCATGCATGGCTCCGATCTCGCTCGAGGACTCGGGGCAGACACGTCTCTCGGTTGAGCGATTCGCAGCATCGCCGACTTCGACACACACCGCAACTCCTGCTGCCGCCGCTCGGGCGCGACACGCGCCGCGTGGTTGTCATCCGCGCCGAACACTGTGAGGGAGACGCACGATCGGTGCCGAGGGCGCCGCAAAGCCCTTCTCGCTTCGCCGGGCCTTCGGCTCTACGCTCACCGAGGGATGTTCGCTTCGACGTCGCGCAACTCCATGATCGACAACACACCGAGCGACGTAACCGGAAGGACACGATCATGAGCGACACCACGACCGCGAGCGCAGAGATCCAGGTCCGCCCGTTCCGAATCGGAGTTCCTGAGCGCGAGATCGAAGAACTGCGCCGCCGCATCGATGCGACTCGCTGGCCGACCAAGGAACTCGTCGCCGATCGGTCGCAGGGTGTGCAGTTGGCGGCGACGCAGGAGCTCGCCCGCTACTGGACGACCGAATACGACTGGCGTAAGTGCGAGGCGCGTCTGAACGCGCTGCCGCAGTTCAAGACCGAGATCGACGGGCTGAACATCCACTTCATCCACGTGAAGTCGGCACACGAGAACGCGTTGCCGTTGATCATGACGCACGGCTGGCCGGGCTCGATCATCAAGCTGCTCGAGACCATCGGCCCGATCACCGACCCGACCACGCACGGCGCACGGGCTGAAGACGCGTTCCACCTCGTGTTGCCGTCCATTCCCGGCTACGGCTTCTCCGACGAGCCGACTGAGCTCGGCTGGGGCCCCATCCGCATCGGACGGGCGTGGCACGAGCTCATGCGGCGCCTCGGCTATAACCGGTATGTCGCGCAGGGCGGCGACGTGGGCTCCCAGGTCACTGACGCGATGGGCCGCCTGGCCCTCGACGGTCTGATCGGCATCCACACGAATCTGCTCACCCCGGCGCTGGGCGACCCGGAAGCCCTCAGCGCGTCGCCACCCACCGCAGAAGAACGTGCTGCCCTCGACCAACTCGACACATTCCATGCGAGCGGCACTGGCTACTTCGTGGAGCAGGCAACGCGCCCGGAGACGATCGGCTATGCCCTTCTCGACTCGCCCATCGCCCTGGCCGCCTGGATCATGGATCACGACACGGACAGCTACGAAAAGATCGCCCGCGCCTTCGTCGACAAGCAACCGTCAGGCAATCTCACCCGCGAGCACATCGTCGACAACATCACGCTGTATTGGTTGACAGGCACGGGGGCCTCGGCTGCGCGCTCGTACTGGGAGGAAGGACAAGAGAACGCTCGTGCAGCCGGTCAGGCTCCCACGCCGGTCTCGATTCCGGTCGGTTTCACCACGTTCCCCGGAGAGATCTGGCGGACCCCGCGCAGTTGGGTGGAGAGGGCATACCCCAACGTCGCCATCTACTTCAACGAGGTGGACAAGGGCGGTCACTTCGCCGCCTGGGAGGAACCGGAGCTCTTTTCGGAAGAGATGCGCGCCGCGTTCAGGCCACTGCGCTCACCGGCAACGGTCAACTAGGCGGCCACTCGCTCTTCGAGCTGGCGACGACGATGCGCCTTCATCGTCGCGACGGTCTCGGGGTCGGCCGAGACGCTGCGTCGTGACCGCGCGGTCTTCCGCGCCGACCACACGAGTTCGATGTCGACGGCACTCAGCGATCGATTGATCATCACCCGCTCTGCGTCAAGGGCGACGTCGGCTCGCGAGGCCGGCGGGTTCAAGCCTCGACTTGGCCGTCCAGCATGTGCCACACGATCTGCGCCATGGGCTCTGATCAGGCGCGTCGGACGCCCGTGGTCCACGAGGACGGCTCACATCTTCGCTGTCGCGTGCGGTCCGTTAGCAAGCGTTAGCGCGCTGGGCCGCTTCGATCCGTCGAGGGCGCACCCGATCCTCTCTGGCGTCGCCGATGGTGCCGTCGCACGTGTGGTCGACTGCTGATCGGGCGCGTCCCCGATCGGCACTTCGGGGATGCGTTGGGTGCCGGTCCATCGGGGCTTGGTCTTGGGTGGTCTCGAAACGAGCGGTTGCAGGTGCGCTCGTCAGTGAGCGGATGCGAGCAGGTCCACGAGCAGTGCCGCGAACTTCTCGTGGTCCTCGACCGGTAAGAGGTGGCGGGCGTCGGGGACGATTACGAGTGTCGACGCGGGCAGGCATTCGGCGGCCGCTTCGGCCGCGATCCTGTAGAACGGGCGAGTGGAGCCGCCTCGCATGACGACGACGGTGGTCCGTTCGAGGCGTTGCAGGTCTTCGCAGGTGATCGAGGGTGGTGGCGCTCCAAACAACAGCGGAAGCATGCGGCTGTTCTCGAGCATGACGTCCTGGACGGTCTCGGGCAGGTCGCCGAAGGTTCCGCGTCGATCGTTGACTCCGTCCATGAAGAGTCGCACCGCGGTCGAAGCGTCGCCTCGCTTCACTCGATCGCGTGCTTCTGCGGTCATCTCGAGGCGGTCGGCGGCAGCGGTCTCGGCCTCGTGCGGATCCTGCACGAAGCTGATGATCGCGGGTTCGTAGAGAATGAGCCGTCGGGCCAGCTCTGGTCGATTGACCGCCAGCTTGAGGCAGACCGCTGCTCCGTACGACCATCCAACGAGCGCGACGGGCTCACGCGGCTGTCGGCTGGTGAAGTCGGCGAGGTCTTCGGCGTGCGTGCTGATCGAGAACTGTCGCCCGTCGTCCGGCCAAGGAGCCGTACCGAAGTAGCGCTGCGTCGGTGCGATGACGCGATGATGCTGACCAACGAATGTTGCGTGGGGAGCCCAGATCCGGTGGTCCGTGTTCGAGCCGTGGACCAGCACCACGAGCGGACCGGAGCCTTGCTCCAGGTATGCGAGGTCGACCGGTCGCGGTGGTCTTGCCGTCATTGGGGCAAGGCGACCCGTCGGTGGTGGCTCTC
>Ga0136846_1210893_pt1 | contig 12251 bp, 8 predicted proteins | sample HopSoiMetagenom2_FD_96841 | JGI IMG/M metagenome (GOLD analysis project Ga0136846, IMG submission 96841) | Grasslands soil microbial communities from Hopland, California, USA - 2 Assembly 2016 (version 4) | ecosystem: Environmental > Terrestrial > Soil > Grasslands | place: USA: Hopland...
GGCCTGCGTAACGATCAAGTCCGGCTTCAATTGACGGACAAGATCACGATCGATCTCGTACAGCGCCTCGCCCGATTCCAGCCGCCGCTTGACTTGCTGATCGATCTCGCCGCTCGGCTGCGAGGAATCGATTAGCGACTTCGTCGCTCGGGGCAGCTTGGTCGCCTCTGGTGGATAGTCACACTCGTGGCTGATGGCGACGACTTCGTCACCGGCGCCAATGGCAAACAGAATTTCCGTAGCGCTGGAAAGAAGCGAGACGATGCGCATGCGCTATTTCGCGTCCGGCTTCGCTTCCTCTTTCTTTTCCGTGCCGGGCTCATTCCCCTGGAGCAGCTTCACCTGATCGCGAATCTGCTGGCCCTTGTAATGCTTGTCGAGCAGCGCCCACAGCGGAAAGCTGGAAGGAAACGGCTCGTCGAGCTGCCCCAGCACATCGCGATAGTGGCCGACCGATTCGATGAGGTCCTGGGCCTCGGCGTTGTCCATCAGATCCGGATACTTTTCAAACAGCGTCGCATACAGCTTCCACGCCTTCTCATATAGGTCGCGGGCTTTGCCCAGGTTTTCGCCGCTGGTCTGCAGCTTGTCGGCGTCATAAACGCTGCTGTGAGCCTGCGGCGCTTCTTCCGTCAGCTCGGAATCGGCACGCGTGCGCCAATATTCGAAATTCACGATCCGCCGGTTGAGATCGATCTGATGCTTCGTCTGCTCATCTTCTTCGATTTGATCGACAAGCTGCCGGACGCGGGGCCGATCCTCGCGGTTGGCCGCGCGGCCGATGAAGTCTCGTGGCAGGACCTTAGTCTCCTGATCGGCCTCGTAGAACAGCGAGGCCTGTTCAGGGGCGCGCTCGGCCGCCGGCATTTCCAGGACCGCTCGCTTTTCCGGCGATAAACGGTCGATCTTTTCCTTGCGAATCGTCTCTTCCGCGCCGGGACACAGGCGATTCAGCTCCGCGCGGTTCTTTTCGATCCGTTCGTTGACGGGCTCTTTCTCGTTGAGGTGGATATTGAAGCCGGCCGAAGACGGCAGCTCGCGGTCGCCATACAGCCGCCAGGCTTCCTTCGCATGCCGCCATTCATTTTGCGCGTTCTCAAAGAAATAGCCGTCCTTATTCATCGCGGCAGCACTGTTCATGATCGACATCGGCGCGCCGCTATAGAACAACAGCGGCGTCGTCCCGCGGATTGGCTTCCCGGCGTTGATGTGGGCATTGACGGCTTTCTCATACCACAGCTTGCCCACGAGCCAGTTGTCCGGCTTGCCGTCCGGCCCCAGCCCGTTATCGACCTCAATGCCGTTATCGCGGAACGTCTGGTGAAAGTCCCTGTCGTCGCGAAATATGCGGCGAAATTGCAGGTGCTCATCCGCCCGCCCAATCTTCTGCCCGACGAACCAGCCAAGCTGCCGTAGCAAGCCCGGCTCATCGCGGTTGTAGTGCGTGCCGAGGATCAGGAACTCGATGCCCTTCTTCACCCACTGATAGCGCATCCGATAATCGTCGAACTCAACCGAGACGTTGTATGACAGATTATGCGCCTGAAAATCCCAGACCTCGACGAAGTTAGGCTGTAGCCGGATGATCTGGTTGACGGTCATCTCCAGCTTGTCCCAGTCCTCGATCTTTTTGTAATAGTTGGCCCAGTTCCAGAGGATGTTGGCGGCGACGCCGCGCAGGCCCAGCGTCGAAAGCTTCATCGTTTCGCTGGCCGGATCGATCTCACCTAGCTCCGCCTGCGCCAGGTTGTATCGCGAGCGCAGCTGCGACAGCACGCCGCCCGGCGAGTGCCCCACCTTGCCCGGATTGAGCGTCGCCGGCTGGCTGAGGGCCGCGATCGGAAGCAATAGCAAGGCAATCGCGCCGATGTAGGCAACTTTGCGAGCGAACGAGTTGCTGCGACTCATGCCGCGATCTCCCGCGTCTTCAGGAAAAAGTAGCCGGCGATCGAGACGGCCGTGAAATAAACCAGCGCCATGACGAGCTGCTCGCCCACCAGGGAACCAAAGATATTATAGCCGCTGGCGACGAATTCCGTCGTGTCGAACTGCGTGTAGTCAGGCAGGATGTACGTCGCCGCCGCCATGACGTTCATCAGCACCGCGTCGATGCCTTTGATCACCTTGGTAACGATTGCGTTCACTTCCAGGTCGGTCATCACATTCTGCTGAATGATAATGCGTATGAACGACTCGATCGGACCGCCGCCGTACTCTACGCCCGTCGCGATCCGGCGGATGAATTCACCGAAAAAGCCGAGCACAATTGCCGAGATCGAAGCCATCAGCGCCACCGGCCCCGACAGGAACGTGCTGAACGTGACGCCAAATCCCGTGACCAGCAGCATCTGCAGCCAGATGCTCAAGTACGCCTTGGCAAAATTCCATTCGAACGCCGCATCGCCGGGCCGTAGATAGACATCAGGCTCCGCCACGCCGAAATACTGCGCCGGATCGACGCACCGCAGCTCGACCTCGACCTGACCGTTATCGACCAGGTCGTTCATTAGATCGACCTTGCCCGCACCGGCGGCGCCGCCGATCTCGCTGTTCAGCTCCCACGGAATATTCCGCCGATCGGTCACAAACTCCTTCGATTCGAACACGATCGGCCCGCTCCGCTTCACCGGAGCGTCCTTGTTCGGGTTGCGAATCACCAGCTCGCCCAGCACGCCGCGCTCGATGTCGCCTTTGAATGTGCGAAACACCCGCAGGTTCAGCTCCAGCGGCAGGCCATTGGGATATTTCTGCTTGGAATATCTGTCCTTGGTAATGCCCGAAAACGTCCACACCGCGTGTGCCTTCGTCTGCACGCCGGGCGTCCCGCCTTCGATGTAGCCGCGATACTCCCACTCGTTGCCAACGTTGATGCCTTTGCCCGGCTTCCCCTCGCGGTCGTAAATCATGAGCTTGCCATAGATCGGAGCGCGGGCAATTAGGTGCCCTTGCGGCGGACCGACCCGGTATTTGCCGTCCGGCAGCCGCTCCACCTCGTGCCAGTGCCCGCGCACCGTGCTCGTGCGTCCCTTGCCATTGGCATCGACTTCGAAGGTATGGTTGTGATGTTGATCGGTCGTCGTCTCGCCGGCGCGGCGCGCAATTGCGCCGTCTTTGCCGGCCTCTTCCGTGACGCTCGCCACCTCGATCGCATGATCGTGGCTCAACGACCAGGTGACAAAGAAGTAGCTGATGACGCCCATCGCGACCAGCATCGCCGTGCCAACCGCTGAAAAACCGAGTGTCCGCCCTAGCACGATTTCACTGGCCCGAATCGGCTTGGTGACAACCGTGTAAATCGTGCGATTCTTAATATCATTGGGCAGACTGAAGGCGCTTAAGAGCAGCGCCATCAAGATCACCAGGCAGTTCGTGCTCCACAACACAAAGCTCAAATAAACGCGGGCCGGGTTATAAACCGGATCGCGGCTACCCGTGTCTAGAAACATTCCGGCGATCAAAAGCAACAACAGAAAAATGCCAAAACCCACCAGGATTTTGTTCCGAATCGCCTCCTGCACCGCCAGCCGTGCCACGGCGAATGTCCGCCGCGGCGAAAATCGCGGCAGGTCTTCGGTCACCGCCGTAAAGATCGAGCGGGCCACATAATAAAACGCCTCGCTCGGCCCATATTGCAGCGACAATACGAGAAAGCAGACGAAGGGGACAACGAAGAACAACAGCAAGCAGATGGCCAGCGTTCCAAACAAAAAGCCCCACGTCGTGGGCGCAAGCAGCGACGTGTGTTTCGGATCGCCGAAAAACCAGATTAGGAAATCAGGAATGCCGCGTTCGAGAGCCATAGCAAATGAAAACGTCTGTATGCGATCAGAATCTCAAATTGCAAGCATCAAGCACCAAACAAATTCCAAACGATCAAATTCAAATGAGGCGAAACTAGCGAACTCGTCGTCATTCGGATTTCGTGCCTTCGGATTTGTTTGTTGTTTGGTGCTTGTTTTTTTGGTGCTTTGCGGTGCCGGGCTGCGTTAGCCCTGCCCAGCTCTCCGCCCCGGCCGTGCCTCACTGTCCCGCACAATGTTCAGGAATAGCTCTTCCAGCGAAAGGGTCGGATGCTCGACGCCCAGGACCTCTCCGCCGTGCCGGGCGATGACCGCGCGAATCTCTTCTTCGGCTTCTTTGCTCAGGCCCTTGGCCCGTAGTTGCGTCACGTCTTGCACGGTCAACAGCTCATCGACGCGGCCCAACTCCTTCAACTCGCCCTGGTGCAAGATCGCAATCCGGTCGCACACGTCCTGCACGTCAGGCAGCAGGTGGCTGCTCATCAAGATCGTCTTTCCCTGGTCGCGGAGCTTCAGGATCAGGTCCTTCATCTCCCGCGTGCCAATCGGGTCGAGGCCTGATGTCGGCTCGTCGAGCAGAATCAGCTCCGGATCGTTGATCAGCGCCTGGGCCAGGCCGATGCGGCGCGTCATGCCCTTCGAGTATTCGCGAAGCTGCCGCCGGCGGGCCCAATTCAGCCCCACCATCTCGATCAGCTCATTGGTTCGTTGCTCGCGCACCGACGCCGGCATATCGAACAGCCGGCCGTAAAAATCGAGCGTCTCCTCGGCGTTCAAAAACTTGTACAGGTACGACTCTTCCGGCAGATAGCCGACGCGCTCGTTCTTCGTGACTTCCGTCGCCTCTTTGCCGAACACCAGCGCCTGGCCGCTTGTCGGAAACAACAGACCCAACAGCAGCTTGATCGTCGTTGACTTCCCCGAACCGTTCGGCCCCAGCAGGCCAAAAATTTCGCCCTTCCGAATTTGCAAATCGAGCGCACTGAGCGCCCGCACCTTCTGCCGGCCCCAAAAGTCGCGATAAATCTTGGTCAAGCTCCGCGTTTCGATGACGACGTCGCTGCCGCTACTTACGGCGGGCTTGACCGGCTCGGCTAATTGCGTGGCCATTGGAGTCTGAAGAGAGGTTTTAGGTAGTAGGCACATTCCGTGTGCCGTCACATTGTGGGATTAGGTGGCTCGGCCATCTTGGCCGTGATTCCACGCGCCTGGAAGGACGCGTCCATTTCTAAGCGAAACACTGACTAGGCAACGACTTCGCACGAAATCGGGCGACTGTCTTACGCCTGGCAAGCGCGGGCGGTTCAGCTTCGCCTTGTAATTTCTGCAAGCCGCTGTCCGCGGCGGAAAAGTCTGCCCAGTCGATCAAGCCCGGCACTATAGGGCGCATCGCCAGCCACCACAACTATCCTCGCAACTTTCGGCGCCATCGGTGGTTAGGGCGCAGCGCCACCGAGGATTCGAGTGCCCGCTGCAGTGCCGCTGCATCCATTGATCAGCGCCCGCTTAAGCAACTCTTACAACTCCTTTCGCCGCCTTCAAACTTTCCCACCTTGCGCTCGTACACGCGCAACTCCTTGCGGCAAAACATCTTCCTGGCGAATCCAGGGAATCACGAAGCACCCCGTTCCGCTCTGGCACGGCCCTTGCTTTTAGTCCTCTCAACGATGCGGCGGCCGACGACTGGTCGCCCGATGGAACCAGAAACCAACGCGTCAATGCAAGGAGGCTGATGCACAAAGAACCGCTCACTTCCGCCGGCTGCACTTCCCGCGTGCCTGGCCGATCGGAAGTTGCCGTGAACGCGATTGGGTAGAGTCGCCGTTCACGTTTCCCGCCAATTTCTTTCCTTCCCGCCTGGATAGGGCCGCTGGGAGCAACCCGCTCTCCCCGCGGCCCTTTCTCTTTTCTTGGTCGGATCTTCCGTCTCGCCCGACGGGAAAGCTCGGTCCCAATCCTCAGGACGTTGCTGATCCTACTTCCGTTTTGCGCTTTGTCGTCCAGCATTCGACAACATCCGGATCAAACCGTGATCCAGCGAATCGTCGCAGGTGAGCATAGACTTCGGACAGGGGAATCGCATGCCGATAGGATCGCTTGCAGGTCATGGCATCAAAGACATCGGCGATAGCGCAAATCTTCGCCCACGGATGAATCTCGTCGCCCGCTACGCCGGCCGGATAGCCGGAGCCGTCGAGTCGCTCATGATGCTGATAGACCATCATCAGTTGCCCGTCGCTCAAGTCGCCTCGCTTCGACAATTCCTGAAAGCCGGTGACAGGGTGCTGCCTCACCAGATCCCATTCATCATCCGTTAATTTGCCGACTTTGTTCAGGATGTGCGCAGGAATGTGCCGCTTGCCAAGGTCGTGCAATAGGCCGCCTGTAGCGATCTCGGCAATTTGCCCGGTATCGAACTGCTCCAGGCGAATAGCCATGACGGCGCAATAGGTGCCCACATTGCAGGCATGCGTAAACGTGTAATAGTCGTGATCGAGCGTCTTAAACAGTTCCGCAAAAACTGGCGTCGGCTCGTTCAGCATGGCGGCCAGGTCCCGCCCAAAATTGCTGGCCACGGAAACCACCGAATCGCAGTGACCCACCCGCAGGGCATCCTCGAACCCGACACGAATCAGGTCCCGCAACGCTCGATAACGAATGGGCGTTGGAATGCCCGTGTCTCGCAGCACATGATCATGCAAATACTGTCGAAACGGTTCCGTGTCGTCTAAACGAATGTAGAGGTGATCGACGCCGCCTTCTCGCAGCCGCTCCAGATCCTGGTCAGTCAGCGCTAATTTCTTCTCCCGATACAGCTCGGCAAAGCTCCTGCCTGGACGCTGAACATACAGATTGAAGTCCAGCACCGTCGCGGCGCTTAATGTTGCCGTGGAGACCGGCAAATAGCCCAGGCTTTGAAGAGAAGCCGCCATAACCACCCGCTTAATTAGCTTGCAAAAAGCCTACCTTGATTACGGTCGATCGTCCGAAAAAAACAGAACTCTGGCGCTCCCGGTGCAGACTGCATAATCCGATTCATCCGCAAAAAAAGCACACTGCCCAGGTGACTCGCTGACCTTGGGCGTCACAAATGCGATGAATTGGGGGCTTTGAAATCCGAGCTACCCACAACGGTACCGGCACGGGTATTTTGAACGATGGTTTTTCGCTTTGGTTGAACCTGTGTTGCGCCTTCCGCAAATTTGACAACTCGGACAATAACTGACCGAAACAGTTCATCTATACAGATGTTTAAAAAGCGAGGTCGAAGCCACGCTCCAGCCCAAAGCAAGGCGAATTGCCAGCCACTTCCATCGCTTCCCACATTTCCCAAAGGGAAACGCCGGTCAGAAACCGCAAATGTTGATTCTACAAGCACTTACCGATGAGTCCGCCGATTTCCTTCCCACCCAAAAATCAAAAAGGGAAGCGCTTCCTATCCTCAAAAGACAGCTCCACCAGCGAGCAATGCAGAAAACATCACGCAGAGGCGCCAAGGCGCGGAGGAAGCATGATAACGACACGGTCCAGCCATCACGTCTTCTTTGCGCCTCTGCGTGAGCTTCCTCCCTCCCGACTTATGTCCGCCGAATGCAAACCACTTCCCTTGCTTCCCAAAGGGAAGTGCCGCCCAAAACCACAACACCAAAAACCACAAGCACTTACAACAAATCGACACTGCCGCTTCCCTCCAAAAATCAAAAAAGGGAAGCGCACCGCAGAGGCCGCGGAGGAACGCAGAGGAGAATCGACACAACCACTTCTCTGCGTATCTCTGCGCCCTCCGCGGTCGAATCCTTCTAGTCTCGTGGTCTGCTGCGAAAAATATCGACTTTCGCCGCCCAAACTGCGACAATCAAGGCCGTTCTTGGCCGGCGTTCGCCCGGCAGACAATTCGCTCGACGGAACTCCAGGCTCTTTCAACTCTTGGGGAGGCTATGCCATGTCGCGCACATCGAAGACGGCCCGCTTGCGGCGAAACCGCGCTTTCACGCTCGTCGAAATGCTCGTGGTGATCTCGATCATCGCCCTGCTGGCCTCGCTCCTCTTGCCGGCGATTCAGGCCGCTCGCGAAATGGCGCGACGCATGCAATGTGGCAATAATCTGAAAAACCTCTACGTCGGCACGTTTAACTTCGAAACCGCCAGGCTGCATCTACCCGCCTCGCGCACCTTCTGGAACGACCCCGCCTACAAGTCCAGCGCCTCGATGCCACAAAGCTGGACCGCGGCCGGCGCTCCGTCGCAAACGCTGACCTGGGTCCACGAACTGATGCCTTACATGGAGCTGAATACGATGCGCGAGCAGGTCGATGGCCAACTCGCCAGCGGCGGCTCCGTACAACTCGTCGCCGGCAAAATCGCCCTCGTCCTCTGTCCCAGTCAGCCGATTGAGCCCACGTCATCGCTCAACAGCGGCACCAAGCAAAAGTATTCGCCGCTCAGCTATGGCGCCAACGGCGGCGTGCTCGACAACCTGACCATGGCCAACCCGCAATTAGGCTTCGATTGGCCCGGCAACGGACTGTTCGACAATCGCCTTAAAGGTCAGACAAAGACGGCGCCCGAGGCGCAACTCAAAATTTATTACACGTCACTTGGAGATGTCACTAGTGGCGACGGCGCGATGAACACGCTCATGTACATCGAAAACGCCTACCTCGAAGAATGGAACTTCGCGCCGCTGGAGATCAACGCCTGCGTCGTCTGGGACGACCAGAATTATCCCAATCCGCGCCAGCGCCTTTCAGACGGCAGCTTCCCAATCAAGCCCGACACGCTCGTCAACCTCTTTCAGCAAGGACCGAGCAACGCCCTGCCTTACGCCCGCCCCGCGAGCTACCATACCAGCGGCTTCATGGTCGCTTTTGCCGACGGCCACGTGCGACTCATCTCCGAGAACATTGCCTACGAAGTCTATATGCATCTGATGAGCTCCCAGGGACGAAAATATCAACCCGCCGGGGTCCGCACGTTGTCAGCACCTCCACCGCCGCCCGCCCTTACGAGCAACGCAGTGCAAAATGTCTTTCAGGGCACGCTCGATGACAGCAGTTTCTGAACCCAGAAGTGCGCAGCAATCGCTCGCCGATCGCGATGCCGCCGCCGCTGATTTTCTGACGCGGCGGATCAATTACGAGCGAACGCCGAGCGTGCCCTATCTTTCGGCTGAGTTCAAGCTCGACCGCATGCGGCGATTGATGAGCCTGCTGGGCGATCCGCAGCTTGGACTCAAGGCGATTCACATCGCCGGGACCAAAGGCAAAGGCTCGACCGCTGCAATGATCGCCTCCGTGCTGACAGCCGCCGGCTACAAAACAGGCCTCTACACTTCGCCGCACCTGAAGCAGATCGAAGAGAGGCTGATGATCGACGGCCAGATTTGCCCGCCCGATCGATTCCTCGAGCTCGCAGCCCAGGTGCAGCCTGCTGTTGAGCAGCTCGATCACGAATCGGCAGGGCAGGGAACAATGGGCCCGACCTTCTTCGAGGTCACCACCGCAATGGCCTTTTTGCACTTTGCGCAGGCCAAAGTCGATGCCGCCGTGCTGGAGGTCGGCCTGGGCGGCCGCCTCGACTCAACGAATGTCTGCAATCCCGAGGTCTGCATCATCACGAGCATCAGCTTCGACCATGTGCGCCAGCTCGGCAACACGCTCGCCGCCATCGCCGCTGAAAAAGCCGGCATTATCAAGCCGGGCGTGCCCGTCATCTCCTGCGTAATCAGCCCGGAGCCGCGCGAGACAATCGCCCATTGTGCCGCGGAGCTAGCTGCGCCGCTATTTCAACGTGGCGTCGATTTCGATTTGTCACCGCAACTCACTGCGCACGATTCACCGCGCACCTGCTTTAGCTACCGCGAACCCGCGACGAGCCCAACCTATGAGCTACGCGATGTTGAGCTGAACCTGCTTGGCTCCCATCAGGCCGCCAATGCCGCCGCGGCCGTCGCCGCCATCAACCGCCTCCGCGACCGCGGCTGGTCGATCGGCGAGGAGGCGATTCGTCGGGGACTCGCCGCCGCTCACATTCCGGCGCGAATTGAGCAGATCCAATCGTCACCGGCCATCATTCTCGATGTGGCCCACAACCTGGCGTCGATTCAGGCCCTGCTCGCCGTCCTCAGCGAGCGATTTGCGCCCCACCGGCGAATCGCGATTTTCGCCAGCAGCAAAGACAAAGACTACACCGGCATGCTCAAGCTAGTGTTGCCCGCCTTCGACGTGGTTTTTCTGACGCAGTACATTCACAATCCTCGGGCCGCGCCCACCGAGAGTTTACTAGCGACGGCACTGGAGATTCGGCGAGCGGCCGCGAATGGCGACCGCCGAACAGTTCTTCATGCCACCGTGCGGCCGCAGGACGCACTGCGTCTGGCCCGCTCGGTCGCCGGCGTGGACGACTTGATCTGCATCGCCGGCTCGTTTTTTCTGGCCGCGGAATTGCGGTCCGTGCTGCAGCCGCAGCACTAGGACCGCCGCGATTCAGAGGTTGGCATTTCGATTTTCAGCAAGTCGCCTGACTTCAGTTGAGTCTGCGCGCTGCTGCACGACCCACAGCCGCTGCCGCAGCCGGTCTTTGCCGCACTGAACAGCGCTCGCCACGCCCGCCAGGCGACATAGATCGCCGCGGCGGTGAAGAAGCCAATCGCGAGATACTCCTGCCAGTTCATTGCGTGGGCTACGAAAGGAGGCGAATTCCAACTTGATAAGTTACCAAAGCGCCGAGGTAAGCCAGCGCCGTCATGTACACGAACGTAAACGCCGGCCACAGCCACGTACCCGTCTCGCGGCGGATCACGGCCAGCGTCGAAGCACACTGCGCACATAGCGCGAAGAATACCATGATCGACAGCGCAACCGGCACGTTGAAAACCCTCCGTTCGGTGCCGTCCCACGTCGCCGATTGCAGTTTCTGCCTCAGGTCAGCGGAGGCTTCATCCTGCCCTTCACCCAAGTTGTAGATCACCCCGAGCGTCGCCACCACCACTTCCCGCGCCGGAAACGACGCAATCGCCGCCGAGCCGATTCGCCAGTCCCACCCCAGCGGACGAACCGCCGGCTCAATCCACTTCCCCATCCGCCCCAAATAGCTCGTCGCCAAATACTGCCCCGCGATTTCATTGTCAATTTCCACCAACTCGGGCCCTCTTGGTGGCAGCGTGTCCGCGTGCGCTGTAGGGAACGCCCTCTGTGGCGTTCCGAGAAGCTCCGCGCGGTGTTCCAAAAGCGACGGATCAATCTTCGTCTGATCATGCGGCCAATAGCACAGTCCCCACACCACGATCGACACGCAAAAGATCAGCGTCCCGGCGCGATAGACGAACGACCAGCCTTGCTCCAGCATCCGCATCAGCACGATTTTCAGCCCCGGCATCTTGTAGCTCGGCAGCTCCATGACAAATGGCGGCGTCGGCCCGCGGAGCAGCGTCCGCTTCAAGACAAACGCCGCGGCGATGCCGGCGATTGTCCCAACCGAATACATCGCGAACATCACCAGCCCCTGCAACCAGGGAATTGCCAGCGAGCCGATGCCAATGGTGAGATTCGGCACAAACGCGCCGATCAGCAGCGTATAGACCGGAAGACGAGCGCTGCAGCTCATCAGCGGCGCGACAAGGATCGTCACCAGCCGATCGCGCCGGTTTTCGATCACGCGCGTGGCCATGATGCCGGGCACGGCGCAAGCGAACGAAGAGAGCAGCGGAATGAACGACTTGCCAGACAAGCCGATCCGCGACATCAGCTTGTCCATCAGATACGCTGCTCGGGCCATGTAGCCGCAGTCTTCCAGAATTGCGATGAAGAAGAACAGCGTAAAGATTTGCGGCAGGAAAACGAGCACGCCGCCCACGCCGCCGATCACACCCGTCGTCAGCATCGACCGCCACGGTCCGTCGGACATCACTCGCGTGAGAGCCGTCGCCAGCGATCCGTTGATCCAGTCAATCGTCGCCGACGCCGGCCCCGCGACAAAGAACACGGCCTGAAACATCACCAGCATCACGACCACGAACACCAGCGATCCCCACAAACGATGCGTGAGAACCTGGTCGATCCGATCGCTCGTTGTGATCCGCCGCGCCGCCGGCCGCGCAATTACTCCGTCGAGCACTTTTGTGGCCCACGAGTAGCGGGCGATCGATTCCACCGCGGGAACCGGAAGCCCGGCGGCGGCCAATCGTCCGCGAGCCGCCTGAATGTCGTCAATGAGCCTTTCGTCGAGGCCAGGAAGTCCAGCCCGAAGCAAGTAACCGCTCGTATCCAGCAGCACGCGCTCCACGAGGTAATTTGGAATGACAACATGGCCGCTGGAATTCGCCTTGGCGGCCAGCGTTCTGACCTCATCGGTGAACGCGGGCGGAAATGGACTGGCGACTCGCCGCACTTCGCGCAGCGCAATGCTCGCTGCTGTGGCGATAGCCTGCTTGAGCTCCTCAACGCCAATACC
>Ga0136846_1236276_pt1 | contig 12251 bp, 10 predicted proteins | sample HopSoiMetagenom2_FD_96841 | JGI IMG/M metagenome (GOLD analysis project Ga0136846, IMG submission 96841) | Grasslands soil microbial communities from Hopland, California, USA - 2 Assembly 2016 (version 4) | ecosystem: Environmental > Terrestrial > Soil > Grasslands | place: USA: Hopland...
CCGAATTCATTATCAAACTGAAGGTATCCGGCATTTAATATTGAGTTGGCGAGGTAGCGGTATTTATTGCTTCCGATCTCATCAAAACCAAATTTGTTCTTTTCACCTTTCAATCCAAAATTGCCCGCATCAAATACAACTGATTCAGGTTGCAAACGCAGACTGGGGTTATCGATTGGCAGGTAGATAGAGAAAGGACGTGAATCAAACAGACGATCTTTCACCTGGAAGAAATATCCACCCTTGATGGTTTGCTTTCCACCCAATGCATTGAAGGATTTGGAAAGATCACCACCGGCTGTGTAGATATAGTCATTCAGGTTCTGATAGAACCGGCTACCTGATTTTTGAGAAAGTGTACCGGAGATCAGCAGCATATAGGGCTGATTGGGAGCATCTTTCTTCTGATTATATTGTATACGACGCTGATCAGGTACATATTGATCAAGAATATTGAAGGCACCGTACCAGTTCAGTTTCCAGTCGTTTTTCTTGCCAATAGTGTGTTCACCCTTGATCTGCGCGTTATAATAGATATTTGATTTGAAGGCTAGTTCCTTGGCACGGATATTTTGACCGTTTACGGGATCAGCTTCATAATCATATCCGGTACGCAGGGTGCTGTAGTCACTTGAATTTATATTCAGCAAATTCTTTACACTGATCTTGTTGCGGCTATTGAACTGAAAACTCAATGTTCCAAAAGCGCCTGCCAGAACATCCTGGGAATATTTATTATTGAAATAGTCGAAGAGGATATCAGCCTGTGAATTGTCGATGCTGTAGAAACGATTTTCAAATTCCAGGTTGCGAACGCTGAAATTGTAAGTAGCTCCGAAAATTCCACCCAGTTTCTTTTGGCCCTTAAAGCTTTTGTTGAAACCGCCGCTGATCTGTGCGCTTGTATTTAATTGAGCGGGACCTTTTACTACATCCCAGTTATTGCGAAATTGGGTACCATAACTTGCCTGTGTTCCAGGATCAGCTTTCAGGGAAAGAAAATCAGCGCGTACAGGCAATTCAGAAGGAAGCGCCCTGGATTTATCATCCAGGCCTAGCCAGTCATACTTACCACCCGGATTGCGATAGAAATCTTTACCGATTGTGTTGGTATTAAAACCGGTTCCTATTTGAACATTAAAGAAACCTGTAGCAGGAATATCCTTTGTATTTACCTGTACCAGGCCACCTGCCCACTCACCGGGTAGTTCAGGCACAAATGCTTTATTGATAATAATATTATCGACTATGCCAGAAGGGAAGATATCAAATGAGAAGGTTTTGCGGTCAGGTTCTGTACTGCTCAGCAAAATGCCATTCAGCATTGCCTGGTTGTAACGGTCTGCAAGACCTCGTACGATCAGGTATTTTCCTTCCTGGATAGAAGTACCAGGTGTACGTTTCAAAACTTCACCGGTGTTCCTGTCAGGTGAACGGCGAATGCTTTCTGCAGAGATCACAGAAGCTACCGTATTGGTATTTTTCTGGAAGGAAATGATAGAAGCAACGGATTCCAAACGGGCAGAGTTACGACGACCGGTAACAACAACATTTTCACCGGACGTGGCTTTTATTTCAAGAACAATATTAAGTTCATTAACCTGGTTGCTTAGCACTTCGGCATCCGTGATGGTTTTAGTTTCATAGCCAACAGCAGAAACCTGGAGTTCATATTTTTTTCCAATTTCAAGTGTCAATACAAAGCGTCCATCAGCATCTGAAGAAGTGCCGCCTGCACCAGTTATTTTAATTGAAACGGAAGAGAGAGCCTCATTTTTTGAGTTGGTGACCTTACCTGTAAGTTTCGCAGTTTGAGCCTGAATGAATGTAAAAGAAATGATACCAATAATGGTAAGAAAGAGCCTTCCCAGCCTTCGTGTCATAACAGTTATTTCCGGCAAAGGAACTGCTGCAAGATTATCGGCACGTTACGGCAATGTTATCGAAATATGACTTGAATGTTACGGAATTGTTACCAGCCTTCTTAAAACCTGAATTGAAGGCGGGCAGTGAAGAGATTATCCTTTACATCTGTTGTATATCCGGTCAAAAGCGTGGATTCGTTGGTAACAATTTCGTAATACAGGGTCAGCCTTACATTAGTGGTCAACAGCCGTCCATAACCCATTCCAAGTGTGGAATATTTAATGTCACCCTCATAAAGATTAGTACCTGCTTTACCAATTTCCCTGCCTGACACTTTTGAATTTGGATCATACCAGTCATATTTTAATAATAGCTGATTTTTAGGATTGACTATATCCTGGATGAAATAAAAGAAGGCGCCGTTAAAATTCCTGATATACGCAGGCACAGCCGGTAAGGTTGCCGGATTAACAGTTGAACTGGCCGTACCCGCATTTTTTCCGGTCCAATACTCTGCCCGCCACTCAGTTACACCCCATTTTTGAATCCATTTAAGCTGAACATCCGATCCATAATAAATACGGGGTGCAGTACTTCCGATATTTGAAAGGGAAGAATCCACCGTAAAGCTTTTATCTCCCGAAGGCAATTTCCTGGTTCTGTATTCAAATTTTGATAGCTGTTCCCAGCCTCCATATAAAAACGAAACGCTACCACTTATCTCTATTGATTTTTTCCGCAATGGCTTCAATATGATCCTTCCAATAAAGTCTTTTTTACTATCAAAGTCCATGGTAGAAGACAGGCCAGGCCCATTAAATATACCTGCGTCCACCTTTATAAAATGGGTATGGCCGTCTTTTACAAAGTGATTGTGACTATCCTGTTTCTGCGGATCATAGGAGATCATAACCCCCAGGTCTCTTTCGGAAGGAAGGAGGGTCTGGGACATTCTGCCCCGTTCCGGGGTTTCCCGGTAAGCAGAAGACAGGTTGACTTCGTAACCAAATGGCCTGGCAAATACACCTGTGGTCAAAGAGAAATTATTCTTTTTGGTTTCAAATATCCGAATGAACATATCCCTCACCCTAACTGAACGTTCGGTTGCATCAATTTGAAAAGTAAAAAGTGCTTTCGGCAATCCCTCGCTCGAGAGAGCGAGATAGTCTAATTTCAATCGAGCCCTCCGTAACATGAAGCGGGATCTGGAATGTTCCGAAAAATCCCCACCACCAAAGGTTTTAGCCCCTTTTTCACTGATAAGCTGATATTGAGACTGGATATATCCAGAAAATCGAAGGTTTTCAAACCGTTTGATCAGTGGTCTTACGGTGTCTTTAATAAACATGGAGGTATCCAGTTCCGATAAATAACGCTGGGAATGGGCTGAAGGAACAATAAAAAAGATGATCAGAAAAGATAAAATTACAACGGGGACCCGCATAAATCTGGATTCAAAATTGGAGCGCAATATAAAATCTTTGTTACTTCAATGTTATTTTAATTTTATCAGTATATTATTAAATCATTAATTCTGCCTATTTTGGCAGGCCTCCTGATCCTACCCGTAATTTCGCAACCATTCCAATACCGCACAATTATCGCGGATATTGGGAGCAAATAAACAGCTATGGCGACAAATTCCTTTCTTAAGATCTTTATGCCCAAGAACAAGGTCTTTTTCGAACTCTTTGAAAAAGTGGCAGATAATGTGGCAAAAATGGGGGTTATCTTAAAAGATATAGTGGCAGAACCAGACTTTGACAAGCGAGCCTCCCTGATCAGTCAGGTGGAAGACCTGGAACATGCCAATGATGAGCTGACACATAGCGTTTTTACTGAACTGGGCAGGAACTTCATTACCCCTTTTGACCGGGAAGATATTCACCTGCTGGCTACTGCGCTTGATGATGTGGCTGACTATATATATGCCTCTGCCAAAAAGATCAATTTCTACCGGGTTAATCCGAATGATATCGGCATGCAAAAAATGGCTGAGTTGATTGAACAGGGCGCCAATCATGTGCGCACAGCAGTGGTTGAATTGCGGGACATGAAGAATATGAGAAATATTACCGAGGCATTGGTAAAGATCAACAGCATCGAAAACCAGGCAGATGATATTTTTGATATGAGCATTGAACGATTGTTTGCAACAGAACCTGACGCCAAAGAAGTGATCAAGAAAAGAGAGATCTACCAGGTGATGGAGATCGTTACCGATAAATGTGAGGATGCCAGTAATGTGATAGAATCAATCATTATTAAATATGCCTAGGCAGGATGGCATCTTATCACACCACCTTCATCACGAAATAAATATATGACACCGTTCCTTTTAGTTATTATAATACTGGCATTGATCTTTGATTATATTAACGGTTTCCATGATGCTGCAAATTCAATTGCAACGGTTGTCTCCACCAAGGTATTGACACCATTCCAGGCTGTGCTCTGGGCGGCGCTCTTCAACTTTGTGGCCTTCTTTATTTTCAAAGACCATGGTGTTGCAAATACAATTGCAAAAACAGTAAAATCAGAATACATTACCCTGGGTGTTATTTTTTCTGGGTTGATAGCAGCCATTATCTGGAACCTTTTTACCTGGTGGATGGGAATCCCTTCCTCTTCCTCTCACACATTGATCGGAGGATTTGCCGGAGCTGCCATTGCGCACTCAGCCAGCTTTGGCTCTGTTAACTCAGGCCCTGTTATTCAAATTGTGAGCTTTATTTTTCTGGCTCCTTTGGTAGGAATGATTATGGCATTCATTATTTCACTCTGGTTTATTAATTCTTTCAGAAAAGGTTGGGGACCCAAGGTATTTTCCATTGTCATTATTCTATTGGTAGCGGTATTCCTGGCATCCAGTCTGCAAACAGATCCTGCCAAACTGAAATCACACTATGATTCTTACTTATTAAGGGTCATATTCCACTCCCAGAATTTCAAATGGATACTGCTTTCCCTGATCATATTGATCATGGCAGTATTCTCCCTATATCTCAGCAATCTCAATGCTAACCGTGCCAATGCCTGGTTTAAAAGATTGCAGCTGGTATCTTCTGCCATCTTCAGTATTGGTCATGGCGGCAACGATGCCCAGAAAGTAATGGGAATCATCATGGCAGCATTGATTGCATCTGACCCAACAAGATATCATCTTGATCATATGGTGTGGTGGGTACCGCTTGCCTGTTATACGGCCATTGCATTAGGTACCATGAGTGGCGGATGGAAGATTGTAAAAACAATGGGAACCAGGATCACCAAGGTTACTCCATTTGAAGGTGTGGCAGCTGAAACAGCAGGAGCCATCACTTTATTTGTTACAGAATCACTGAAGATACCAGTGAGCACTACACATACTATTACCGGTTCCATTATGGGAGTAGGCGCCACCAAGCGTTTGTCTGCCGTACGCTGGGGGGTAACCGTAAACCTTTTGTGGGCCTGGGTACTCACAATACCAATTAGCGGTCTCCTGGCAGCCCTGGTTTATTACGTCTTCAATTTATTCCATTAAGCACTGGCCTCCATTGCGAAAAATTCCGCTATTTTGCACATAATTTTTATGGCAAAAATTCTTGTGACAGGTGGTTGCGGTTATATAGGTTCCCATACGATCGTAGACCTTATTGAAAATGGATTTGATGTTATTTCAGTAGATAACAACAGTCACTCCAATCCTGCAATTCTTGAAGGCGTGGAGAAGATCACTGGTAAGAAAATAAAGAATTACCGGGTAGATCTCTGCAATTTCGATGACACCTTTGCCATATTCCATGAGAATACCAATATTGAGGGGATCATTCATTTTGCTGCTTTCAAATCAGTGGGTGAGTCGGTTCAAAAACCTTTAACTTATTTTGAAAATAATATCAATTCTCTGATCAATATTTTAAAATGCGTGCAGGAATTTCATATCCCTTATTTTGTTTTTTCATCCTCCTGCACTGTTTACGGCAATCCCGATCAAATTCCTGTAACAGAGAAAACACCACCCAAAGCTGCTGAGTCTCCTTATGGATATACCAAGCAAATGGGTGAGCAGATCATCAATGAATTTTCAAAGAGCACACCTGTGCAAAGCATCCTGCTTCGGTATTTTAACCCGGTAGGTGCGCATCCTTCCATACAAATTGGAGAAATGCCAGTTGGAAAACCGCAGAACCTGGTACCAGCCATTACACAAACTGCTGCGGGTATTCTTCCAAAATTGACTGTATTTGGTGATGACTATGATACAAGAGATGGTTCCTGTGTACGCGATTTTATTCATGTATGCGATATTGCCAATGCACACACTCTTGCGCTTAAATATTTGATACAGGGAAAAACCAAAGCCCGTTGTGAAGTATTCAATCTTGGCACAGGCCGGGGAGTAACAGTGCTGGAGGCGATCCGCTCATTTGAAAAAGTAAGCAATATAAAATTGAATTACGAGATCGGTCCCCGCCGTGCAGGTGATGTAGTAGCCATCTATGCAAATAATGATCTTGCCAAACAGAAGTTAGGCTGGGATCCCAAATACACCCTGGATGAAATGATGCTTACGGCCTGGCTTTGGGAACAGAAACTCAAAGCAGATACTACCATCTTTGGTGGTCAGCCGAAAGAACTGAACTGACACGCGGCGTGCAATTTATCCCTATCCCATTTAACCCTGAATCCCTTACTTTTGCCCTGCAAATTTTGAAATATGTTATTAAAGGAAATTCAATCAACTGGTAATAAGGATACGCGAAGTGGTTTTGGTGACGGCATCGTGGAAGCAGCCCGAAAAAATAGTAATGTGGTGGCATTGACAGCCGATCTTGCCGGCTCATTAAAATTAAACCAGTTCATTAAAGAATTTCCAGAACGTTATATCCAGTGTGGCATCGCAGAAGCCAATATGATGGGCATTGCTGCAGGACTGACCATTGGAGGAAAAATTCCTTTCACCACTACATTCGCCAATTTTTCAACCGGTCGTGTTTATGACCAGATCCGGCAGAGCATTGCGTATAGCGGAAAGAATGTAAAGATCTGCGCTTCACATGCCGGACTTACATTGGGAGAAGATGGTGCTACTCACCAGATCCTGGAAGATATCGGTTTAATGAAAATGTTACCTGGCATGACGGTGATCGTTCCATGCGATTATGCTCAGACAAAAGCAGCAACTGAAGCTGTTGCCGAATTTCAGGGGCCGGTATACCTGCGTTTTGGAAGACCAGTATGGCCCATCTTTACAGCAGGCAAGCCCTTTGCCATTGGAAAAGCACAGTATTTTTCTGATGGTAGCGATGTTACCATTTTTGCCTGCGGACATCTTGTATGGTTAGCTATTCAGGCTGGCGCCATTTTACAGGAAAAAGGGATAAGCGTGGAAGTGATCAATATGCATACTGTAAAACCGCTGGATGAAGAAGCCGTATTGAAATCCTTACGGAAAACAAAATGTGCAGTCACTGCAGAAGAACACAATATCATTGGCGGATTGGGTGATGCAATTGCTCAATGTGCAGCAAAGAACTTCCCGGTTCCCATTGAATATGTAGGAACAAAAGATACATTCGGAGAAAGCGGCGTACCCACAGATCTGCTTAAAAAATACGGCCTCGATACTCCCGACATCGTTGCAGCCGCCGAAAAAGTTATACAACGTAAAAAGAACTCATAATCAAAAAAGTCCTCCTCATATTGGGGACTTTTTTATTTTTAGGAAATAGTTACAGGCTTAATAGTAGTTATCACATCAACCTTCCGGACTCAAACTGCGTCAAACCAGTATACAACCCTTAATATGTCAATAATCGCAGCAACGGATACAGAATTATTGATCCAGTTTCGTGATCCTGTTACGAAGGAAAGGGCCTATACTGCCATCATCAAAAAATACCAGGAGAAACTATACTGGCATATCCGCCGGATGGTGGTTGATCATGATGATGCAAATGATGTATTGCAGAATGTTTTTATCAGGGTTTGGAAGGGTCTGGAAAATTTCCGGGAAGACAGCCAGCTCTATACCTGGCTTTACCGGATTGCCACCAATGAATCCCTTACGTTCATTGAACAGCAGAAAAAAAGGAGCTCGGTAAGCCTGAACGATGATGAAGCAGGCCTGAGCAATAAGGTCAGGGCCGATCAGCACTTTGATTTTCAGAAACTTGAATGGAAGCTTCAATTAGCTATCCAGCAACTACCTGAAAAACAACGAGTTGTGTTTAATTTGCGCTATTATGACGAAATGCCTTACGAAGAAATGAGTAAGGTACTGGAAACCAGTGAAGGAGCGCTGAAAGCGAGCTATCACCATGCAGTGAAAAAAATTGAAGATTTTATTAAAAATGATTAAACCTTACGCATGAACCGCCGTCTCAAATAAGTACCCATGTTATCAAGAGACAACATATTAACCGAATTAAAGGAACTGCAGAGCAGCTTATCCGGGTTTTCCCTGATAAACACTTATCAGGTACCTGCCGGATATTTTGATGGCTTTGCTTCCCGGATGCTGAACCTGGTGAAGGCAATGGACACTATGGACGCACGTGAAGAATTGTCTTTGCTATCACCTGTGGTTAATGAAATTGATCGGAGTCTGCCTTTTGCCATTCCTGCAAATTATTTTAATGGCCTTGAAAAGAAATTAATGGAAGGAGTGCTGGCAAGTGAAAGGGAAGAAGAAACTGAAACTCTTTCACCACTACTTAGTGGCTTGAAGAAAAATAATCCTTACACTGTTCCTGATAACTATTTTGAAGGTTTAGTAAATATTGCAAAAAATAATGAGCCGCGCAAGCAGGCGAAAATTATTTCAATAGGCGCAAAAAAATGGTACCGTGTTGCAGCAGCAGCTGTCGTAATCAGTTTTATTACTTTAGGTGCATTTCTCTTTACGCGAAAAGACACTATTAGTCCGGTTGACAAGTCTCATGCATGGGTAGAAAAGAGCTTAAAGCAGGTAAGTACTGATGATCTGGATCAATTTATTGACATGTCTGATGAAAAAAGTCAGGTAATCGCGAGTGTAACACCAGGAAAGGAAGCAAAGGAATTAGTGAATAATCTTTCGGATGAACAGATACAACATTTCCTTGATGATGTGAAGGAAACTGACCCTGATACTGATTCTGGAGATGATATTTTACTGAATTAAAATGAAACATTTTCTACTCATATTAAGTCTGATTTTCGTGACAAGCGCTCCGCTTTTTGCGCAGGATGATGATGACAATGAGAATGATAAGATCCAGGATAAGATGAGTGAATACATTCAGAAACGATTGGATCTCACCAAAGAAGAAGCAACCAGGTTCACTCCTGTTTTCCTCCGGTACTTCAAGGAATGGAGGCAAACGATCCGTCAGAACCGGGGTGACAGATTGGTGATGCAGCAAAAAGTAATAGCGCTTAGATTACAGTACCGGACCCAGTTCAGGGAAATTATGGGTGAACGACGAGGTGACCAGGTCTTCATGCATCAGGAGAAGTTTATTCAGGAGTTAAGGGAGATCAGAAAAGAGCGACTAAGAAATAATCCTGGAGGAAGACCACTAAGAAGAGGCGCGACAAATTTCATTATTAAATAAGTTTTGATATATCTTTGACCTTGGTGTTTTTCATAGGTTAGCAACGGCCGGCTCTTTTTAGGGCGGGCCTTTTTATTTTAGCTCACTCATCTTCTTTTTCAGGAAAATTTCCAGATCGGATTTTTGACATCATGATAGAATAAAAAAGTCCATTTCTCTTCCTGGCCTTTCTGCCACCATTCCCTTCTTAATTCCATTGCTTTCTTTCCATCATGATCATATTTTGCTACAAAGCGGTGCTTCATCTGCTGAAGCTGTGGCGCATCATCTCCACCAAAGAATACGACTTCATTTTCTTCCCTGATCCAGTATACCTGATGGAAGGGAGAATGTGCACCGGTGAGTTGATAGTGAATATAGCCGTCAATAATTCCTTCATCTTCTTTGAGAAAATTGACAGTTACATTATTTTTTAGCAGTTCCAGTTCATCCGTAAGGTAGGAGGGGAATCCCTTTTCAAAAGCAAAGTTCAATTCACGTTCCTGCACATAATAAGTCGCCTGCGGGAAACTCAATAGCTTGCGATCCCCAGCGGCAGGTACACCGCCTGCATGATCCTTATGCAAATGAGAGAGGAGTACTTTGGTAATTGTTGAGGGCTGTATGCCTGCTTCTGCCATATTCCTGTGCAGTTGCATCTGTCCATCAGCATCAGTAAATCCCAACCCCGTATCAAGTAATAAAATGTCTTTTTCCGTTACTACAATAAAAGGCTGTATTTCTACCAGCAAACTTCCAACAGGGCGCGCCTGCAGATCATCACTGCTGTCATCAAATGGAACAAACAGTTTAGTGTTATCAATTGTAAATGTGCCTTCGGAAAGAGGAATGATCTTCATGCCTTATTACTGATTTTTTATCGTAATACCATTTGGCGGTCGGCATCCAATCGTATCAGGATAAAGAGGAGAATGGTAAAGGTAAGCAAAGAAGTTCCGCCATAGCTTATAAATGGCAAAGGAATTCCAATTACTGGTGCAAGTCCAACAGCCATGGCAACATTGATCACAATATGAAAAAAGAATACAGCTGCCACACCATAGGCATAGCAGCGGCTGAATACACTTCGTTGTCGCTCTGCCACTGCAACCATTCGGAAAAGCAATAGCAGGTAAATGCATAATAGAACAAGACATCCAACAAACCCAAATCCTTCGGCAATGGTATCAAATATGAAGTCTGTACGCTGTTCGGGAACAAATCCATAACGCGTTTGTGTTCCTTTCAATAATCCCTTACCGATGGCACCTCCGGAACCAATGGCGATCTTTGACTGCCGCACGTTATAATCGGTATCTTTTTTCTTTCCGCCTGGTCCTTCCTTTTCTTTGTTATGCGCTTCAATATATTCATTTGGCACTTCCTTGCCAATTGTGCTATAGATCCGTTCTACCTGGTACAGCTTGAATACATGTTTAAATACAAAAGGCACTCCTACCCAGATCACAGACACACATACAAACCAGAGCAGAATGAGCCGGAATATTATTGCTTTTTGACGCTTGATCTGTCGACGCATTGCAAAGGCAAGTAATAATGCAATCGCAGTCAATACCAGTGCCAGCGTATTTCTTTCTACCAGCAGCGTGGCAACTACCAGTGCTGCCACAGCAAATCCTGTGATCAATATTCCGGATGGCAATCCTTCACGATACATCACCAGGAAGAATGCGAAGAATACAAGAGCAAGTCCTGTCTCCTTCTGCAGAATGGTGATTGCTGCCGGAAACAGTACAATGGCTGCAGCAATCAATTGTGATCTTGTTCTGCTGAAGTCTGTTTCAGGTCGCGACAGATATTTTGCCAGTGCCAATGCCACGCTTATCTTACAGAATTCAGCTGGCTGGAACTGGAAACCGCCTACACGGATAATTGATTCAGTTCCGCTTACACTCGTATGAAACGGAAATACCAGTAGCAACAGAAATATACCTGCGGCATAAAATATATTGGCAGTAGCAGAAAAGAATTTACTGTCTGTCAGCAAAATAAATAGTCCCAAAACAAGCGCTACCACAAAAAAGTAAAACTGTTTGCTGTAATCTGTCTTAAATCCCAAAAAACTCTGAAAAACATTGTCACCTTCACGGTAAGTGGCTCCAAAGATTGCCATCAGACCAATAGAGACAAGTAGCAGATATATCCATACAAGGCTATAGTCAATTCCTTTTGATATGGCGGGATTTCTTTGGCTCATGCAGGGATTGGCTCCTGTCCTTGTTTAATTGTATACTTATTGTCTGGTAAGATAGCTGCAATTTGCTGTTCCCGCTGCGCCTTCACTGGGTTGTTCTTTTTTGCCGGGATCTTTGTTTCCTTATAACTGATATATTTCAGGATATAGGTGCTGTCATTTGTTTTCTTAAACCAGTCTCGCGCCCTTAAGGAATCAGTTTTGTATTGCAGTCTTTTATAGTAATCAGGCATCAGGTTAGTACCTGCAATGCGCTCCACATCTTCCACACTTTTTGCCTGAAGCGTATCATTAAGGTATTTCTCCATGAGGATACGCGCAATCGGACCACCCCATGTTGCTCCAAACCCTGCATTTTCAACCGCAACTGCAATCGCGATCCTGGGATTTTCCTTGGGTGCAAAACAAACAAACATGGAGTTATTAGGAAGCTTTATTCTTCTGCCATCAAGGATGGTATAATTTTCTGCTGTTCCCGTTTTGGCGCATACATCAATCCCTGGTATCATGGCAACTCTTGCAGTACCTGAGGTAACAACATCCTGCATACCATCAATTACCGCATTATACGCATCATCGGAAATATGTGTGAGCACTTCATGCTTTGC
>Ga0136846_1216926_pt1 | contig 12250 bp, 14 predicted proteins | sample HopSoiMetagenom2_FD_96841 | JGI IMG/M metagenome (GOLD analysis project Ga0136846, IMG submission 96841) | Grasslands soil microbial communities from Hopland, California, USA - 2 Assembly 2016 (version 4) | ecosystem: Environmental > Terrestrial > Soil > Grasslands | place: USA: Hopland...
CGCTGGACCTGATCCAGTTCAGGGCCGGTGGCAGACAAGTTACGCACGAAGACTACGTGAAAGCGCATGCGGACCTGCTGCGCAAGGACGAGTGGATCACCGAGGGGTTTGGCGATGTTGCTTCTGCCTCGGAGCGGTTCTCCAGAGCCGACACGCTCACCTACATCGATCTGCCGCTCGTCACGCATCATTGGCGGGTAACAAAGCGCCTGATCAAAACTCCATTTGTAAGCGCAGAGGGCTGGCCGGAAAACAGCCCGATGTGGAAGAGCACCACCAACAGCTACAAGGTGGTATGGAATTGCCATCGCCGGTTGACGCCGAAATACAGGCAGCTTGTCGCCGATGTGGCGAATTCGAAGCGGGTTCACCACCTCAAATGGCCGGCCGAGATGCGGACCTTCCTCGGCGCAGTCAAACGTGAGTATGCGCGCGGTTGATTTATGTGCGCTGAATGATGTGTTACAAAGGGGCGTGAACCGCCGTAATGAGGTGAGCCTTCAAAAGCGATGCTGCCCGATATCCGCGACTATGATCGGCTGATCCGGGAATTCCACTGGAATATTCCGGCGCGCTACAATATCGGCGTCGATGTCTGCGACGGTTGGGCGGCGCACGCGCCGGACCAAGCCGCCATTCTTGAAGTGAATGCGCACGGCGATGTGACGCCGATCACCTATGCTGAATTGCGCGAGCGCTCCAATCGCCTCGCCAATGCGCTCGCCTCTCGCGGCGTCAGGCGTGGCGATCGAGTCGCGGTGCTTCTGCCGCAAACGCACCAGACGGCCGTCACGCATATCGCAATTTATAAAATGGGCGCAATCGCCGTGCCGCTCGCCGCGCTATTTGGCGTGGACGCGCTGGAATACCGGTTGCGCGACGCGGGCGTGAAAGCGCTTGTGACGAATGGCATCGGCGCCACAAAAGTCGCCGGCGTTCGCGAAAAGCTGCCCGAATTGCAATGCGTGTTCTGCACCGACGGCGCTTCAGGCGGTGCCGAAGATCACGACAAAGCGCTCGCCAGCGCCTCTGCCGACTTCACCCCTGCCGACACCAGCGCCGACGATCCGGCGCTCATGATCTACACATCGGGCACCACCGGCCCGGCGAAAGGCGCGTTGCACGGCCATCGCGTCGTGCTCGGGCATTTGCCCGGCGTCGAATTCCCGCACGAATTCTTTCCGCAACCCGGCGACCGCTTCTGGACGCCGGCCGATTGGGCCTGGGCCGGCGGTCTCCTGAACAGCCTGTTGCCCTGCCTGCACTTCGGTATTCCGATCGTCGCGCGCTCGTTCGAGAAATTCGATCCTGAGGCTGCATTCGCGTTGATGGCGAACATGAACGTGCGCAATACGTTCATTCCGCCGACGGCATTGCGCATGCTGCGCGCGATCGACAATCCGCGCGGCCGTTTCGCGCTTAATCTGCGCACGCTTGCCTCGGGCGGCGAGTCGCTGGGCGCCGAGACTTACGCCTGGGGGCGCGATGAGCTCGGGCTGACGATCAACGAATTCTACGGCCAGACCGAATGCAATCTCGTGCTGGGCTCGTGCGCGGCGATCGGCATCGGCAAGCCCGGCGCGATCGGCCGCGCCATTCCCGGCCACGAGGTCGCTGTCATTCGCGACGACGGCACGCGCTGCGAGCCGGACGAGCTCGGGCAGATCGCGGTGAAGCGGCCCGATCCCGTGATGTTCCTGCAATATTGGGGAAAGCCCGACGCGACGCGCGACAAGTTCATCGGCGATTGGATGACGACGGGCGACCAGGGCATGCTGGACGAGGACGGCTATATCCGGTTCGTCGGGCGCGACGATGACGTCATCACCTCAGCCGGTTACCGCATCGGCCCCGGCGAGATCGAGGATTGCCTCATTCGCCATCCCGCCGTCGCCATTGCGGCGGCGGTGGGAAAGCCCGATCCGGTGCGCACCGAGATCGTCAAGGCCTTCATCGTTCTGCGGCCCGGCCATGCGCCGTCGGACGCGCTTGCCGCCGATATCCAGCACTTCGTGCGTACACGCCTCGCCGCGCACGAATATCCGCGCGAGGTCGCTTTCGTCGACAGCCTGCCGCTGACGACGACCGGCAAGGTGATCCGCCGCGAGCTGCGCGAACGAGCCTAAAGCGCTGGTAAGGGCTCGTTGACGTGAAGATCGTATAACGGAAGCGGGGAGAGCTTCCGATGAACGCCTATACCTATTGCATGCGCCATTACGCGGATTTTTCCGGCCGCGCGAGCCGCTCCGAATATTGGCTCTTCGTCTTGGTCTTCATCATCATCTATGCCGTCTGCCTGTTTGTCGATTTCGCAGTCATCGGCATTTCGCCATCCGGCATCCCGGCTTTAGGCACGATCGCCTATCTCGTGCACTTCATTCCCGGCCTGGCCGTGCTGGTGCGGCGCCTGCACGACATCGACCGCAGCGGCTGGTGGATGCTGATCAGCTTGATTCCGGTGCTCGGCAGCATCTGGCTCCTGGTGCTTTTATGCAGCGAAGGCACTTATGGGCCCAATGAGTACGGGCCGGACCCCAACGCCCACTACGCGACGGAACCGCCGCCGCTGCGCTACTAGGCGTCGGCCCCCTGAACCGCGTCCGCTTTCGCCGAAAGGAGAGGCGGCGCGTCCACCCGCCTCTGCCGCTTGCCCGATATTTCGCAGTGGAGGCTTGCGCCGGCGACCGCCTTGCCCGCGATCCAGTCCGTCAAAAAGCAATCGACCCAGCGCGCCACCGCCGGATCATAGCTGAACCAGTCGCGCAGATGCTGGTGACGGGGGAAGGCACCGGGTAGCGTCATGCGATCGTGGCCGCGCACCGTCCAGCGGCACATCATGGCGTAGGTGACTTCCGGGTGGAACTGGAAGCCGAAGGCGCTCTCGCCGACGCAGATCGCCTGCACTTCGAAGACGTCGCCCTTCGCAAGCAGCGTCGCGCCGCGCGGCAGGTCGAAGCCTTCCTTGTGCCACTGGTAAACGCGCTCCGGGAACGAGCAGCCGCAGAGGCGATGGCCGTCCGCCGTCGGTATGATCGGGTGGTAGCCGATCTCGACCTTGCCGTCGGGATGCATGTAGACGCGCTCGCCCATATGGCGGGCGAGCATCTGCGCACCGAGGCAGAGGCCTAAAAACGGCTTCTTCTCCTTCAAGGGCACGCCGATCCGGTCGATCTCGGCTTTTAGCCAATCGTGCTCGTCATTGGCGCTCATCGGGCCGCCGAAAATGATCGCGCCGGCATGGTCGGACAGCGTCATCGGCAGGGGATCGCCCAGGCTCGGGCGGCGGATGTCGAGCTCGGCGCCGTGATTTTTCAGGACGCGGCCGACCCGGCCCGGGGTCGAATGTTCCTGATGCAGGATAATGAGGACGCGCGGCGCGCTGCCGTTCGATTTATGTGCGGAGGAATCGACCAAGGCGATTTTCGACAACCTTCCGGGAAATGCGCGAGCAGGTTAGCAATTGAAGCGCCAACGCAATATGAATGAGCCCGATTCTCAGAACAAGCGCGGCAAACGCGTGGCGGAACAGCGACTAACGCGCGCCTTGCACCCGCCCGATCATCGGCAGGAGCAGGCCGCGCGGCGTCAGCGCGGCAGCGCTGGCGCTCATCCAGTCGGCAAAGCTCGGCATGACCACCCGGCGGCCGGACATCATGCCCTTGTAAGCCGCCTCGGCCACCGCCTGCGGGCTCGTCTGCGCGATTTTCATGAGCTTGGTCAGGTCGGCCGACATACCGGCCGCCGCCTGGAAGCCGGTCGGCACCGGGCCGGGGCAGAGCGCCGTCACCGAGACAGCCTTTGCCGCGAGTTCCTGCGACAGCGCCTCGCTGAACGACAGCACATACGCCTTGCTGGCGTAATAGACCGCCATGCCGGGCCCGGGCAGGAAGGCGGCGACCGAGGCGACGTTGAGAATGCGGCCGCTATTAGCGATGAGGTCCGGCAGGAATTTGAGCGTCAGCGCCGTCAGCGCGCGCACATTGACGTCGATCATCTTGAGCTGCTCGGCCGCATCGAGATCGGCGACGTGGCCCTGCAGGCCGAAACCGGCATTGTTGATCAGCATCGCCGGCTCGGCGCCGGCTTGGCGCAGCGCATGGGCCAGCGCGTCCGGCGCGCTCGGGTCGGCAAGATCGAGCGCGATCACCAGGGGCGACGGCCGCCCTGCCCCTGATATTTCCGCCGCAAGCGCCTCGAGCCGCTCGCGCCGCCGTGCCACCAACGCCAGGTCGTGGCCCTTCTTGGCCATCAGCCGCGCCAGTTCCGCGCCGATCCCGTCGGACGCGCCGGTGAGGATAGCGACGCGGCGCGCCCCTGCTTGCGTATCGCTCATGCCCTGCTCCCCGCCGGCGACCACTGCCCCGGCTCGACGCTTTCCACCTCGCCGCCGGTCTCCTCGGCGCGGTGCTTCAGCTGCATCCGCTCGCGCGCCAGCACCCCCAAAAGCTCGGCGACGCGCCAGACGATGTTCCCTTCGAGCTCATGCGCCTGCCCGTCGGCATAAGCCATGTCCCACATGAGCTCGATCACCTGATGGCGGCCCGCCTCGTCGAGGGCGCGCTTCAGGGTGGCGGTGAAATGGTAGAGGTCGACCGCCTCGCGCTCGCTCTCCTCTGCCGCGGCGATCAGCCGGCGTGCGGTCGCCGGATCGAGCGCAAACCGGTCCTCGACTATCGCCTGCAGGCGCAGGCGCTCGGCATCGTCGACATGCCCGTCGGCATTGGCGACGTGGATGAGTAGCGCCGCCGCGGCGAGCCGGTAATCGGCCTCGTCAAAAGTGCGTTCCGGCGCCGGACCGGCGCCGCCGATTTCAGTGAGAAAATTCCTCAACGCATCGAACATGGGTTTTCCCGGGCCGCCTGGCGATAGCGGCGACAGTGCAGGGCGAGACATGGGGCGGGCGTTGCGGTGAAGCAATGCTCGTTCCACAGCAATCGGAGGAACAAGGGGACTGATTCGCGGATTCTGCCTAAGGGCGAGTTTCAGGAGGAGGAGATGGCGCTCGGTCACACCGCAAAAGTGCGATCCGGCGAGATCACGGAATTGCGCGATTACGCGCTTCTGTCGCTGCGCGCCTGGCGCTCAGCCGAAGGCGAGGTCGCGATCGATTACGACATCGTCCCGGCGGAAGAGCAGCCGAACCCGTATTACGCGCGCAGGCTCGAGGAGGCGCAGAGCCGCCTCGCGACATTGAAGGCGATGAAGGCGGAGGAGGCTCACCTGCATTCGCGCGAGGCGCACGAGAAAGCCCATACCGCCTGGTCGGAATGGACGCGCGAAGGCAAGGCGCGGCGGGCGCGCACGCAAGGCATGCTGAAGAAATTAAAGTCATGGAAGCCGCCGTCGCCCGACCTCGCCGAGCTCAAAGATTTCATGCGCGAGGAATTGGAGACGGCGCTCGCGCATGAGGCGCTCGACAGCGATCCGCCAAAACCGTCGCGCCCCGCCGCGCGCAAGCATTTGGCGCAGGCGCTGGAGCAGGCCGAGCGCGACGTGGCGTATCATCAGGGCAAGGTCGAGGAAGAAGAGAGCCGCGTCGCGCGCGACAACGCGCATCTGCGCGCGCTGATCGCGTCGTTCGGGGAGTGATTTGCCTCGCGCGTGAAGCCGCGTAATTGCGAGCGAAGCGAAGCAATCCAGGAGCCACTGCTCATAGATCGAGTATTTGCTCTGGATTGCTTCGCGCGTTCCTCGCAATGACGGCATGGACGTTGACGCCGTTACAAGAAACCTTGACACTGCGTCACATGTTGGGTGCTACGATGAAAACCAAAGGCGAAGGCGCCTCGCTTCTAGATGTGGTGGCTCTGCTGACCGATCTTCCGGCGCAACGGCTTGCGCGCGGCCAAGTCGGCAGTGTCGTCGAAGAGCTGGACGACACCACATTGCTTGTTGAATTCAGCGATGATGAGGGTCGCGCGTACGCGCTCGCCCCCTGCCCGCGGACCGACTTATTGGTCCTACACTACGTTCCGGAGGCGGCTTAGTCGCGGACGGCTGCGTCATTGCGAGCGAAGCGAAGCAATCCAGACTCGTGCTGCCGCCCCTGGATTGCTTCGTCGCCTTTTCTCGAAGTCGGCTATAGCGGACTTCGCATGATGCTCCTCGCAATGACGGCGCCCTACGCCGCAGCCAGCACGGCCTTTCTCACCGCCTGCGGCAAGACGATCGCGCGGAAGAAGGCTTTGGGATAAAGGTAGTCGTCCCCGGATTCATCGACGATCCGCAAGAGCCCATGTTTCTCGGCGTCAACGTCCGACAAACCTACGTAGATTTTGCGCTTCTCCCGAAAAGGTGTCGTGCCGGTGCTTTCGCCACCTTCTCTCGTTCAGAGCAGGTGCTTCACCTTGAATTCCTTGCGTCCGATTCCGGCCGCATCGTACCAGTGTATCTCAGCCGCGCGTATAGAGCCATCACCCAACCGCACACGCGCAATGCCCTTGCGTTTGCGCCAATTCCCTGGACGGCAGAGTTTCCGCAGCCGGTTGATTTCACCAATACGGGAGCCTCTCGCAAAGGTTTCCGTGTGGGAGATTTCGCCCAGAATCTCAAAGTGCATTATCCGATGGTGTCAGAGCCTGCGCCCGTCAACTATACAGGATTGAGTCCGCATTGCGGATTTCGAACCGAACCGATACTGGCTCTCGGCCGGAACTCGCGTCATCGAAAGACAAAATTGCCTCCCCGCATCTCGATCTTCACCCTCGGCTCGCGCGGCGACACGCAGCCCTTTTGTGTGCTCGGCCGCGCGCTGCTTGAGGCGGGCTATGACGTCACGCTTTGCACGCCGGAGCCCTACCGGCCGTTTGTCGAATCGTTCGGACTGAAATTGCGGCCGATCGGGACGGCGCTCGCCGGCCTTAAGGACAGCGACAACATGAATGCGCTGGTGCGCGGCGGCATCAATCGCTTTGTCAACCTGCCCGCCTTTTTCAAAGAAGCGCGCGGCGGACTCGTCGACTTTCTCACGGAATGTTGGCGGGCGACTGAGAACAGCGATTGCGTCGTCTTCATCCCAACCACATTCTTTGTCACCGATTTCGCCCGCATGCGCGTAATAAAGTCGGTCAGAGTCGCGCTGCAGCCGGTCTTGCCGACCTCGAAACAAGCGACCGCACTTTTCGGCAGCACCAATCGCGGCGCGTTTTTGAACAGATTGTCCTATGAAATCCCGCGCATCGCCTCGCCGATTCTGTGGAGCGGCTCGGCCGGGTTCAAAGCAGCGACGGGCCGCAGGCTTCAATTAGGCGTGCTGCCAAACCCGATGACGTTCGGCGCGTCCGAATCTTTGAACCTGATGGCCTACAGCGCCGCGCTTAGCCCCGATCCCGGCGATTGGCCTTTTGAAGCGAAAATCACGGGTGCATGGTTTTACGATGCCGAGCCGCATCTCGCGCTCGCAGCCGAAATCGAAGATTTTTCTTACCGCCGGTCCGGCGATCTATATCGGCTTCGGCTCGATGAAGTGGCACACCGAGCAATCGACAAATGCCGTGTTCGACGCGATCGCTGAATGGGGCGGGCGCGCGCTGATCACCTCGGGATGGGGCGGATTAACGCCGCCCGCAAATCTTCCGCAAAACATCATGTTCACCGGACCGGTGCACCACTCGCTTTTGTTTCCGCGCGTCAGCGCCGTCGTGCATCACGGCGGCGCGGGAATGACGGCAGAGGGGCTTCGCATGGCCGCCCGACGCTGATCCTCCCGCAATTCATGCATCAATATGATTTTGCCCGCCGGATCGAAGAACTCGGCGCGGGACCACCGGTGCTGCCGATGAAGAAAGTAAGTGCGGCCGAACTCGCGGCGCGCTTGCACGATCTTGTCGACAACGCGCGATATCGCGCCGGCGCCGCTGCCACCGCCGCGGAAATGGCCCGAGAGCCGGGCGTGGTTTGCGCGGCTGCGGAAATCAAGAAGCTTTTGCCGCGCTGACAAACCGTGCCGAAGGCGCAGCGCGCACGCCTTCGGCACGTGAGCCGCTCTCACATATGTTTGCGATAGTGCTTCTTGTGGCGCTTCATCATCTTCATGCCACCACCCTTCTTGCCCATCGCCGCGGCAGTCGGCGCATTCTTCATTCCGGCATCCGCGCCCGTTCCCGTCCCGGTCTTGGTGTCCTGCGCCTGCGCACCGCCGATCGCCAGGAGCGCGCCGAATCCGGCAGCAGCCAAGCCAATCATCAATTTCTTCATACGTGCATCCTCCGCGTAGAGCTGAACCGTCAGCGTGGCAAAAACGTCTGCCTGAGCAGAACGTTGCATCACGAACGGGAGAGCGAGTCAGGCGGTGCGCAGGATTCGCGCGAGCGTAAACAAACCGAGCGGCGCGATGGCGCGGCGCTCGACAAGACGCGCATTCTTTTGCGCGGCGATCCAATCGGCGATGATCGCCCAGGGAAATTGCGGCCGCCAGCCGAGCGAGGCGGAGCGGCGGGCGAGCCAGGCCTCGATGGTCGCGATTGGGCCCGATTCGGCGCCGACATGATTGACGAGGACGATCTCCCCGCCGGGTTTGACGACCCGCAGCAGCTCGTCGAGCGTCGCGGCGGGATCAGGCACGACGGTCAGCACATAGGGCGCGACCGCGGCATCGAAGCACACATCCGGAAAAGCGAGGCGCATCGCGTCCATGACGATGAGTCCTTCGACATTGCCGAGTTTGTCGCGTTGGACGCGGGCCGTGGCGCGGCGCAACATCGGCTCCGAAAGATCGACGCCGACGAGGCGGGTGCCTTTGTCGAACATCGGCAATTCGAGGCCCGTGCCGACGCCGACGTCGAGCACCGTGCCGCCCGGCCGCGAGGCGGCGGCCGCCGCGGCGCGGCGGCCCTGCCGCATGATGAGCTCGAAGGTGAAATCGTAGACGGGGGCCCAGCGGGCATAAGCCGCCTCGACATGGGCATTCTCGATTGGTGCAAGAGCTTGGGGTTGTGAGCCCATTCGGGTTCAGGACGCCGCGGCAACTCGCGCCGCAAGAGGCAGACCGGCGCGCGCCGACTCAGCTTTCACGATAAAGCCGCCGCCGAGCACGCGCGCATGCGCCTCGGCCGAATCATAGAAGACGCAGGCCTGGCCCGGGGCGACGCCGCTCTCCTCGCCAAGAAGGCTGACACGCGCGCAATCTGCCGAATATTCGAGCAGCGCCGGCGCCGGCGGACGGGTCGAGCGCACGCGCACGGCGATTTCCAACCCGGATGCCGGGAGATCGTCGAGGCCGCCCGGGCCGATCCAGTTCACGTAGCGAAGCGCGATGGTCTTCGCGGCGAGCGCCGCGCGCGGGCCGACGATCACCTCGGCCCGGGCGGCGTCGAGCCGCACGACATAATGCGGCTCGCCATTCAGCGCGCGGTCGTCGAGCCCGAGGCCGCGGCGCTGGCCGATCGTATAATGGATGATTCCGGCGTGTCGGCCGACGATTCGGCCCTCGAGGTCGACGATATTGCCGGGGAGGGCCGCGTCGGGCCTCAGCCGGGCGACGAGATCGCCGTAATGGCCCTCCGGCACGAAACAAATGTCCTGGCTGTCGTGTTTCTCCGCGACGGGGAGCCCGAATCGGCGGGCGAGATCGCGGACTTGCCTCTTCGTATAGCCGCCGAGCGGAAAACGAACGAAATCGAGCTGCTCGGCCGTCGTCGCGAAAAGGAAGTAGCTCTGGTCGCGCTCCACATCGCGCGCGCGGTAGAGGCCGCGCGATCCGTCGGCCTCGCGGCGGGACTCGATGTAGTGGCCGGTCGCCAGCGCGTCGGCACCGAGATCGCGAGCAATCTCAATGAGATCGACGAACTTGACCGTCTGGTTGCAGGCGATGCAGGGCACCGGGGTCGAGCCCGTGGCATAGGCCTCGGCGAAGGGGAGAATCACCCGCTTGCGGAAGCGGCTCTCGAAATCGAGGACGTAATGGGGGATGCCGAGGCGGGCCGCGACCTCGCGGGCGTCGTGAACGTCGCGGCCGGCGCAGCAGGTCTTGCCCCGGGCAAGCGCGGCCCCGTGGTCGTAAAGCTGCATCGTGACGCCGACGACATTGTAGCCCCCAGCCGACAACAGCGCCGAAACCACAGAGGAATCAACGCCCCCGGACATGGCGACGACGACAAGCGTGTCCGCCGGCGCCCTCGGCAGACCGAGATTCAGGGGTGGGAATGGGCTCATAGGGTAAGACAGGGTTGGGTTTTAGGTAGTCTTCGCGTCAGGATCAAACTACCCCGCGGCGTGAACGCCGGGCCGTGGTGTTGAGCACGCGCGGCATTCGCATCCCAAAGTTTGCAGCTTGAGCGGTACTCGCCGATCAATGAGCCTGGGCGGGCCTTGCGTCCAATTTCCCCGGTGCGCCACATCGAGAGCGAACGGGGGTTGCTGATGCTCGCAATGTTGATGTTTTCGCGAGACCGTGACGCACGCAGAACAAAATACAAAATCCCCCACAAAGTCCGCTTTGCGCTGGTTGCGTACCCCCGCCGAAAAGGGAGTGCACGCGTATTGCTTTCCTCCGTTTAGCCCGTGAATTCTGACGAGAGTGACATTTGCCAAAGCGTGAGCAAACCAGATCGCCGTGATCGGCCGTGCATGCCGGCTGCCGGGAGCGAAATCGGTCAATGAACTATGGTCATTGCTCGCGCAGGGGCGCTGCGACGTAAGCGAAGTCCCGTCCGACCGTTGGTCGTGCGAACGCTTTTATCATCCGCGCGGCAACGAGGGGGCCGCAGTTACATCTGGGCCGCCGGTGTTCTGGAGGACATTTTAGGCTTTGACCCTGCGGATTTGGCATTTCTCCGCGGGAAGCCGAGGCACAATGGATCCGCAGCAGCGGCTTCTGCTTGAACTCACTTGGGAAGCTCTTGAAGACGCGGGCATCAAGCCGTCGCAGATCGCAAGATCGGAGACGGGTGTCTACGTCGGAGCCGGATCGCTCGATTACGGTAATCTGCGTATCGGCGACATTGCTGCAGGCGACGCGTATTTTGCGACCGGCAATACGCTTTCGATCATCTCCAACCGTATTTCCTACATCTTCGATCTGCGCGGACCGAGCTTCACGGTCGAAACCGCATGTTCGTCGTCGCTGGTCGCGCTCAACAAAGCAATGCTTGCCATCGAGAGCGGCCGTGTCGACACCGCCATCGTCGCAAGCGTCAACATCCTTGCGAGCCCCTACGGCTTCATCAGCTTCTCGCAGGCGTTGATGCTGTCGCGCACCGGTCGCTGTCAGGCGTTCTCCGCAAAGACGGACGGTTATGTGCGCGCCGAAGGTGGTGGCGTCCTGATCTTGCGCAAACTCGATGCTGCCCGCAGTGCAGACAATCGCATTCACGCGCTGATCGTCGGTAGTGACGTGAACTCGGATGGGCGAACGACGGGCATCTCGCTTCCGTCCAGAGCCAATCAGGCGGCGCTGCTCGAGCGCATATATGCGCGCAGCGACATCCGGCCCGACGACCTCGCCTTTGTGGAAGCGCACGGCACCGGTACGCGCGTCGGTGATCCCGCCGAGACAGGCGCTATCGGTGACGTTCTCGGAACGAAACTCTCGCAGGCTCTGCCGATCGGTTCCATCAAGACAAATATGGGGCACACCGAAACGGCTGCCGGCGTTGCCGGCGTGCTCAAGGCCAGGCTAGCGCTCGAGCACAATCTATTGCCGGCATCCCTGCATTTCGATGAACCCAACCCCGACATTCCCTTTGGCGATTTGAACCTGCGGGTCGCGGGCGAGGCGATTCCACTCGAGCGGCGCAACGCAACGCGCTTTGCCGGTGTGAGTTCGTTCGGCTTCGGCGGCACCAACGCGCATGTCATTGTTGCCGACGCTCCGAAAGCGGCTCCTACTAATGTAGTCGGCAAGCCACCTATCCTACGATCTCGGCTCATACCCAGGCGGCGCTCGCAGCTCTTTCGGCGCGATGTCAACACTTGTTGAAGACGCGGACGCGGACGAGATCGAGCGGATAGCAGCTGCGGCCGGTCACCGCCGCGAACAGCTTTCGGAACGTCTCGTTATCCCGCTCACCGACGCCGAAACACTGCGCAAGGCTCTGCGCGCCGCGCCGGAACAGGCAGATGAGGTCGGCGCCGCTCGGGCCAATTTCGACGAAGATTCGCGCCCCATGCTGCAGCGCCTGCTTGGCCGGGCATGGGCCGTTCGGCCTTTAAAGCCGATCCCGCATTCCGTCAGAGGAAACCGATGCGCATTTTCAAGACCGCTCTGGATGGTCGCTCAAGACGGAGATGTTCGCCGACGACCTGACTGAGC
>Ga0136846_1219672_pt1 | contig 12250 bp, 12 predicted proteins | sample HopSoiMetagenom2_FD_96841 | JGI IMG/M metagenome (GOLD analysis project Ga0136846, IMG submission 96841) | Grasslands soil microbial communities from Hopland, California, USA - 2 Assembly 2016 (version 4) | ecosystem: Environmental > Terrestrial > Soil > Grasslands | place: USA: Hopland...
CGCCGCAGATGACTTCGACAATCTCTTCATCCTCGGGCAGCACCACCATCGTCGTGTAGCGCAGCCGCGTCTGGAGTGTGATAAGACTCTGCGACGAAGCCGAAACCTGACGAATGCCCGTGGTCTGGGCCCCTAGCGACAGCGTCAGGCCGGGCGTCACGGCAAGACAGCTGAGAAGCGCGACGTGGATACCGGAGCGACGGACGGCATGGCGCACCATGTGAGACCTCCCGTTAGGTCGACGCGGCAAGACGATCGAGCGCCGCCTCGAAACCGACTTCCTCAAACAGCGCCGCCACACGTTCGTTGTCGAGCGGCGTGTTCGTATAGATCCAGTAGCTCTTCGGATCGACCGTCAGATTCAGCACTTTCGTGACGTTCGGCCGCTTGAGCAGAATCTGCTGACGTGGCACCAGGCCTGCCAGCAGGTCCAGCTCGCGCTCGTTCAACTGAAACAGTTCCCCGTGCTGCCGCGCGTCGAGCGCGGGATTTGCGAGCAGCAGCTTCGTCGGACAGCCTTCCACAACAGTTCGCAGCAGGTCGGCCGACGCAAAATCGTCGATCGTTTGGGTGGACAGCAGCATCGCGGCGTTGTGCTTCCGCCATGTCTTTAACCCCTCCTGCACGTATGCGCGAAGCGCGGGGTGCTGGATGAACCGCCACGCTTCATCCATCACGCACACCTTCAAGGTCGAGTTCTCTCGCGGATCGTGGATGCGTGCGGTCACCCGATGGAGGATGTAGAAGAGCAACGGCTCCAGCACCGTCGGGTACGCACGCATCGCCTCGAAGTCGAAGACCTGCAGCCGTTCGACGGTCACCGTATCCTGCAGGTTGTCGAACAGGCTCGCGTACCGCCCTCCGTCGATCCACTTCTGCAGCCGTCCAGCCAGTGCCCGCGGCAACAGATTGGCCAGGGTGAACAGACGACGCTGCGTGCGGTCGAGCACGTAGAGGTTCTCGATCGCGTCGTACACTTCCCGATCTTCGAGCTCGCTGAGGCGGTAGCCATCGTCGCCATCGAGCAGCACGCGGACGAAGGCGTGCAGGAAATGGAGGTGTTCTGGCGTGGGCTCGAGTGCGAAGGGATTGATCGTGACATCAGACTGCCGCAGGCCGACTTCCAGATACCGTCCGCGCAGCAGTGTGGCCAGCTTGCGATAGCTGTGTCCGAGGTCGAGGATGACCGTCACCGGGTCGTACTGCTGGGCATGCGTCACGAGGAAGTTGATCAAGAAGCTCTTGCCGCTGCCCGTGGCGCCCAGGACGAGCGTGTGCCCGACGTCCTGCACATGCAGATTGAACGCGTACGCGGTATGGTGAGGCGTTTCGAATGTGGCGAGCGCCTCGCGCTCGAGATGGGGACACACTTGATCGCCGTGATCCAGCGTGAACAGAAAGCTCAGATCCGCCAGGTTCGTCTCAAGCAGCGCGAGCCGCCGCACGTTGTACGCGCCGTTTCCCGGCACCGTGCTCAGCCAGGCATTCAGCAGGTTGTAGCTCTCGTGGAAGAACGATCCGTCGTGCACGGCCATCGCCTTCGTCGCCTCCGCAGCCTCGCGTTCCAGTGCATCCGGCGACGTCCCGTGTAGCACCAGGCTGAGCGAACACGATCCGAAAAAATGGCCGTTGACCTCGATTTCCGACAATGCGTCCCCAAGCTGGGTGACGATCGTGTTCGCTGAATTGTCGACGAGCATCTCCTCCGGGCGCGTCTCCGACGAGAGGTAATTGACCATCGAAACGCGTTTGTTGAAGAAGTGGCGGCGCCGGGATTGGAGGTCGCGCCGCATCCGATCGCTCGCGATGCGCTGCCACTCCAGACACGCGACGAATTCGCCCGGAATCTCCAGCAGGTCCGCTAGGACACCGGCGAACGTCTGACTCGGCGGTTCCTTCATCGACAAGACGTGCACGCACCTTCGACCTACCCGCAAGTGGTCGCGGTGACATTCGATGGCCGAATCGGCGATGAAATAATCGAGATGAGTGTCGTACGTGAGCGCCCCACCCGCCATCGTCGCCGGGTCGTAGTTCACGAGCTGGCGGAGCAACTGAAATGCCTCGGTCTTCGCCAACGGCTCGAGGCCGAAGTCGGCGAGTTGCACCCCGAGCGCCGAGGCGCGGTGCTGCAGCGTCGCGACGGCCCGCGTGAGATCGGCCTCGAGCAGGTCCAGCGTGTGGTCGACAGACAGCCAACCGCGAAGCGCCTCAGTCGGAGCGTGACAGATACGATGCAGTCTGGTGCTCGTGCGCGATGGCGTCAGCGCCTCATATAGCAGCACCAGGTAGCAGGTCAGGTCGTACAGTTCGTGCCGCCGTTCGTTGAGGTACGCACTGCGGCGTTGAATCGCCTCGTTCGCGAGCGGCTGTGCACATGGCGCTGCGACAAGCGGATCGATCACACGCTTGATCGCGTACTGGTAGACACGATAACGCTCATCGAGCAGTCGCAGCGCCGACTCGAATCGATGGACCAAGGCGCGACGTTGCGGATGCGTCTGGCCTTCGACGTCCACGCCCCTCAGGCGAAACGCGACACCGACGTGCCCGGCTTTGGTGACAAACGTGCAGTCGTCGACGAAGCCCCAAGGGGCCAGGTGGGTGTTCAGGCTGCCGGCCTCTCGATAGTCCCGAAGGATGCGGGCCAGCGTGGTCACGGCATCACCCTGATATAAGCGGGCTGGTGTTTCCCGGGATCGTAGCGTCGGCGCGCCGTGGAGGACGCCAGCAGGATCCGGAGCATCTCGGGATCGCGCCGCGTCGCCCAGAGCGTGAAGGCATAGAGTCCAACGGCGATCAGGAGGCCGGCGAGAAACGAGTAAAACAGGTTGAACGCGGCCGCGCCAACCAGCAGCGCGAGGAAGAACAGGCGGCGATCGACGCCGCAGAGGGTCAGCGGCCGGTGAAGGGCCTTATAGACAGGCCGAGACGTCGGGCGGTCTGACATGACCCGACCTCCGTGATCTGAGGAACCGTTAAAACAACCAAATCAGAAACTGGCCAGCGAATAACGCCAAGCCGCCGCCGAAGACGATGCCGGAGATCTGGCGCTTCGCGCCGGCCTCACCAAACATCAGCATTAACCCACCGATCACGATCGCGACGAGCGCCAGTGCGCGGGCGACAGGTCCCGTGAACGTGAGCGCCAGGTTGGTCGCCGCGCGTTCCCAGGGCGATTGCGCGGACACGCGCGCCGACCAACCCGCGATGAGGACACAGAAGAGGAGGCCTAGACGTCGTGGTCTCACAGAGACGCGGTGACGGGACATGGTGCATCGCTCCTCATTGCGAGAGGTAGGTTATAGGCTTACAAGCACACAGATGCAAGCACAGCCATTGTTCATCGCTAAAGACGAACATCATTGAGTAAAGTGACGTTTGACAACGGTAAGACTCATATCTACGATTCTACTAGCGCTTGCATAATGTTCGCCGTGCTCGGCGCGGTTAATCTGTAGTAACGGAACGGCAAGGAAAGGTGACACATGGCCAGCGAGACGAACCGAGCGTCGACGCGACGTCTTGATCCGCAGTTTGCGCGCCTCCTCGGGGCGCGACGAGCGGCGCGCTTGCGCAGCCTGGTGCGAGAGACTGGTCTCCCACCAGAAGCATTGCTGGACCTCGCACTCGAACTTCTGGACATCGCGAGCCGCAAGCTGTCGCCGCCGCCGCTGCGGCGGACGGCGGTCGAACTGGGCGCTGCCCGCTGGCGAAACGTGAGCCCTGAGGCACGGAGCGAGATCATGCGTCGGGCGGTGCAGGCGAGATGGGACAAGCAGCGAAAAGAACGAGCGCGTGACGAACGTCCCGGCGCGAGCTCGTAGCCCTTCTTGCCCAACACTCGCGAGTCCATCCGCGAGTCGCGCTATCGCGGTCGGCGTGATCGACGGCTCGGTGATCCGTGGATACCGATTCGCCGCATAAAGCGCTTCAGATCGTCTTCGCGCCAGCTGTGACGCAGAGCCAGAGCAATGAGCACGCCCTGCGGATACCGTCGAAGCGGCAACTTCCGAGGACTTCCGCAGACGCGCGCAAAATCCTCTTCGATGAACAACTCTTCGATCAACATCCGGAGCAGGGTGGGTGACCACCTTAGGGTCGTGACTCTGGATGAGAGCGCTCTCATCGCATCGAGTCGCCCGTCACGCCACTCCGTGGGACCGACGGCATGGCGACGACGAGCCGATACGAGCGACGCCTGCGCGCGCCGTACCTTTGCTAGGCTTCGGCCGGCACCCGCTATCGGTTCGCCCATCCACGAACCCGCAACGCCGAAGCCGTCAAAGCGCTACCACGCGTTGCCGTTGTTCACGTGCCGTTCCAACTCGAGCCCTCGGTTTTTGGCCTGAATGCGTTTAGCGCACAGCAGCGTGCGGGTATCGTCTACCCACATCGATGCGACGCGGGCGTATCGAGAGGACTGGCGACTCACCATCGAACAGTGTGCAAGTGATTGATTCGAAATAGGAATGGCAGTTCAGAGTCAGTTGTAGTGAACGCAATGGGTCGGCTCTACTCGCGCGTGAAGCTCGTATACGGATCTCGTCCGCGTTGAACTCGCCCACAGTTCGAGTGTCCGCTCACGTTGAGCACAGCGTTGTGGAAGATGGACCGTGCCTGGAAGGGTGAAGTCTTTCGTCTCTCGCTCTTTCCCGGCCGAGTGGCGACCGTCCGAAGCTTCGAGGCGCGCATCGCACGCAATCGCACGTCCGATGGCGCTACGGTCACTCGTGCCGATCTGACCGGACGACGGGCAGGCCAGGACGCAGCGCCGATGTTTCTGGGCAGAGCGCATGCACCCAGTTCCGCAGCGCGTCGAAGGGGGCGAACTTTGGCAAGACCGCTGCTGCGCCAAGACGTTTGGCTTCGTCAAGGATCCCGTCCTCACAGCAAGTCGTCAGCACGATCACCGGAATACAGCGCGTCGACTCCTCACTGCGAAGGCGTACGAATAGGCCATGCAGCGTCAGATCTCTGGCGTGGAGTTCAGTGATGATCAACTGGGGACGCTCGCGCCGAAGCGCGCACGATAGACCGAGCGTTCCAACCGCGCACATGGTTTGGAAGCCGAGCGCGATAAACCACTTGCCGTACAGATCGCGAACGGCCTCTTCGCTGTCAATGATGAGTACCAACGGCCGAGAGTCCATCTCAGTTTGATTGGCCATGGACGCAACTAACGAGATAGTCTACCCGTCGGCCGTAGCATCCTGCCCTGAAAACGGCTTGAACGAGCCCGGGCAAAGCTTGGGTGCCACCCTTAAATGAAGGCGCAACGTGTGCGCAAGAAATCCGTCGTTAGTTGGATGCGACGTTGACACAACTTCTCGATAGGACAAACGCAGTTCTTTCGTGGTACCTTGTGATTCTTGCATGGGAGGAATACGTGCCGAATTCGCTGTCTACTGACCAGATACGTCAGTTAGCCCGCCGTGGCGCCGAACTCCGTCTCGACGAAGTACGGCGTGAAATAGCTGCAATCAATGCGTTGCTGGCAACAGGTGCTCGCGGGCAACGACGTGGACCAACCGGGGATAGTTCCACCGGCCGCCGCCCAAGCCGCACCACAATTTCGGCCGCCGGACGCGCCGCGATTGCCGCAGCTCAGAAAGCGCGGTGGGCAAAGATCAGAGCCGAAGCAAACGCGTCGGCCCCGAGCGGCGGCGCAACGTCCCCGACGCGGCCACAACGGAAGCGTCGGCGGATGTCGCCGGCCGCCAGGAAGGCCGCGGCCGAGAGGATGCGGAAGTATTGGGCGGGACTGAAGGCCGGAGCAAAGAAGTAATGGCTCACGCGCGGCTTCGCGATGTAACCGGCTCGAAGGTTGCCGCGGCTTAGCAGAATCGCGGCTAGCCGCCAGCTGCGTTTCGCCGTGGCGCCTCCACCGCCGTCGCGCAGGCCGGCGCGTCGCATTTCACGGACGATTGCCGTCATTTGACCGCCACCGGATCGCTCTTCGAGCCGCTGGTCGACCGGCCGTCGCTCTGTTTCAGACGACTGTCGACGACCTGTTCTCACGCGCGATCGCCGACAGGGCAAAGGGAAGCGCAGCGCAGATCGCCGGGACGATGTCGTAGATTCCCAAGGTAGACGAGAGCGTTGCCAGTTAGCGCCCATCGGCTGCTTCAGCCGCGGAAGCCCACCCCATTTTTATTGCATGCGGGCCACTTGGTATTCGTAGGCCCCAGAGGTTACGACCGGCGTGTGTTGAAAATTCTCGGTTGGTGGCGGAGATGTCGTCGTCCACTCGAGACCGACCGCACCCCACGGGTTGTCACCGGCAATTCGGCCATAGCGAAGGGACCACATCAGATACAGCATCGGAATCAGATAGCCAACTCCGAGGATGGAGGCGCCCGCCGACGAGAGCACGTTCAGTGCCTGGAATTCTGGCGGATAGGCATGGTATCGTCGCGGCATCCCCAGATAGCCGAGGATGAATTGGGGAAAGAATGTGAGATTGAACCCAAGAAAAATGATCCCGGCGCTGATCTTCCCAAGAAACTCGTTATAAAGACGTCCGCTGATCTTCGGCCACCAGAAGTGAAGACCACCGAGGTATCCCAGCACTGCGCCGCCGACCATGATGTAATGAAAATGCGCAATGATGAAGTACGTATCCGTCACATGCACGTCGAGCCCCACGGCTGCGAGAAACAATCCCGTCAAGCCTCCCATAGTGAACAAGCCGACAAACCCGACCGCGTAGAGCATCGGCGTATCCCACTGGATCGAGCCTCGGTACATCGTCGCAGTCCAATTGAAGACTTTGACTGCGGATGGGATGGCCACCATAAAACTGAATGCCGAGAAAATGAGTGCGGAATACACTGATTGTCCAGCGACGAAGAGATGATGTCCCCAGACGAGAAAGCTGAGCACGCCTATCGCTACGCTGGCAAAGGCGACGAAAGAATAGCCGAATACCGGTTTGCGACAGCCGGCCGCTACTAGTTCACTCACTACTCCCATGGCCGGGAGAACCATGATGTAAACGGCTGGGTGAGAATAGAACCAGAATAGGTGCTGAAAGAGCACAGGATCGCCGCCGAGTCTCGGATCGAAGAATCCAAAATGGAACAGGCGTTCAGCTGCCACCAGCAGCATCGTAATCGCCAGCACTGGCGTGCCAAGCACGAAGATCATGCTCGTGGCATACATCGACCAGAGGAACAGCGGCATCCGGAGCCAGGTCATCCCGGGCGCTCGCATCCGATGGATGGTCACAATGAAATTGAGGCCTGTGAGGATCGACGAAAATCCTGTTATGAAGATGCCGAAGGCTGTCGGAATCACGTTCGTCGTCGACGAGACAGTGCTGAACGGTGTATAGAATGTCCAGCCTGTATCGACCCCACCCGCGATCAACGCGTAAAGCGTAAACAGTCCTCCGAGCACGTAGATGTACCAGCTCGCGAGATTGAGCTTTGGAAACGCAAGATCCTTCGCGCCGATCATGATCGGGACGAGGAAGTTGCCGAGCGTCGCTGGGATCGATGGAATCAGAAAAAAGAACACCATCATCACGCCGTGCATCGTGAAGAGCTTGTTGTACGTATCGTCCGATACCAGGTCGCCGACCGGCGTCGCGAGCTCCAGGCGGATCACCACCGCGAATGCACCTCCAAGGAAAAAGAAAAACGTAATCGCGGCGAGGTACAGCAAGGCGATTCGCTTATGGTCACGCGTCAACAACCACGACTTCACACCATAGCCGTCGTTGAGGTAATTGCGCGGCGGAAAGGCCAGAGTGCTGGACATGAACGCTTCGGGCTGTTCAATGGCGTTCGCGAGATCGACCTGGGTCGTCAACAGGTGTGGCCGTCGACGATTTCAACGACTTCACGTACTCCACTAACTCTAGCAACTGCTCTTCTGTAACCGTTCCCTGGAAGGTGGGCATGATCGGTTGATAACCCGCGACGACCTTCGCGCTCGGCTGAAGGATTGATTCTCTGATGTATGCCTCATCGACCGATACGGTCTCGCCGTTTTGCAAGGTGACCGTCTTTCCAAAGAGACCGACAAGAACGGGGCCCCGCCCTTGCGCGTCTGGGCGATGGCAGGAGCTGCAGGTCAGGTCGGTGAACAGCTTCTGGCCTTCCGAAGCCAGTGATCCCTCGCCGCTGCCCGCACCAAGCCATGCCTGGTAGGCGGCCGGCTCCATGACAATGACTTGCCCGATCATCCCGGAATGGCGCGTACCGCAGTACTCCGCGCAGAACAGGTGATAGCGCCCCGCCTTGGTCGCCTGAAACCAGATGTGCGTGTAGCGGCCGGGCAGGACGTCTGCCTTCACGCGGAAGGCTGGCACGAACACATCGTGAATGACGTCCTCGGAAGTCATGATCAGTTTGACGACGCGGCCCAAGGGTACGTGAACCTCGTTGATCTCACGCTGTCCGTCCAAGTGCTGAAACTTCCACATCCACTGTTTGCCGACCACATAAATGTTCAGAGTCTCATTCGGTGGGCGCGACATCGCGAAGAACACACTCGCACCCCACACGAAAATGACAGCCGTGATAAGTGAAGGAATTACAATCCATGTGACCTCCAACACGGCGCCGCCGCGGATCGTGGTACCAATGCCGTTGGGACTCCGACGGCGGAACCGAATTCCGTAGACAACGACGAGACCCGCAATCAAGAGCGTAAAGAACACGGCGACTGCAAGAAGGAAACAATAAAGGGCGTCCACGCGGCTAGCTATTGTGGATGCCGTCTCGGGGAAGAGCGGCGTTCCCGACCACATGTCAGTCTCGCGACATCCTTTCCGCACTTTGGCGACACATTTGCCCACGTCGCAAGCGCGGCGCCAGCCGAGGGCCCGCCGGCCGCTTCTCGCGGCGCGCCATTGCGACAACGAACGTCACCAGCCCAAGCACCGTCGCGCCGGCAGCCACTCGAATGATCCGGATGATGGCGACGGCATATCGGCCCATCAACGGATCGTAGTGATAGCAATAAAGCAGCAGCGCGTCGACTGTCGATCCCACGTTGCCGTTGGATGCCTCGACGATCGCATAACGCAAATCGCGTGGGCCGTACTCGATACCGAACAGATATCGGGCTAGCCGGCCGTCGGGTGTAAGGACGATGACACCTGTTGGATGCGCGAACAATTTCGTTTCCGCGTCCCACACGTAGCGGAAGCCTGCTGCGTTCGTAAGCCGGTCGATCGAAGCTTGGTCGCCGACCAGAAAGTGCCAGGCGCCCGCCGCGCCCTGTTGTCTGTACCGCGAGATGTAGGCTATCTTCTTCGCGCCGGCCGTTGACGGCGTGTCTCGTGGATCGAAGCTGATTGTCACGATCTCGAAGTCTTTGCCGGGAACGAGCGAGAGCACGTCGAGTGCGCTCGCCAGGCCGTTGATGACCATCGTGCACAACATCGGACAGTCGTAGTAGGCGAACACCATCACCACCGGGCGTTTTCCGAAATACTCGCGGAGCTTGACGCGCCGGCCAGACTCGTCCTCGAATTCGGTATCAAGAGGAATGCGCTGATCGATGTTTTGATCGAATCTGATCTCTCGGAGCGGCAAGGGGAGGGTCGCCGATGTGATCCCAGGTTCTTGCTTATAGCCAGCGCTCGGCGCTCCGGTCATTTGGGCCGCCGCCGGCGCGATGGTCGCCAGCACGCAGGCTGCACACGTGAGACCAAGTCGCCATCCGGACGGCATTGACTGGACGCGAGGGGTTGCGTTCATCCACTGTTTCATTCGAGGGTGTTTGCGATAATTGGGGCGAGCGACAAATGCAAATAGACCATTTCGAGTAAGGCTGCCATGGCGCAATCGCACTTCGCACACCCTTCGTAGTTCAGCGGACACGAGTTGCCCAGCCAACGCGCCAATCGCTTTTGTGCGCCGACGTCATCGGCAGGAAATAACTGCAGTCAGTTCGATGCGGAGCCCAAGCAGGCGCCCGAGCATCGACCGCACGTGCGGCTCGTCCTTTTCGTTCGGCGGACCGGGCGTCAAATATCTCAAGCAAACGAGGACAATCACACGATGCCACCTGCTGAACGGCCATCTCGATCATTCGCCCGCCGCGTTCAATCGTTCGCTGATAGGTGATCCCATCCCAGCGTTCGTCGCGCTGCGCGGCCGTCTGCGCAGTGGGCACACTATGAAGTCGAGACGAAACGGTGGAATGGGCTGAATAACAAATTCCGCCGCCTGCGTCTTCAATCGATCACCCAAACCGCTAAACCTTCCACTCGGCGAATCGGTTGCTCCGCCAAATGGCCTCGTACCGGTCCGGCAACCACGAATGCGCGCGATGGCTGAGCACCAAGGTTTGGCAGCGCCTCTCCTGAGCCGGATTGAGCACCTCCTCCACCGGTTGTCGCGCGTCCACCGGAGACGACACTCCGATGTGAATAACAGGCCGCCGTACGCCGCTTCGAGGCAGCGTCGCTCGCAGCGATGAGGATACCGTTGGGCTTCTTGTCCGCTGAACGCATCCATCGACGCTCTCGAGTCGATTGTGCGCGCCGAGCTTCTGATTGATGTGATGCAGGTGATTGCGAAGCGTCTGTGGGCTGATGTCGAGTTTCTGAACGATGTCAGCCGGGCCTTTCCCTTCGGAGAATCTGTGGAGCACCCGATGCTCCTGCTCGGACAGCGGATTAACGGGAGCAGGCCGGAGCGACCGGTCCGATACTCCCACCAGCTGTTTCGACACGTCGAGCATCCGTTGGACGATCACCTCGGATCGTTTGCGGTCCTCGACGCTGCGCGCCAGATGCACAATCAGGCGCCGTCCGCTTTTCGGATCCTCATAGACCAGAGTTGGCATATTCACCCAGATTCGAGGTCGGACTCCGCCCCGCAACCAGTCATCGCAACACCCGTCACATGCGCCACCTGTGAGGCAAGGAGCGGGCCCGGTTCTGTACGACCGCTCGGAAAGCCCGATCCTCGGATTCGAGGACAGACTGCAACCGCGCTTAGGGCTGACTCGAGCTGTCGTGTCGATATAGCAACACCGAGACATCCACTCGACACTATCGATCGGACACTCTGCGAGGCGGGATCAAGGGCATATCGGCTACGGGTCGTCTCCACGAGTGCGGGGACCATAAACGAAGAGCTAAGAGTTGGGGTCGTTCGTGCGAAGGTCGCGGAATGGATCCTGCGCAGCACGGAGTGGGAATTACAAACGGAACAAATCACGATCAAACGCGCAATTGGCGTATCACAAGCTTGAAGAGCACGGTCGCGTGGACACCCACGATTGGACAATTGGCTGATGGCCGAGCGTGAGCCTCGCCAAGCGTCGCCAGAGCTGGAAGGCATGTTGTTCGTGTTCATGAACGGCGCACCTGTTAGTTTCGCTCGATCACCGCAACGTTTTCGATCTCTGGTTCGTCGGACGTGCCTAGCTGCCCGTGGTTAAAGGGCTCCTACGACGCTGTCGGGAGCAGCTCGAAACGATGATGCGGCGTGAACGAGGGCCGACCATCGACAGCGGGTTGTCCGACGTTGCGACTGCGATCGATGAGATCCGTGCTGAGCGCAACGATCATGGCCACGACCGCGGCGAGCCGACCCTGGAGATCACGTGGCGTGCCGATGCCGATAAGGGTGCGCATCAGAAGGCCCAAATTAAAGCCGCCGATGTGCACGAACAGCCGCTTCAGAATGTTCGCGTGCCCGCGGAGATGCGTGCGCCGCATCCGACCGGTTTCATAGAGATGCGCGTTCGGGCGTTCCAGGTACTCGCTCCGTCGTCGCAACAAGGCCAGGCCCCGCGTGCCGTGGATGCGTCGACGATTGGCATAGACCGCGTGGCGCGCGGCCGCTTTGTTCTTCCACGTGCGGCGGCCGCGGTCAGGCTCAGCGATGTACGTGCGCAGGTCGAGCGCCGCCAAATCCGTAAGCACTTAGTTACTGTGGTAGCCCTTGTCGGCGACGATCCTCTCGATCACCGCCGTGTGATCGTCGGTCGCCGTGGCCACCGCTTCGAGTTCCTCGGCGGCGGCCGTCACCGTCTCGGCGATCGTCGTCGTGTCACCTTGATCAGCACCCTGCACGGTGACGCCGACGATCGCGCCCGTCTCCATGTCAACCGCGTGCTCGGCCTTGTGCGCCAGATGCGTGCGGCCGTCTTTCATCTTCGTGATGCGCGCGTCGGGATCGTGCGGGTGTCGCCAATCCTGATTGCGACCTTTCTTCGGCCGCTTCCGATCGAGCCGCGCCAGATCGGCTCGCGTCGGCGTCGCGATGCCCGAGGCCTGAGC
>Ga0136846_1220905_pt1 | contig 12250 bp, 12 predicted proteins | sample HopSoiMetagenom2_FD_96841 | JGI IMG/M metagenome (GOLD analysis project Ga0136846, IMG submission 96841) | Grasslands soil microbial communities from Hopland, California, USA - 2 Assembly 2016 (version 4) | ecosystem: Environmental > Terrestrial > Soil > Grasslands | place: USA: Hopland...
ATCCGCAACTTCGGTGCGAAGTCGATCGACGAGGTCAAGGCCAAGCTGGTCGAGATGGGCCTGGCCCTCAAGGACAGCGCGCCCGGCTTCGACCCGGCGACGGCCCTGGCGGCGTACGACGACGACGACGAGTCGTTCGTCGAGGACGAGCAGTACTAATACGGCGATCGAGCCTGTCGGGACACACGTCTCGACAGGCTCGACGACCGGTCGGAACATCTACCCCGGTACCTGACACGGCCGGGGAGAATCGAGAGAACCAATGCCCACTCCCAAGAAGGGCGCCCGTCTCGGCGGCAGCCCGGCCCACCAGCGGCTGATCCTGTCGAACCTCGCCACGGCGCTGTTCGAGCACGGCCGGATCACCACCACCGAGGCCAAGGCGCGCGTGCTGCGCCCGGTCGCGGAGAAGCTGATCACCAAGGCCAAGAAGGCCGAGCTCGGCACCGTGCAGAGCCTGCACAACCGCCGCGAGGTCCTCAAGACCATCCGCGACAAGTCGGTCGTGCACACGCTGTTCACCGAGATCGCCCCGACCTTCTCCGAGCGTCCCGGTGGCTACACCCGGATCACGAAGATCGGGCCGCGCAAGGGCGACAACGCCCCGATGGCGGTCATCGAGCTCGTGACCGAGGCCTACAAGCCGTCGGCACCGAAGCCCAAGAAGGCTGCGCCGGCTGCGACCAGCAAGGTCGAGAAGGCGGGCGAGGACGGTCCGGCCGAGGTCGTGGCCCAGGACGTCTCCGGTGAGGACGAGGTGCTCGACACCGAGGCCGCCGATGTCGCCACCGCCGAGGCCGAGAGCGTCGCCGAGGAGGCTCCCGCGGAGGAGGCCACCGAGGAGGCTCCCGCCGAGGAGGCTGCGTCCGAGAAGACCGAGGACGAGCCCGAGGCCTGAGCACGACAGACCACGTGACGGCCCGTCATCCCCTGGGGGATGACGGGCCGTTCGTCACGTCAGGTCAGGGTGGGGACGGCTGTCGAGGTCGACGTCGTCGCGGTGCACAAGGTGGCCCTCGTCGTCGTACTCGAGGACGACCAGCCACGTCGCACGAGAGCGCGTGGTCGGGTGCTTGCTGGCGTAGAAGTACTGCAGGAACCGCTCGGCCCCGCCGTGCGGGAAGGTGCCGCGCTGGACGACGAACATCGGGTCGTCGGGCCGGCCGGCACTGAGAGCGTCGCGGATCTCGTCGGCGCGTTCGGCGGCCGCGTCGTACCCGAGGTGGTCCCGCAGCGTCTGCTGCGCCTTGCGGATGTCGTCGATGGGCGTGTCGTCCTCCCACAGTCGCACGTGGTAGCGGCCGGCACCCAGGTCGGTGACCTGCCCGACGGGCAGCGTCGCAATGGCCGCGTGGTCGATGACGAGGGCCGAGCTCGGCCCGAACCAGAGGTCCTGGGCGGGCCAGAGACGCATGCCGGGGACCTCGGTGATCCGGCCGGGGTTGCCGGAGACGTCGACGACCTCGTCGCCCCACTCGTCCGTGGTCCGTGGCAGGTGCTCCCACGGTCCGTCGAACCACATCCGGTAGTGGTTCACCTCGGTCTCGCCCTGCCAGCGGGCATCGGTGGCGTCGCCGGCGGCGCCACCCAGCAGCCCGGGAGTGTCCAACAGGGCCCGCAGGAGGCTCTCGGTCGCTCGCACACGAGAGATCCAGAACTCGACCGACGTGTCGCTCCACGACCAGTGCGCGGCGGGCGCGAGCAGGCCGCTCTCCAGGTCGATGAGGGTCAGGTCCGCCGTGTCGATGATCCGCGGCCACACCGCGTCGTCGTAGGGCAGCTCGACCGACTCCTCACCGAGCACGCCGAGCCGGACGGTCGCGGGGTCGAACCCGAGACCGCTCCGCCGGACCAGCTCCGCCGCGCCGGCCACGTCGACGGCGTCGGGCAGGAACGTGAAGACCGTCCAGTCGCGCGGCTCAGTATGTGTTGACACGCAGGCGCACTCCCTCGTTCTTGGCGTACTCCATCAGGTGGAGCACCTCCGGGCTGTTCTCCTGGCCGATCCGGATCCGCAGGTCGAGCTCGGCGCGGTTCACCAGCCGCCCGTCGACGGTCTGACCGGCCTTCTGCATGTCCCGCAGTCGGTCGATGTTGTCCTTGATCGTACGGACACCGCCGGCGTTGGGGGGATCCATGGTCTTGAGGCTGACGGCGCGGCCGTCCTTGTAGAAGTCGATCGTCGGGTAGTAGCCGTTCATCTGCTTGCCGATGTGCACGAAGTCGGCGTACTCCGAGTTGGCCAGCGCGCTCTCGATGACCTCACCGCGGGGCAGCCCGAGGAGGTCCCACGGCGAGTCGCCGGCCTTGAGCTCGGAGAGCTTCAACCCGAGCTTCGAGCTGTCGACCGGGACCCAGGTGCCGTTGACGAAGACCTTCAGCTGCTCGACGTTGCCTGCCTCGTCGGTGAGGAACGCGAGCTCGCGCGAGCGGAACTCCATGTTGGCGTGCTTGGCGCGCAGCGCCGCGCTCAGGTCGGCAGCGTTGGGGAAGCTGTAGACGCCGTCCTCGACCTTCACGCCCTTCAGCAGGGTCTTCGCCAGCGGCGAGGTCGGCTCGATCACGTTGCCGAACCGGTCGACCATCTTGAGCAGCTCGGCGAGCCGGCCGGCCCTGCCGAGGAGCTTGCCGGCACCGAGGGCATCGCCGGCGAAGGGGATCAGGGAGGCGGCCGAGAGGCCGGCGTCGACCCAGTCGCCCTCGGCGGAGTACCAGGCGGCGCTGACCGCGTCGGCCGGATCGCCGATCACCGGGATGAGTCCGAGCACGTCGAGGATCGTGTGGCCCCACTTGGCGTACCACGGCTTCTCGTCCCAGACCTCCTTCTGCTGCTGCATCGACTTCTGGAGGTTGGCCGCCGAGTCGGCGATGAAGGGGTCGTCGCTCCACATCATCGCCGCGCGGAGCGCCAGGAGGACGGTCTGCGGCCCGTGGTCCTCGTCGATGAAGCGGTGGTCGGTGAACAGGTCGTGCAGGAACGTCTGCACCGGCCCGGTCGCGCCCTCGCCGTCCTTCGGGAAGGGCACCTGCGTGGTGCCGCCCTGCGTGAACGCCCAGTGCGCGGCCTCGGGGTTGTTCACCAGCGCACCCATCAGGGCGACCATCGGGTCCATGAAGCGCTTCTCGTCCGGCGTGATCGCGATGAACCTGCACGCCGGCGGGAACCACAGGTAGCCGCTCTTGTCGATGGTGGCGAGGGCGGTGGTGGTCTGCTTGAGGAAGTCGGTCGACCAGTGCCCGCGCGACAGCAGGAGCCAGAGCGCGGGACGGTTGTCGGTGTCGAGGTCCATCTGATCGATGGCCTTCTGGTCGTTGCCGTGCAGACGCGGCATCGTCATCAGCTCGACGAAGTGGTCCTGCCACGACCGCGGCATCGCCAGGTCCCCGGTGCCGCGGGAGGCGAGACTCACCGTCGCGCCGAGGTTGGTCAGGAAGGAGTCGTAGTCAGCCTTCGTGAGGTAGCCGGGCAGCCTCTCGTAGGGCGTGAGGTCGCTGATCAGCTGGGCGTACTGACGGGGATCGGTGCGCAGGGCGAACTCGTGGGCGAAGTACGGGTCGTCGCCGTACGCCGCGAGCAGGCCGTTGAGCTGGTGGAAGGAGTCCGGGTCGGCGTACAGGAGCTTGGCCGCCTCCCGTGCCTTCTGCCGGGCCTGCTCGGGCGTCAGCAGGGTCAGGGACTCCTCGGTGAAGGTCACGGAGTTCGGCAGCCCCGGCGAGGTCTGCGACAGGGCCTCGGCGAGGGCGAGCCGCCGACGCAGGCCTGGCATCGCGTCGGTGATCCAGGACTGCACGGGCTGCAGTCGGCCCATCCCGGACTCCGAGAGCGACAGCCGGCTCAGGTTGGTCCGGGCGCTCCGATCCGCCGCCTCGAGGTCGTCGTGGGCGGACTCCATGCCGGTGATCAGTGCCCGGAACTCGGCGATGTTGATCTGGACGACGGTGCCGCCGCCGCCACCGTCGGGGATCGGGCGGTTCATCCGAGCCCCTCGAGCCTCGACAGGCGTGCCCAGTTGGCCTGCCAGCTGTCCTTGGGGACCTCGTCCGGCTGGACCGCGACCTCGGCGTCGATCGTGTCGCGCTCCTCGCTGGCCACCGACTGGAGCGTGCTCCGGTGCTCGCTCAGGGCCTGGCCGAACTCGTCGGCGAGGCTCGACTTCCAGGCGCCGGCCATCAGCGCGAGCGAGGCGGCGTTCAGCGACGACCGGATGTCGGCTGCGCGGAGGTCCGCGGCCGGGCGCGCGTTGATGAGCGCGTGCTTGTAGACATTGGGCACTGGGTCAGTCATGGCGTCTGGAGGCTTCCCCGACGACGCCGGTTCCAATCCTCCGCGCCGGTGTCAGTCCTCGGCGCGGCCCTGGGTCACGTTGACCCGCAAGGTCCGCGCGGCCAGGTCGACCGCCGGGCCGAGGAGGAAGACCACCGCCAGTGTCCCCGGTCCGATCGCGGCGCCGAGGAGCCAGCCGACGAGCGCGCCGCCGCCCTGGACGCAGCTGTAGCTCCACTTGAACGGCACCGGCGGGTCCCACGCGAGGGCGGCCGCCTCACCGGGGCCCGCACCGAGGTTGCTGCCGAGGTACGCCGCGATGCCGACGGCCAGCACGGGGAAGGCGACCACCAGGTACGCCGCCCGACCGGTCAGGGCGTCGGGGGTGGCCAGCAGGTCGAGCAGGAACGACACGGTGAAGCCGACCACGACGACCTGCACGACCGTCCCGACGTCGGGGAACAGGCCTCGCGCGGCGGCGAGCAGCAGGAACCCGGCGCTCACCGCCAGGTTCGCCACGACGAACGGGACGCCGGCCGAGCGCGCGATCCCGTTGACGAGCGTCGAGTAGCCGTCCGAGCCGAGGTCGGCGGTCAGCAGCAGGCCGACACCCAGGCCCAGGACCACGCAGCCGGCCACGAGCAGGAGCAGCCGGGCCGGGCGGTAGCGGTTCACCGGGCCAGCGTCGCAGAGCGGCTCGTCCGCCGTCGCTCCGATATCCGACGCGCGCGGACGGCTTCACAACTGCACAAACGTGCAGTGCACGTGTTGCCGCTTGTCGCCGGATCCTGCCGCTCATCAGGATGAGCCAGGTTGGCCTGACCTGGCCGGCCGTCTTCATGAATCGGGCGGCCGGATCGGCTGCCCGGAAGGGATCGGCACCATGAAACTCACACTCACCAGGTGGAGGCCCTTGGCAGTCACTGCCGCGAGCCTCGGCGTGATCGCGGCTCTGGCCCTGGCCGGCAGCGCCACGGCGGCTGGACACCAGCACCCGACCAAGCACCCGCAGAACCCCTACGCACCCAGCACGGGACACTCCTACCGCCACGGCGCGGTGCCGACCCTGGAGACCAACGCCAAGATGAAGGCGTGGCAGCACGCGAACTTCGCCGCCACCGGCCCGAAGACCCTGTCCTACGGCGGCGGGGTCGACGGCATCGGCGTGCAGAGCGGCCACTCGAAGGTCTACCTCGTCTTCTACGGCACCCAGTGGGGCACGCAGACGACGTCCAACGGGATCAGCAGCTTCTCCGGAGACGCCAGCCACGCCGCCGAGGCCGCCCAGAACATGTTCAAGGGCATCGGGACCAACAACGAGCTCTGGTCCGCCGACCTGACGCAGTGGTGCGACGGCCCGAACGTGGCCACCGGGGCGACCAGCTGCCCGGCCAACGCGGCGTTCATCCCCTACCAGTCCGGTGGCGTGCTCTCGGGTGTCTGGTACGACAACTCGAAGGCGTCCCCGTCGACAGCGACGGCGGCCCAGCTCGGTCAGGAGGCCGTCTCCGCGGCTGCCCACTTCGGCAACACCACCGCCGCGTCCAACCGCGACGCCTACTACGTGATCCTCTCGCCGCACGGCACCAACCCCGACAGCTACCAGGGGTCCTACTGCGCCTGGCATGACTGGAACGGCGACGTGGGGGTCAGCTCTCCCTACGGCGACATCGCGTTCAGCAACCAGCCGTACAACATCGACTCCGGCCAGGGCTGCGGCGTCAACTTCGTGAACTCCGGCTCGGCGGGCACGCTCGATGGCTACACCATGACGCTCGGTCACGAGTGGCACGAGATGATGTCGGACCAGAACCCCGCGGGCGGCTGGACCAACCACACCGGTGGCACCTACAACGGCCAGGAGAACTCCGACGAGTGCGCGTGGATCGCTCCTGGGGCGACCGGCGGGGCGGCGAACATCTCGTTCGGCTCCTTCGGCACGTACGCCGAGCAGGCCTCGTGGTCCAACGACACGAACTCGTGCGCGATCTCGCACCCGATCGTGGGCGGCAGCACCGGCAACACGGTGACGGTCACCAACCCGGGCTCGCAGACGGGCACGGTGGGCACGGCCAAGAGCCTGCAGATCAGCGCGTCGGACTCGGCGTCGGGTCAGACCCTGACCTACTCGGCGACCGGTCTGCCGGCCGGGATGAGCATCAATGCCTCGACGGGGCTCATCTCCGGTACGCCGACCACGGCGACCACCTACTCGACCACGGTGATGGCGAAGGACACCACCAACGCTGCCGGCTCGGCGACGTTCAGCTGGACGATCTCACCGTCGGGCGGCACCGGCTGCTCGGGCCAGAAGCTCGGCAACCCCGGGTTCGAGACCGGGTCTGCGGCGCCGTGGACGACGACCAGCGGTGTGGTGGACAGCTCGACCAGTGAGCCCGCCCACTCCGGGAGCTGGAAGGCCTGGCTGGACGGCTACGGTGCCACGCACACCGACAGCGCCACCCAGTCCGTGACGATCCCGTCGGGGTGCCACGCGACGCTGTCGTTCTACCTGCACATCGACTCGTCGGAGACCACCACCTCTGTGGCGTACGACAAGCTCACCGTGAAGGCGGGCGCGACCACGCTGGCCACGTACTCGAACCTCAACAAGGCCGCGGGCTACGCCCTGCGGTCGTTCGACGTCTCGTCGCTGGCAGGGCAGACCGTCACGATCAGCTTCAGCGGTAGCGAGGACTCCTCGCTGCAGACGTCGTTCGTCATCGACGACACGGCGCTGAACCTGTCCTGACGCACCCGAACGTGGCTCTGCCCGGTCCGGCCTCCCCTGGGCCGGGCAGAGCTGCCACTCAGCGGGACGTCAGAGGTCGATGGCGAGCGGATGGCGCGGTTCGTAGACACCGACCGAGCCGCCCCCGGGCAGCCGGATGCGGGTCAGCCGGCCCCACCGCTCCTCGGAGACGTCCTCGACGAAGTCGACGCCCTTCGCTCGCAGGTCACGCATCGTGGCGTCCAGGTCGTCGCACATGAGGTACAGCTCGTGCCCGGTGGGACCTTCGGACGGATGCACGGCCAGCTCTGCCGGCGGCAGCCTGAAGATCAGCCAGCCACCGCCGGCGTCGACGTGCGGGTAGCCCAGCACGTCGGCGAAGAAGGCGCGATCCGCTTCGGGATCACTGCTGAACACGATGACGTGGCTGCCCATGATCACGTGCCGACCCTACGCGGCGCTGACCGTCACCCCGAGGGACAACGTCAGTGGCCGAAGCGTTGCTGGAGGTCGGCGTAGCCGATCGCGCCGTCGAGGAAGCCAAGGGTCCCGGAGTCGAGCAGCTCCCGACCGGCGCGCTCCAGTGTGCTGAGCGCGGCGCGCGCCAGGCTGCCGCCGAGGCTGACCCGTGCGACGCCCAGCGAGAAGAGCGTGGGCGCGTCGGTGGTGCTCGCCAGCCCGGCCACCACGTTGAGTGGGACGGAGATGGCCTCCGCCAGTCGGCGGATGGTGTCCTCCTCGACGACGCCCGGGACGAAGACGCAGTCGGCGCCCGCGTCGACGTACCGGCCGGCCCGCTCGACGGTCTCGGCGAAGACGTCCCCGGCCGTGCCGGCGAAGTAGGTGTCGGTGCGGGCGTTGAGCACGAACGTGCCGCGCGGCGCCGCCGCCCGAGCAGCAGCGATGCGGTCGGCGGCCTCGTCGATGCCGAACAGGCCGCCACGGCCGGCGTCCTCGAGGTTGGCGCCCACGACGCCGATCTCCACGGCAGCGGCGACGGTGCGGCCGACGTCCTCGGGGGTGGCGCCGTAGCCGGCTTCGAGGTCGGCGGTCACCGGGACGCTCACGGCCGCAGCGATGCGACCGACGTGCTCGAGCATGGTGTCGCGGTCCAGCGCCTCTCCGTCCGGGACCCCGCAGGACCACGCGATGCCCGCGCTGGTGGTGGCGATGGCCGGGAACCCGACCTGCTCGAGGATGCGGGCCGAGCCGGCGTCCCAGGCGTTGGGGAGCACGAAGCCGGGCCCGGCGTGCAGGGCGAGGAGGGCGGCTGCCTTGTCGTTCGACGGTCCGGTGGACATCGCCACATCATGTCGCAACGGCGTGGCGGCGACCTGAAAGACTGGGCGGGTGCGCCTGCGGATCGACCTCGCCTACGACGGAGCCGGCTTCCACGGCTGGGCCCGCCAGGACGGCCTGCGGACCGTGCAGGGCGACCTCGAGGACTCACTCGACATGGTGCTGCGGACCTCGGGCACGCGGCTGACCGTCGCGGGGCGGACCGACACGGGCGTGCATGCGCGCGGCCAGGTGGCGCACGTCGACCTCGATCCCGACGTGTACGCCGGCGCCACGGGCCGGTCCGGCGAGCCCCCTGACGAGGCGCTCCTGCGTCGACTCAACGGCGTGCTCGGCGGCGACGTACGGATCCATCGCGTGATGCCGGCGGCCGACGGCTTCGACGCCCGGTTCAGCGCGGTCTGGCGGCGCTACTGCTACCGGATCGCGGACGATCCGGCATCGGTGGACCCGCTGGCCCGCGGACACGTGCTTGCCTGGCCGCGAACCCTGGACCTGGACCGGATGAACGCGGCGGCGGCGTTGCTGGTCGGCGAGCACGACTTCGCGTCGTTCTGCAAGAAGCGCGAGGGGGCGACCACGATCAGGTCGCTGCTGGACCTCTCGTGGCGCCGCGTCGACGGGGTGGCCGAGGCGACCGTCCGCGCGGACGCGTTCTGCCACAACATGGTCCGCTCCCTGGTCGGCTGCCTGGTCGCCGTCGGTGAGGGCCGGCGCGAGCCGGACTGGGCGGCCGACGTGCTCTCCGCAGGACAACGTGACCCTGCGGTGACGGTCGTCCAGCCGCACGGGCTGACGCTGGAGGAGGTCCGGTACCCCTCCGACGACGAGCTGGCGGCGCAGGCCGAGCGTTCGCGTGTGGTCCGGACGCTCGGATGAGGGCCTGGGACCGGACTCAGGTGCCGGCCAGGTAGGCGTGCACCAGGGCGACGACCGCGGCGCCCTCGCCGGACGCGGCGGCGACGCGCTTCATCGACGCATGGCGCACGTCGCCGGCGGCGAAGATGCCGGGGACTGCGGTCTCGAGGTCCGCCGGCGGGGTGCCGGCCGGCCACAGGTGCTTCGGGATGTCCCGGCCGGTGACGACGAAGCCGCGCTCGTCGCGGCAGATCGAGTCGGGCAACCAGCCGCAGAACGGGTCGGCACCGAGCAGCAGGAACAGGCCCGCGACCTCGTGGCGGGTCTCCTCGCCGGTCTCGAGGTCGCGCGTCGTCACCCACTGCAGCCGGCTGTCGCCGCCTCCGTCGACGACGGTCGTGCACGGCGCGACCCGGATCACGTCGTTGTAGCGCATCTCCCGGATCAGGTAGTCCGACATCGTCTCGGCCAGGTCGCGACGGCGTACGACGATCGTGACCGACCGCGCGAACCGGGCCAGGTGGATCGCCGCCTGCCCGGCCGAGTTGCCGCCGCCGACGACGATCACGTCGTAGCCCTCGATCTCGCGGGCGGCGCTGACGGCGGCGCCGTAGTGGACGCCCTGTCCGACGAGGTCCTCGATGCCGGGTACGCCGAGACGGCGGTAGGTGACGCCGGTGGAGATGACAACGCTGCGGGCGCGCACGTCGCCGCCCTCCGTGCGGAGCAGGTGTGGCTCGTCGGGAGCTGCCTGGGGATCGAGCGCGACCACGGGCCAGCCGGTGAAGAACCTGGTGCCGAAGCGGATCGCCTGGTTGCGTGCACGCTGGGCCAGCCGCATGCCCGAGATCCCGCGAGGGAAGCCCAGGTAGTTGCGGATCATCGAGCTGGTGCCGGCCTGCCCGCCGATCGCCTCGGCCTCGATGACGACCGTGGACAGGCCCTCGGACGAGCCGTAGACGGCCGCGGCGAGACCGGCCGGGCCGGCCCCCACGACCGCCAGGTCCACGACCTTGTCGACGTCGATGTCGGCGGGCGTCCCGTAGATCATCGAGGCGACGTCGCGCACCGACGTGACCGGAACGGCAGGGCGCCCCATGCGCGTGAAGATCGGGTAGGTGAGCGGGCCGTCGTAGCCCTCCAGCAGCCGCTGTGCTTTCTCGGAGTCGGCGGTGACGAGCTTGCTCGGCATGCCCATGCGGTCGAGGTAGTCGCTGATCGCGTAGGTGAGCACGGACGGTGCGGGCGCGATGATCTCGGCCGACGAGACCTCGGGAGCCGCGACCGTCGACCCCCAGTCGGACAGCAGCTCGGTGATCGCGGTGTGGAACTCCTCGTCGCGCACGCCCCGTGGCATCAGCAGGTAGGCGTCGTACTTCCCCGTGGCGAGGCCCGGACGCAGGGGATCGGCGTCGAGCATGAACCGGCTCCAGTGCGCTGCCACCACCCGGCGGACGGTGGGCACGATGCTCCGCCACTGGGCGATCGCGGGGAACATCTCGCTGTCGGGAAGCTGCGACTCGGTGACGAGCAGTGCGACCGGATGACCGTCGGCGCGTGCGGTCCGGAGCAGCTCGGAGGCCTCTGCCGCACTGCCGACGCAGCGGATGTCGTACTCACGCGCGTAGCGCCCGAACTGCTCGCGGAGCACGTCCTCGTACTCAGGCACGACGAGCACGATGATGGGATTGTGGCGGATGGGCTCAGTCACGCGCCCAGCCTAGGTGTGAGCACCCGAGGTCGACGGACGATATTTCCGCCGTAGCGGCAGGATGGGCGCCATGGCCGACGAGCACTACTTCACCGCCGACCCCGAGGCCGCGTTCAAGCGCGTCCCGGTCAGCGCCAACGTCTGGGGCCACTGGCTCGAGCTCACGTCGGGATCCGGCGTCTTCGCCCAGGGCCGGCTGGACATCGGCACCGGGGTGCTCCTGCGCGAGCAGTCGCCGCCCGAGGGCGCCCGCACGGTCCTCGACCTGGGCTGCGGGTACGGCGTGATCGGGCTGGCGATCGCCGTAGCGGTGCCCGGCTGCACCGTCACGGCGGTCGACGTGAACGAGCGCGCGATCCTGCTCGCCAACGAGAACGCGGCCGACCTCGGCGTCGCGGAGCGGTTCCGGGCCTGCCGCCCCGACGAGGTCGACCCGGGTGCGACGTACGACGAGATCTGGTCCAACCCGCCGATCCGGATCGGCAAGGAGGCCCTGCACGCCCTGCTGCTCGACTGGCTCCCGCGGCTGGCGCCCGAGGGTCGCGCGCGGATGGTGGTGGGGAAGAACCTCGGAGCCGACTCGCTGGCCGGCTGGCTGGCCGACCAGGGTTATCCTACCGCGAAGGTCGCGAGTGCCAAGGGCTTCCGGGTGCTGGAGGCGCGTCGAGACGCGGTCACCGGAGGCTGAGCGCCTGGAGCGGGCACGCCTTGATGGCTCGTTGTGCGAGGTCGTCGAGCGCGCGCGGGACGACCGGGTCGGTCTCGCCGGTCCGCGACAACGGATATCCCCACGGGTCGGTGCCGAGGAGCTCAGGAAGGAGCTCGGTGCAGGAGCCGTGCCCGTCGCAGCGGGTCCAGTCGACGTGCAGGCGCTTCATCGGCGGACCTTGCCGCACGAGCCGAGGAGGTGCCGCTCGACGTGCCCCTCGAAGACATGGAGCGTGCTCGCGACGAAGCGGGCGGTGCCATCTGGGTGCTTGCAGGCGCCGCGCCCGACGACCAGCGCCTTCAACCGCTCGAGCTCGGTGAGGAGCCCGGGATCGGCGCCGGGCCGAGCGAGCCGACGAATGGTGTCCGCCATCCGGGGAAGGCCATTCAGGCAGGGGCCGCACTGCCGTGCGCTCTGGCCCGCCAGGTACGCGGTGACGTCGGCAGCGACTGTGAGTGGGCACGCATCGGTGTCGAGCAGGTGGACGATTCCCGCACCGGGCGTCGCGCCGTGCGGAGCGAGTCCGGTGACCGACCACGAGGTGTCGAGCGCGGTCGCCGGCACCCATGCGCCGTGGTAGCCGCCGACCAGCACGGCCTGGACCCGGCGAGGGTCCGCGCCGCCGCGCAGCACCAGCTCGGCGAGCGGTACGCCGCGGCTCGCCTCGATGACGCCCGA
>Ga0136846_1214928_pt1 | contig 12249 bp, 10 predicted proteins | sample HopSoiMetagenom2_FD_96841 | JGI IMG/M metagenome (GOLD analysis project Ga0136846, IMG submission 96841) | Grasslands soil microbial communities from Hopland, California, USA - 2 Assembly 2016 (version 4) | ecosystem: Environmental > Terrestrial > Soil > Grasslands | place: USA: Hopland...
AAGATGTTTATGCTTGTCTCCTCTCGATTTCCTGCAACCTAGCTGATAAAGATACAAGTTGATCTGATAGTTGAGATATAGCATCATCTTTTATCTTATCACGCTGTCTTAGTGATTGATTCAATTCTTCCAATTCCTCTACCTTAGTTTGTATGTCGGCGCCCTGTCTTTCTAATTGATGGATATTTAAGAAGGTTAAATATGGTTCAATTTTGCGAAATATGTCAGCTTTTTCTGAATCTTTTTTGTGCCGGTAAGAAGAACCTGAATGTCCCTATAAAATATTTTGAATAATCCAAATACAAATTGAAAACTCCTAATCAGATAAGTGAATATTCATGGCTAACTAATACTACTGATAGTTGTGATGAAGAACCAGCCTTAGTAGTAGTAGTTGTTGCCCGTGGCGAGTTTGACTTTTGATCTTGCATGTGATCTATGCTCCTTATGTTATTTACGGACAAGGTATTTTTTGCAAGTAATTGCAGCAACAAAAGCTTCTAGCACAATCGCGTCTAATATCACTATATCATATAGGAATTCATCCTTCATTCTTTCATATCATCGAATGAATGAGGCCTCCTGGCCACATCCCTTGTTATCCTAACGACCCTTGATACTGTTCGTCGCTGACCTTTTCCATCCAGTCGACAGTCTTACCGTCTAGCTGTTCCTGAATGGCAATATGGGTCATGGCCGTGGTCGCCGCGGCACCATGCCAATGCTTTTCACCAAGCGAGATATAAACCACGTCGCCCGAACGAATTTCCTCGACTGGGCCATCCCAGCGCTGTACTAGACCAAGACCAGCCGTCACGATCAGGACCTGGCCTAGCGGATGGGTGTGCCATGCTGTACGGGATCCAGGCTCAAATGTGACACTGGCACCGACAGCCCGCCCTGGATGGTTTGCCTGAAACAGGGAGTCAATGCGTACTGAGCCAGTGAAATACTCAGCCGACCCTCTAGTGAAAGGCTGTGAACCGCTTCGTTTGATGTCCATTTTCTAGGTCCTTTATTTAGCTCTGAACGTTATCTTTATTATTTGTTGCAGTGTGGCAGATAATCAAAGCTTCTATCCTGACAAATAATATTAGTAGCGATCCATGTTAGTAGCATTAATTCATTAACCTCTACGGATTTATAATTAAAACCTCATAACATTATTGATTTCTAAATAAGTGGATTAGAAATATAAGAGTTCTAACTAAAACCGTCGTCAAAAAATATACAACAAGATCAAACTGCCTTAGTTAGTAAAGTATCAGTTATTCAAAAAATCCTATTCTGGGTACGTGTAAGCAATTGGAGAAAGAAAGTGATCATCATTAATTAATTTTGATATATCCATAATTATACTCTCCTCGTTATTCTCGTTTATCTTCGAAGAAGCCCACTCATAATAATTCGAATGTTCTATGCTATGCGTAGTATTAGCGAGATTTTGAATTACGTGAATGATTTCTGTATATGCATTCGCTTTAGAGGTTGTAGAAGGAAATTTTATTATTTGTGTTACCATATTCAACAGATCTTCACGAATTTCTTTTACCGATCTAAATCTTGCCCATGCCACAAATGAGTTACAATTCACTAATTGTTCTCTTTTTAAGTCCAATTTCGTGCTAACATTAGCTGCAAGAAAAGATATAAGAAGACCTATACGTGCATATTTGAATTCATTTGAATCATGGCAGTCATAAGCATAACATAAATAGTCATTGCTTGTAAGAAAGCAAGTGTTGTTTATCTTTTGTTTTATCTAAGAAATAAGCCACTCACTGTGGCCGCTCTGTATAGCATTTAACGCCCACCTTTTGTGTATATTGCCTTTCGGAATATTTTTAAAACTGTTATAATCATACGCTAAACTGGAAATGCCCATAACTATTGTAGCATATGCTTCAGATTTATCCTCATCAAATCCAAGGTTAGTTATTACTCTCAAGCATTTATTCTCAATTTCGTTACGTAATTCAGCAGAAGAATGATATTGTGCCCACTCGACATGATCGGCAATATAGATACTATCTTGTATAGAATTTTCAAAACTTAAACTGTATATTTTTGCTAGATGTGCCAATAAAACAGAGATATGTGCATATTTTCTGTCATTTCTATCATTTACATCATTAGCGTAAGGCCTATGATTTCTTTCTTCCTCATCGCTAGTAATAATACTGGACATCTGCACTACTTGATATGGATTCCAAGTAGACATAGTAAAGTAAATTTTTGTATAGCGTCCCTTAATACCAGTGGAAAAAGGAGATATTTGATAAGGACCATATTCATCGCCACGATCTTTAGGACGATTGCGACCATAATCATATAGATTATCAGATCCTGGCTGGTGAATATATTTTCCATATGCATCAACAGGATCAAACATTATCTTTGGAGGAGACCAAGGACCCCATGGTCTATTGGCTAAACGAAAAAGGATTCCACTCGTATTACAGATCTCACAGTTATAAAGCATGATCCATCTTTCAAGGTATTGATTCCATCTAACAGATATTTCTCCCATGCATTGAGCTGAAAATAAAGGCTTGGCCATAGATTCATCTGGTCCCCACATCGGTTCAGAAGACTCCGTAGCAAGACCCATGAAGAATTGTAACCTAGATCGGTTAGTAATTTGGTCCAAGGGTATGTATGCTAAGTAAATATCGCTTTTACGATGTTTGCTAGTACCCCATATTAGTAATCCTTCGCCTTTAGTATCTGGAATCCCGCAAATATTATTATCTACAATTTGAGCGGAGACATGAATGAACTTATCAGTTGATAGAGTATAAATTGGCTTACCAAAATGAATACCACCATCCTTAGATCTGGCAAGTACAGTACGGGTTGGTACCTTTTCATCGGGATACAAATCAGTAGTAAAGTACACGTACATATAGCCTCCTTTACTAAAACCTTCTATTGGATGTTCTCCTGTCATCTGGGCGACGCCCTCTAGATGTGGATAGTCCGAATTAAAAATCAAATTAATTCCATTATACGCTCGATCACTTGTCGTATAGGCCACACTATCATAATCGGTAATCTCCTCATTATAATCCTCTCCCGGCATAGCCTGTATAGGAAGGCCAGGATAGGTGGGATTTCTATTTGTATCACCAAATAAAAAATAAAGCTTACCCTCATGTAAAAAGGATACACCTAAATCTGTTCCATATATTCCGAATAGTCGTCCAGTCTGGTTTATTGTCTTTTGGCCTAACTCACGATCAATATCGCCAGTCAACTGGACTACTTTCCGAGTACCAAATATCTTTGCTGGACTAGGGTTTCCTATGCACAAAGGATTGTCTTCTACCAAGAAATTATTCCGAATCTTCTTTTTTCCTTTGTGTATCATCTGATTTTCATTTTACTGCCAATAACTTGGTAATTTTAGGTAAGATTAATACCAATAACCTAGAGAATAGAATGCCACTATTTTATTTGTACCTATTAATGATCAAGGAATGATAACCAGACTAAGAATGAAATATTTCATTCAGTAAATAGAGAGGAATTACACATCTTAATTAAATTAAATATATAACTCACATTGTTACTGTCGCGATGTTAGAACTTTTATTAGATAATATTCTATAAATGCAATTGAACATTGAGCAAGAGATTATAACTTTAGATAACACCCATTACCCAGGCTCTGACATAAGATTTCTACTCATAAACTTATTCTCTGCGTATTATCAGTCCAAATTATTACTGTTGTTTTACTACAAGCCAATGAATAGACTTTCTGAAGAATAAGGGACAACTCCAGATTGCATATTCCATTTCATCTGAAAACAATAACCATTCTTATGATTGCTATTGTTATTGTAACAGGCATATCTCTTGACAAGGAAAAAATATGCTCTCGAACAATTTAACAAATTTGGAGGTGCCAAAGTCATACTTGCAACAGTACCGAGTGAAAAAGCAATGAGCGAAATCCTTGAAGGTCTTGCAGTTAATGGAAAGATTGTCATAATGGGAGCATCTAATGAGCCAAAAGTGCCTCCACTTGTGCATCCAATGACGTCGGTCATTGTTAGGTTTGCCGGCTAGTACTTCAATTGATTCACAAGATACATATTATTTAGTGTTCTCTCTGGTGTCAGGTCAATGAAATCTTTCCTCTAGAACGTGCTGCGGAAGCCTATGGGTAATGATGAGTGGTAAGGCGGGGTTTAGATGTGTACTTACAACAGGTAACTAGAGCTCACACAGGTCACTCATTTCTGAAAAAGGATATTATTTCTAGGTTAGAGCTAGGAATGATTGAATTTGTGACTATCATAAAACAATATCCATCATAATAATTTATTTTGCTAAATCAAAGACAAATTATTGTGACAGTATTTAGAATTTTGATATTCATGTTAACATTATAGGTCCTACCTACTTGAACAATTTTAGTTTCAGTTATTAATTGAGCTAATAACGAAACAACATTATTAGCTTAAAATGCAAGATATTAATGGAACCTATTAATGGAACCAAAAACAAAGTAATTATAATGAGGGACAAATAATGTTATCTTCTGTTATCCCATCAGTAGATGCAAAGTGGGAAGTTAAAGATGTTCCTACTCCACAGGCTGGCACCAATTAAGTACTTATAAAAATTCATGCTAGTGGTATATGCTACACCGATGTTCATATTACTAGAGGTAGGCTAGGAGTAAAGTTTCCAGATACCATAGGCCATGAGCCTGCTGGAGAAATTGTTGCTTTGGGCGAAGGTGTAACTACACGAAAAGCTGGCGATAGAGTAGGAGTTCCTTGGCTACAATCAACATGCGGCAGATGTGAATGGTGTCAGCGTGGCAAATTATCATTCTGTCCAAACCAGATAGCAACTGGCATTACCACTGCAGGAAGTCATTCTGAATATATGGTTGCTTATGCTGACGCTACTCAATTACTACCAAACGGATTGACATATGAACAAGCTGCACCAATATTCTGTGCGGGCTATACTGTGTATAGTGGATTAAGATTTGCTGATCCCAGGCCACATGAACGTGTAGCGGTCGTTGGTATAGGAGCGCTAGGCTATCTTGAAATTCAATACTCTAAAGCTGCTGGTTTTGAAACAATTGCTGTCACACACTCAAAAGATAAGGAAGAATTAGCGTACAAACTCGGTGCTGATAGTGTTGTTGCAAATGGAGAAGGATTATTAAAAGAAGGACAGCATGACAGTCTGGGCGGCGGTAGTAGTAGTGGAGCAGATGTAATACTTGCTACAAGTAATTCTTACAAGGCAACTGCAGACTCAATTAAAGGTCTTAGACCAGACGGACGCTTTGTTTTAATGGGAGTCTCAACAGAGCCTTTTACAATTTCTCCAGAGATCTTATTCAAACGTGCCCGCATCATAGGTTCTACACAAAATGATAGAGAACACCTCTATGAGGCATTAGACTACGTTGCAAAAGGTAAAGTAAGAGAAATGACTGAAATATTTCCATTAGAAGAAATTAGCATGCATATGATCAAGTAGCTAATGGGAATGTACGGTTTAAGGCAGTAATAAAGCCTATTAAATAATTAACTTACTTAATACCGTAACAATAGATAGAATATTTGATACGGTATGCGATGGAAAGGCGTGCCAATGTTGATAGCGTAGCTATTGAAAAGGCGCGCCCGAATTGCACTGGGTTATTACCCAGCTATTTAGGCTGAGTAGGATAACTACTGTTACTAAATTAGTTAAATAAGAAACAAGCTCTCATCTTCCAGAGTTAACATTGTTAAGCTAAGCTTACATTGTTCTGTCGTTGCGAAACGACCTTGTAATATGGAATGCAATACGTTAGTGAATAATATCAATCAGTCATCTACAAATAATGATACTACATTTGGCTAGTGTTGTAATACATAAGTAACATAGTGCACATTACTAAATATGAAAAGATTGTTAGTTACAAGCTTGTTGACAACAGCAATAATATTGATCTCACTCGCTGTAGGATCTGCACTCACTACTGGCTCTAATATGGCACTTGCTGCCTCGACCTCGCAAGAATGCAAAAATGGTGCGGATAAGATAAGCAGTAAAGCCGATGCAAGCCAAAGTGGTAATGTGTGTGGAATAGAGCTATCTAGGGACTCACCTACACTGACTCTAAACGGTAAAAAGATTAATGACCAGGTACCAATGGAATTTCCATACCAACCAGCATCCGCATCATCAGGCAAAAATGTATTTGAGCTAGCAGAATTTACATTACTTCAATCAGAAGTAAATAAAGTAAATCAATATTTGGAGGACCACCATTGGACTGTAACTGCTATTCATAATCACCAGTTCTTTGAACATCCTACGCTAATCTATTTGCATGCACAAAAACAAGATAATCGTGACAGCCTTTTGCAAGATATAAGAAACGCGTTGAAAAAGACATCATGTGATTGTGTTTAGTAAAGTGAGGTCCAACAATCCCAACTTTTTCTTGCGATTAGTCATTAATCATATTAATAATAGCATTATTTGACATGGGTGACTTCCTATATCTGTTTAATGACTTTTGGATTAACATATATAGTTGCTATTTCTTTAATTGTATACGGTTCCCTTCTGAGACACGACATATCTTATAGCAGTTGTAGTAATACGGACTCATTCTACTATTAAGATATTCTAGCAGATTATGAATCCCTTCTATCGTAGGTACTCTCCCTTGATGCTTGTTCAATGAATGATAATAGAGTGGCCTATATTCATCATTTTCAATTTGCTATCCAAAGTGATCTATGGATTTAACTTTTGTCTTTGTGGCTACCAAATACAAGATTAGTAAGTATATTGTTAATATAACATTAATTATTGCATTAAATATATACATATCATTAATCTTTTTATTTACTATCATGAGCGGCTAAATCTTAATGTTCGGTTGTTATTCTGGCTAGATTACATCCACAGCTAGCGTTGCGTACAACTCTACAGATTTATGTCAATATTACGCAGCACAGATTGTGAGATAACTAAATACTATGATGGCAATAGATGAAGGATAGATAAAAATGTCAAAAAATAATAACACTAGGCAACAACAACGATCCACCTTTCGTAATTATCAATACTTATTCATTGCTGCTGCAGTTGCTACTGCAATAGCCGGAATAGTACATCTGTATATGCCACTTTCACATCCAAGAATGCTTGGGAACCTACCAATAGCAGTATTCTTTCTAGGTTCCGGAATTGCACAGATATTTTGGATATTGCCTATGATAAAAAAATGGGGAAGAAGATGGTACTACATAGGAATTGCAGGAAATATAGCTTTCATAGTATTATATGTTATAACCCGATTTCCTGGTAATCCTGTTAATGGAAGAGGTGGAGATGTTGATGCAATAGATATGATATGTGAACTAGCACAAGTGGCTTATATATCAATAACTGCAGTAATATTAGCTAAGGAAAGAAGTATTAAAATAGTTGATAAAGAACAGCTAAGATAATCAGAATGGAATTGTAGAGGCTCAATCAGTACGAATAGTTATGAATTTACTTTTTCTTTTCTAATCGGTTAGATTACCATGTTCTATATAAAGAACGTAAGATCCACAGAATAGAGGTCAAGTAGGTATTTACAGTGCCCTAGCAAATATATTGTTTGTAATGGTACCAAAGATGCATATGATTACGCAATGCTTGAACAAAGATAAGAACATAATCTAGTGAGAATTCCATGATTTGAAGCATTGTTATTACTGCACTGACGTTCCTAATAGAAGCAAGTACAAAGATGGATTTAGAAATAATACATCGAATTGAAAAAAATCAACTTTTAACCAATTCTTATATCTTTTAGAATGCATGTTAGAAGCACCCGCATTAAGATGATCAATAAAGCCCTACGAAGCTAGAGTGGATTTTTCATTCAATAGGGAAGTATTCTTCATTATTGCTGGGGGTATGATAGGAGCCATGGTTATGGCAATTCCTTTGACCTTCTTTTCTACAGGAAGATCCCATGCATATGACCTTACTTGGATAGTATTTGGACACATTGTTGGAGTTCATTCACCTATATCATCTGCTATTATTGCAGGAATGACTATTCATATAGTAGTAGGAATCTCAATTGGGATAATATCAGGTATATTTCTATACAAAACTAACATTACTGATAGAATATGCTATACTTAATTAGGTGTAGATCCTTTAGAAGGGTAGCTATAAAATATGGACCAGCTCCAACAATCACACCAACGACAACAACAAGAAGAGGCATACAGCAATTTTATCAATTCCATTAACAGTGATATAACTAGAAAAGAGTACAACCTAAAGTTTTCGTACTTTATACAGTACTGCGAAAAGCAAAATCATAACGACATGCTACTAATTCCCGTTGGCCAATTAGAAAGCACGATCAGAGATTATATAGTACACCTAAGGCGTGATCGCAAGCTAGCACCGGCCACAGTGTCCAGTTATGTCGCTCCTATCGTGCACTTTTACGAAATGAATAATTTCACGCTACACTGGAAGCGGCTCAAGAAATTCAAAGCAGCACACTATAACGTAGTAGAGGATAAGCCCTACTCACTTGAACAGATAAAACTACTGGTTGATGCTGCTCCCCTTCGAGATAAATGTATCATACTGATAATGTGTTCTGCTGGTCTTAGGCGCGGCGCGCTACAACACCTAAGGATTAGAGATTTACAAAAGATTGACAAATATCAGTTATACAAAATTTCTGTCTACAAGAAAGAACAGGAGCAATACACAACATTCTGTACACCAGAATGTGCCAAGTACATAGACCAGTATCTACAATGGAGACAGCGGCTAGGCGAGCAGCTCAAACCTAACTCTCCATTATTTAGAATAGAGTTTGATACTGTAACAGAGGAAAATATAGCCAGACCTAAACCAGTATCACCATATGTTATCGCGTTCATGATTCATAGACTACTAGACCGCACTGGAATAAGAGCACCAACAGCAGATCGCAAGCAGCGTACTGAGCTAATGCAAACACATGGCTTTCGTAAATACTTCAAAACTATTTGTATAAACGCTGGTATGAATCCTCTCTACTCAGAATACGTAATGGGTCATAGATCAGGTCTAACCAAATCTTATTTCAAACCGACTGATCAAGAACTACTAGAAGGAAACGATAAAGCTCTAGGTTATGCCACGGTAATCAATGACCTAACTATAAACGAAGAGCATCGCTTAGCCAAGAGGGTAACCGAATTGCAGTTCAAAAATGATCAGATAATGGAACTTGAAAGACAGCACAAGAAGGATTTAGAGGCAGTGCAAAACCAAATGGCCCAGATGATGCAGATGATACGACACAATCCTAAGCTGGCACACGTTAAGCCGGAATCACTAATAAAGAAAAGTATCAGCTAATTATTCTGGATAGACTCTAACTCTGGGATATGGATTTAATGGTAAGGAAGAGAATTAGACTACACCCCTTCTGGCGCTTTGTTAAAACAACGATCTAGGATGGGGCTGGTGCAGTATAGTAACTAATTCTTGGCCCGTGATGAAAGCATCTATTATGCTAGAGTCAGGAAATCGGAGTCAAAATGCAAAGGAGTATCTTAGATTTCTATATTATATTGCACTGGAGGCAGATATTGAGACTAAAATGCCCGAAAAAGATAGAGAAATGCAAGCAATGAAGCAGAAATATGAACAGGATCTACAGGCTATTCGTGAGGAGACTAATCAGCGATTTAGTCAGATTATGTCAATAATATAGCATAATCCTAAGCTGGCACATGTTAAGCCAGAGGCGCTATTAGACAGGAGGATAGGAGCAGGATTAAATCCGCCTTGAGAAAGTCATTTGTTGTACACTAACTTATTTATGAAACATTCAATCGCGCTTTAACAGCGTTGTAGTAGGTCTTGTCTGGGTTTTGCTTTTGTAGATCTACAACTTTTTTCCATCCATCAGTACCATAATCAAACTTCCAGCCGTATATTAGTGGCTCAGGAAAAGCCAGCTGTTTGAAGTCATTACTGATCTTCCATACACAGTCAAGTACCGCTTCAATTTCTTTTTCCATACCACCACTTGTGAAGCTGTCAAAATGACGCAAAAGATTTTCAGTAGAGTATATCCTTCGTTGGAAGGAGATTTGAGCAAATGAAGCCAAATAGCCAGCCTTTGTAGAACTGAGTGTCTCTGACATACGAAGATGAATGTCTGCAATTTTAGTAAATACGCTAGAATAAAGCTGTTTTCTAAATTCTCGATCTCCAATCATTTTTGACCACTGTAATACGGAGCGAACCAAATAAGTATCAACTAGTTCATAAAAAATATGAAAACACTCTGACAGCAAGTTCAATATAGGTTGCATCTGCGTTACATCCTGTGAGCCCTGTTTATTCTTAATATATAATCTATCAAATTCCTTACCAACCTTTTTTAATAAAACACAAAATGATTTATCAAAATCATCTAATTCCTTAGACACTGTAAACAATATATTTCCTGTATTGACCAGCAGTTTATGATCTCTGCTATTTTGATTTTCTCTTTTTATGCTAACTACATTATCCTCACATAACTCCTCGATAGTTTTAAGAACCGGGACCCTGGAAAGTTTTCCGCTCATGGCCTTTACTACACTTTCTTTATTGCAATCTGGGTTATTGTAGATGTATTCAGTGATTAGCCTGCGTCTTTGGCTATCGTCCATCTTGATTAGTATAGAGACCAGTATACCAGTATATACAGGTATCTATAACTATTGTATACTGTTAGATATATTTATGTCAAATAGTAATATCTTTATTAAGACTGCGACAAGAGAGCGCCTTAAACATCTGGGCAGTAAGGGCCAAACATACGATGAGCTAATTAATCAGCTGATAGACTCTACTTTTCAGCACTATACACGTGTCAGTTTGCCAACATCTGTTGGAGAACCAGGTAATGACCTGGTAAAGGTGAGTCAAAATGACTGATACAATTGGAAGTCACATTTGCGAAGCAGCTGGTTGTTCTGAAAATGCTACAGAAGCGATTGCGCTAAAAGTCGGAACTCTGGGCGTTATTTCTCTGGTGGTTTGCAGTAATTGTGTCACTAAGTTCCAGGAGATTGAGCAACATGACTGAAGACTGGGAATCACATCATTCAAAATCACTCCATACAAAAGAGGATGGGAAATTACGTATGAGCGATAATAATGGTGTAATCGACAATGACAACTCAGACCTGGATGCAGTCATTGAAGAAATTAAAAAAGAATTTAAAATGATGTTAGGGAAACGAAAGGATCTAATCATCAAATTAGGAGAGGCATTAGAGCGTAAGGGTTTGCTTGAGAGCATTTGTGAAGAAATTAAAAATGCATTGCGTGAAGAGATAGCGGAAGGACTTGTCTCAAGCCGAATTATCGAATTGCATTGCCCAGATAAGTGGAAGAAGAAGACCAAGCCTAAAAAGGCAGAGAAGAACGAAAATATTTCGTTCTCTGGACAGGAGCAAAAGGCTATCCCACAATTGCTGGTCGACACTCATGGGAATACAGTTGTTGAACCAGCTTCTGATCCCGATAATAATGACGCCGTAAATAATGAAGGATCTGCTAATGAACAAGCTAAAAATACAGGGGAATTTCATGCAGGCAACGAATCAGAGGATGCAATTGGGAAATCTGCTAATGCAGATCAGCAGCAATTATTATTATCAGAACAAGATAGAGAGAAGGAGCTTGAACCCAGAACCGGAGGAATCAAGTCCGATTTACAGTCTAAATCAGAAACACATATCCTTAATAATCAAGAAGATAAACTCCTGGATTTACGGTTCGAGGTTCCATTTGAGCATCTACGAAAACATATGGAATTATCTCTCCGAAAGCATATAGAGAGTATTTGGTTCTTTGTGAAAGTTGATCTTGTCACCAAGAACGTATCCGATGTCCAATTAGATTAAGAACTTGATAAATTGACGATGACGATGACACCTACTGGTATTTCGCACTCTGGTGAATCAGACAATGGGTAAGGAAAAGTTAGATTATCCAATGAAGGTTCATATGCAAAGAATAGTACGAGTCGAAAAGAGACCATTTTGTTTTCGCGATTTTTAGATTTTGAAGTGAATGGTAAAAGATATAGTATGAAGCACGGAACATATAGGAATAAGATTTCGCAATATGTAAGAAATGGTTATGCGCAACTAGAATACATTTCTGGTCCTGCATTTTACAGTCTTAAAGGATTTAACTTTG
>Ga0136846_1224777_pt1 | contig 12249 bp, 13 predicted proteins | sample HopSoiMetagenom2_FD_96841 | JGI IMG/M metagenome (GOLD analysis project Ga0136846, IMG submission 96841) | Grasslands soil microbial communities from Hopland, California, USA - 2 Assembly 2016 (version 4) | ecosystem: Environmental > Terrestrial > Soil > Grasslands | place: USA: Hopland...
GCATCCCCCAGCACGGCTCCGCGGTCGCGAGCCAGTTCGAGAACGACGGCACCGTGAACGTCCAGACCGGTTACTTCTACGCGGGCTACTACGCATCTCCGCCAGAGGTCGACGGCGGGGACTATCTGCTGTCTCCGAGGACGAGCCTCGAGTTTGGGGAACCACGCACGGTCAACGGCGACGTGCTGGCCAGCGGAGCGGACATCTCGATGCGCGGAGGCCAGATCTTCACGGGCCGCTTCGAGGCGGACTCCGTAACGACCCAAGGCTCGCCCGTCACCTTCGACAACCCCGATACGACGATGAGCTCCCTGAGTGCGAACGGGAGCGTCAACTTCAACGTCCCCATCACGCTCGACCACCTCGTCGGCGGGATCCAAGCCACGATCGGCGGCCGGGGCGACCTGACTCTCGCGCCGGGCGCCGTCGCATCCTGGGACGGCGGCGTGTTCACGACCGATCCCGCCAGCCCGGGGCGCCTGATCGTGAGCGCAGCCTCGGGGAGCGCGCCGGCTGCAGAGCTCAGCCTGGGCCGCGCCACCTTCGATCAGGGACGCGTGCTGGAGAACCACGGCGTCGTCGACCTGGTGGGCGGCGAGATCCTTCTGCAGGGCCCGGGCAGCGCGATCGACAACTACGCCGAGATGCGCCATGTCTCGGCCAACGACTACTCGGCCTACATCGCGGGGCAGGGGTCGGACACCTTCCACAACTTCCCGACCGGTCACGTCCTCGACGACCTTGCGGGCAGGCCGCTCGGTATCGGCGCCTACTTCGTCAACGATGGGTCCTTCGAGGCGCGCGCCGGCACGCTCGACGTGTACGGCCCCGGCGCGACGGTCAGCTCGGGCTCCTTCATCGCCGGTCCCGGCGCCACGCTCGAGCTGGAATGCCCCAATGTGACTCTCGGCCCCGGCTCATCGGTGGTCGCCGCCGGAACGATCAATGTGTCGGGCGGGAGCCTTTACGTCCAGGACGGCGCCCAGATCGGAGGGGGCGGCACCTTCCTGGTCTCGGGCGGAAACGCGACCGTGAACGGCGAATACACGCTGCCGACGACGCAGCTCACGAGCGGGAGGCTCGACTTCGACGGACCGGCTGCGACGACTCGACTCAACTTTTCCGGCGGGCTGCTCGGGGGCACGGGAACGCTCGACCTTCGGGGCTCGGGCTCGTCGTGGACGGCAGGGCGCATGGCGGACGCCGGCGTCACTCGGATCGCACCTGGGGCCACCCTTGCGATCGCCGGCTCGGGGACGAAGATCCTCGCCGGCGGGCGCACGCTCGACAACGAAGGATCGGTCACGTGGGCCGGCACGCCAATCGGCAGCGATCAGGGCGCCGCGATCCTGAATGACGTCGGCGGCCTGATCGACATGCAGGGCAACTCGCAGATGTACGTCGTCGCCGGCCCGCGCCCAACCTTCCGGAATGCCGCGGGTGCGACGCTGAGGAAGTCCGGCGGCAATACCGAAGCGCTCTTCGACGCTGATTTCGAGAATGACGGGTCGGCCGACTTCGCGGCGGCTTCGATCCGCTTCGCTTCGCCTGCCGGGGTGCTCAACGCCGGAACCCTGACGGTCGAGCGCGGGGCGACGGTTCGCAGCACCGCTGGGGTCCAGAACGAGGGAGTCCTCGGCGGCGATGGAACGATCGGTGCGGATGTCGTATCTCCGGGCGAGGTGCGGCCGGGCGGCTCTCCCGGGATCCTGACCCTGAGTGGCTCGTACGCCCAGCCGGCCGCCGGGCGGCTGCGGATCGACATCGCCGGCACCGACCCCGGGACGGGCTACGACCGCCTCGTCGCCGCGGGCCCAAGCACGCTCGATGGCACTCTCACGATCGATACCGCTCCGGGCTTCTTCCCGCCCGTGGGAACGACGTTCGAGATCCTCCACAGCCCGCGCTCGGGTGAATTCGCCTCCGTAGAGGGCGCAGACTTGCCGGGCGGTCTCGTCTACCACGTCTACTACGACGACGCGGCTGTGCGGCTGGTGGTGGAGCAGCCCTAGGGTCTGACCGCGCCGACATAGCCGAAGCGGTACGACGGCTCGTCGAGCGACGAGATCTTGACCACGTCGCCGGTGTGCGGCGCCTGGATGAACTGGCCGTTGCCGATGTAGATGCCTTCGTGCTGCGGCCCACGGGCGCTCGGCTCGAAGAAGACGAGGTCGCCCGGCTCGAGCTGGCTCGGCGGCACTCGCTCGCCCTCGTACCACTGCGCGCCGGTGTAGTGCGTCAGGCCGACGCCGAGCTGGGCGTAGACGTACATCGCGAGGCCGGAGCAGTCGAAGCCGTTGATCGGGTCGGCGCCGCCCCAGAGGTAGGGGATGCCCAGGTATCGCTCGGCGATCGCGACGGCACGCGTTCCGCGCGGGCCCGAAGACGGCACGGCCATCAGCTCCGGGAACGCGCCCTGCGCGCCGGTGTCCGCGCCGTGTCCCGAGACGCCGAGCGCGAGCCAGGCAAGCCGCTCCTGGTGATGGTGCACCGCCGGCTGCACGGCCCTTGCGAAGCCGATCAGAAGCTGCGTCCCGGGATCGAGCCCGAGGGACGAGTCGCCCGAGACGATCCGCAGCCCGACCACGCCGCTGCCCTCGCCGGGGACGACCGCCTCCTGCAGGACGACGAGGTAGCTGCTCGGCCCGAGCGGTAACAGCCGGTTCGGCGTCGCCGCCACGCGGTGCCCGCCGACCTCGAGCCCCTGGACGCGCGCGCCGCGAAGGCCGTGCGCGGGAACGAAGATCCGGTTCGCGTAGACGTGGCCGCCGGCGACCGAGACTCCGCGCAACTCCACGCCGCGGGCGCTACGGCTCGCCGAGTCGAAGCGCAGCGTCCAGCCTGCGTCGTAGGCCGTCGCGAACGTTCCCGCGCCTGCGGTCGCAAGCAGATGGCCCGACCCGTCGCGCACCTCGGCGATCCCGCCCGCCGACGCCTGCGGAACTACCGCGGCGGCGGCTGCGAGCACTACGGCCGCGGTCAACAGGCGGTTCATTAAGGGATGGTTACACACGTCATCCGGAGCCGTGAGCGCCGCGTATTGCAGGACATGAAGAGAATCACCCCCCTCATACTGATCGCTCTCGCCGCGGCCGCCCTGACCGCCTGCGGCTCGAGCTCGCAGCAGGCGCAGAAGCCCGCTGCCGCATCACCCGCCACGACCGTCGCGCTCGCGAAGGTCTCCGCCGTCGGTCAGGTACTCGTCGACTCGAAGGGCTTCGCGCTCTACAGCCCGAAGCAGGACACCTCCGGGATGATCCGCTGCACCGGCAGCTGCACCGCGATCTGGGTGCCGCTGACGGTCAAGGGCTCGCCGACCGGCGACCCGACCGTGGCGGCGAAGCTCGGAACCGTCATGCGCCCCGACGGCCGCAAGCAGGTCACGTTCGACGGAAGGCCGCTCTACACGTTCGCCGAGGACTCTAGGCCGAAGACCGTGAGCGGCAACGGCGCCTCCGACCAGTTCGGCGGCGTGCGCTTCAACTGGAAAGTCGCCTCCGTCGGCACGACGACTACGCCCAGCTCGGGCGGCTCGGGCGGCGGCTACTACAACTACGGTTGATCCCCGGGCTCAGGGGTGGGCCGCCTGCACCCAGTGCGGCCCGCCCCAGCTCAGGTCGTACGGGTAGTGGTGAATCACGTGCGCCCAGATCGTCCAGGCGATCCAGCGCGAGGTGCCGTAGAAGAACGCCGCGCGGTAGACCACCAGCAAGGCGTCTCGCGGGACCCAGCGGTTCGCCCACGGCCAGAAGCCGTCGGCCTTGTAGATGACGTTGTCGAAGAACCCGCGCGTGATCACGCGCCACGCGTAGAGGCCGTACACGATCCAGACCAGGTCCCACATGCAGCCGAGGCCGCTGAAGTACGCGGCGGCATCCGTTGTCCGGCCGGCTTGGCCCGCGTACGCCCACGCGCCCAGGTGGAAGTGGAACGTCCAGGGGAAGAGGAGCATCGTCCCGACGGTGTCGCCGGTGTCGGTCAGAGCGTGCGCGAACTCGCCGATCATGAAGCTGACGCCCCAGAGCTTCGAGCCGAAGCCCTTCCACAAGATCAGCCCGATGGCGATCCCGTAGATGAAAGAGTGCGTGAAGCCGAACCCGGGCCAGCCGCGGTGGAACTGCGCCGGGTCCGAGGCCTTGAGGTCCCACGGGCCGAGATGGATCCCGTAGACGAACCACTTGGTCATCATGTCCGGCGCGTACGAGCCGATCAGCAGCGGCACGAACGCGACCTTCAGCTTCAGGTGCTTCTGGATGGCGTACGGCTCGAGGTCGTGAGCGGCCCAGCTCATGTCAGCCGCCGGAAGACGGCCGGGACGATCCAGGCGGCGACGAGCAGGTAGGCGACGCCGACCCAGAACGAGTACAGGAAGTCGGTGACCGCGAGCCCGATCGCCACGTAGACCGCCGAGGCGAGGCAGTACCAGAGGAAGACGGCGAACTGCGCCCGGCTTGGGCGCCAGGCTCTCAGTCGCAGTCGCACGTCTTCTCGCCGAGCAGCATTCGCCGCCCGCAGGACTCGCAGAAGCGCTCCGCGCGCCTCATCGCCTTCATCCACCCGGGGGCAGCGAGCGCTGCCGCAGCGGCCAGGGCGAGGAGAACGGCGGCCAGTTCCGGGTCGAGCACGCAGGGATTATGCGCTGCCCGTTCGTCCGGGGCCGGCGCTACCGTTTGGATCCCAAAACAGGTGTTTTCCTAGCCGAATGACGGGAATGAGGCTAGTACGACTCGACTTCGGATCCGAAATCAGAGAGGATGGTGGAGATGACCCGCTTGCTGTCCAGGCTCCTCGGCCGTTCACGAAACGGCAACGGCAACGGCCACGCCGAGCTCCGCTCGGTCGGAGGCCGCAGCCGTGCCGGGCGCCGCCGCTACGTGCTGACCGCCGCCGAGACGGCGCCGTGCACGTGCCCGGACTTTTGCGAGCGCGACCACGAGAACGACTAGGGCCTTGTCGACCGTCACGCGGGCAGAGCTCGCGGCCGCCGGACCGGCGCCGCGCGGCGACGAGATCCTGACCGAGGAGGCGCTGGCCTTCGTCGCCGTCCTGCAGCGCCGGTTCGGCCCGCGCCGCAGCGAGCTGCTGCAGGCTCGCGCCGAGCGGCAGCTGCGCCTCGACGCCGGCGAGCTGCCCGACTTCCTCGCGGAGACGCGGGAGATCCGCGAGTCGGACTGGACGATCGACCCCGTCCCGGCCGATCTCCAGGACCGCCGAGTCGAGATCACGGGCCCGACCGACCGGAAGATGGTGATCAACGCGCTCAACTCGGGCGCGAAGATGTTCATGGCGGACTTCGAGGACGCCAACTCGCCGACGTGGGCGAACATGGTCGGGGGCCAGGCGAACCTGATCGACGCGATCGGGCGCACGATCGAGCTCGAGAGCAAGGGCAAGACGTACCGCCTCGGGGACGACGTCGCGACGCTGCTCGTGCGGCCGCGCGGCTGGCATCTCCCCGAACGCCACCTGTCTATCGACGGCGAGCCGGTCTCCGCGAGCCTGTTCGACTTCGGCCTGTACCTCTTCCACAACGGCCGCCGCCTGCTCGACCGCGGCAGCGGGCCGTACCTGTACCTGCCGAAGCTCGAGAGCCACCTCGAGGCGCGGCTCTGGAACGACGTCTTCACGCACTCGGAGGAAGAGCTCGGCCTGCCGCACGGTTCTATCAAGGCAACCGTTCTGATCGAGACGGTGCTGGCCGCGTTCGAGATGGACGAGATCCTCTGGGAGCTCCGCGAGCACGCCGCCGGCCTGAACGCGGGCCGCTGGGACTACATGTTCAGCGTGATCAAGAAGTTCCGCGACCGCCCCGAGTTCGTGCTCCCGGACCGGAACAGCGTGACCATGACCGCGCCGTTCATGCGCGCCTACACGGAACTGCTGGTCAAGACCTGCCACCGGCGCGGCGCGCACGCGATGGGCGGGATGGCCGCGTTCATCCCGAGCCGCAAGGACGCCGAGCTGAACGAGCGCGCGCTCGCGAAGGTGCGCGAGGACAAGCAGCGCGAGGCCGCCGACGGCTTCGACGGCACCTGGGTCGCGCACCCGGACCTCGTCCCCGTGGCCCTCGCAGAGTTCGACGAGGTCCTCGGGGACAGGCCGAACCAGCTCGACCGGCAGCGCCCCGAGGTGTCGGTGAGCGCAGCCGATTTGCTCGACGTCGCGTCCACGCCCGGCGAGGTGACCGAGGAGGGCCTGCGCAACGACGTCAGCGTCGGGATCCAGTACCTCTCGGCGTGGCTCCGCGGCAGCGGCGCCGTCGCCATCTACAACCTGATGGAGGACGCGGCCACCGCCGAGATCGCGCGCTCGCAGGTCTGGCAGTGGATCCGCCACGGCCGCTTCGAGCGCCGGCAGGTCGTCGACGCGATGGACGAGCTCGACGACGGGGACGGCAAGGCCCGCGAGATCTTCGAGCAGGTCGCGCTCGGCGAGTCGTTCGTCGAGTTCCTGACCCTGCCCGCCTACGACCACATGGAGGACATGAATGACGAATAACGGCAAGGCTGACGGCCGCTGGACCGGAGTCGAGCGGCCCTACACGAGTGAGGACGTCGAGCGCCTGCGCGGCACGGTCCACGTCGAGCACACGCTTGCGCGGCTGGGCGCGGAGCGGCTCTGGGAGCTGCTTCACACGGAAGATCACGTGCCCACGCTCGGCGCGCTCACCGGCGGCCAGGCCGTGCAGATGGTCAAAGCGGGGCTGAAGGCGATCTACCTGAGCGGCTGGCAGGTCGCCGCGGACGGGAACCTCGCCGGGCAGACCTATCCCGACCAGAGCCTCTACCCGTCGAACAGCGGCCCGGCGCTCGTCCGCCGCCTCAACAACGCCTTGCTGCGCGCCGACCAGATCCACGCGGCCGAGGGCGACACCGAGAGGTACTGGCTCGCGCCGATCGTCGCCGACGCCGAGGCCGGCTTCGGCGGTCCCCTGAACGCGTTCGAGGTGATGAAGGCGTTCATCGAGGCGGGCGCCGCCGGCGTGCACTTCGAGGACCAGCTCTCGTCGGAGAAGAAGTGCGGCCATCTCGGCGGGAAGGTCCTGATCCCGACCGCCCAGTTCCTGCGGATGCTCGCCGCGGCCCGGCTGGCCGCCGACGTCTGCGGCGTCCCGACCGTGCTCGTCGCGCGCACCGACGCGCTGAGCGCGACGATGATCACGAGCGAGGCCGACCCGGCGGACGAGCCGTTCCTGACGGGCGAGCGCACGTCCGAAGGCTTCTTCCGCGTTCGCGCTGGGCTCGAGCCCGCGATCGCGCGCGGACTGGCGGCTGCGCCGTACGCCGACCTCGTCTGGTTCGAGACCGCGACGCCCGACATGGGCGAGGCGCGCGAGTTCGCGCACGCGATCCACGAGCGGTTCCCGGGGAAGCTGCTCGCCTACAACTGCTCGCCGTCGTTCAACTGGCGCGCGCACCTGGACGACAGCGCGATCGCCGGCTTCCAGGAAGAGCTGGCCGGCCTCGGCTACAAGTTCCAGTTCGTGACGCTGGCCGGGTTCCACTCGCTGAACGCGGCGATGTTCGGCCTCGCCCGCGGCTATGCGCAGGAGGGCATGGGCGCCTACGTGCGGCTGCAGGACGAGGAGTTCGCGCTCGAGGAGCACGGGTACAGCGCGACGCGCCACCAGCGCGAGGCCGGCGCCGGATACTTCGACGCGGTCATGCAGACACTCGGCGAGAGCTCGACGCTCGCGCTCGAGGGCTCGACGGAGGCCGCCCAATTTCGGAGCTGATCGAGCAGGAAGGCGGCACCAAGGCGGACGAGATCGCCCTCGCGCTCGAGGACGCGATCATCTCGGGTGAGCTCGCGCCGGGCACAGTCCTGAGGCAGGAGCAGCTCTCGGAGCGGTTCCAGGTGAGCCGGACGCCGGTGCGGGAGGCGCTGCGCCGGCTCGCCGCGACCGGGCACGTCTCGTTCGTGCCGAACCGCGGCGTGCGCGTGCGTTTGATCTCGATCGAAGAGCTGCGGCAGGCGTTCCTCGTCAGGGCCGAGCTCGAGGCGCTGGTGACGAAGCTCGCGACGCCGCGGATCAGCAAGGAGGGCCTCGCCGAGCTCGCCGCCGCCCACGAGCGGTTCACCGAGCTGACCGACATGCTGCTCGACCGGACCCGTGGCGAGGAGGAGCGCACGCGCCTGACCGGCGACTGGGTGCGCGCGAACTACCGCTTCCACGACGTCATCTACGCCGCGGCCGACCTTCCGCTCGTCGAGCGGATCGCCAAGAGCGCGCGCCGCACGTTCCTCAGCCGCTGGAGCCCGGGCGGGCCGGAGATCGACGACCTCTACCGGCAGAACGTCGCGCAGCACCAGGCGATCAAGAACGCGATCCAGGCGCGCAGCGCCGACGGGGCGCGGGCGCTCGCCCACGAGCACGTGCTCCACTCGGGCCGGCTGCTCGAGGTGATCCTCGAGCACCGCGGCGCCCAGTCCGACGAGCCGCGTGCGCTAGGCGCCTAGAGGAGCATGAGCCACTTGGAGCTGCAGGCGCAGTCCTTGTGCTTCACGTGGCACTTGCCGCAGTCCCAGTACGTCCACCAGATCCACTTGAAGTGGTTCCACTCCAGCACGATCAGGCAGATGCACCAGATGAAGATCTGCGTCTGGCTCAGATAGCTCACGTTTGCCACCTAACCGGAGCCGGGTGGGGCGTGTCAATGGGCCGTCCGGCCCATTCTCCGTCCCGTTAGGCTCAGTGCGTGGCCGAGGGGACGAGCCTCGAGGGGATCAGTCTGCAAGAGCTGCAGCTGGCGGCGCGGAACCACGGGATGCCGCTGGAAGCGCTGCGCTGGCCGGTCACGCCGGTCGGCCTGCACTACCTGCTGATCCACTACGACGTCCCCGACGTGGACGGCGCCGTTTGGGGCCTGCGCGTCCGCGGGGAGCGGGAGCTCTCCCTCGGACTGGACGAGCTCAGGCGGCGGCCCCGTATCGAGCTCGCGGTCACGATGGAGTGCGCCGGGAACGGGCGCGCGCGGCTCGAGCCGCGGCCGGTCAGCCAGCCTTGGCTCTCGGAGGCGATCGGGACGGCGCGCTGGGCGGGTACGTCACTCCGGCCGCTGCTCGAGGAGGCCGGGTTGCCCGCGGGCGCCGTCGAGGTGCTGTTCACCGGGCTCGACCGCGGGATCGAGGGCGGGGAGGAGCAGGCTTTCCAGCGCTCGGTTCCGCTCGAGGAGGCACTGCGCGACGAGGTCCTGCTCGCGTACGAGATGAACGGCTCACCGCTGCCGCCGCAGCACGGCTATCCGCTCAGGCTGGTCGTCCCGGGGTGGTATGGCATGACGAACGTGAAGTGGCTCGCGGAGATCGAGGTGCTCACCGAGCCGTTCACCGGCTACCAGAACGCGCAGGGCTACCGGCTGCGGCAGGAGGAGGACGACGAGGGCGAGCCGCTCGCGCGCATGCTGCCGCGGTCGCTCATCGTGCCGCCCGGGATCCCGGAGTTCCTCTCCCGCGACCGCACCGTCCCGCCAGGCGAGGTCGTGCTCGAGGGCCGCGCGTGGTCGGGCCACGCGGCCGTCGAGTCGGTCGACGTCAGCGTGGACGGCGGCGCGACCTGGGCTCCGGCCGAGCTGGAGCCCGATCGCGGCGAACGCTGGGCGTGGCGCGGCTTCCGCTTCCGCTGGGATGCAGAGCCGGGCGACTACACGGTCTGCTCACGCGCCCGCGACGAGGCGGGGAACGAACAGCCGCTCGAGCCGCTCTGGAACGTCGGCGGCTACTCGAACAACTCGGTGCAGCGTATCCCGGTCACCGTCCGCGCCTACTAGGCGGGGCGCCTAGCCGGCGCCGTGCTCGCGCTTCGCTTCTTCTTCCATTCGCTCGAGGCGCGTGTAGTAGTCCGGAAACTCATTCAGGTGCGCGAGCGCGATCTTGCCGGTGGTGACGGCGTCGTCGCCGGTCACGTTCGTGGACGGGTCGCGAAGACCGTGCTCGAGCTCGACGTCCATTCCGGCCCGGAACTGCTCAACGTCGAACGGCGCCGATTCCCAGTCGATGCCGATCTCCTCGCCGACTTGCCTTGCCTCGTCGGCCGTGAAGCTCTTCGCGGCGGTCAGCGGTCGCGTTCGTCGAAGGAGCCCGGATCGCGCATGAGCATCCCGGCCTGGCGGTCGGCCTGCATCCCCTGGATGTCGCCCGACTGCATGCGCTGCTCCTCCGGCGTGTCGAACATCGCGTCCTCGACGCGCTTGATCTCCTCGGCGTCCTGGCGCTTCTCTCGCTTCTTGAACCACGATCTGATTCCCATGCGGTGAGTCTACGCCGCTCTAGCCGCCCGGTGGTCTCAGGACGGCGAACTGGTCGGTGATCTCCAGGCGGCGCGAGCGGAAGCGGTAGAGCTCGGCCGGCCGGCCGCCGGCGCGGCCCGAGGCGCGGCGTTCGCCGGTCGCCTCGAGGACGCCGCGGCGCAGGAGGACTCGCTGGAGGTTGGTGGCCGAGACCTCGTGCCCGAGGGCGGCGACGTAGATCTCCCGCAGCTGGGAGAGCGTGAACTCCGGCGGCGCGAGCGCGAAGCCGACGTTCGTGTAGGAGAGCTTCGCGCGCAGGCGGTCGCGGCCCGCGATCACGATCGAGCGGTGGTCGAACGCGAGCTCCGGGAGGCGGAAGAGCGGATGCCAGCGGGTGTCGTCCGGCACCGCCGGATCGACCCCGGCGGGGACGAGGCCGAGGTAGGCGTTCGCCAGCTCCCAGTCGAGCGGGTTCCGGCCGGGATCGCTCAGCGTCTCGAGCTGCTCGAGGTGCGCGAGCTCGCGGACGTCGACCTTGACCGCCAGGTGCCGGCGAATCGATTCCTCCAGGGTCTCGCCCGGCTCGAGGTAGCCGCCCGGGAGGGCCCAGGCGCCGAGGAACGGCTCTCGCGCCCGTTGCCACAGCACCGCCTGCAGCCGTCCGTCGCGCACTTGCAGCACGACCGCCAGCGTCACGTGGTCGGGCCGCACCCTGCTAGACTCCTGCCCAGGTTTTCGACTCACAGTCGTAAACCTAGCCGAAGATGACGACGACGACACTCGAGCCCCCGGTCACCGCCACCCGAGACGTCGAAGACGTCCTCCGTGAGGGCGGCCTCACGCGGTTCCACCGCAAGGCCATCCTCGTCACCGGGGCGGCGTGGACGTTCGTCGCGATGGAGATCCTGCTCGTGGGTTTCGTCGCGCCGATCTTCGCCGGGCTCTGGAACCTCGACGGGCGCATGCAGGGGCTCGTCAACAGCGCGGCGCTGGCCGGCTCGCTCTGCGGCTCGCTCCTGCTCGGCCGCACGGCCGACCGCATCGGGCGGAGGGCGATCTTCCAGTACTCGATCCTCTGGTACGCGGCCTTCACCGCCATCACGGCATTCGCCTGGGGGCCGTGGTCGGTGATGACGTTCCGCTTCCTCGCCGGTCTAGGGCTCGGCGGGATGCTCGTCGTCGACCCCTCGATGCTGGCCGAGTACCTGCCGCCGCAGCGGCGCGGGCGGCTGCTCGTCTTCCTCGACCTCTGGTGGCCGGTGGGGCTCCTCGCGGCGACCGGGCTGTCGTACATCTTCCTCGGGCCGACCTTCGACCGGTTCGGCGACTGGAGCTGGCGCTACCTGTTCCTCGCAGCGGCGTTCCCGGCCTTCCTCGCGTTCGTGGTCCGGCGCTCCCTGCCGGAAAGCCCGTACTTCCTCGCGCGCCAGGGCCGTTCCGAGGAGGCGGCGGAAGTGCTCACCGAGATCACGGGCCGGCCGGTCGAGCCGACCGACTTCATGGCCCCGGAGGAGCCCCGCTCCTCGATGCGCGAGCTCTTCGCCCAGCGCCTGCGCAGCCGCGCGGTCCCGACGGCGCTGATCTGGATCGCGCTGAACGTCTCGTACTACGGGCTCTTCCTCTGGCTGCCGTTCGTGCTCCAGGCCGAGAAGAGCTTCCACGTGGACGTGTACCTGCTGCTGACGCTGAGCGCCCTCTCGCAGTTCCCCGGGTACGCCGCTGCGATCTGGCTCGTCGAGCGAATCGGGCGCAAGCCGACGCTCGCGGCTTTCCTCATCCTGGGTGGCGTCTCGGCCTACGCGTTCGCCGCGGCCGACACGGAGAGCGTCTACATCACCGCGCTCTTCTTCGTCGGCTTCTTCAACCTCGGTGCCTGGGGAGCCGTCTACCCGTACACGGCCGAGCTCTTCCCGACCCGGCTGCGCTCGAGCGCCTTCGGCCTGATGGAAGGCGTCGGCAAGGCCGCCGCCATCGCGGGGCCTTACATCTTCGGCCACCTGAAGGACGTGACCGGCAGCAC
>Ga0136846_1220338_pt1 | contig 12248 bp, 17 predicted proteins | sample HopSoiMetagenom2_FD_96841 | JGI IMG/M metagenome (GOLD analysis project Ga0136846, IMG submission 96841) | Grasslands soil microbial communities from Hopland, California, USA - 2 Assembly 2016 (version 4) | ecosystem: Environmental > Terrestrial > Soil > Grasslands | place: USA: Hopland...
CGCCAGGTCTCGACCGCCCACAGGCCGATGAGCTCGCCGAACATCTGGCTGATCTCCGGCGCCGTGACGAAATCGCCCGCCGCGCCGAACGGATCGCGCCGCGGGTAGTAGCCATGCACCGGGTGGCCGAGGCAGAGCGCCATGTAGCGCTCGACCGTGATCGGGCCGTCGGCGGCGATCATCCGGCGCAGCTCCTCCCTGAGGCCCGTCACGCCGAGGAGGCTTCGACCGCCTTGGCAAGGCGCGGCCGGGTGACGCCGCGCAGCGCGAGCGCGATCGCCGTCGCGCCGACGAGCGCCATCGGCAGCGACAGCAGCATCCCCATGGTGATGCCGCCGCCGAGCGCGTCGACCGACGCGCCGAAGAGGAAGCCGAGCTGGGGATCGGGTTCGCGGAAGAACTCGCAGACGATGCGCGCGACCGCATAGCCGAGGACGAAGATGCCGCCGACGAGGCCCGGCCGGCGAAAGCCGAACCGCCGCACCGCGAGCCCGACCACCGCGAACAGGAGGATGCCCTCGGCGAAGGCCTCGTAGAGCTGGCTTGGATGGCGCGGCACCGGGCCGGCGTTCGGGAACACGAAGGCGAAGGGAAGGTCGAAGGCCGGCCTGCCCCACAGCTCGCCGTTGATGAAGTTCGCGATGCGGCCGAAGAACAGCCCGATCGGCGTCACCACGGCGGCGAGATCGAGCATGGCGAGCGCGCTCAAGGACCGCGAGCGCGCGAAGAGCACGATGGCGAGCACCGCGCCGAGGAAGCCGCCGTGGAATGACATCCCGCCCCGCCAGACCGCGAAGATCTCCGACGGGCGGGCGAGGTAGGACTCGAAATTGTAGAACAGCACGTAGCCGACGCGGCCGCCGAGGACGACGCCGAGCGCCACCCAGACGATCAGATCGTCGATGTCGCCCGGGCTCGGCTGCTTGAGGCCGGTCCAGTATTCGGGCGCCGCGGCGAGGCGCCGGGCAAGCCACCAGCCGCCGACGAGGCCGGCGATATAGGCGAGCGCGTACCAGCGGATCGCCAGCGGGCCGATGGCGACGGCGATCGGGTCGATCGCCGGAAACGGCAGCGCCAGGAGGGTTGGACCCATGCCGCTGGGTTTGAACGCGCCGGCCGGCTTGCGTCAACCCTGTTGCCGGCCCGCCCCGGACGCGCCACATAACCGGCGACGCCCTCTCACCCCGAACGGCAGCCATGGCCCCGACCTCGAACCGCTTCCTCGACGACATTGCCCGGCTGATGACCGACGCCGCCGGCGCCGCCCAGGGCGTCCGCCGCGAGGTCGAGACTGTCTTCAAGGGCCAAATCGAGCGCCTCCTGCAGGACATGGAGATCGCCAAGCAAGAGGAGCTCGACGTGCTCCGCGACATGGTGGTCGCCGCCCGCGAGGAGAACGAGCAGCTCGCGATCCGCATGAAGGCGCTCGAGGAGCGGCTCGCCGCCCTCGAAGGGCTGCCGCGCGGCGGCGAGCCGCCCTCGATCTCGGTCGGCACCTGACGCGCCGCAAGCTTCCGCCTGTGGACGGAGTCCCGCGGCCGATTGCGGCTCGGGCCCGAATCTTCGAACCTCGCCAGGGCTTTGAAACGCGGGAGTCGGTGGGGCTATAGTCGCCGGGAGCTGATTCGCGGGTGGGCGGCGGAGTTTACTAAGCGACATCTTCCGAGCGTTTGCGTGAATACGTGCGGCGGCCGGCGCCGCCGAGCGGGTCTTGTCGCCTCAATTTCGGTATGCCTTCGGGGTCCCTTCGCTCGAGCGAGCCATCAAGGATCGACATGACCGAGCTTCAGATCGAGACCGATCGTGCCGAGCACCCGCTCGACGTCGTCGAGCGCCTGGCGGCGCTGCGCGACTGGATCTTCGACCGCGCCGAGACCGACGAGATGTCGGTGTCGGTCTCGGGGCGGTGGACCGACTACCACATCGCTTTCACCTGGATCGAGGACGTCGAGGCGGTGCATGTCGCCTGCGCCTTCGACCTCAAGGTACCGGAGCGGCGGCGCACCGAAGTTCTGCAGCTCATCGGGCTCGTCAACGAGCAGATGTGGGTCGGCCACTATGACATGTGGAGCGCGGAGAACGTGGTGATGTTCCGCCATGCGCTGCTGCTTGCCGGCGGCGCCGAGCCGACGAAGGGGCAGTGCGAGATGCTGCTCAAGGCGGCGGTCGACGCCTGCGAGCGCTATTTCCAGGCCTTCCAGTTCGTGCTCTGGGCCGGCAAGAGCGCCCGCGAGGCGCTCGACAGCGTACTGTTCGAGACCGAAGGCGAGGCGTAGAACCCTCACGGCATGACATCGTCCGCGTCGCTTCTGCCGTCTTCCCTCGTTCTCGTCGGCGCCGGCAAGATGGGCGGCGCGATGCTCGAGGGCTGGCTCGCGGTCGGGCTCGACCCGGCCGCCGTCGCGGTGATCGAGCCGGCGCCCTCGCCCGAGATCCGGTCCTTGTGCGGCGCGCGCGGCATCCGCCTCAACCCGGAAAGCCCCGGCCCGGCCGAAATCGTCGTGCTGGCGATCAAACCGCAGACGCTGCCGGCCGCGGCGCCGACCATCGCCCCGCTCGTCGGCCCCGACACGCTCCTCGTCTCGATCGTCGCCGGCAAGACCATCGCCGATCTGCGCGCCCGCGTTCCGGCCGCGCGGGCGATCGTGCGGGCGATGCCGAACCTGCCCGCGAGCGTGCGCCGCGGCGCGACCGGGGCGGCCGCGAGCCCGCAGGTGAGCGACGCCCAGCGCGCCGCCGCGCAGGCGCTGCTCGCCGCCGTCGGCACCGTCGAATGGCTTGATGACGAGGCCCTGATCGACGCCGTGACGGCGCTCTCGGGCTCAGGGCCGGCCTATGTCTTCCACCTCGTCGAGTGCTTGGCCGAAGCGGGCGCGGCCGCCGGCCTGCCGCCCGACGTCGCCGGGAGGCTCGCCCGCGCCGTGGTGATCGGCTCCGGCGAGCTTCTGGCGCAAAGCGGGCTCTCGGCGGCGGAGCTGCGCCAGAATGTCACCTCCCCCGGCGGCACGACCGCCGCGGCCCTTGCGGTGCTGACCCGCGAGCCCGGCCTTGCGGGCTTGATGCGCGACGCGGTCGCGGCGGCCAAGCGCCGCGCCGAGGAGCTTTCGGGCTGACGTGAGGCCGGCCTTGCATCGTAGTACCAGAAGTGGTACATGCCCGTGAAACGGCTTCCTGCGCACTTCTACGCCTCGGCGACAGGCCGGCAGCCGGTTCGCGAATGGCTGAAGGACCTCGATCCCGAAGATCGCAAAATTGTCGGCGAGGACATCAAGGACGTGGAGTTCGCCTGGCCGATCGGCATGCCGCTCTGCCGCTCGCTCAAGGGCGGGCTCTGGGAAGTCCGCAGCGCGCTGACGCAAGGCCGCATCGCGCGTGTGCTCTTCTGCGTGCGCGAAGGCCGGATGGTTCTGCTGCACGGCTTCATCAAGAAGACGCAGCAGACGCCGCCGGCAGAGCTCGGCCTGGCAACGAGACGGATGAAGGACATCACATGAACGCGAAGGGCAAGATCGGCTCCTCCTTCGACGATTTCCTCAAGGATGAGGGCATCTACGAGGAGGTCACGGCGCGCGCCGTGAAGCGCGTGATCGCCCGCCAGCTCGACGCGCTGATGCGCGCCGAGGGGTTGACCAAGGTCGGCCTCGCTAAGCGCATGCAGACGAGCCGGGCACAGCTCGACCGCCTGCTCGATCCCGATAACCAGTCGGTGACGCTCGGCACGCTCGCCCGCGCGGCCCGCGCCGTCGGGCGCGAGCTCCGCATCGAACTCGTGTGAGCCTGCGCCCTCGCGTCGCTTCGCGGCCGGCGCCGATCCCGCCTACACTGGCGCGCCGTTCAAGGAGGGTGCCATGGCCCGCAAAGCGACCGCCTCTTCGACCGCCGTCGCGCCGGCGCCGGCGCGCGAGCGCATCGTCCAGGCGCTGATGCGCCTGGCCTCGGACCGGCCGTGGAACGACATCGAGATCGCCGACATCGCCGAGGAGGCGCAGGTCTCGCTCGCCGAGTTCCGCGACCACTTCCCCTCGAAGGGCGCGGTGCTCGGCGCCTTCTCGCGCATGATCGACAAGATCGTGCTCGAGGGCTCCGGCGCCGAGCTTGCCGGCGAGCCGGCGCGGGAGCGCCTCTTCGACGTCATGATGCGCCGCATCGACGCGCTCACCCCCTACAAGCGGGCGCTGCGCCGCATCGCCTATGCGCTGCGCGCCGACCCGCTCGCGCTCCTCGCCTTGAACCAGGCGGCGCTGAATTCGCAGCGCTTCATGCTCGCCGCCGCCGGCATTTCGACCGAGGGGCCGCTCGGGCTCGTCAAGCTCCAGGGCGCGGCGCTCATCCTCGCGAACACGCTCGAGACCTGGTTTGAGGACGACGACCCGACGCTCGCAAAGACCATGGCGCGGCTCGACCGCGAGCTTCGCCGCGGCGAGGGCTTCATCGAGCGCGCCGAGGATTTCCGCCGACTCACCGCCCCCTTGCGGGCGCTCGGCCAGGCCTTCTTCGACACCCGCGCCCGCGTCCGCCGCCGCACCGAGCCGCGCGACGACGAGGGCGAGGCCAAGGACCCGGCGGCGGCGATCTGAGCCGTCATCCCGGAAGCCGCAAAGCGGCTATCCGGGACCTTTCGCCACGGCCTCCCCTGTCATTCCGGGGCTCGCGAAGCGAGAGCCCGGAACCCATCAACACCGCCCTCGCCGCTCAGAACCGGTGGGAATCGGAAGGGCCGGTGGTTATGGGTTCCGGGCTCGCGCCTTGCGGCGCGCCCCGGAATGACAGCCGCAGATGAAAACCGCCCCCGCCCCGCAGATCGCCTTCGACGACTTCCTCAAAGTCGACATCCGCGTCGGCCGCGTCGTCGCGGCCGAGCCCTTCCCGGAGGCGCGAAAGCCCGCCTACCGCCTGACGATCGATTTCGGCCCGGCGATCGGCATCAAGAAATCCTCGGCCCAGATCACCCGAAACCACCGCCTCGAAGACCTCCCCGGCCGCCTCGTCCTCGCCGTCGTCAACTTCCCCCCGCGCCAGATCGGCCCGATGATGTCCGAGGTCCTGACGCTGGGCGTCCCCGACGCCGACGGCGAGGTGATGCTGATCGGGCCGTGGCGCGAGGTGCCGGTGGGAGGGCGGTTGTATTAAAACTGGTCGAGGCGGGCGCACGGTGCGGCCCGCTCGTCAGCCACGTGCCGCCGATAATCTGACGATGCCAGGCGTGGCGCCCACGTTGCTATTGCATCGGTTCACCGCTATCACGCTGACATGAGTGAAAGCAAACCTTCAGAGCAGCGCACCAATCTGCAGGTCACTCTGCCGTATTTTCATGACGCCGAGGAAGCGTTTACACAGACTTTCCAACTACGCGTCCAACAGATCACGCGAAGTAAGGGGATCATCGCGGAAATCAAGGGACACATTATACATGAAGGTCGAGAGAGTCGGCTGATTCGGTCGTCCGATGATCAGGATGACGTCGAAATGCATGCAACAGAAGCAGTTTTGACGCTAAAGTACGCCGACATTAGTAAGTTCACGATCGTCGACGCTCTCGATGCAGCCGCTAAGTTAGCTGATCAGTTCGCAACCGGGCAGAGCAAGGCACTTTTCAAAACCTTAGACGAGGTAACTACTAAAACTGGTAACGTTGTTAGAGCGGGAGGGCCGATTACTCACGACGCGATGTTCGAAATGCTTGATAAGATGGAGCACGAATTTAGCGGTAACTCTGCGACGGCGAATCTAGTAATGGTAATCCATCCTGACATGGGGCCGCGCGTTGCGCAACTAGCCGCAGAATTCGAAAGCTCTCGTGATCTGAAAAAGCGTCACAACGAAATAATGGCGAGAAAATATGAGCAGTTCAGAACTCGTGAAATGGATCGAAATCTGGCTGGATAGGGCTGGCGAGCGTGCGTACCAGCCGGCTTTCTTAAGCGCCCTGACCTTTCACAAATATAAAATAGTTCACAATACAAGCCATAATTCGCTAGAACTAGGAAAGGATGTGATCGCACGCGCGCCAAACGGAGATCTCATCGCCTTCCAACTGAAGGGTAATCCCGGTACTCGGCTCACCATGGGTCAGTGGCATGAGATTTATCCCCAAGTCATACAGCTTGTCACGATGCCCCTCGCTGCACTGCTGTCGGGAAAGAAAACTGCTCACCACCGACCTATCTTGGTCACCAACGGAGAAGTGGAAGAGGACGTCCAATCAGCGATCTCGGCGTTCAATTCCACCTTTGTTCCGCAGTACGCATCAGCGCTCCCTCTCGAACTTTGGACCCGCGGCACTCTCATTCGTTTGCTTGCAGACGCGGCTGCTGCGGTTTGGCCGGCAAATCTGAGCACGCAGATCGAATTGCTCCGAGCCGCCGCTAGCGGCGGAAAAGAATCAATTTCAGCTAGGATCATTACCGCGGTGGCGACGGGTGCTCTCGGTTGGACAGATGATCGGCCCTCGACTGCCCGATCGATCGAACGTGTGGCTGGGCTCGGCACCATCGGTTCCATCCTTTCAGGTCAACACGCCCAGGTGGGAAATCTCTTCGAGGTAATCAAAACGAAAGCAATTATCCTCGGTATAGTTGCAGGATTCTTTTATAAACATAGCTTCAACACGAAAAAACATAGCTATTTATATGATTTGCTACGTCACGAATTGTTTACAACACTTGCGACTTATGCGGAGCAAATATCTATCAAGTTTCGGGACCAGCCATTCGTAAACGAGGACATATTTGCAGAATTTGGAATTCAGCATGCGCGGAAGATGATGGTCCTGGCCCTTCTTGCGGTACACGCCTTGGAGAAGCACGGGGAAAACGTTTCCTCCAACATTGGGACATGCTTTTGCAACGTATAGATTTTCCGTTCCTCAACGGAGAGGGGATTGTACCTGCATTCTTGGTCGTGTTTTGGGTTAAGGAGCAGCTGCAGGCCGGGTATCAGAATGACCAGGAACTCAAGAGTGTTCTTTACACGATTATAACGGGGGCCATCAAAGGTGAATTGATCTCTTCCTATTATGATTTGAACGAGGTGATCTTGGCGCGGTACAAAGAGTACCTCGGGCGCCAGTGGCACCCTGTCGACCTCGATCAACGCAACAGAATGTCGCAATTCGCGCACGGCCTAACGCTCTTACTTGTAAGACGAAATTGGAAACAGACCGTAAGACAATTTTGGACTGATGTGACGCGCATCCTAACGCAAATGCAGAACTCCAGGATCCGAGCGAATTTGCGTTTTTCCGGTCCGAGAAGTCGATCGAGCTTACAAAGGCCGCGGAAATCCCTGAGACCTGGACTGGCCTTATCGAAAAAGCCAGCCGGGCGATTCAACCTAATCTCCCCCCGCTCCTGGCGCAGGATCCGACCTTAGTATCCTTATTGACCGTGTTTTTGCCTTACCGGTGTACGGAGGACCTACTGCTCTGGCTGGACCGGCAATTTACCAAAACCTGGTACTAACGTGCGGTGATTAGGTCTAAATCGACGACGAGCTTGGCTATCGTCGTTGGTGTGGTCGGACCGCCACAGCAGATCGAAGCTTGACTCCGTAGCCGCGATCACATATATATTCCTACATGACCGCTGCCGCACCCGCCTCGTCCGAAACCCTCATCCTCCCCTTCCCGGTCCCGCGCACGCCGGCCTTCGACCGGCCGCCCGGCATGCGCGGGTCTCGGCTGCCGCATGATCCGGAGACGGTCGCGGTGGTGCGGCTGCTCTATGAGCGCACGACGCTGAGGCATCGCGAGATCGCGGCACAGGCCGGGGTCTCGAGGACCTCGGTGCATGGCTGGGCGCTTGCCGGGGGCTGGACGCGCCCGCCCGGCGCGCCGAAAAGTCACCAGCTCGGCCTGAACGGCCTGCCGGTGTCCCGGCTCAAGGGCCGCATGCTGGCGAAGCGCCTGCGCGACCTCGCCGAGGCCTATCTCGAGGAGATGGAGAAGGACTTCGACACGCGCGACGCCGAGAAGTGCGGCATCGTGCTCAATTTCCTGAAAGAAGCGAAGCTGCTCGAGCAGCGGCGCAAGCCGCGCCGGCCGCTCGCGGTGCGGGCCCGCTCGATCGCCGAGCGCTGGCTCGACCAGCTCGAGCGTGAGCCGGAGCCGATCCCCGACGTGCTCAATTGCGTCCTCAAGATGATCGAGATGGCGCGCGAGGAGGAGGCGGCGCTGCATCCGACCCGCCCGCCGAAGCCGGTGAAGGAGCGCCGGATTCCCTACAAGACCCGCAAGGCGATGGAGCCGAGCCCGCACCTGCCCGAGGCGATCGAAGAGGCGCGCCTCGCCGTGGCGGAGAACCGCGACCGGCGGCGGCGGGCAACGCGGCAAGGGTGAGCCGCCGGCCTCCCGGCACGCGCGAAATCAGCCCCGGACGCAGGAAAGCCGCCGATCCTGCCGGATCCGGCGGCTTCCTTTCGGGAGACTGAACTTGACGCTGGTTAGTGGATCACCCGGTTGCCGTTGCCGCGCAGCTTGGTGATCTCGTCCTTCAGCTGGAGCTTTCGTCGCTTGAGTTCCGCTATCTTGAGGTCATCGATGGACGGGTGGCCCATGGCGTCCTGAATTTCCCGTTCGAGCGCCTGGTGTTTCCGTTCAAGCTCGCCCAGATGCATCTGCAGCGACATGCGTCGGTCCCTCCTATAGCTGTTCCGACAGCCCGGCATCATGCCACAACCGGGCGCGGCCGTCGACGCCAAAATGTCATGGTGCGGTGCAAAATCACCAGGAATCACAGGCGCCGCGCTTGCCCCTCCGGACGCCCGGGCGCATAGTCCCGGGCCTCACCCGACACTACGCAGCGGCACCGCGGAGCCAGGATGGCGCCTCAACTGAGCGATGAGGAAATCGTTGAGTTCGAGGCCGAGCTCGCCCGCCTGAAGGAAGAGCACCGCGACCTCGACGGCGCCATCGAGGCGCTGTTGCGGATGGTCGCCGGCGACCAGCTCCAGATCCAGCGCCTGAAGAAGCGCAAGCTCGTCCTCAAGGACCGCATCTCCTACCTCGAGGACCAGCTCACCCCCGACATCATCGCCTGAGGGGCGCGCGCCGGGCGGCCGGTCAGGCGCGCCGCTCCCGGCGCTCGGCCTTCTGGCGGTACATCGCCTGGTCGGCCCGCATCAGCGCCTGCTCGGGGGTGTCCGCCGCCTCGAGCGCCGCGACGCCGATCGAGGTCGAGAGCGTCAGGGTCAGGCCGGCGACCTGCAGCGGCGTGCCGGCGACCATCGCCCGCAGCGACGCCGCCTTGGCGTTCGCGGTGTCCTCGTCGACCTGCCACAGGATCAGCGCGAACTCGTCGCCGCCGAGCCGGCCGAGGCAGTCCGAGGAGCGGATATTGCTGCGCAGGAGGCCCGCGAGATGCTCGAGCGCGCGGTCGCCGACCTCGTGGCCATAGGTGTCGTTGATCGGCTTGAAGCGGTCGAGGTCCGACATCAGGAGCGCGATCGGGGTATCGTAGCGGGCCCGGTAGGCGATCGCCCGCGACAGGTCGCGCATGAAGCCGCGGCGGTTGAGGAGGCCGGTGAGCGGGTCCTCGAGGGCGAGGCTCTCGAGCGTCGCGGCGTGGCTGCGCATCTCCTCGAGCTCGCCGGCGAGCCGCTCGAGCTCGGTCCTGAGCTCGCTCACCTCCTCGCGCAGGTCGTCCTTCGGGGCTTTGAGGGCGCTCGCGCGCATCATGGCAAATCCGTTGGTGACGGGCGGAACGGCCCAATGAGCCAGTATCTTGCCTGCGGGTAAAGGCTTCGCTATGCCGACCGCTCGCCTTTGAAGCGTAGCGGAGTGGGGCATGGCCGGGCCGGCGCCCGTGGCGATCATCATGGGCAGCCAGTCCGATTGGGCGACGATGCGGCACGCGGCCGAGACCCTCGACGCGCTCGGCGTCGGCTACGAGGCGCGCATCGTCTCGGCGCACCGCACGCCCGACCGGCTCTACGGCTTCGCCAAGGGCGCCAAGGCCGCAGGCGTCAAGATCGTCATCGCCGGGGCCGGCGGCGCCGCCCATCTTCCCGGCATGGCCGCTGCGATGACGCCGCTGCCGGTGTTCGGCGTGCCGATCGAATCGAAGGCGCTGTCGGGCCAGGACAGCCTCTATTCGATCGTCCAGATGCCGGCCGGCGTGCCGGTCGGGACGCTTGCCATCGGCAAGGCCGGCGCGATCAACGCCGCGCTTCTTGCCGCGGCCGTGCTGGCGCTCGCCGACCCGGCCCTCGCCGACCGGCTCGACGCCTGGCGAGCCCGGCAGAGCGAGGCCGTGGCCGAGCGGCCGGCGGACGAAGCCCCGGCGTGATCGACCCCGGAGGCACCCTCGGCATCGTCGGCGGCGGGCAGCTCGGGCGCATGATCGCGCTCGCGGCCGCCCGCTACGGCCTCGCGACGCACGTCTACAGCCCCGAGCCCGACAGCCCCGCCTTCGCGGTCGCCTGCCGGCATACCCGCAAGGCCTACGACGACGAGGCGGCGCTCATCGCCTTCGCCGACGCGGTCGACGTGATCACCTACGAGTTCGAGAACGTCCCCCGCCGCACCGCCGAGATCCTCAGGCAGCGAAAGCCGCTGCGGCCGGGCGTCGAGGCGCTGGCGACGACGCAGGACCGCTTCGCCGAGAAGAGCTTCGTCGCCGGGCTCGGCATCGCGACGGCGCCGTTCCGCGCCGTCGGCGGCGAAGCCGACCTTGCCGACGCCCTCGCCGAGATCGGCCGGCCGGCGGTGCTTAAAACCCGCCGCTTCGGCTATGACGGCAAGGGCCAGGTCATGATCCGGCCCGAGACGGCGGCCGCGGACGCCTGGCGGACGCTACGCGGCGCGCCGTGCATCCTCGAGGGCTTCGTCGCCTTCGAGCGCGAGGTGTCGGTGGTGGCGGCGCGCACCGCCGAGGGCGGCTTTGCCGCCTACGATCTCTGCGACAACAGCCACCGCGACCACATCCTCGACGTCACCCGCGTCCCGGCCGGGGTCTCGAGCGACACCGAGCGCGAGGCGATCGCGATCACCGAGAGGATCGCCGAGGCGCTCGATTATGTCGGCGTGCTCGCGGTCGAGATGTTCGTCGTCCGCCAGGGCGGCGAGGAGGCGGTCGTCGTCAACGAGATCGCGCCGCGGGTGCACAATTCCGGCCATTGGACGATCGAGGGCGCCGTGACCTCGCAATTCGAGCAGCATGTCCGCGCCGTCTGCGGCTGGCCGCTCGGCTCGCCGGAGCGCCTCGGCCGGATCGAGATGCAGAACCTCATCGGCCACGCGGCAGACGGCTGGCGCGAGCTCCTCGCCCGCCGCGACACGCATGTCCACCTCTATGGCAAGGCCGAAGCCCGGCCGGGGCGCAAGATGGGCCATCTCACGCGCGTTCGGCCCGAGCGCGGCTGACCGGCGAGGGGCGCACGCCCGGCCAGGCGCCTATCGCGTCCCGGCGCCCGCCGCCGGCGCGATCCCGGTCGCGAATTCCCGGGCCGCCATCCGCAGGCAAGCCTCAAAGCCGTCAAGCGCCGCGAACAGCTCGTCGGCGCGCGCCTCGAACCGGATCAAGGGGCGCCCCTGCTCGGCCAGACAGGCGTCGATCATCAGATTGTCGGCGTTCCCGAAATCCTCGACCGACATCAGCGACGGGTCGCGCCAAGCCTCGCCGGTAGGGTCGCGGCGCACCTCGAAGCTGGTCCGGACCCGGGCGAGCAGATCCTCGGTCCGGTTCGTGTAGCCGAAGGCCGCCTTGCCCAAGGCCGAGAGAAACCCGAGCTCGAATACCGTGCCGACGTCGGCGCTCGGGCCCCGGAACGGCGTCAGATTGAAGATGCCGCCGTCGGCGGCGCGGATCATCGCGATATTGGCCCGATAGATCACGCGATCGACGGCTTCGCCGGGGCGCGGCGAGACTTCGTTGTCGAAGGGATACAACCCCTCGATCCCGTACCGCGCGCACAAGTCTTTCTTGATCCTGCCGATCTCGATCGCCTCCGGCAGGAAGACCTCCGGTCCGGCCAGATAGAGCTTGGGCCTCGCCGTCATGCCGTCTCTCCGCCGCGCGCTGTCAAACTAGGCGTCAAACCGGGGGAAAGCGCAAGGATCGCCGCGCCGCACGCCTTGCGCCCGCGGCTGTGGCCGAAGTAGCCTCAACCCCAGGTCGAGACCTGTATTTCGCTCAAAGGCGGGGGGGGCGAGCGATGCCTGACGAGGTGACGCCCAAGGAAAAGCGCGGACGCGTGGTCGACCACGCCAAGCGGCTGTACAGCATCGTGGTCGGCCTGGCGGTGGCCGAGGC
>Ga0136846_1233322_pt1 | contig 12248 bp, 9 predicted proteins | sample HopSoiMetagenom2_FD_96841 | JGI IMG/M metagenome (GOLD analysis project Ga0136846, IMG submission 96841) | Grasslands soil microbial communities from Hopland, California, USA - 2 Assembly 2016 (version 4) | ecosystem: Environmental > Terrestrial > Soil > Grasslands | place: USA: Hopland...
ACGGGATATACGCATCCGATCTGCAACGATATCTTAACCAGGCGGGTTTTCGTACCTACGTGTTGCGGGGAGACGCCGCTCTGCTCGAGCATCACCTCCAGCGCGGCCGACCCATGATCGTTGCGCTGCAACCAGCATCCAATTCTTTGCTGCATTATGTGGTGGTGACTGGAATTGATCCGGCCCAGCACACGTTTCTGATCAACGATCCGGCGCAACGCAAGCTGCTGAAGGTGGAAACACGAAACTTCGAGCAAGAATGGCGAGCCACCGGCAATTGGACACTTCTCGCGTTACCCAATCAAAGCCAGTAGTTTGCTTGCGCTTGTGGATTTTTGCAGCCCTACTTGCGCCATTACTTCTCCCAGCCGTCGGATTGGCGCAGACTCGAAGCTCCATCCAACAGAAAATTGTGCAGCTTTTCGACCAGGAACTCTGGCAAGCAGTGGTCGATCTCCGTCCGAATTGCGACGCCGCGGACCCGTGCTTCTACTACGGTTCGGCTCTGGCTCATTTGGGCAGATGGCCGGAGGCCAAAGCGGCGTTTGAAACCGGACGGCGAGCATTCAGCCATGACGCACGGTTTCCAGTTGAACTCGCCGGCGTCGCATTCAAAGAAAAGAGGTACGCGGAAGCACAGTCGTGGCTCCAGCAGGCGCTCCGGCTTTCGCCAGATGACATCTACGCCAACGACTTCCTGGGAACAGTTTTCTTCCTGCAAGGAAATCTCGACGCGGCGTTGAAATATTGGAACCGCGTAGGCAAGCCGCACATTCAGGCGGTCGTGGCTGAGCCGGTGCCGCGGCTCGATTCCGTTCTGCTCGACCACGCATTCGCCTTCTCGCCCGCCAGCATCCTCAAGTTGGCCGATGTCAGAACCAGTGAAGCCCGAATCGACCAGCTGAACGTATTCACAACAGCCTCGTTTGACCTTCAGGCTCTACCCAACGGGAACTTCGATCTGGCTTTCAGAAACATTGAACACAACGGCTGCGGCGGAAATCGCTGGGCATGCCTGCTGGACGTGTTCGGCAATACGCCGGCGCAGATCGTGCGCCTCGATTACTCCAATATTCGGCACCGCGCTGAGAATCTGAATCTGCTTTATCGCTGGGACGGAGAAAAACGTCGGTTTCTTGGGGACTTTGAAATGCCCCTACGTGCCAATCCCAGCTGGGGACTGCGGTTCCGCGCGGACGCAAGAGATGAGAACTGGGCGATCCGAAGTTCGTTTTCCGGCTCCGCGCCCTTGCTGTCGGCATTCAATATGAAACGTCAATCCGCCGCGGTTCGATTCGCTGACGTGATCAGTGGGCACTGGAGTTGGGCGGCTGAGGCCGAAATCTCCCACCGGGCCTACAGCAACGTTCTCCCGGGCATTCTGACTCCGGCGCTGCTCGACGAGGGTACGGAATTGAAACAGTCGATCTCGGGTCGGGCCAATCTTCTGCATTTGCCGGAGCGGAGGTTCACAATTGACGCTCACGGCACCGCCGCGGTTTCGCGATTGTGGGGCAGCACGGGTCGCAATTTCTCACAAATCGCGGGAGGCATCAGGCTTCACTGGTTCCCACAGCACACCGGCCAGCTTTACGAGATTCAGGAAACGGTTCGAGGAGGCAGGACCTTCGGCGATCCAACATTCGACGAACTCGGCATACTCGGCGTGCTCGGCGATACCGATTTGCTGATGCGCGCCCACATCGCCACCCGCGACGGGAAAAAAGGCAGCGCGCCGCTTGGCCGCAACTACTTTCTTTCCAATTGGGAGGCTACGCGCGATGTCTCACCGTTTGCACTGGTGAAAATCAAGGTCGGCCCATTCATCGATGTTGGAAAAATCTCAGATCCGCAACCGGGCCTCGGCTCGAGGGAATGGCTTTGTGACGTGGGAGCGCAAGCTACGTTGCAGGTTTTCGGATTCGGCGTCTCTTTTTCATACGGCCGCGACCTGCGGTCGGGTAGGAACGCCCTGGTCGCGCGCACTCGCTGAATTGCCGGCTACTCGGAAGAACAAAGGCCTGAATTGTGCTACTAGCGGGGTGCTGACTTCAGTGTAAATTTCACAGTTTCAACAAGTTATGCACAGTCAGCCACTGAAAATCTACAGAATCTACTGTATAGACGAGTGTGCCATTGCGCTAAGGGGTCGGACATAAAAAAAGGCCGGCCTGGAGGAGTAAAGAATAGGCCGGCCGTGAGGCGTCAACGAACCTGAGTTCGCGGCGCTAAAAATCAGGCCAGCCCGGAGACTAAAGGCTGGCCCGTGACGAAGGAGCCGCGCGACGGAGGCGGACGAATGTCCTTAGAGCCCCAATGAATCGGTCCGACTAATCGCGTTCGAAATGGCAATTGCGAGTGGCGGGTCTTACTGCCAACAACTTGATATCGAAAGTACGTCGGCAGAGAAGTGCGGTCAATTCCGCAAAAGTTGCAGGCCGGCTACAACTTTTGATGTATCTGGCGAACAATCCGCCTTCGTAGTTTTCCTTTGTGAACCTTAGTGTCCTTTGTGGTTAGAGCTTTTGAAATCTTCAACCACAAAGGACACCAAGGTTCACGCAGGAAACCAAGGAATTACTTTTTCCAATTTGGCGTTCTAGTGACGGAACGACTTCCATTCCAAAGATAAAATGTCAGCAGAAGCACAACTCCCACCAGCGGCACAAAAAATCCAGCGCGCAGGTTGCCATATCGGGTTGAAGCTGCGCCTACAACCCAGGGTAGAACTGCGCCTCCTACGTTGCCGCTGCTGAAGACTACTCCGCTGGCCCGGCGCGCGGATTGTCCAAACCAGCTGGGTAGGAGCGAAACACTGATGGGGAAGATGGACGCCAGGCCGAGTCCGGCCAGCACTGCGCCGGCCGCGATCATGGCCACGCTGTGCGCCGAGACCAGCACCGCGCCGCCGGCCAAAGAGAAGATCAGAGCAGCTGTTGCGACCGAAGTTGAGCGATGAGACTTCAGGAACACCGGCGCAAGCATCCGTCCTGCGAGCAGCGATCCCCAGAAGAATGACGGCGTCATCGTCGCGAGGGTCTGGTTACCGGTTCCCAGGCGGCGTGCATACATCGCTACCCAGTTCCCGAATGAGGTTTCGGTCCCCACATAAACAAAGAAGACAACGCACACCACCGGCAGCATGCGCAAAGTCCAAAGTTTGGGGGCGACCGACTTGGTTTGCGCGATCTCTGCGTGGGTGTCCGGAACGAAGCGCGCGAGGCTCAGGGCCAGGATCAATGCCAGCAGAGCACCCGCCGTTCCGTATAGAAAAAGGTCGGTATGATGCGCACGTTGCGCGGCGGCGATCAGGAAGGGCGAGCTCATGGCGCCAATTCCCCACACGGCATTAATCACATTCAGTGCCGACGCGCTGCGTTCGGGATTGGCCTCGGCAGTCCGCAGATTGCCGGCGGGCGAAGTGATGCCGTAGCCCACGCCCAGCACGCAAACTGAAACAATCCCCATAAGAAACGGGCCGGAAACCAGCAGCACCATCCCGGCTCCCATGAACACTGCACCGATCATTAACGTGAGCCGGTAACCGATGCGCTGCACCAGAATTCCCGAGAGCAGCATGCCAAACATCGAGCTGAAAAATTGCGCGAAGATCAGATAGCCGGCGCGTTCATCGGACAGGCCCCACCTCACGGAAAGAAGCGGCAGCAGGGGACCGAGAAATGTCATTACGATCCCTGTCAGCAAGAAATCGAGGTGAAGCAGCGCGGTGCCGCTGGTGGCAAGGGGAATGCCGCGGCTGGATGTGGCGGTGGAACCCATGATTTATGATTGAGTGTAAATCACGAAGCTTCGAGCTTCGGTTTCGACACATGCTCAACGGAAAACGAATCGCGGTCGTAATGCCGGCCTACAACGCGGAGAGAACCCTGCGCGCCACGGTGGACGAACTGCCGGACCTTGTGGACATCCGCATTCTGGTTGACGACAACAGCGCCGATCGCACCGTTGAAGTCGCCCGAGAGTTGGGCCTGGTGCACTTCGTTCACGATCGCAATTACGGCTACGGTCGCAACCAGCAGACCTGCTACACCGAAGCTCTGGCGGAAGGCGCGGACGTCATTATTATGGTGCACCCGGATTACCAGTACACGCCGTTACTGGTCACCGCGATGGCCAGCATGGTCGCTTATGGAATTTACGACGTTGTGTTGGGGTCCAGAATCATCGGCGGCCAGGCGTTGCGCGGCGGGATGCCTCTCTACAAGTATGTGTTCAACCGCCTGCTGACGGCTTTCGAGAATCTTTTTTTGCGAATCAAGATTTCGGAGTACCACACCGGCTATCGCGCCTTCAGCCGCGATGTTTTAACTAAGTTGCCGCTGCTGGAAAATTCCGATGACTTCGTTTTCGACAACCAGATGCTGGCCCAGTGCGCTTATTTCGGTTTCAAGATTGGCGAAGTCTCGTGCCCCACAAAATATTTCCCCGAAGCCTCGTCCATCAACTTCCGGCGCAGCGTGAAGTATGGGTTGGGGGTACTGGCGACAACGCTTCAGTTCGCATTTCAGAAATGGGGATTGGCGCACTACCGAATTTTTGATCCTGAAGGGCGGCGCCTTGAACCAGGTGTTTCGAATTATTACGAGCGCGGGATGGTCAGTGGCCAAAGCTGAGTTGCGGTTCAGTGCTTCCGCGACAGAAATCCTAAGACTTTGCTGGCGAATTCGTCGGAAAATCCAAGCCGCGTCTTGGCTCTCGAATAGATGTCAACCGCCTTCTTGTCCAGCCAGATCAGAATCGCTTCTTTAAATCCGTCGCTCGGGCGCGCGTGATAATCCGTGGAATGTGAAACTGCACGCGCGTTCTCCTCAACTGTGTAGTAGTAAAAAGCCAGGCTCTTGCGCGCAACATTTTCCGGACACCGCAACGGATCGGGGAACCCGTGCAGCGAACGTTCGTCGGTAGTAAAGATCACGGCTTGATTTAACCGGGGCGAGTACTTCGATGCGCAGCGCTGCATTGAGCGCTCCCAGAACTCGATCGCGCCGCCCCACTCGTCCTCCCAGCCGGGGTTCAGATAAACAATCACATTCACACGCCGCCGCCAGTTCTTGTGGTAGTGGTGCATGCTGAAATCGGTGTGAACGTTGAGGAACCCCCCGCGTCCCGACTGATGCAAGCCACCGCCTTCGAGGCCGGGATCGGGAATCAGCCCCGGAATGCGGGTCAGCTGCGAAAGCCACGCAACGAATTCCGGAGAGTTCAACTCATCCGCCACCGCTCGCAGGCGTGGAGGAAACAGCTCGCGCTTGGCCATGCCCATCTTATTTTCGTTGTGATGTTTGTACTGCGTCCAGGCATGAGTATCCGGAGCAGGAAATTCGGCGGTAATGGCGCGCGCGGTTTCATCATCCAAAAAATCCGGTAGGCAGATGTGTGGAAACGGCTGGTTGTCCTGGTACTTCTGCGCTAATTCGGTAACCTGGTGCTCCCGCTTCCAGAGAGGTGCTGATGCATGTACAACCAGAGTTTGAGGATGGGCCATCAGCTATTCATGCCTTTGCGGGATCGCTCAACAAAATGTTAACAGATGGGGATGCGGGGAATCTACGTTGCTGCTCAAGGCGCGATGCGGCAAACCAGGACTTCAGAGTTGCTGTAGGGGCAGTCGAGGCCAGGCACTCCGGGCTGCTGGACTACAACCCATGCGATTGCGTAATTTTTCTGAAGAGCCATGAATTCTGGCTTGCCGAAATGTTTCCAATCCTTCTGTGCATTGAACTGGGTCAGCCATTCCTCGGCGAGGGGTGGAAACATTGAAACCGCGCCGCTGTCTTTCACCGCGTCGGCCAGACGGCTGCGATTGGCGAGGCCGCGGAACCCGACCGTGTCCTCGCCAGGAATCTGGATGTAAAAAGGATCGATGGCGAACGCTGCATCCACCGGCGTGGATTGCCGGATCCACCTGAAAGCCTGCGCCCAGCGATTTCGCGGGCCTGCCCAAGGCCATTCAACATGCGCGCTGGCGGGAAACAACCAACGCTGCGCCAGGAACATGCCCGCGCAAATTGGTAAAAGAAACACCGCCCAGCGCCAGGCTCGTTTTTTCAAAATGTACTCCGCGATCAGGCCACCCGCGATGACCAGCAGAAGCATGTAAAGAAGATGAAGGCTGCGCATCGGCTGGATGCGCGCAAGGCTTTCAAATCGCCTGGGAACTGAGATGACCAGAGCGCCCGCAAAATAGATCAGATCGTAGACAATCAACGCCCGGCACAGGCGCTGCAACTGGCGTTGTCCCTGCGACTGCGCGATTTTTCCAAACCACCAGAACAGTGCAACCGGAGCCACAATGCCCAGCCACTCATACCACTGCCATCGCATGATGTAGTGGAATCCGTGAAAGCGCGCTGCTTCGTTGTACGCCGAGGACGCGGGCGCAAATGAAAGGCCGAAGGGAAAAAGAAGTGCCGCAAATACATTCCGATTTCCTTCCAGTTTTTCCAGAAGGACCAGTAGCGCACTGAACGAAAACGCGAAGAAAGCCATGAGCGGATGCACCGCCCCGGCGAATACCAGCCAGATTGCCGCGCTCACGTATTTCTTCTCCAGCACTCTCGTAATTGCAAAGACTCCGGCGAAAGCGGCGAGATTCCGAGGGTTGAGATATTGATCCATCAAATAGAGTGCGGTCCCGGCCACGGGGAGGGTAAGGAGTGCGGCGACCAGAGTTACCGATCCCCAGCGAGCTTGTGGACTTAAAAAACACAGGCAGCTCAACTCCCAGCAAGCCAGCAGCAGCAGAAAGATTGAAACCAGATGCCACGCAAACAGCGCGTAATCAAAAGGCAGGTGGCTGATTTGAATTGACGCTGCGATCAGATTGGGGAACAAAGTGAGGCTCGCATGCGATTCGAAAAACTCTGTGCCTGTTGGGAAGAGCCCGGGTTGCAAAATCTTCTCCACGCCGGGAAGATAGATTTCCGCGTCTTCAGCGTAAGGATGGTAGCCGTGGACGGCGACGGCCCCCAGAGCGAGGAGCAGAAGCGCCAATCGTACTTTGGCTGAAGGTCGTGCGATCAATGCATTGCCACGCGATGGAGATAACCTAGAGAGGCAGCCCAAGTTTGTCAAATTCATACGTCGTGCAAGTTGCGGCAGGGCTGAGGCGGCTCAAGCCAAGTAGAATATTGTCATTCGATAGCTGGAATACGAACATTCGGAAGGTACGTTCAGCCATGAAATTGCTTCGCCCCATTGCAATCGCTCTCGTTCTGGTCGGAGTATTTTTTTATTTCACCACTTATCGTTCCGGCACCCTGCGCACTTTGGAGGTAAATCCCCCGGCTTCAAAGATTGAGATCACTGAAGCGGCGAGCGATGCCGCGCTTGACTCCGAAGAGCAGAACAATATTTCCGTTTATCACAAGAACATCGGCTCGGTGGTGAACATTACATCGAAGACGATTGCGCTGGATTTCTTCTATGGGCTGGTTCCGCAGGAAGGCCAGGGTTCGGGGTTCATCATCGATCGCGAAGGACACGTGCTTACCAACTATCACGTGATCGACCAAGCCCGCCAGGTGGAAGTGACGTTGCACAGCCGCAAAAAATATCGCGCCACCATCGTGGGCACCGACCGTTCGCACGACCTTGCCGTCTTACAGATCAAGGCCCCCGACCTTTCGCCGATGGTAATGGGTGATTCGCGCAATCTTCAGGTGGGACAAAAAGTTTATGCCATCGGCAATCCCTTCGGATTGTCGGGCACTCTCACCAGCGGAATCGTGAGCTCGATCCGGTCGGTACAGGAGCCTGATGGCATGACCATTGATGAAGCCATTCAGACCGACGCCGCGATTAATCCCGGGAATTCCGGTGGGCCATTGCTGAACTCGCACGGAGAGGTCGTCGGCATCAACACCATGATCGCGTCCAATTCCGGCCAGAGCGCGGGCATTGGATTTGCGATACCTATTAACACCGCCAAGGCAGTATTGAACGACCTGCTTACGCTAGGTCGCGTAAGGCGCCCGGCATTGGGCGTTCTGACCTTGCCAATCAGTCCCGATATCGCCGACGAGCTTGGCTTGGCATCGGACTACGGTCTGCTGATCATTCGCGTCACGCCCGGCGGCGCCGCCGAACGCGCAGGGCTGCGCGGAGGTAGCGATCGCGCGTATCTCGGTAACACACCGATCATGGTCGGCGGCGACCTCATTATTTCCGTAGATGGTCAGGATGTTCAGGACCAGCAGCAACTCTCGCGAATCATGAATGCTCACCGCGCCGGCGACACGGTAAAAGTTACGGTCTATCGCGGCAAACGGCGGATGGAAGTCACCGTGGTGTTAGGCGAGACGCGGGAGCAAGTTTAGGACGCCGAGCTCAGATTTGACTGAGCGCAACTCTCTGCGCTAGCCTCAAAAGTTCGTCCGGGTTACGGCGCGCGCGGTTAGAATACAAGCCATGCAGAAAGCGATTTCCACTTACATCTACGTAAAGGAACGGCTGCATCCCGGCCTGCTCGACAAATTGGTCAGCGGCGGCGCGCAAGCTATCGAAATTTTCGGTGCGCGCCAGCACATGGACTACGCCAATCGCAAACAGCATATCCGCGAGATCGCGGACTGGTTCCGCAGCAGCGGCATCCCTCTGCACTCGGTTCACGCGCCTCTTTACGCCGATTACGAGTGGGGACGCAGCGGCGCCGACCCCATCAACATTGCCGCCACCGACCGGGCAGCCCGGATCGAGGCCATGGATGAGATCAAGCGCGCCATTGAAATCGCCGAGCAGATTCCGTTCCGCTTTCTGATTCAGCACATCGGCCTTCCCAACGAGTCGCACAACGAACGCAAATTTGAAGCCGCGATGACATCGGTGGAGCACCTGCGAGCGTTTGCCAAACCGCTGGGTGTGCGTGTGCTGATTGAAAATATTCCGAATGAGTTGTCTACTCCCGAGCGCCTGGTCGAGTTCATCCAGACGTCGCATTTCGACGACGTAGGCGTGTGCTTCGATACCGGGCACGCGCACATGATGGGCGACGTGTCCACCGCGTTCGAGACGGTCAAAAAACACATTCACTCGACCCACATTCACGACAACACCAAAGACCGAGACTCGCACCTGTGGCCGGGAGACGGTACCATCGACTGGAAGCAGACTCTGGAGTTGTTGAGCGACGCTCCCAACAAGCCGCCCCTGCTGCTGGAAATTGAAGAGAACGAGAAGATCAATCCAGTCGAAAAGATGAATGAAATCTTTGGGAATTTAGTGCCCGCATAGCTGTATGACGCTGGCAGCACCGGCGTGAAGCGCGGGCATCCCCGCTCGTGCTTATGTGAATAATCAGAAGCCATGACCAGTCCTGTAACCACAATCGCGGAAATCGGAAAGCACGACGGCCAGGCCGTGACCATTCGCGGGTGGCTTTATAACCTGCGCGAGAGCGGCAAGCTGCTGTTCCCCATTTTTCGTGACGGCAGCGGAACTATCCAGGGCATCGTTCCGAAGAATGCGGTCCCGCCGGAAGTATTTGACGCGGTCAAAAGCCTTACCCAGGAATCAAGCGTCATCGTCGAAGGGAAAGTTCGTGCCGACAAACGTGCCCCGGGTGGATACGAACTCGATGTGATGAATGTCCAGGTAATCCAGCGGGTTTCAGAAAACGAACCATTCCCCATTTCGCTGAAGGAGCACGGCGTCGATTTCCTGATGGATAACCGCCACCTGTGGATACGCACTCCGCGCCAGGCGGCCATTCTGCGCATCCGCGCGGAAATTATCAAAGCGGCGCGCGATTTTTTCGACGATCGGGGATTCACTCTGACCGACCCGCCGATTCTCACTCCCGCCGCGTGCGAAGGAACCAGCACGCTGTTTCCAGTGGATTATTTTGACGAGCAGGCTTATCTCACGCAATCCGGACAGCTTTATATCGAAGCCACTGCAATGGCGCTGGGGAAAGTCTATTCCTTTGGTCCCACCTTCCGCGCCGAGAAGTCGAAGACCCGCCGCCATCTCACGGAATTCTGGATGGTGGAACCGGAAATCGCGTACGCAACCCTCGACGACCTGCTGGACCTTGCGGAAAATTACATCAGCTTCATTGTGCAGCGCTGCCTGGAAAAACGCGGCGCCGACCTGGTAACGACGGGGCGCGATATTTCGAAGCTGGAAAAAATCACCGCGCCATTTCCGCGAATCACTTACGACGAAGCGGTGAACATGCTGCAGGAAGGCCATTCCAAAGGCGCGCTCGAGAACAAATTCGAGTGGGGCGGAGATCTGGGCTCTCCCGATGAAACCTATCTTTCCGCGCAATTCGAGAAGCCGGTGATGGTGCATCGTTATCCGGCCAAGGTGAAGGCGTTTTATATGGAGCCGGATCCGCAGCGTCCGGAACTGGCGCTGTGCGTGGACGTTCTGGCGCCGGAGGGCTATGGAGAAATTATCGGCGGATCGCAGCGCATTGGGTCGTACGAATTACTCTTGCAGCGAATTCGCGAACATCAGCTGCCGGAAGAATCTTTTAAGTGGTATCTCGATCTGCGCAAATTTGGAGGCGTTCCGCACGGCGGCTTCGGCATGGGCATCGAGCGCGTGGTAGCGTGGGTGTGCGGGCTTGAACATGTGCGCGAAACAATCCCGTTTGCCAGGACATTACATCGGCTGTACCCGTGAAGAAGAATTGAATCATTGAATCATCGGGAGATTGAATCATTAAAAATCAAATGCGAGCGAGTGTGCTTTTAAATGATTCAATGATCCGATGATTCAGTGATTCAATTCTTCCAATGATTCAATTTGCCTAACCTATGACTGCTCGCGTCACTACCGGCAGCAACATCAGTGCGAAGAAAATCCGTGTGATTGGCGTGCCCCTTGACCTCGGGCAGTCGCGCCGTGGCGTTGACATGGGTCCGTCGGCCGTCCGTGTGGCTGGGCTTGAAGCGCGCCTGGAGGAACTCGGGCACGTTGTCGAAGACGCGGGCAACATCACCGTCGCCATCGCGGAGCAGAAAAAGGCCGGCGATCCGCACGCAAAATATCTGAAAGAAATCACCGACACCTGCACCAAGCAGGCCGAACTGGTGTTGAAAACGCTCGAAGCCGGAAAAGTTCCGCTGGTGTTGGGCGGAGATCATTCGGTTGGCGCAGGAACGGTGGCCGGGGTTGCGGAGTTTTACCGCCGCCAGAACCAGAAAGTCGGCCTGATCTGGATCGATGCGCATACCGACATCAACACGCCTGAAAGTTCTCCGAGCGGCAACGTGCATGGCATGCCGCTGGCCGCAACTATGGGACTCGGTCCAGCGGAGTTGGGGAATATTTTTAACTTTTCCCCGAAAGTTGCGCCGGAGAATTGCGTGCTGGTGGGCGTCCGCGACATCGACGCAATTGAAAAGGAAAATGTTCGCCGCGCCGGAATCGACGTCTTCACCATGCGCGACATCGACGAGCGCGGCATGCGCACGGTGATGGAAGAAGCGCTGCGCGTCGCGGGACGCGGAACCGCGGGCTATCATGTGTCGCTCGATATGGATTGGGTTGACCCGGAAGACGCGCCCGGCGTAGGCACTCCGGTGCGCGGCGGCGCCACTTATCGCGAGGCCCACCTCGCCATGGAGATCATCGCCGACCATGGCCGGATGTTGAGCTTCGAGATCGTAGAGGTGAATCCCGTCATCGACGAACACAACCGCACTGCCGATCTGGCGGTGGAGCTGGCGTTGTCTGCGTTCGGGAAGAAGATTCTGTAGCCTCTCTTGTATTATCTTGTTTTCACTCCAGGCTGAAAGCTTTTCAATGCAACATCGCCAAGTCGTCTTCGCGACCTTTGCGATCTTTGCGGTAAGGCTTCGCGGCTGTATTAGCTTATGATCCGTCCCGATTACAAAGAATTCTCCCGTCTCGCTCGCGAATCTACCCTGGTTCCGGTGGTGAAGTCGGTGATGGCAGACTTGCTGACTCCGGTCTCGGCGTTCCTTGCCATCTCACGCGGTGAGCAGGACGCCTTTCTGCTCGAATCGGTTGAGCGCGGCGAGCAGATTGGCCGGTATACATTCCTCGGGGCGCGCCCCTACATGAAGTTGCGAGCGCGTGGCGATGAAGTTGTGATCGAGCGGGGAAGAAAACGCGAGCGACAGCAGAGAAATGTTTTTCAGGTTGCGAAAGAACTTCTCCAGCAGCACAAGCCTGCGAATATTCCCGGTCTTCCGCCATTCACCGCCGGAGCGGTAGGCTTTTGCTCCTACGACATTGTTCGCCGGCTTGAAAAG
>Ga0136846_1219618_pt1 | contig 12246 bp, 11 predicted proteins | sample HopSoiMetagenom2_FD_96841 | JGI IMG/M metagenome (GOLD analysis project Ga0136846, IMG submission 96841) | Grasslands soil microbial communities from Hopland, California, USA - 2 Assembly 2016 (version 4) | ecosystem: Environmental > Terrestrial > Soil > Grasslands | place: USA: Hopland...
ACGCGGTTTGGGACGTTCTTCAGTCGAAGTTGATAAAGAGAAGCGTGTCGGTAAAGAATCTCGATCCCGGCGAAATCAAACCCGCAGGTGGCGACACCGTGCGGCAGGTTATCGGGCTCAAGTTGGCCCTGGACGGAGATACCGCCAAGAAAGTCGCGGCGGCGATCAAGGACGCAAAGCTGAAGAAGGTCCAGGCAGCCATTCAGGGCGATCAGGTGCGCGTGTCTTCCCCGTCGCGCGACGATCTGCAGGAGGCGATCACGCTCCTTCGCGGCAAGGATTTCGGGGTCGAGCTCAAGTTCGGCAATTACCGATGATGCACCTCCCGCCTCCCGCTTCCCGCCTCCCCCTTTGAAAGTCGGCGTAATCACCCTCGGGTGCGACAAGAATACGGTCGATACCGAGCGGTACCTCGCGCAGCTCGGTGAGTACTCCGCGGAATACACGGCGGAGCTCGATCGTGCAGACCTGATCATCGTCAACACTTGCGGGTTCATTGACGCAGCCAAGAAGGAATCGATTGACGCCATGATCGAGGCCGCGCGCTTCAAGACCTCCGGGCGCTGTCAGGCCGTAGTCGCAGTTGGATGCATGATCGAGCGACATAAGGCCGAGCTGCTGGAATCTCTTCCGGAAGTCGATCTGTTTCTGGGCTCGTCGGAGATGCAGAAGCTCGTCCCGGAGCTGAATGAACGCGGGCTGCTGGGCGAAGCGCGCGAAGCCCTTCATCCGGGTGTCAGGCTGTACACTGGCGATCTCCCGCATGTCCGCTACCTGAAGATCAGCGAAGGATGCGATCACGGCTGTGCCTTCTGCGCAATCCCACTGATGCGGGGCAAGCACCGCTCCTTCGCGCTCGACGAGGTCGTTCGCGAAGCGCAACTGCTCGAGCTCCAGGGCGCTCGAGAGCTGAATCTCGTTGCGCAGGATCTTGCGCATTATGGACGCGACCTTCGCAATGACGTCAAGCTCCCCGAGCTTCTGGAGGCACTCATTGCCGAAACGTCGATCCCATGGCTTCGCATGCTCTACCTGTACTCCGCGGGAATCACGGACAGATTGCTCGAAGTGGTCGCGCGAGAGAGCCGTGTGTTGCCGTACCTCGACATGCCGATCCAGCACGGATCGGATGAAGTACTTGCCAGAATGCGCCGACCGGAGCGAAAGCGGACGATTCGCGATCGGGTGAGAAAATTCCGCGACGCCGTTCCCGATGTGGCGATTCGAACTACCTGCATCGTCGGGTTTCCCGGAGAAACCGACGCGCAGTTCGAGGAGCTGCTCGAGTTTCTGGAGGAGATACAGTTCGAGAGAGTGGGCGCCTTCACCTACTCGCCGCAGGAAGGAACGCGGGCAGCGCAATATAAGGACGATGTTCACGAAGCCGTGAAGCGTGAGCGGCTGGAGCGACTGACCGAGCTGCAACGAGCGATAACCTCCGAGCGGTACGAAGCGAGAACAGGCCGAACAGCTCGAGCCCTTGTCGATCGCGTGGACACGCAGAAGGGAACGTCACAGGCGCGTCTGCCCTGGCAGGCGGACGACGTCGATGGAATTACTCACATCGACGTGGCCCTCGCGCCGGGGACGATCGCCGAGGTGGCGGTGGAAGAAGTCGCGGACGATTACGATTTCCAGGCCTCGCTGATCTGCGTCTCAACTCCCGCCAGCGTCGCGCAGGCCCCGCGTGCCGCTCGGCAGCTTCCCATCAAGCAGGTGACGATCGGCAGCTTCGGTCGCTAGCATGCGATCAAGGGAGCTCATGTCGCGGGCGCGGGAGATTTTCCCCGGCGGCGTGAATTCCCCGGTGCGCGCTTTTCGTGGCGTTGGTGGCGATCCCGTGGTGGCGGCTCGCGGCGAGGGCTCACGGATCTGGGACGTCGACGGAAAGGAATACATCGACTTCGTGCTTTCGTGGGGCCCGCTCGTACTCGGCCATGCGCCGCCGATCGTGCTCGACGCGCTCGAGAAGACGATGCGCGACGGGACGTCGTTCGGCATGCCGACCGAGCTCGAGCTGCAGCTTGGGGAACTCATTCGGCAACGAATGCCGCACATCGAGATGATGCGGTTCGTCTCCAGCGGCACCGAGGCGACGATGAGCGCGGTTCGTCTCGCTCGAGCTTTCACCTCCCGCGACGTCATCCTCAAGTTTGACGGCTGTTATCACGGCCACGCGGATTCGTTTCTGGTTCACGCCGGATCGGGAGTCGCCACGCTCGGATTGCCCGACTCGCCGGGAGTGCCGGCGGAGTTGGCAGCGCTGACGCTTACGGCACCCTTCAATGATTTGCGCGCGGCGACCGATTTAGTTCGCGTCAACCGCCGCGCGATCGCGGCGATCATCGTCGAGCCGGTTGTGGGCAATTCCGGCTTCATTCCCCCCGATCCTTCCTTCCTGGAAGGACTGCGCGCTCTGGCCGACAGCGCCGGAACGCTTCTCATCTTCGACGAGGTGATGACAGGTTTTCGGATCGCCCCGGGCGGGGCGAGAGAGCGATTCGGCGTGACTGCTGACCTTACTACGCTCGGAAAGGTGATCGGGGGCGGCTTACCAGTTGCTGCATACGGAGGTCGCCGGGACATCATGGAGCGCGTCGCTCCAACGGGGCCTGTGTATCAGGCGGGAACGCTCTCCGGGAATCCGCTGGCGATGGCGGCGGGAATTGCGACACTTACTGCGTTGACCCCGGCGCTCCATGCGAGGATCGAGAAGCGCACCGCCGCGATGGTCGAGGGTTTGCAAAAGCAAGCTGACGCGCTCGGCATTCCGTTTACGGCTGACTCTGCGGGTTCGATGTGGGGATTTTTCTTTCGAAAGGGTCCCGTCCGCAATTTCAGTGACGCGAAAGCGTCGGACGTCGAGCTGTTCAAGCGATTCTTTCACGCTGCTCTGGAGCGGGGGGTCTATCTGGCGCCGTCACCATTCGAAGCGTCGTTCATGTCGGCCGCGCACAGCGACGATGACGTAGCTGGTGCCATCGAAAAAATGGGGGACGCGATGAGGCAGGCCAATGCGTAGGAGCATATCCCACTCTGCGTTCGGCATCGTCGGAGTTGCCGTGCTCGGCGTCGGCGCGTGCGTTTCGTTGTCATCGCCGAAGCCTGCGGGAAGAGAAAATATTCCTGTGGTGCACGTGCCGTACAAACCGGGCTCGGTGCAAATGGTTCGAATAGCTCTCGAGACAGCAGCGAAAACGGGGACCATCTCGTCCACCGGCCAGTGGGGCATGGGACACGGCGACGCCCAGGCGAGGCGGTTCGAGGCCGCCGTGGAAATCCCACTCGACAGTCTTAGCGCCGCAGAGCGAGAAGGATCCTTCGCCGAAGCGCGCGAAGGTTCACTGATCACCTGGAACGGGAAGAAATACCGTGGGATTCTGCGGATTTCGCGGACCGATTCGGGATTCCTCGTTATCAATGAATTGCCGATGGATTCGTACCTGCGCGGCGTCGTCCCCCTGGAAATCGGAAATCGCACTCCTGGGGAGATGGCCGCGGTCGAGGCACAGGCCGTCGCCGCGCGGACCTACGCCTACAAGCATCTTACCGCTGCGCGCGCGTTCGACATGTACGCGACTGTTCAGGACCAGGTCTATGGCGGCGTCGACGCTGAGAAGCCGCAGGCCGACGCCGCAATCATGAACACGGCTGACGTAGTTGTCTTGTACAACGGCCAGCCGATAACGACACCGTATCACTCTACTTGCGGCGGAAGCACCGCGGCGGTCTCGGAAGTCTGGTACGATCAGCCCGACGAGCCGTACCTGCGGCCCGTGAGCGACCGAATTCCCGGCACCGACAAGTTCTACTGCGACGCGTCGCCGAGGTTCAGCTGGACGCAATCCTTTGACGCGGCCGGCCTTCGCGCGGTGATGGAGAAGTACCTCGCCAATTACACCAACGCGCCCAAATCCAATCTCGGCCGAATCACTGACATCAGTGAACAGGGTCGCACGCCTTCCGGACGCATGCGTGCGCTGGCCGTCCAGACAACCAGCGGGACCTACACCCTGAAAGGAAACGATATTCGTTTCGTCCTCAGGGATCCGAAGGGGGCGATTCTGAACAGCACTTTCATCGACGTGCAGGAGTCAAAGGCGAACGGTGAAGTATCTAGTCTCACCGTCAGCGGCCGCGGATACGGTCACGGAATCGGAATGTGCCAGTGGGGCGCTATCGGACGCGCGCGCGCGGGGCAAGATTTCCGTACGATTCTAGAGACCTATTATCCCGGAACCACGATTGGCCGAATCGCAGGCTAGTTCCAAAGAATCCAGATCTACAAAGGATCCCGTTCGCCTTGGACTGGTCGGCGCGGGAGCGATCGCGCAGCTCGCACACCTGCCTGTGCTCTCCAAGATCAAGGGAGCGGAGCTGGTCGCCCTTTGCGATAACGACGGGCCGAAGGCGAGCGCCATTGCCGAGCGTCTGAAAGTGCCGGACGTTTTCACCGACATCGAGGATCTGCTGGAGCTGGACGAGGTCGATGCGGTGGTAATTGCTACGCCGAATCATCTTCACGAGCCGCACGTGCTAAGGGCACTGAAGTCCAAGGTCGACGTGCTGTGCGAGCGACCGCTGTCACTGACCTCTCGTGGCGTCGAGCGCATCCTCGCCGCCGCGAAGACGGCCGGTCGCAAAGTGGTCGTTGGAAACAATCACCGGTTCCGCAGTGACGTCCAGCAGCTATACCGCTTCCTCCAGGGCGGCGAGCTCGGCCGACTCATCGGCGTTCGCGCGGGACAGTATCAGTTCTCGACCAGCCGCACAGGCTGGCGGTTCCGGCGGCCGGAAGCGGGCGGCGGCGCGTTCTTCGAGCACGGTTATCCGCTCGTTGATCTCGCGTTATGGGTCGCGGATTTTCCGGAGCCGGTGCGTGTATCCGCACACATGGATCGCGCGCGCGGCGCCGCGAGCGTCGAGGATTCGATGATCGTGCACGTCGAGTGCGCGGGCGGAGTGAGCTTCAGCTTCGACGTATCGTGGTCGTACGTCGGGCAGGAGGAGCGGTGGTGGTTCGAGGTCCTTTCCGGACGCGGCAGCGCGCGGCTCGCGCCATTGCGGGTCGTGAAGATGTTGAATGGAAAGCCAACCGACGTATCACCCAGCGGCGCGGCAGCGCGCGAGAGCGTCTTTCTGCAATCCTACCGCGCGGAGCTCGCGCACTTTGTCGCCGTGGTGAACGAGAGCACCCCCTACGAGGCTCCCGACGATCAGCTGGTGGTGATCAAGCTGATGGAAGCGATCTACAAAGCGGCGGAAGAAGGAAAAGAAGTTCGCCTGTAGCTGGTGAGACGATACACTGTCCACCACACCGCGAGATTGATGGGCAGCGCGAGGGCGATGATTTCACCGTTCTTCTCGTCGAACAAGGGAAGGCCCTGTGCGACGAATGCCAGCAAACAAATCGCCGCGATCCAACCTGCAAGCCGGACAGCTTTGGAGCTCGCCCGCAGAAAATAGATCGACAGCGGAATCAGGACGACGAGTCCGAGCGACAGCGGATTCATGTGCAGCACATTCTCGTTATGGCCCATGAAGTAGTGCTTGGTGAAAAACCAGGCAAATAGAAGAGCGGTTCCGGCGAGCCCTGCCACGAGACTCCAGAGCATCGACAGAGCTGTCGCACCGAAGGCGGCGATCCGCGAGCCACCTTCCGCGCTCCTCACCAGGAAGACGAGCGCAGTTGCGTAGAGAACTCCAGCCACCACGAACAGCCAGAAATACCTGGGAGGCGACGCGGGCTCAGGTGCACGGCCAGCGGTGTAGATCGCCATCTCCGACTTCACGAGCGGAATTTGGTTGCCGGCGGTGTCCGCTACCGTAACCGACCGGAGATCGTTGGCCATCCTCACCGGGAGGAACATCTCCTCCCACACCGAAAGCGGTTTATCCGCGGGTTGCCCGAGCGCGAAGGTGACACCGGTATAGAGTGGGATGTCGCCTTTCATCACCCGCTGGGTATGCCAGCGATACGAACCGTCGGTCTTCCGCGACACCGTTGCCGTCTGCAGCTGACCGCCGAGCGCGTGATCGAGCGCATCGCGAAGGCGCGTCGAACAATTATCGCGGTAGTAGTCGTAGCGATAGAACTTGTTCTGCGGCAGTGCGTTCCACTGCAGGAATTCGGCGAGCTTGACCTTCTGCGCCGGCGAAAGATTTATCTCCTGCGCGAGAATGGACCGGTTCTGCGACCGATAGTACCGGACCATAGTGTTGTAATCGATCGGCTCCATCCAATATCGCGTGTCGCCGGTGATAAATCGCCAGATGAAATGCGGCTGGTTGAAGTCGAACATGCCCCAGTTGAAGGTCATGTCGGTGCCGCGGGTGCGGTCGCTGATCCAGATCGCGTTGTGGCCGAAGCGCTCCCACACGGCGTCACCCCAACCGAACGTCAGCACATACACTGTGAGATTCGACCCCGGCTCGGCGGGTGTGACGACGGGCACTGGCTGAGCCGACGGCGGTAATGTGTCCAGCCGTTGTGCCGGTGACGATCGGGCCACGGCGCACGCCAGGAATGCGAGAGCGAATGTGATCCGCGCTTTCATCGCCGTAAGATGCACCTGTGGCGCGGTTCGTACGAGGGTAGTCCGCGCGCCAACGTGCAAACAAAAAGGCCCACCCAAAGGTGGGCCGGCATTGCGTGTATCGCTTAGCGCGTCTGACCGACTTTCTCGTTCTCGCGGTGAGAGCGGCCGGATGACGGCTGCTGCTGATTCGAGGTGCCCGTTCCGACCTCGGCCTGCTGCTTCTGCTGCCCCTGACCGCCGATCTGAATCCGCTTCGGCTGCGGCAGTGCCGCCTTCGGAATGTGAATGGTCAGCACTCCGTGCTCGAAGTCTGCCTTGATCTGATTTTCGTCTACGCCCTGCGGAAGCTGGAAGGTGCGCATGAACGTGCCGTACGTCCGCTCGACAACCTGGTAGCGCTCGTCACCCTCTTTCCGCTCCGCTGACTTTTCCCCGCGGACCGTCAGCACGCCATTTTCCGCCGTGATCTCAACGTTTTCCGGCTTCAGGCCCGGCAGCTCGGCTTCGAGGCGGATCTCGGACTCGTTCTCCTTGATGTCGACCGCCGGTGTGAAGCTGCTTCCGTCGCGCGCGAAGGTATCCTCAAACAGCCGGTCGATCTCGCGCCGGAGCCCGAAAATCGGGGAAGTCGTCGTCATCCTGTAAAGCATTTTCGTCTCCTGTAGTAAGGGTTGAGTGTGTTACTGCCGGCCCGAGAATTGGCAACGCGCAGACCACTTTTTCTTTGCCAATTCGGCAACTTGCCTTGTCACTTTGAACGGCGGAACGGTCAAATCTGCAGAGGTATTGATGACCCGAAACCACGTCGCAGCCGTTCCCGCTAACTTGTTTGATGAGTCAGGTTTAGCTATACTTCTCAGCTACGTTCGAATCACCGAGAGAGACTTTTATGAAACCCGATATCCACCCAGTATACGCCACGGCGACCGTTCGCTGCGCATGCGGGAACACATATCAGACCAGATCCACCCAGGCAGAGATCCACACGGACATCTGCGCCAACTGCCACCCTTTCTTTACGGGCAAGCAGAAGCTCGTCGATACAGCGGGACGCGTTGAGCGCTTCCGCCAGAAGTACGGCAGGCCAGCGGCTAGCACCAGCTCTGAAACCTGAGTCTCCGCGACCGGCTCAGGGACGCTATCGAGCGTGCCTCTGAGGTAGAGCGAGAGCTCTCCGATCCGAAGACCGTACGGGACCAGCAACGCATGGCGGCGCTGGGCCGCGAGCACCGGCATCTGATGCCGCTGGTCGAAATGGCCAACAGACTCGATAAGTACGAACACGAGCTCGCGGAGACCCGCGAGCTCGTCGAGTCTGATGACCCCGAAATGGCGAAGGAAGCTGAGGCGGAAGCAGTCCGTCTGGAAAAGTCCATCGACGACCTGCTGGAGCAGATCAAGCCCGCGCTCGTGCCGCATGATCCGCTCGACGATCGACCGGCCATTGTCGAGATTCGAGGTGGTACTGGTGGGGATGAGGCGGCATTGTTCGCCGCGGATCTCTACCGCATGTACACTCGTTTCGCCGAAGGCCGCCGCTGGCGCATCGAGACGATCTCGCAATCCGACGGCACCCTCGGCGGGATGAAGGAAGCAATCTTCAAGATCAAGGGAGAAGGAGCCTTCGGAGTCATGCGCTGGGAGTCCGGCGTGCATCGCGTTCAGCGGGTGCCGGTGACCGAAAACCAGGGGCGCATTCATACGTCCGCCGCCACGGTGGCGGTGCTCCCGGAGGCCGAGGAGATCGACCTCAAAATCGAGGACAAGGATCTCCGCATCGACGTGTTCCGCTCTTCTGGCCCGGGCGGACAAAGCGTGAACACAACGGACTCGGCGGTCCGCATCACCCACATTCCGAGTGGCATCGTCGTCAGCCAGCAGGATCAGAAATCACAACTGCAGAACAAGCTCAAGGCGATGGAAGTGCTGCGCGCCCGGCTACTCGACGCGAGAATTGCGGAGCAGGAGGCCGCCCGTGCCCGGATGCGAAAGACGCAGGTAGGTACTGGTGATCGCTCGGCGAAAATCCGAACGTACAACTATCCGCAGAACCGTGTCACTGACCACCGGATCAATCTTACGCTCCACGAGCTGACGAAAGTCCTGGACGGGGACATCGATCCATTCATCGAAGCACTCAAAGTTGCAGACGTGGAGGAAAAGCTTGGTGAATAAAAGCAGCACCACTCCCTATTTTCCGACGACGCTGCCGATCGGCACCATCGGAGATCTGCTCGCAGGCTGCACGGCCATGCTGGAATCAGAAGGAGTGGAGGATCCCCAGCGCGAAGCGCGTGAGATTCTCGCCGCTGTTCTGGATGTGCCGAAGTTCTGGGCGGCGGCAAACTCGATCGCGGATGCATCGCCGGATGTTGCAATCGCGGTGATCAGAGCCGCGATGCAGCGCGCGATCGGGGCTCCGCTGGCTTACGCTGTTGGTCGGGCGTCGTTTCGGCATCTCACCATTGAGGTTGACGAGCGGGTGCTAATTCCGCGCGTCGAGACCGAAGTCCTTGTTGATCGCGTTCTCGAGCGGTGCAGCGGTGACATGCGGCGAATCGCGGATATCGGAACCGGGTCGGGCGCGATCGCCCTGTCACTGGCGTTCGAGCGGGAGTTCGACCTGGTGCTCGCTACCGACGTTTCCGTCGACGCGATTGCCGTCGCCTCTGCCAACGCGGCTTCGCTTCGCACAGTGCTCAAGTCTCCGGTCGAATTTCGGCTCGGATCGCTGCTTTCTCCGCTCGCGGGCGAGATGCTGGACGTGATCGTTTCCAATCCGCCATACGTGAGCTTCGCGGAGCTGCCTCAGCTCCCCCCGGATGTGCGCGATTGGGAGCCGAGTCTGGCATTGCTCTCGCCAGAGGATGGGTTAGGCGCAACGCGTGAGCTGGTGCGCCAGGCGCCTCGCTACCTCGCCGCGGACGGACTGCTAGCGGTGGAAGTAGACACGCGGCGCGCCGGCACAGTCGCGGAAATGGTTTCGGTGGATGACAGGTATGCGGACGTCGAAGTCCTGCTGGATCTGACCGGACGCGAAAGGTTTGTCTTCGCGCGCAGAGCCTAGCCGCTCGGAAAGGAGAATAAATGGTTGAAGACAAAGCAAAGGAGCTGGGACGACTGATTGGCCAGAGTCCGGAGTACCAGGCGCTCAAGCGATCGAGCGAAGCGCTGAACGAGGACAAGGAAGCAGTCGTTCTGCTGCAGGATATGGAAAAGTTGCGTGGGTCGGCGCAGGACCTGATACAGCGCGGTGAGAATCCGACGCCGGAGATGGAGCAGCAGCTCGATACCATGCTCGAAAAAATTCAGTCGCAGCCCGCCTACCAGCGCGCCGTCTCCGCGCAGGAGAACTTCGACAAGCTCATGATGCGCGTGAATCAGTGGATCATGGACGGCATGAAGAAGGGCGCGGCGAGCCCGATCATCACACTTTCCTGAGTGGTCGGTGCCAAGCCCGATCATAGCGCGAAGCTGAATGGCGCGCGGTAAGGTCGTAGTTTTCGAAGGAACGGAAGGCGCGGGCAAGACAACCCAGATCCGTCTTCTCGCCGAACGCCTCGCTGTCGCCGGAATCGAGTGCGTTGCCGTTCGCGAGCCTGGTGGAACGCCCGTCGGTGACGCCATCAGGGAGATCCTCCTTCACCCGGAGAAAGAGATCACCGCCGCGACAGAGGCGCTGCTCTTCATGTCGTCGCGCGCCGAGCTCGTTGCGAGGGAAGTGCTGCCTTCTTTGGAACAGAGTATGGTGGTGTTGGTCGACCGCTTTTTCCTTTCCACGTACGCCTACCAGGTTTTCGGGCGCGGTCTGCCGGAAGAGGAAGTGCGAGCCGCGAACCGGCTGGCGACGAGCGGCCTCGTTCCGGACCTGACCCTGTTGCTCGACGTGCCCGCGGCGGAAGGCCTGAGTCGCGCCGACTCGCGTGGAGCGCGGGACCGGATGGAAAACGCGGCGGATGAGTTCCACCATCGCGTCGCGGACGCGTTCCGGCGGTTCAGCGACGCCAAATGGCAGCACTCCCATCCGGAGTGCGGACCAATCAAGTTGATAGATGGCACCGGCGACGAGAGATCCGTGCATCAGCGCATTGTCTCAGCGTTAACCGCTGCCTTCCCGCAACCTTTCGGCGCCCTGAAGAGTTAAACAAGTCATGAACCTGAAGCTTCCAGTTCTCAGCTCGTCCACGCGGTCCCGCACCATGATTGTCGCGGGCACAATGCTCGCCGCGCTCGTCACGGGCGGTTGGCTGTTGCAGCGGGGCGCACGGACGGGAACCTTCACGACCTACGAAGGCGCCAAGCTGTTTGAGAGCGTTTTCCGCCGCATTCAAAATGATTACGTGGACCCGGTCAGCGATTCGGCGCTTTACGCCAAGTCGGTCGACGGGATGCTGTACGAGCTGCGTGACCCGTATTCGACCTTCCTTCCGCCCGATCGCTTCGCGCGTCTCAACGAGAGCACGAGCGGGAATTATGCGGGACTGGGAGTCGAGGTGGATCTGCGAGATGGCTGGCTGATCGTAGTCGCGCCGCTTCCTGGCGGCCCGGCCGAGCGCGCCGGCCTTCAGCCGGGCGACCGCATCATAGAGATCGCTGGAAAGTCGACGAAGGGTTGGACAAACGAAGAGGCGTCGAAGCTGATGCGCGGGAAGCCGGGGACCCCGGTCGATTTGAAGATCGAAAGGCCCGGCGTCACCGCCCCGCTCGAGTTCAAGCTTCAGCGCAGCACGATTCACCAAAGTGCAGTACGCCGCACGGCGTTGCTTGCCGACGGCGTCGGCTACATAGATCTCAAGGCGTTCAGCGACTCCACCGCAAAGGAGCTCAGCGGGGCCGTCACGGCCTTGCTCACGCGGGGGATGAAGACGCTGATCCTCGATCTCCGCACCAATCCCGGCGGGTTACTCACCCAGGGCGTGCGGGTGTCGGACCTGTTCCTCGACGATGGGCAGAAGATCGTCAGCATGCGCGGGCGGATACCCGAGACGAACCGCGAGTACGCGGATACGGCGAAGCAGACGTGGCCGAACCTCCCGTTGACCGTGCTCGTCGATGCGCGCAGCGCCAGCGCGGCCGAGATCGTTGCGGGTGCGCTGCAGGATCACGATCGCGCCGTTATCGTGGGGATGCCTACGTACGGCAAGGGCAGCGCGCAGACCGTCATTCCTTTCGGCGATCAGGGCGGGCTCAAGATCACCACTGCGCGCTGGTTCACTCCAGTCGGCCGCTCGATCACTCGCCGGCAGCCCAGTGATGATGAGAGCGATGATCCGGTGACACCGGCGCGTGAGCGGTACCACACGGATGGTGGCAGAATCGTTTACGGCGGGGGCGGCATCACGCCAGACGTTCTCGCAGGCGACAGTACGACTCCGCCCGAGGAGGTCAGTTTCATGCGCGCCCTCGGAACGAAAGCGCCGCTCTTCAGGGACGCGGTAACGGACTACGCGTTGTCCCTGAAGGCGAGTCACGGCGTAGCCAATCCCGATTTCTTCGTGACGCCGGTGATGCGCAACGAAGTATGGAAGAGAATGACCGCAAGGGGGATCGACATACCGCGCAGCGTTTACGATGAGGCTGAGCCGCTTGTATCGCGCGTCGTTGGTTTCGAGATCGCGCGCTACGTGTTCGGGCCCGAGGCGGAGTTCCGTCGGCGGGCTTCTGCGGATAAGGTGCTGCAGAAGGCGCAGGAGCTGGCGCACGGTGC
>Ga0136846_1227715_pt1 | contig 12244 bp, 9 predicted proteins | sample HopSoiMetagenom2_FD_96841 | JGI IMG/M metagenome (GOLD analysis project Ga0136846, IMG submission 96841) | Grasslands soil microbial communities from Hopland, California, USA - 2 Assembly 2016 (version 4) | ecosystem: Environmental > Terrestrial > Soil > Grasslands | place: USA: Hopland...
CAGTTGGGTTCTTCGGTGATGATTTGGGCGCCGAGGGTTTCGCGGAGGAGGTCGGTGTGGGAGCGGGAGTCGTCTTCCAGCACCATGTCGTCCTCGCCGATCGCATCCGCTTCGTCCTCGGGCGTCAGTGGCACCTCAGGAGCGGCCGAGGACTGAGCTGCTCGACGAGCCTGCTCTGCGGCGACGGCTGCTTCCGCGGCACGGCGCTTACTCGCGGCCTGCTCTCGTCGATCCGTGGTTGCCTGCCGTCCGGGACCTGCGGATCGCTGCCCAGAACGTGTGGACTGCTTCGGCGCGGACCGCGAAACCGGCCCGTCCTCCCACGGATCCGGCTCCGGGGGTACGTCGTATTCTGAATCGGGCGGCTCCTGCATCACAACTGCAGCGCCCGACCATTCGGCCCATGGCCCGGATCGGCTGCCGTCCGCTGGAGCGCCTGCGCTGCCACGACCTGGTCCACCCGAAGAGCCCGATCGACCAGAACCGCTCTCACCACTGACAGTCGATCCGCGTTGAACTCCACCGGCGGCTGCTCCGCCAGGTGCGCTTACCGAGCCCGCAGCGCCGCCGGAACTTGCCGCACCAACACCGCCGCCAGTGCCTGACGCACCGGCTCCCTGTGCCGTCGACCCACCGAACCCGGCTCCACCAGGTTCGGAACCGCCGACCCGGTCCTCAGCAGCCCAGGAGCCAGCCGCCCCGGCACCGCCTGGACCAGAACCCGCGGGGCCCGGAGCGCCCACACCACGACCGTCCTCGCTCTGACCGACCGGCCCGAGACCGACCGCGCTGGCAGCAGCCGCTGGGTCGCCCGAGGCAAAACCGCTCGACCCGAGACCGCCGGCGGCCGGACCGCTTCCACCGCCAGCACCGCCCGGATCGCCTGCATCCGTACCGCCAGCACCACTAGGATCGCCGGTCGGATTCGCATAGCTGGCCCCAGCCGGGCCGCCGACCGCATCGGGACCACTCTCAGCACCCGGACCGCCGACACCAGCGGAACTGCCGGCACCACCCGGGGCGTATCCGCTGGCGGGAGCACCGGCATTGCCGGGACCACCGGCACCGGTTGGACCGTTCGCACTGGCGGCCCCACCGGCGGTCCCACCGGCACCGCCGGGAGCACCGGAACCGCCAGGAGCACCGGAACCGCCCGCACCGCCGGGAGCACCAAGCCCGCCTGCGCCGACGGAGCCATGTCCGCCGCCGGGGGTGCCTGCTCCTGTGGGCCCGCTTGAGTGGGGGCTGCTTGAGTGGGGGCCACCGGGGCTTGGGCGGGCGGGCTGACCGCTGGCGCCGCCTGGGTCTGTTGAGGGGTCTACAACTGCCTCTACCCGGCGGTTGACGCCGATGGTGTCGATCATCGCCTGGCGGAGGATCTCGTCGCTGCCGGAGCGGGCGAAGCTTTCGCGGGCGCCGGCGTTCACCAGGCCGAGTGTCAGGGTCTGATCGTCGATCGCGATCACCTGGGCGTTCTGGCTCAGCATGATCCAGGCGAATCGGCGCTTGGTCTTCACCGCGTCGAGCACCTCGGGCCACAACCGCCGGATGTCCGCCAATCCAATGGACCCCCCGGCTGGCGCGCCAGCGGCGCCCGCACCGGCCGGCGCAGCGGCAGGAGCCCCAGCCGGGGCCTCAGCAGAGGTCGACCCCGCAGCGCCGGAAGCCGACGATGCGGCAGAGGTCGACGAAGGGGTTGATCCGGCTGGAGCTGTGGACCCGGACCGTCCGCTTGACGTTGAACGTGCAGTCGACGTGGATGGTGCGGTCGGAGCGGAGGGGGCGGCCGAGCTGGATGGCTCGTCGCCCCACGCGCCCGTACGCGCTCCACCGACTGCTGGGCTTGCTGCGCCCGCATCGGACCCACGGGCAGTCGCCCGGCCGGCTCCGGGGTGAGACGGAGATCCACCGCCACTAGCGGTTGGCTCGGCAGATGTGCTGGCCTCAGCCGTCGAAGGGGCCGATGGCGTTTCCGCCGGCTGCGCCGGACGTGCACCACCAGCGGCAGCGGCTCGCGCTGCAGCGCGGCTGGTGCCGGCGCTGGTGCTGGCGTCCGAGGCGGCCGTGGGAGCAGGAGCGGCGGTGGGAGCAGAAGTGGCCGTGGGAGCGGGACCGGCCGTCGGTGTCGGACCGTCGGTCGGGACCGGCGAGATGCCTACAACGGGTTCGGTGCTACCGGCGGGGGCTCCGATGGCCAGACGGCGTTCCATGCGGTCGAGGCGGGCCTGGATGCCGTTGGTGGAGTCGTCGGCACCAGGGAGGAGGACCTTGGCGGAGATGAGCTCGAGTTGGAGACGGGGCGCAGTGGCGCCGCGCATATCCAGTAAGCCGGCGGCGACGATGTCGGCGGCCCGGGTGAGCTCAGCCGGGCCGATCCCGGCGGCCTGCGTCTGCAGGCGCTCACCCTGGTCCTCGGTGGCCTCGATCAGACCGGAAGCAACAGCGTTCGGTACGGCGGACAGCACCACCAGGTCCCGCAGCCGGCGCAGCAGATCCTCGGCGAACCGCTTCGGGTCCTGACCGGTCTCGATGACCTTCTCGATCGTCTCGAACACCGCCGCGCTGTCGTGCGCCGCGAACCCGTCCACACACGCGTCGAGCAGCGAGTCCGGCGTGAACCCGAGCAGCGCCACCGCGAGCTCGTACGTCACCCCTTCGGGCCCTGCCCCGCCGATCAACTGGTCGAGCACACTCAGCGAGTCACGCACCGACCCCGCGCCGGCCCGCACCACCAGCGGCAACGCGGCCGACTCGATTGAGACACCCTCCGACTCGCATAGCGTGGCCATGTAGTCGGCGAGCACCTTCGGCGGGACCAGGCGGAACGGATAGTGGTGCGTCCGCGACCGGATCGTGCCGATCACTTTGTCCGGCTCGGTGGTGGCGAAGATGAACTTGAGGTGCGGCGGCGGCTCCTCGACCAGCTTCAGCAGGGCGTTGAAGCCCTGCGTGGTCACCATGTGCGCCTCGTCGATGATGTAGATCTTGTAGCGGCTCTCCACCGGCGCGAAGAAGGCGCGTTCGCGCAAATCGCGGGCGTCGTCCACACCACCGTGCGACGCCGCGTCGATCTCGATGACGTCGATGCTGCCGGGTCCGCCACGGGCCAAGTCGGTGCACGACTTGCACACCCCGCACGGCTCGGCGATCGGGCCCTTCTCGCAGTTGATCGCCCGGGCCAGGATCCGCGCACTAGTCGTCTTGCCGCAGCCGCGCGGGCCGGAGAACAGATAGGCGTGATTCACCCGGTTGTTGCTCAATGCGTTCCGCAGCGGTGCCGTGACATGGTCCTGCCCGATCACCTCCGCGAACGTCTCCGGGCGGTACCGGCGATACAAGGCAAGGGGTGCTTCCACGCCGCAACCCTAGCGCTGCCCGTCGACAATTCCCGCCCACGCCCGAACCCACCTCGGAGGCGACCTCGTCCGGGCTGCCGGATGACGACGTCCTAGGGTGTTGCGGGTGGGGACTGGCGATGAGCGACAGCAGGAAGTCATCGCACGGGCACAGAAGCTGCTGCCCGAAGACGAGCGGATTCTCGCCGTCTACCTGATCGGCAGCTACGGCACCGCCCAGGCGGATCGGTTCAGCGATGTCGACGTGCATCTAGTCATAGGGGACGACAGCGTCGAGTGGTTCGAGCAGCACTGGGACGACGTACTGCGGAAGCTCACCGGGCCCACCGTGCTGACGGACCGGGTGCCTGGGCTGGTCGGTGGGCTCGGGATCACGGCGGACTGGTTGCACGTCGATCTGTTCGCACATCCGCTCTCCTCGTTCGACCCTCTCCAGTACGACGGCGTGCGGGTGCTCTTCGACCGGGACGGAACACTGTTCCCGGACGGCGATGTCCCGCCGACGGGCGGCCGACCGGGCGAACCGTACTGGCCCGCGGCCAACGTCAACCTGTTCTTCTACTTCCTCGGCAACCTCGTCACTGTTCTCGGCCGCGACGAGCGGATCGTCGGCAACCAAGGCATCGGTGTGGTCCGCGACCAGCTCATCGCCCTCATGCTCGCCGAGCGTGGCGTACGCCGTACCTCTGGTGCGAAACGCCTCAATGCGCTGCTGTCCGCCGAGCAACGCGCTGGCCTGGAGGCGATCCCGGCGGCCGGCACCGAACCCGCAGACATCATCGCGGCCAACCAGTACATCTGCCGCCAGTTCATCGCCCGCGGCACCGCGCTGGCGGAACGGACCGGCAACCCGTGGCCTGCCGAGTTCGTCGACGCGACCCTCGCCCATCTCCACAACCACTTCGGCGTCACCTTCGACTGACCCAAGCGCTGACCTTGCGGGCCCACGGCAACTAATGGGCTCGTGGAGAATTCACTCCAAGTGGTAGTTGGCGAAGCGGGTCCGGAGGTCCTTCTTCGAAAACTTCCCGACCGAGGTCTTCGGCACCTCGTCGATGAACTCGACCGCGTCAGGCAGCCACCACTTCGCCACCAGCGGACTCAGGTACTCGAGGATGTCGTCGCTGGTCGCCGTCGAGCCTTCCTGCAGCACGATGCACGCGAGCGGCCGCTCGTCCCACTTCGGATGCGGTACGCCGATGACGGCGGCTTCCTTCACCGCCGGATGAGCCATCAGCAGGTTCTCCAGCTCGACCGAGCTGATCCACTCGCCACCGGACTTCACCAGGTCCTTGGTCCGGTCCACGATCCGAACCGAACCGTACTGATCGATGGCGGCAACGTCACCCGTCTTCATCCAGCCGTCCTCGGTGTTCAGCTGAACCCCGTCGTCAGGGCGGTAGTACTCAGCGGCGATCCACGCGCCGCGAACCTGAAGCTCCCCGGTCGCCTCGTCGTCCCACGGCAATGGCGTGATTGAACCAGGCTCGACGATCCGAACCTCGACCCCGGGAAGCGGTAGGCCGGCGCGGGCCCGCAAGTGCGCCTGCTCCTCCTGCGGAAGGCCGGTGTCCCGGGACGCAACGTGCGCTGCGGTCGCGACCGGACTCGTCTCCGTCATCCCCCAAGCCTGCAGGATCGGCCGACCCAGCTTCTCCCGGAATGCTTCGGACAGGGCGAGCGGTACGGCGGAACCACCGCACGGGATCCGCCGCAACTTCGGCAACTCGACACCGTCGAGCAACGGCAGCAGTCCCTGCCAGATGGTCGGTACGCCGGCCGACAGTGTGACTTCCTGCTCCTGGAGCAGCTTGAGAATCCCCTGCGGCGTCATGTCCGGCCCGGGGAACACCAGCGACGCCCCGGCCATCGGCGCCGCGTGGGCGAGACCCCACGCGTTGGCGTGGAACATCGGCACGACCGGCATCACGGTGTCGGTTTCGTCCAGCCCGATACCGGCGTTCGTCAGGACGCCGATCGAGTGCAGCCAGGTCGACCGGTGTGAGTACACGACGCCCTTCGGGTTTCCCGTCGTCCCGCTCGTGTAGCACATCGCGGCCGCCTGGTTCTCGTCCTCGACGTGGAACTCGACCGGCTCGGCCGCGGCCAGCAGCTCCTCGTAGTCATGGAACCGCGGATCGTCCGGGATCTCCGGGCCCGGCGCTCCTGGCGGCAGGTCGTCCATCACGACGACATGGCGCAGCTGTGGCAGCCGGTCGAGCAACGGGAGAAAGAGCTTCAGCAGCGACCGGTCGACGAACACGACCTCGTCCTCGGCATGGTTCGCGATATAGACGACCTGGTCGGGGAAGAGTCTGATGTTGAGCGTGTGCAGGACGCGGCCGGTGCACGGCGCGGCGAAGTACAGCTCGAGGTGGCGGCCCGAGTTCCAGGCGAAGGTCGCCACGCGGCCGTCCGGACTGATCCCGAGGGTGTCGAGGACACCGCCCAGGCGTCTGGTGCGGGCGGCCCACTCGCCGTACGTCACCGTCGTCGGCGCCGGACCGCCGGTGTGGACGGTCTTGTCCGGGTAGAACTGCTCGGCCCGGCGGAAGATCGTGTCCAGGGACAGCTGGTAGCTCTGCATCAGACCCTTCATGGACACACTGTGCCAGCCGCGATGTCACCTTGACCATGACCTCAACCGGACTTTCTCCGGCACTCTTCCGGAACTCGAGCCGCAGACAACGGCCGCCGGAGCAACGAGCCAAAACGCCCGCGGTCAATAGATGTCGTGACATATGTGTCGTGTAATGTATCGGTCATGAAAACCGTGGAGGAGCTGCGTTATCTCGTGCTGGCGATCCAGCGCGAGGGCAACCGGCTACTCGCCGCCGAGCTGCGCCCGCTGGGGATCACGCCTTCACAGGCAGAGGTCCTGCGGGTGCTGCGCGACCACGGCCCGCTGACTCTGAACGCGCTCGGCGGTCTCCTGGTCTGCGAGACCGGCAACAGCCCGAGCCGCCTAGTCGATCGCCTCGTCGCCCAAGGACTGGTGAAACGCGGCGTCGACAAGGTCGACCGGCGTTACCTGACGCTGAGGCTGACCACCCAAGGCCGGGCGCTGCACCGCCGCATCATCACCGCGGAGAACCGGTTGCACCGGACCATGCACAACCTCGTCGCTGGCCAGGCGCTCGACGAGACCATCACCACGCTCCGCACCATCGCCGACGCGTTTCCGGCCGGGGCCGCGCTGGCCCGCCGACGCGGCCCCGAACTCGCCCGTCAGGAGAACTAGAAATGGAACAGGCCACCGAGACCATTCACGCCGGCCAGGCCGTGATCCGGCAGGTGCTGGTCGACGCGCTCGGACTGCCGGAGTGGAACGAGGCGTTCCTGGCCATCGACGGCCCGCGGGAGACTAACCCGGGCACGCGCTACGCCCTCCGCGTCCGGCCGGGCTTCGCGGGTGAGCTGCAGTACACGATCGTCGAGCCGGACCGGGTCGAGATCACCTGGCAGGTGCCCGGCTTCCGTGAGGTCGGCACCTGGACCATCTCGCCGGACAGCCAGGTCACGCACACGTTCGAGCAGTCCGGGCCACTGGCAGCAGTCCTGCGCCCGGCGTACCGGAACGTCGCGACTATCCGGCTAGCCCGGTTGGCCAACCGCGTCCGTCAACTCCAGCTGGCCCACACCGCCTGAGCCGCGCAAAAGGGTCTCCCAACCCCGGCGAACGCCTCAGCTGAAGGCGAGCGGGACGGCGCGCTTGTGTGCGGTACGGCGGTGCGTCGCGATGATCGTGCTCGCCGCCTTCTCGTCTACGTCGTGACCCTCGAGGAAGTCGTCGATCTGGTCGTAGGTCACCCCGAGGACGGCCTCGTCGGGGACGCCCGGGTTGTTGCTCTCGAGGTCCGCGGTCGGCACCTTGCCGGTGATTTCAGGCGCGGCGCCCAGGCGCGCGCCGACCTCGCGGACACGGCGCTTGGTGAGTCCGGACAGCGGCGTCAGGTCGCAGGCGCCGTCGCCGTACTTGGTATAGAAGCCCATCACCGCCTCGGCCGCGTGGTCCGTGCCGACGACCAGACCACCGCGGGCGCCGGCGACGGCGTACTGCGCGATCATCCGCTGCCGAGCCTTGATGTTGCCGGTGTGGAAGTCTTCACGGTCGCCGAGCCCCGCGTGACGCACCGACTCGACCAGCGCGTCCGTGGCCGGCTTGATGTCGACCACGAGCGTCTCATCCGGCTTGATGAACTCCAGTGAGCGCTGTGCGTCCGCCTCGTCCGCCTGCACGCCGTACGGCAGCCGCATCGCGATGAACGTCGCCTGACCGCCCTCGGAGCGGACTCGCTCGACCGCGAGCTGGCAGAGGCGTCCGGCGGTGGCGGAGTCGACCCCGCCGCTGATACCGAGCACGTACGACGTCGCGCGGGTGCGTCGGAGTTGGTCGGCCAGGAAGTCTACGCGCCGTTCGATCTCGGTGTCCGGGTCGAACGACGCGGGCACGCCGAGCTCGGCGATGATCAGTTCCTGCAGGTAGCGGCTTTCCGGGTTCATCGGACTCCTCACGCTGGGGGGACCTAGCCTAGACATGAGGATTCCCCGCGCACCCGGAAGAGCTCACTTACCCTTGCTGCCTTCCGGCCCTGGGGGGTTTGGGCGAGATACCGCCACGCGGGGAACCAGCCAAGAGTGTACGGGATGTGTTCACTCCTCCCGAAATCCACCCGCCACTGGGTTGTGGACGCTCTGAGCGAACAGGGTGGTCCTACGGCCGCTCGGGGAGGCAGGCTGGATGGGTGACAGATCATCAGTTCGGGCCGTTCGGGATCGGGACCGGGCTCGACAGCAGTCCACAGTCGATCGAGGCGGCGCGGGCGGCCGAGGAGCTCGGCTATCCGGCGATCTGGCTGTCCGGCGGGCCGCTGCCGGGGTTGCAGACCATCACTGACCTGGTCGGCGCGACAGAGTCGATCAAGTTCGTCAGCGGGATCCTGTCCGTGACGAAGTACAGCGCAGCGGACGTGAGTGCGACGTACGCGGCGATGGAGGAATCTGCGCCAGGCCGGTTCATCGTCGGGCTCGGCGGGGCGCACGGGCCGAAGCCGTTCGCCACGCTCAGCGCCTATCTGGACGAGCTCGACGTACCAATGGAGCGACGGCTGCTGGCCGCGCTCGGACCGCAGATGCTCCGGCTCGCGCGGGATCGGTCAGCGGGTGGGTACCCGTTCCTGATCAGTGCTGGGTACGCCGCCCAGGCGCGGGACGTGCTGGGTCCGGACAAGCTGCTTGCGGTGAACCATCTGGTCGTACTCGAGTCCGACGCCGAGCGGGCGCGGGGGATCGCCCGGGACACCATCGCGGCCTTCACGCGGATCCCTGGGTACGCCGCGTCGCTGCGGCGGCAGGGGTTCAGTGAAAGTGACCTGGCCGACCTGTCGGACTCGATGGTGGACGCACTGGCCGCGTGGGGCAGTCCGGCGGACATCAAGGCCAAGCTGACCGAGCATCTGGACGGCGGTGTGGACCACGTCGCGGTCAACGTCATCACCGGCGTGACCGGTCCGCAGCCGGTCGAGCAGTGGCGGGCGCTAGCTCCTGCTCTTCTGACCTAGCGGCTTCTCATAGATGCGCACGGTCGACTCGAGCTTGTCATAGCGGTACGGGCGTTCCTCGCCGGTCGGCTCGAACCCCTGCCGCTTCCAGAACCCGGTGGCGACGTGCGCGTTCGTGTCCACGATCGCGAGCCGCATGGTCTCGATCTCCGGCCATGTCGTCTCGACATACTGCTCCACCAACTGGTAAGTGGCCCTGCCGTGGCCGACGCCCTGATGGTTCCAATGCACCTCGAGCAGCCCGATATGTGCCGTCTGTTCGCGCGGGAATCCGCGGAGCAGGTCGACGACGGCAACCAATCGGTTGTCGGTGAACGCGCCGAGGACGACCTTCGACTCCTCCGGCAGGTTCTCCGGCCGCATCATCAACAGGCTCTGCGCATCGGCCGGCCCGGGCGGGTAGCCAGTGACCCGCTCGGTGTAGCCGGGGTCGGATTCGATCAGGTCTTGCAGCGCTTCGACATCGTCGGGAGTGATCGGGCGGAGAATCACGCTTCCAGCTCCTCGATGCGACCGGACATGATCGCTCGGATGTTCCCGATCCGCGGTCGCTCCGGCATTGACCAGCACCACCCGCTCCGCCTCGGGCATCGGGTGCACGACGTTCGGATCCGGCGCAGACATGCTCCCGACCCTAGGCGAGCCGCTGGCCATCCAGCAGCCGTTTTACCGAACCCCCGATTTCATGATCCCCGGTTCGCTCGCGTATCCTCTCCGCTTGGAGGATTCGCCTAGAGGCCTAGGGCGCACGCTTGGAAAGCGTGTTGGGGGCAACCCCTCACGAGTTCGAATCTCGTATCCTCCGCCAGTCTCCCAGAGTGAAGAAACCGCAGGTCGAGCGTGTTTCGGCCGCTCGGGGAGGACGACACAAGTCGGGGCGGCTCCCAAGTCTGGGAGCCGCCCCGGCGTCGTTCCGTCTCAGTTGGGCCCGGTCAGATCCGGTTCGTCGTTGCGCGGCTCTCGAAGTGGCTAGCCGTTGATGAACAGGTAGTCGGCCTGGTAGGGGACGTTGACGAGCGGCGTGGCCTGCGGGTCGCAGGGGCCGGTCGGGGCGACGCCTCCGACAGTGTTGAGGCGCAGCACCTCGACGGCGTGCGACAGCAGTCCGGAGGAGTCGCCGATCTGGGTGGCGTCGAGGTCCAGTTCGGCGATGTTGCCTGCGCCGTTGGCGTTCTTGCTGACGACCTTGCCGGTGACAGCGCTGCCGTCGGCTGCCTGCCACTGCGGCGGGCCGGCGGCCGGCTGGACGAAGGTGTGGTGGATGCCGCCGGTGAGGCGCGCCTCGACGTTGTTCTGGGTGAAGGCGAACGAGCCGTCGACTTGCGCGGTGCAGGCGTAGATCTGACTGCCGAAGACCACCGACTCCTGCAGTGCGGCAACTCCGGTCGTGCTGACCGCGTGGCTGAGCTGGTGCAACTGGGCCCGTACGGCGCCGGTTGGGAAGTCATTGTTGCGTAGGTCGGCGTAGAAGCCGCTCGGGTCGGAGCGCAACGCGTCAAGCACGGTCGGGTTGGTGACGGTGACGGTGCCCGAGGCGAAGCTGCCCGATCGACTGCGCGTGGTGAACAAAGGTACGACGACTGCCCCGTCCATTCCTCGACCGGCGGCGTGGATGGCGGCCTCGGTCGGGGTGCTGATGCCGCGCCAGGACACCGAGTAGCTGAGCGTGTTGCCCTGGATGCCGATGAGTTCCAGTGCCTGTCCGTCCGGATCGCCGCCCGTGACCTCGTTGCGGCCCTCCAGACTCGCGACGAGGGTGGCGGGTGCTGCCCTCGGGTCGCCCGGCACCGTGATTCCGGCCAGCGGTGTCACCTGGGTGCTCGCTCCCGCCGCGCCGATGCCGAGGGTGGCGGAAGCGGCGGTCGCGACGAGAGCCGCGCCGATGCCACGGGCCAAGCGGCGTTTCGTGCTGTGAGACATGGTGATTGTCCTCCCGGATCTGCGGCCGACGCCTGTGCACGGCCCGCATCAGGTAGTACGTCGGCTTGCCAGCCGACGCCCAGCCGGAAGGTGCGACAAAGCTCACTGGCGGCTGACTGAACCGAATCAACGCCGCATACGTGACCGGTGGCGGGTGGAGCGCGACTTGTGCCGAATGGTCAGGATCCGTTGCGAGTGGCAACTACTCGCATCGATCCGCTGGTGACGCGGATTCGCCGGTCTCGGAGCCAGCGCAGGCGTTCTACCGGAGGGATGATTCGCGAGACCGGCTGCAGGAGCTCACGTACTCGGGAGGCGACGAAGGGGAGTGCATAGTGCTGGTAAGCACTGTCGACCGTGCGCACGGAGAATCCCGAGCGGCTCAGGAGGTCGGTGATCGTCTGCGGGTCGTAGTAACTGACGTGCTCGGGAATCTTGTACGAGACCCATCGCCGGCCGGACGCCCGCGACAGCAGGCTTCTGATGTTGGGCGTCACCAGAACCAGCAGACCGCCCGGCCGGAGCAGTCGGCCGGCCTGCGCCAGGAACTCGCCTGGTGCGGTGATGTGCTCGATCAGGTGCGATCCGAAGATCACGTCGTACTGCTGCTCCTGGATTTGTGGCACCTCCTCGAGGAGACCGCAGAACACGCGGTCCGGTAGCCGCACCGACGCCCACTTGACCGCTGTCGGCGAGACGTCGATGCCGTAGGCGTCGTACCCCGCCGCGAGTGCGCACTGCAGGAAGTAGCCGTAGCCGCAGCCCACCTCCAGCACCTTGCCGGACGGGACGAACTGACCGATCCGCCGGACGTCTTCGCGGAAGGTCGCCAGGTACTCCTGCTCCTGGCTCTCGTACTCGGAGTAGCCGGAGCCGTCGCCATCGAAGTACGAGTCGGTCTCGTACAGGGCGCGGAGGGTCTCCGGAGCCGGCGTCGGCTCCAGCTGCACCAAGCCGCAGGTCGGACACTCGGCGATGGCGTACCCGTCCTTCATGAAGCGGCGGCGGAAGGGGCCGGGCGCCGCACACAGCATGCATTTCGATTCGTCACTCATGGCAACCCGATCCGTAACTGGGGAGGGCTGGAATCTAGTTGACCGGGAAGTCACACGGCAATGGTTTCAATGATCTCCAGGCGTGACCAGCCCGGTTTCGTAGGCGAGTACGACGGCCTGTGCCCGATCACGCAGGGTGAGTTTGGCGAAGATCCGGGCGACATGGGTCTTCACCGTTGCCTCGCTCAACGTCAACTCGGTCGCGACCTCGGCGTTCGACAGTCCGTGGCCCAACAGTGTGAGGACCTCGAGCTCGCGGGGCGTGAGGGCGGTCAGGTCGCGGTGTACCGCCGGCTGGGCGGCCGCCGGGATCGCGAACCGCTCGACCAGTCGCCGGGTGATCGAGGGCGCC
>Ga0136846_1238881_pt1 | contig 12244 bp, 13 predicted proteins | sample HopSoiMetagenom2_FD_96841 | JGI IMG/M metagenome (GOLD analysis project Ga0136846, IMG submission 96841) | Grasslands soil microbial communities from Hopland, California, USA - 2 Assembly 2016 (version 4) | ecosystem: Environmental > Terrestrial > Soil > Grasslands | place: USA: Hopland...
AAGCCCCCTGAAACCTATGACTGTTCCCGAGCGCCTGCTCGCGGACTACGCGGGAACGAGCCTGACGATCGGGTCGCATCCGATGTCGTTGCGCCGGGCGGAGCTTGCGCTGCGCGGTGTCCTGCGTGCCAGCGATCTTCCGCGCGGACGGCACGGGCGCCGCGTGCGTGTCGCCGGCGCCGTCATTACCCGGCAGCGTCCCGGCACGGCGAAAGGGTTCGTGTTCCTCACGCTCGAGGATGAAACCGGGATCGCCAACATCATCGTGCGGCCGGACTTGTTCTCCGAGCAGCGCGCGACCATCGTGGGAGAGCCTTACCTGCTCGTCGAGGGTACCCTGCAGATTCAGGAAGGGGTCACGTCGGTGAAGGCCGAGCGCCTCCAGTCCATCGGGGGAAACTCGCCGCCGGTCGAGTCGCACAACTTCCGCTGACGCGCCGCGCTGCCGTGCTGCTCCGTACGGCCGTTGATGAGCTCACTGGCCCACGGCTTGCACATGAGTCGGCGGATGCGTCGGAACGGCCTGCTCCTCGCAACGACTCTCGCGCTCGTGGCGTCGTGTCATACAGTCATCCCCTCTACGTCCACACCTGGACAGCTTGCCGAGCTCTGGCATCTGCCGGATCCCGACCGCGACCTCTTCTGGGGCGTCGGTGGTCAGCGGCTCGCGCCGGACGCGACGGCAACCTACAAAGTGATCGACGTCAAGAAGATCGGATTCAGTCCCGGCATGACCGTCGTAGGGCCTGGTGATCGCCACTGGAGCGTCAAGTTTCCTCCCGAGGCGTCAACCGAAGTCGTCGCGTCCCGAATCCTGTGGGGGGTTGGCTATCACCAGCCGCCGATCTACTACATCGGCAGGTGGGATGCGGAACGCGCCCCGGACAAAAATCCACAGCTGCCCGCGCGCTTCCGTGAGAGCAAGCCCGATCTGCACGGCCTCGACGCGAAGGGGGCCTGGTCGTACTACCGCGGACCCTTCGTGGGCACGCGCGAACAGAACGGTCTCCTCGTCCTGCAGGTGATGCTCGGCAACTCGGATCTCAAGGACGAGCAGAACGCGATCTACAAGCTCGACGAGCCGTTCGAGGGAGCGCGCACGTGGTACGTCGCGCGCGATCTCGGGCAGTCCTTCGGACGCACCGGCGTCTTCGACGCGCCTCGCGGCGACGTGCAGATCTTCGAGCAGACGCCGTTCATCAAGGGGATCGTGCAAGGCCACGTGCGCTTCGACTATCGCGGCCGCCACGGCGTCCTCCTGGAACACATCACACCGGAAGACGTCCGATGGATCTGCGAGAAGCTCGCGAAGCTCACCGACCGGCAATGGGACGATGCGTTCCGCGCCGGCGGCTATGCGCCGGAAGTTGCGGGACGCTTCATCCGCCGGTTCAAACAGAAAACCCAGGAAGGCCTCGCCCTGAGGTGACGATGAGGAAATGGATTCTTGCGTCGCTGCTGCTGTGGCCGCTTGTGACTGCGGGTCTACAGGCGCAGCAGCCGCCTGACACGACGGAGTTGACGGGTTCGGCAAAACGGCAGGCCGCTGTACCGCCTGACACCGAATCGGAGATTCTCGATGCGCTCGTACGGCTGCCGCTCGCCGGGGTTCTCGGGACTGCGCTCGCGGTGCGCCCCCGGCGCCGCGGCACGCCGCCACGGCAGCCGGCGGTCATCCAGACGCAGATCATCCTGGCGATCGTGGGCGCGGTCGTGATGATGGTAGTGGGCACGAACCTGGCGCGCGCCTTTGGCGTCGTGGGGGCCGCCGGCCTCGTGCGGTACCGCGCGAAGATCGCCGACCCGAAGGATGCCGGTGTGATGCTCTCGACGCTCGCGCTCGGCCTCGCGTCCGGAGTCGGCCTGTACGCGATGGCGATCTTTTCTGCCGCGTTCATTCTCGTCGCGCTCTGGGTGATCGAGTCGTTCGAGCCGAAGACGCGTGATGCCTTCATCGTGAAGGTGAAGATCGGCGGCGATACCGACAGCCGCCGCGGCGAGATCGAGGCAATCCTGCGGCGGTATCGTGTAGACTTCGAGCTCAGCTCCTCGTCCGACGACGAGGTCTGTTACGACGTGAGAGTGCCCTTGGAACTGCGCCGCGACCGCGTCACGAACGCCATCCTCAAGCTCGATCCCGCGGGGCACGCGGCGGTGGAGTGGGCCGAGAAAAAAGCCAAGTGAAGCTGATCATTCAACCAGACGCCGGCCTGTCGCCGGTGGTCAAGGCGATCAAGAAGGGGAAGAAGACGATCGATATCGTCATCTTCCGCCTGGACCGGCCCGAGATTGAAAAGGCGCTGCGCGGTGCAGTCGACCGCGGCGTCGTGGTGCGCGCGCTCATCGCGCACACCAACCGTGGTGGGGAGAAGACGCTCCGCAAGCTGGAGCAGCGCCTGCTCGAGTGCGGCGCCACCGTCTCGCGCACGGCTGACGATCTTCCGCGCTACCACGGCAAGATGATGATCGTGGACGGCACGCTGCACGTGTACGGTTTCAATTTCACGAAGCTGGACATCGACCACAGCCGCAGCTTCGGCGTCGTCACGCGCAACAAGCGCCTCGTCGCGGAGGCGATGAAACTCTTCGAGGCCGACAACAATCGGACGGTGTACGACCCAGGGTACCGGCGCCTCGTCGTGAGTCCCGAGACGTCACGCGATGCCCTGACGACATTCGTCAGGCGTGCGAAGAAGCAGTTGTTGATCTACGACGAGCAGGTGAGCGACAACCTCGTGCAGCGCGTGCTCCTCGAGCGCGCGAAGGCGGGGGTCGACATCCGCATCATCGGCAAGCTCGAAAAGAAACTGCCGGGCGTGAAAGTCAGGAGACTGGGCGACCTGAGGCTGCACGTGCGCGCGATCGTGCGCGACGGCCAGGAGGCGTTCGTTGGCAGTCAAAGCCTGCGTAAACTGGAGCTGGACGGCCGCCGCGAAGTCGGGGTCGTCGTGAACGACTCGCGTGTCGCGAAGAAGATCGCATCGGTGTTCGAGAGCGACTGGTCCCACGCTCAGAAAGTGCAGGCCAAGGCGTCGTAATCATGTGGCGGCTTCGCGCCACGCCGGCTCGTCGGGCGATTACTTCGCCGGCTGCCGTGGTTTGATGACGCCCGAGTCGAATACCTTCCCGCCCCGATCGATCGCGACGAACGTCAGCTCGTCGCCGTTGATTTCCATCAGCATGAACGTGTTGTCGCGGTCGTTTCCCTTTGCGGTCAGCGGGGAACCCTGCCGAAGATCTCCCTCGCGAAGCTGACCGGAGGAGCCCACCACGAAATACGCGATGCCGTTCTGGGGCTTGATCCGCTCGTACACATGATCGTGCCCGTTCAGGACGAGCGACACGTTGTTCTTGATGAGGAGCGGCTCGAGGCTGGCGCGCAACCGTGTTTCCGATCCATGCGTCCGCGCCGACGAATACAGCGGATGATGCCAGAAGCAGATCTTCCACTTCTCGTTCGAGCCTTCCAGCTCCTTGCGGAACCACTCGATCTGCTCCGGCTCTGGATACGTGCTTTCGAGCGCGAAGAACCGCACGTCCTGCTTCGGTGCCTTGAAGCTGTAATACAGCTTCCCCTCCATGTTGTAGTTCTTGTAGTACCGCTGCTCGCGCGCATCGTGATTGCCCAGGCTCGCGTAGAACTTCACTCCCGCATCCAGCAGCGGCTTGTAAGGCGCCTCGAACTTCTTGATGAAATCCTGGGGCCGCTCCGAGCCGTAGATGTTGTCACCCATCATCACGACGAGCTCGTACGGGAACCGTCCGTGCCAGTTGGCCATCTGCTCGGCGATGTCGTATTGCCGCTTCTCGCCGTTGCCGTTGTCGCCGATGACGGCGAACTTGAGGGAGTCCGGCTTGTTCGGCAACTCGAGGTCCTGCGCCGGCGCGGCCGCCACGGCTCTGGGAGCGCGCGCAGCCTCGGCGGACGTCACGGTTGCAGGACCTGCGGGAGCGACGCTTGCGCAGCAGACGATTGCGACCAGCGCGCAGACAGGGGCCCACGAGCTCAGACAGCGAACACGCATAACGCTTTTCTCAGGGAATCGCACGCTCGACGAAGTCCGCAATGATGTGCGCGTGCGGATCGAGCAGGATCAGGTTCGTGCCGAGGAACCGGTATTCCAGCTCCGCCGGCAGCTTCGGCAGCCCCGCGAGCACGCCAGGCGGGACCGTCGAAAGCGGAATCTCGTCGGGGTACCGGCCGTTGACGACCGGCTTGATGTCGCGCTCCTGGTACTCCTCGAAGATCTCGCGCTTCATCTGCGTGCCGCCGGGTCCACGAAAGATGTCGGCCAGCAGCTTCCGGGCAATCTGCTCCATCCCAGGCGTGAAGATCTCGCCGCGCTTCGCGCCCGCGCGATTCTGCTCGATCAGCCGGCCCAGCGCGCGCTGATGCTGATCGATCTGCTGCGGGGAGGCGTCCTTCGGCAGCGCCGGGATCGTGCTCTCGAGTTTCTTGTGGAGCGCCATGTACTCGTCGACGTGTTTCATGAATTCCGCAATCACCGCCGCGTCGGCGTTCGTCGGCGCCTTCTGGCGGACGTCGGCGGACGCGCACGAGATGAGCGAGGCTGAAAGGACGAGCCCGAGCATAGGCCGCATCAGCATACCTCAGCGAAATGCAAGATAGTGTCCAGCCACTACGGAGCAGCTACCAATCATTAGCACCAGCCGCCAGGTACCAGCCGCCGGCTTCCAGCTATCCTCGGTAGTTTCCAAACTGGAGCGCGCAGCCGAAGTCCTGTTCCCGCAGGAGACGCATCGCCTCCTGCAGCTCGTCCTTCGACGCCGAAGAGACGCGCACCTGATCGGCCTGAATGGCAGCCTGTACCTTCTTGAGCTTGCGGTCTTTCAGGAACTTGATGATGTCCTTGGCGGCTTCGGTGGGAATGCCCTGCTGCAGCGCGACGACGCGGCGAACGGTGTCGTTTGCGGCACGCTCGATTGCGCCCGGCGTGAGGTTCTTGGTCGGCACGCCGCGGCGGACCATGCGCGTCTGGACGATTTCCCACAACGCGTTGATCTTGAATTCGTCGTCGGCCGTCAGCGTCAGCGTGTTGTCCGCGCGATTCAAATCGATTGCGGCGCGGGAGCCCTTGAAGTCGTAGCGCTGCGCGACTTCCTTCCGGGCCTGGTTCACCGCGTTGTCGACCTCCTGGAGATCGACGTTTGACGTGATGTCGAACGAGGGGACCTGCGCCATCGGACTAATTGGCCGGAGACACCGACCCTTGGGGAATGGGAGGGTCCTGGCGTTGTGGCTTGCGCCAGTAATCCATCGTCGAGACGCGGTGCACGCATCCGATCGTACACAGGGGAGCGCACCACTTCGGGGCGAGGAACTCGCGCTGGATGTCGGCTGTCGTATACGTCGCCAGCGGCACGCCGGGGCATCCGCGCTGCTGCGAACACCAATGCACCAGGCCGTTCTCGCACACATAGAGGTAGCGAGCACCCGCGCGGCACTGCCAGTCGTTCGGACGACCATCGGCGAGGTTCACCTGGAACCGTCGGATCCCGGAGTACAGGTTCTTGAGGACCTGTCGGCGGCCGTCGATCCGCTGCATCACGTCGTCGAACACGGCGCGTTCAGGAAGACCGAGCGGCTTCAGCAGCCCGGATCCGTCGTGAATGATGCCGATGGAGGTCGAAAATCCCAGCTCCGCCGCGCGCTGGTTGATCGTGCGGGCATCATCAGGATTCTTGATGCCGCCCCCGACGACCGAATTGATGTTGACGTCGAATTGCGCGTACTCGGCAAGCCACTGCAGCTTCTTGTCGAGCAGACGCAGGCTCTTCTTCGATACTTCGTCGGGCTCGACGTTGTCGATGCTGATCTGCAGGTAGTCCAGCCCCGCGGCGTTCAGCGCTTCGATGCGCTTGGGGGACATCAGATAGCCGTTCGTGATGAGCCCTGCGATCTTGCCGCGGCCCCGGATGCGGCGGATCAGCGCATCGAGATCAGGGTGAAGCATCGGCTCTCCGCCGCTGAACGCGACCACCGACGTGCCCAGATCGGCGAGCTTGTCGATCCGCTTGAGCATCTCGTCGGTCGGGACCGGCTGCGAAACCTTGTCGTATTCGTTGCAGTAGCCGCAATCGATGTTGCAGCGCCGGATCGGGACGATGTGGACGAGGAGGGGGTGGTCAGTACTCGCGAGGCCGCGAGCGAACTCGCGCACCGAGCGGGCGCGTCGGCTGATCTTGTTGCGAAGACGTGCCATCAAACCTGCAATTATATCAGGCGGCCGGGCTGGGCTGCTCGACGGCAGGAGGCTCGCGCCGCGCGCGCATCATCCGTCCCAGCTTGAGCGACCCCTCGAAGATCGCCCCGACGCGCAGCCCGCCAGGCAGGCGATGCGCCGCTACGGCCGCGAGCCCCGCAGACGCGATGCAGCCGCACTGTGAACAATCGGGCGTGCCGCCGAACTGGCACGGCGTGATGAGCCGCTCGAGATCCGCCGAAATACACCGCGTCGTCTGGGCGAAGACGCATTCCTCGGGGCTCTGCGGGGGATTTGCGTACTTCTTGATCAGCCCCTCGGGCATCTGGAGCTTCGGGTACCGATGGCGGAGCGTCATGAGCGCGGCGATGACCCGCTCGCGATCCGCAGGCAGGAGAATCTCGTCCGCGACTTCGCCGACCTGCGGCGTGAAGAGACTGACCCAGATCTGCCGCGTGTGCTGATTCGCCGACCAGAATCGCAGGAATTCCTCGAGGTAGCCCTCGCGCTGGACCTGCTGGCGCGTGACCGTGCAGTGCACCGTGATCTGCTGCCCGACGATGTGCTTCAGGATGCGGTCGTAGGTCGCGGGCGTGCGTCTGAGATCGTGTTCGGGCTGCAGGCCGTCGATCGAGACGACAATCTGCAGCCGCGGAATCGATGCGAACTCCGCGGGGATCGGGCGCACCGCGCTCGTGACGAGCTGCGAATAGATCCCGCGCGCAGCCAGTTCCGGCAGGATCTGCTGCAGCTCGCGAAATCGCACGAGCGGCTCCCCGCCGACGATCGATACGTGCAGCGACTTTTCTTCGTCGACGATGGCCAGGACACGGTCCACGAGTTCCTGACCCTTGTAGTCGGTGACCTGTCGGAGTGTGACGTCGCCGCCGAGATGTTCGTCGCCGTAAGCGTAACAGCCCGGGCATCGAAGAGGGCACTCACGCGTGATTTCAATCGAGAGTGATGGTGTATAGCCGCGTAGGATCCGCCCCCAGGCGGAAACAATGCCTTCCATCCAGCCGACTATATCACGCGGATTTCAATACTCCGGCATCACGACCGCTTCAAAGTGATCCCGCCATTCACGGTTTCGATGGAGAGCATGCGTCCGCCGTTGCCGATGGTGCCCTCGACGCGGCGCCGTGACCAACGCCCGGTGATCGTCAGCGGAAAATCCGTCGCAATGTCCCCGTTCACCGTCTGAGCCTTCACCTCGGTGCTGAGGTCGCCGGGCAGCGTCAGCACGACGCTCCCGTTGACGGTGCTGAATTCAAGCGTGTCGGACCAATCGGCTCGCCCGAGATCGCCCTTGATCGATCCATTGACGGTACTCGCGCGTCCCGATCCCGACGTCGAAAAATTCACGCTGCCGTTGACGGTCGAGAGATCCACGGCCGCGCCGAGGCGCTCGGCCTGGACGTCTCCATTCACCGTGTGTCCGAGGAAACGAACGCCGGCCGGCACCTTCACCGTAAACTTCACGGTCACGTCGTTGTCGCGCACGTTCATACGCCCGCCCTTTCCCGGCGCGCATTCATTTCGCTCACGATCGCGGCTCGGATAGACGGCGCAGATCGTGACGCCGTCCGCGTGCTGCACGACATCGATCGTCACGGTTTCTGGATCGCTGCGGTGCGCCTGCTTCTCGGCCACGACTTCCACGTCATTACCCGCCGCGGGCTCCGCGACGACGTCGCCATTGACCCCTTTGATCTCGACCGCGGATCCCTGGGCGACCGACCCGTGCCACCGAAATGGTGCGGACTGCGCCTGGGCGGTTGCTGCAATGGTCAGCAAGCTCGCCAGGAGCGCTGCACTCGAACAAAGCCGGATTCTCATGAGAACCTCTCGATTTATCGATCTGTCGCGAAAATGAATTCCGCAGAGTTCGTCGGTTAGACGGGCTCGTCAATCGAGAAGGTTGCCGCCTCTAGTAAATGCTTGCCAATGCACGGCTTAACCGGGGTACATCAGCTTGCGGAGTGAGTAAGTATATGGTTCAATAGAGGCTCACCCCAGTTACGAACGAACTTCGGCCTGCCCGAGCGGTCAACCCTGTGCGGACGATTACTGAACCTATGCTGTCTCTGGAACGCCTGAGTCGTCGGAACTTCCTTGGAATCGGTGTCGCAGCAGCAGCGGGTGCGCTGTTGCCGGCGCGCGCCCTGGAGGCCGCATCGGCGTCAATGGCCGCCGTATCGACCGCACCGGATCGAACGTTGTCCTTCTTTCACACGCACACGAGTGAGCGCCTGACGACGGCGTATTGCTGCGAGGGCGAGTACGTCGCGAAGGAATTGAGCGGGGTCGACCACCTGTTGCGCGATTTCCGCGTGAACGAGATCAAGCCAATCGATCCACGCCTGCTCGATCTTCTCTACGAGCTGAATACCCGGCTCGGCACCGATCAGCCGTTCCACGTGATCTCGGGTTACCGGACGCCCGAGACCAATGCGATGCTGCACGAGCGCGGTGGCGCGCAGAGCGGCGTCGCGACCCACAGCCTCCATATGGAAGGCAAGGCGATCGACATTCGTGTGCCGGGCATCAGGCTCGAACACGTGCGCGATACCGCGAAGGCCCTGCGTGTCGGAGGGGTGGGTTACTATCCCGCGTCGAACTTCGTGCACGTAGACACGGGACGCGTTCGACACTGGTAATCCGCGGTTCACTCGTTTGTCGATCGGGCGGACGCCACGGGCGCTCGCCTGCCGTCATCAGTCGCTGAAGCTCCTATCCACCAAGCATCGTGATCGAAAAGCGTCGTTCCCCGATCCAGGGCTGGGGCGTGTTCGCCACCCAGTCGATTCCCAAGAACAAGCGCATTGTCGAGTACGCCGGTGAAAAGATCACCAACCGTGAAAGCCTCAAACGCGAGGTGCGCTACCTGAAGCGGGGACACATCTGGTGCTTCAAGCTCAATCGCCTCTACGTTCGGGACGCCGCGGTGGGTGGCAACGTGGCGCGCTATATCAATCACGCGTGCGCGCCTAACTGCTACACGCGCGTGATCGGCGACACCATCTGGATCATTGCCGCGCGCAGCATCCGCAAGGGCGAAGAGCTCACGTACGATTACTCGACCGACGGCGAGGGATCGATCAGGTGCCGCTGCAGCCCGGGCTGCAAAACAATGATTTAGTGCGTGGTGATGTCGTGATTTATCTTCACGGGTTCGCATCGGGGGCAGCCTCCTCGAAAGCCAATTACCTCGGCCGCCGGTTGCGCGAGCAGGGCGTCGAGCTGGAAACGCCCGATCTCAACCTGCCCGATTTTTCCACCCTGACGATTACGCGCATGCTCGAGCAGACGCGCGCGCGGCTCGAGGCAGCGAATGAGCCCCAGACTCTCATCGGGTCGAGCCTTGGCGGGTTCGTGGCGGTCAACGCCGCCGTTCAGAGTCCTGATCGCGTCGATCGTCTCGTGCTACTGGCGCCGGCCCTCGAGTTTGGCGGAAACCGGATGACGAAGCTTGGCAACGTCGGCCTCGAGCAATGGAGGGCCGCAGGTCATTTGCCGGTCTTTCATTATGGCTATGGCCGGATCGTTCCCGTGCACTACGAACTGTACGAGGATGCGTGCCGTTACGACGCGTTCAACGCGGATCTGCGGATGCCCATACTGATCTTCCAGGGGATGCGCGACGACGCCGTCGATCCAGCGACGGTCGAAGCGTGGGCGAGCCGGCGGCCGAACGCCGAGCTCCACTTGCTCGACGACGACCACCAGCTCACGAGCAGCTTGCCTTACATCTGGGAAAAGCTCTGGCCGTTCCTTACCAGCAGATCCCCCGATAGTCGGCTGGAATCCGATCGCGCTCGGTCTTGACGCGGACCAGGTCCAGAACGATCTGGTCCGGCCGGGTCCGCATCAGCGCATCGGCGAATTCCGGGGCGGCATTGCCGACGACGATGACCTCGGATTTTTCCAGCACATCATCGATCGAGTCGCAGAGCAGCGACGACAGGTGCGGAATCTGCTTGTTGATGTAGTCCTTGTTCGCGCCGACCAGCCTCGCGAGTGAGACGTTGCGGTCGTAGATGCACAGCTCGTAGCCCTTGCCGAGCAGCGCCTCGGCGAGGATCACGATCGGACTCTCGCGCAGGTCGTCGGTGCCCGCCTTGAAGCTGAATCCAAGCAGCCCGACGCGTTTCCTGCCCGTTTCCACGATTTCGTCGAGCGCGTGCCGGATCTGCAGCTGGTTGCTCGTGAGTATCGCCTGGATCACCGGCATCTCCAGGTCGACCTCCTTTGCCCGGTACTGCATGGCACGCACGTCTTTCGGCAGGCACGAGCCTCCGAAGGCGAATCCGGGCTTCATGTAGTACGACGACAGGTTCAGCTTCTCATCGCGGCAGAAGATGTCCATCACTTCGTGACTGTCGATGTTCAGGCGCTTGCATAGATTGCCGACTTCGTTCGCGAACGTCACCTTGAGCGCGTGCCACGTGTTGCTCGCGTACTTGATCATTTCCGCAGTGCGGATTGTCGTCGTGACCAGGGGCGCCTGGACGTTCGCGTAGAGCGCCTCCGTGGGCTCCGCGTCGGATCGGTAGTTATGGCCGACGAGCGTCAAGGGGGGATTTCGAAAGTCCTGAATCGCCGTACCTTCGCGCAGGAATTCAGGATTGACGGTGACTCCAAAGCCGGTCCCGTATTTTTTTCCCGACGTGCGCTCGAGCGCAGGGATGACGACCTCGTGGGTCGTGCCTGGCAGGACGGTGCTGCGGACGCACACCACGTGATACGAGTCCTTTGAGCGGAGCGCCTCGCCGATCTGCTCCGCGACCCGCTCGAGATACGTGAGGTCCAGGCTCCCGTTCTTCCGGCTCGGAGTGCCGACGCAGATGAGGGAAATGTCGGTATCGTCGACTGCTTCGGCGGTGCTGGTCGTCGCCCTGAGGCGTCCGCTCGCGGTGTTGTCGCGAATCAGCTCGTCGAGCCCTTTCTCGATGATGGGACTTCGACCCTCGTTCAGACTTGCCACCTTGTCGGGGTTCACGTCGACGCCCACGACGGTATGGCCGTCTCCGGCGAACGACGCCGCTGACACGCTGCCGACGTATCCAAGGCCAAACACTGACACCCTCATTGAGCCATCACTCCTACGCGATCGCGCGAACGCTGTCTCTCGGTACGTCTTTCGCGATTCTCGATATCGCTGCTTCAAAGTCAGTTGAAACCGCCGACCAGTCGTGGCGCTCGACGACGAGGCGTCGCGCGGCCGACTCCAGGCTCTGCCGCGCCTGGACGTCGCGCATCAGGTGAACCACCGCCTGCGCGAATCGTTCCGGGTCGTCGGCGATCATCACGTCGTGTCCCGATGTGACGGGCAGCCCTTCCGCGCCAATCGTGGTCGAGACGACGGCCTTGCCCATGGCCATGGCTTCGAAAATCTTCAGCCGCGTGCCTCCGCCGATCCTGAGCGGCACCACATACACTGCGCCTCGTGCGACGTGCGGCCGCACGTCGTCTACTCGTCCCGTGACCTCGACATTCTGAATGTCGCCGAGCCGACGGACAGCGGGCGTCGGTGAGCGGCCGATGATGCTGAGCGCTGCGTCGGGCTCCGCCTCACGGATGCGGGGAAGGATCTCGCGGCAGAAGTAAACCATTCCGTCTTCGTTGGGCAGCCAGTCCATCGAGCCTGTGAAGACGATGTGCGCGCGTTCGGGCGTGCCGTGATCCGGTGTGAAGAACGACGTGTCGACTCCGGTCTGGACGACGTGCACAGCCGCACTCAGGCTGCGGGGGTAAAGGCGTGCGAACGTCTGCCGATCCGCGTCGGACACGGCCAGTACCAGATCGAATCTTGCGAGCGCCTCGCCTTCGAAGCGCAGCATGCGGCTCCATTGCTGTGTGAGGAGCTGCCGACTTACAGGGTTCGACGCGTTCTCGGCGTGCCGTCGCCAGATCTCAGCTTCCACATTGTGCGTGAACACAATCGCCGGACAGGGCAGCCTGTCCGGGAGATTCACGACGGGCGGCAGGAAGTCGCAGATGACGACATCGAACCGATC
>Ga0136846_1208578_pt1 | contig 12243 bp, 11 predicted proteins | sample HopSoiMetagenom2_FD_96841 | JGI IMG/M metagenome (GOLD analysis project Ga0136846, IMG submission 96841) | Grasslands soil microbial communities from Hopland, California, USA - 2 Assembly 2016 (version 4) | ecosystem: Environmental > Terrestrial > Soil > Grasslands | place: USA: Hopland...
AAAGTGCCCGAGTGGGAGTTGGAGAAAAAGCATATCGAGCGCACGTTCGAGTTTGACGATTTCACCGACGCGATCGATTTCGTAAATGCGGTGGCTGAAGTCGCGGAAGAGGAGGAACATCATCCGGATATCGACATTCGCTTCAACAAGGTGCGACTTGTGCTCTCTACTCACAACAAAGGCGGTTTAACCGATCTGGACTTTGGGTTGGCAGAGCGAATCGACACACTCTCGGAGTAGTCCTTTGGGCGCAACGCGGACGCGACAGGTCGTTGCCGCCATCGTGACGGCGTTACTCGTAATAGGGGTCTGGAAATTTATCGAGTGGCGCACGACCCCGCCGCCTCCACCGAATCATATGCGTGCGACACCGGCGAAACCGTAGTTGGCAAGCGCAACGAGCAGGATCCTTGGTCCCACCAGGTCCGAGCCGGACTGGCCTTCGACTGTGCTACGAATGGCTCGGGGCCGGCGCACGCCCTTCATCTGCATCGATGAAAGCAAACATCGTATCAATGCCTGAACGCCCGGCCATACCGGCTTCTTTTATACGGCGCTGCAGCGTCTCAGTAATTTCATCGTTCCATCCACGTTTGCGCATGAATTCGTTCCAGACATAAATTTCATTGTCCGTGGGCCGGCAGCCTTTATCGAAACACCACCACAAAACTTCATCATCGCTGCCGCCCTGTTTTACACGCTGAACGACCTCGTCATATTGCACGCGCAAAAATTTGGTGCAGAACCCATCAAAGCCTCGGCCGAGGTTCTGCTGGTAATCAGGCGGAAGCTCGTTTTTCTGATGTGCCCGAATTTTGTCGAGCATGCGTCCAAAATAAACGAGGCCACCGACTTTTACCGATGGGCTGCGAATGCCTAATTCATTCATTGAGCATTTATTTTAAAGATTGAAGGGTTTGCCTCAAGCGCCGATCGGATCCTGGTCAATGTTGACAGCCCATAGCGGCTGGTTGCGAGCTTCGTTCCCGCTTGTCCGCATTCACGGAATGAGGCATCTTTTGTGTCGTGAATCGTGTAGTCGGCCTCGAAACCGAATATGGGGCACTTGTCCACGACGCCGAGCTTTCGACCGAAGCCTGGCCGGCACGGATCAAGAATTACATTTTCAGGCAAGCGCGCGCCGGTGCCCTGGATTTGCATTATCGCGATTACGAAGAACCGCCGGGCAACGGAGGTTTTTTGTTAAATGGCGGACGACTTTATCTCGATATGGGTCATATCGAATACGCGTCGCCGGAATGTGTCCGACTACGAGACGCGGTCGTTTACGATCTGGCCGGCGATGCCTTGCTCTTGAACGCGCTGCGGGAAATGGAAGCGTGCGATCACGTTTCCTTCATCAAGAATAACATCGACCACTACACCGGCGCGACCTTCGGCTGTCACGAGAACTATTTGATGCGACGGGAAACGCAGTTCACTCCGCCCGTGCTGGGGACGCTCCTTTGTTTTCTGGCAAGCCGGCAGATTTATACCGGCGCGGGCCGGATTGGTCAGGCCCATCCTCTGGCCTTCGATTTCGATCTGCCACCGAGCGCGGCTCCAGTGCGATTCCAAATCAGCCAGCGCGCTGATCACATCGTGAACGACATCTACCAATGGGTGCAATTCAATCGTGCCATTATTAACGCCCGCGATGAACCATTAGCGGATTATCGCAAGTTCCGGCGATTACATTTACTAATCGGCGACTCGAATATGAGTCCGTTCGCGACAGCCCTGAAGGTGGGTACAACCGCCTGCATTTTAACTTTGCTGGAAGAAGACAAGTTCCCGCGTGGATTGATTCTCCAGGATGCCGTTGTTGCGACGCGAGAGGTTTCGCACCAGCCGGACGGTCCCTGGCTGTTGGAATTGGAGAATGGCAGGAGCGCCGGAGCGCTCGAGATCCAGTGGCGGTTTCTCGATGCCGCAGGCAAGTATTTGCAAGGCCGCGACCCGGAGATTGACTGGTTACTCGAGAGCTGGAGCTTCGTGCTCGATTCGTTCGCGAATAATTCGGAGGCATTGATTGGCGGAGTCGACTGGATTACGAAACGATGGTTGCTGGAGAAGTTCGCTGAAGCCGAATCCTTATCGTGGGATGATCCCTGGTTGCTCAGTCTTGATCTCGAGTATCACAATATCGATCCAGCGCGTGGCCTTTTCTTTCAGGTGAAAGCGGGAAAACGGATTTCAGATTGGAACCAAAGCGTTCGAATTAAAAATGCAAGCTGTCGACCGCCGGCCAATTCCAGAGCCGCTGGCCGATCAGAAGCGGTTGCCTATTTTCGTAATTCTGAGCTGCCTTACGTTATTAATTGGGATTCTATTGCCTCGGGTCCGCAGGATATCCTGGTAATGAGTGATCCGTTCAGCACCTATACCAGCGAGGTTAGTGCTTTTTTGCGGCGATAGAAAACCGCCCTAGTTCAGCCGCTGCAGCGCTGGAATGCCGTAACTGTCCCGCAACGTTGGCTCGTCGTTTTGTATTTGCGCGACATCCAAGGGAATCACTTTTGGATCTTCCTCGGTCTCGATCCTGTCAAACCCCTCAATTGGGTGTTTCACAGCCTCCGCCAGGTCGGCGAGTGAGCGAATATCCTTACCATTCACTTTCGTGACGGTGAGGTATCCGAAATCTTCGTAGCCGACCGTTCCATTCACCGGAAGGACCTGGCTGAGCACAACAACGCGGCGATGACCCTCAGGAAACAGTTCCCACTGAAAGCGATCGAGATAGACAAATCGTTGCGGTGCGTCCTTCGACCAATTCGCTCCCCACTCCCGCAAATATTGGCGGGATAACTCCTGAAAAATCAATCCCCCAAGGATGTAGTATTTCGGTGGCTCGTCGCGTGAATAAGGCGAGATCACGTATTCATCGGCCGCGCGATGCTCCAGCGTTAGCTCCAGTTGCATCGGCTTACCCTGACGATGAATCTTCAAGGGCACTTTATCGCCGGAATAACCGCGAGTAGTCAGGATGTTTGTAAACTCTAGCTTCTTGTAGATAGGATCGACGTAGTTACCGTTCTGATCGATATCGAAGTTACCGACGGCGGTAATAATGTCGCCCTCTTGCAGTCCCGCTTTTTGCGCTGCAGTGCCGGGCTCAATCCCAGTCACATAAACTCCTCCGCCATTCCCGCCTTCGCCTGCGTACTTGCGCAATTGCGGATCACGCGTTGGAAAATAATCGAAACCAACTGTGGGAAACCCGCCATACTGTTGCTTGGCCGCGTCCTTGAGAAAATGCGCGATAACCGGAGCAGGGATGGTATCCATTAACTGCGAGCGCGGATCGTAGCGAAGTAAAAGGCCGGCTAGCTTGTTATTCTTCACCAGCGGGACGGTGTAGCTGTTGTCGCGGTACTGAAGAGAAATGCTGAGCCGATAGGTGAGGAACTGCCCGACCTCGGTGGGATAATGCATGACCTGAACCGCAGTGACCAAGCCCTCAGTGACTACAAGAGCGCCGGTCTGCTCCAGCTGCAGCGCGGAAAGGCGATCGCCGACGATTGTATCATTGGCAAGTTCCAGCGGCGCCAAGCCGTTAAGGAACTTTTTGTCTTGTGGTTGCAGTAAAGCGAGGTTCGCCTCGTAATCTACGACCTCAACGGAAGCCGCCATCTTTTCACCGGATTCGGCACGCTCCAGCTCCACATAATTCTGGTTAGCCACTAAGTCGGCCGTAACCAGGACATGACCTTGCGGTAAAACTGCGCCAAGCGCGCGCTTGGAAAAGGGCGCGCGTTTTTGCCACGGACGAAAGTAATCGTATCCTTGCCCAGTCACATTGACGCGCAGGAGCGATAACTCGCGTGGCTGCACTGCCTGAGTAGTTGATTGCTTCTTTGCCCAAAGTGGTCCGATACTGCTAAGCAGAAGAAGAACGGTTGCTGCTCTGGTCTGCATGACTAAGAACGTGGTTCCTCGGATTTGACCGTCCTCTGCGCCGCAATCGGTTCTTCGTCGAGGTTCTGTTCTGTGATTACGTTATAGCGCGTGCGAATTCGATCGCGCGCGCTTTCCACCTCGTTGCGCTCTAAAACCAGCGGGGGACCGGACCCAATCATTTTGATAACAAACCGGTCGCTCGTCTCAGCGAACGCCTGGGCGAGATCATTCAGGTTCGCAATTTTTTTTCCATTCACTTCGTCGACAATGCTCGAGCGATAAGGAGAAAGATAAGTGTTGGTCGGGTCCGGCAGAATATTCGTTAACACGATGACATCGGGATGCTGAAGATAGATTTGCTCAAGAATAAAGTAATCAAAATAATGGCGCACGCGCAGATCACTTGTCTGATAGGCGTCCAAGAGATCGAGCGATAAAGGTTGAAAGATTAAACCGCCGTAAACAACATAACGTGGTCGCGTGTCGTAGTGATGAGCCTGCATTTGATAGGGCCAGACGGTATCTAACACGATGGTTAAGTTCATCGGTTTCCTATCGCGCAGGATGTCAAACTTCACCTTGTCACCCTTAAATTTCCGCTCCACTACTTCCGGCATTTCCACCCGTTCTCCTTCAAGCTCGACAAACGCGTCACTGGCAATGGCATGGTCGTCGATCGAAAGCAAAACGTCGCCTTGCTTGAGAACTTTGCCGGCCGGCCCAGCCTGAATTACAGTGTCAACGATCACTCCGCGACCGTCGTCCGGTAATCCGAGGTAGCGCCGTTGGGCTGGATTTTGCAATTTGGTGTAGGTCAACCCGAGATCGACATACTTGTCATAGTGATTGTCTTTGATATCGCTGAGAAATCGGTGAATGACCGGTGTCGGAATCATGTAGGCAACGCCTTGAGCGACATCGCCGCTATAACCTTGAAAGGCAACGCCAACTACTTTGCTGTTTTGCATGACCGGCCCGCCGCTATTCCCCGGATTAATTTGTGCGCTGATCTGGATGGCCAGATGCGAATCAATCGAGGAATGAGTGTAAAGTTGGAAATCAATTCGCGAAACGATTCCGGTAGTGACCGACATGCGCTCGCCACCAATCGGATAACCATAGGCTGAGACGGTCGATTCCAGCTCGGGAATTCCACCAAAATCCAGCGGGACCATGTTTTTGAAAAACTCCGGCGAATCGACCGTGATTAGCGCCAGGTCACAATCGTGTGCCACAAACAGAACTCGCGCTGGATACTTGTTTGGATCGCCATCACGCTCGACTGTTAGATAACGCGTGTTACTGACGACGTGCGCGTTGGTCATGATGCGCGGGCCCGCTATAACAAAGCCGGCACCGACGCTGCGACCGATGGCGCCGGTGTTCCATGGTGCCCGGTAATCGGGTTCAACTTCCGTTGAAGTAATTCGAACCAGGCTTTTCTGAATTTTGCCGTTGGGTTGCTTCGGCGCCGCTACCACGATCGGCGCGACGGGCGGCGGGGTGGGATTCGGCTTCAGGGGAGGCGCGCCTTCGCCCGGCGGCGGCAAGGGCGGAGTATTTTGGTGCGGCGCTATTGGCGGCGTCTCTTGCTCCTGCAGCGGAGGTGTATTCTGTTGCGCGAAAAGATCAACACCGCCCAACAACAAAAATGCGCACAGGAAAAGATGTTTCATCCCAAAGTCCGAGAAGATCAAACGGCGCGCCTGAAAAGCAAATTGCGCATGGGAAGATCGGAATCCTGGCCTGTCTGGTCGACGGGCAGATTGGCCCGGAGCGACAAGCTGGAAGCTTGTCGGACGAGTCAGGCTGGAAGCCTAACCTCCATTAAATACCCGCACGGTCGAGGAGCGAGCTAAGCACTTTTTCCGCTTCGAAGATTTCTCTGGCGATGACACGAGCTCTGCGCGAGTGATGCGAATAATTGCCGTTAATTTCGCGCACCGCCTCCGGTATTTCCGAAAGCTTTTCAAATCCGAAGAGGCCTCCGCGATTACCGTAAATTTCACTGAACCCGGTTTCTTGGGTGATGACCGGTCGGCCGGCCGCGAGGTAACACGCGCTGCGATCACTGAACCATCCGCTATTCAATCGCACATATTGATCTTTCGCGACGGTAAACTCTCCCTTTGATCGTTGAATGTAATCGCGATAGTCCCAGTACTTGACGCTTAATTCGTGCGGCGAGCGAAATTGCCAGCCGGCCTTGCAGAACTTCATTCGAGTCTTGTCATCTTTAATATCCGTCGCCAATTCGAATGTCTCGCCCGCCAGTTTTGGAGCGTTAAGAAAACGAATAAATTCACGCGACTTGCTCCAGAGATATTTCTCTCCGCGCCAGGTGATATCTTTCAATCCACTTGTCGACCAGTTTGCAATCGAAGTGAACACGGCGGCGGATCGCGGACTGCGTTGCGTCTTCCACAAATCGGTGACGATCGGCTGACGCGTCGGCAGCCATTTCAATCCATGAGTCGGGACGGGGAACCATTTGGTCCCGACATTCTCCCCAAAGGTAAAGAGGGCGTGATGGCGGCCAAGGTAGTTGATCGTGCTTTCGACATTCTGATCGACTTTTATTTGTTCGACGCACGGATCACTCTCCACATAGAGAATGCGATCGCTCGCCAGGAGATCATCGTTGAATTCCTGGGTGCCGCAGACATTGAAGATGGCATCAGCCGATTTGTATAACTGACGAATTTTTTTCAGGGTTAAACCTACAGCTGGCAATTCCGGTAGATACCGCGCACAAAACGCCCATCGGTTTGTGAAATCAAACTCATCAGCCAATCGTGCGAGAAGTTTGGTCGCGTAAGTATAGTCGTTGTTCGTGTCGAAGGTCTCCGCGTTATACGGAATCCGTGCCGAATCTTCGATATAGTAAACTTCGTGGCCAAGTCGTTGCAGCCCCACGATGTAGTGCAGGTGCTGCCAGATCACGCCCGCGATCGGGCACGAACCCATGAAGCCCATAACGACGATGCGCTTCGATTTCATCGAAACCAAAACGGCCGGGGCCCAGCATCCAACCTCCAGTGGCCAACTTCCTCAATTGTGGATCGGACGTCAGGTAATGCGCGGTGAGTGTTGCAAACTGTCATTTACTAAAGGTTTTCACCGCCACCGCGGGATTTCCCGCCACGATCGTATTCGCCGGCACGCTTTTTACGACCACCGCCCCCGCAGCCACGACGGAGTTTTCGCCAATCGTCACCCCTTTCAGGATAATTGCATTCATTCCGATCCAAACGTTATCCGCGATTCTTACTGGACGCGTTTCCAGTTTTGGACGTGAGGGACGATCCTTATAGAATGGAGCGAGAGCGTGTGCATCGATTAACCGCTGCGCCGGTTCGAGCGGGTGAAAATCGGAATCGGCAATACCCACGTTCCACGAGATCAGACAGTGGGAGCCGATCTCGATGCGTTCTTCGGCCATGACAAGCGCGCCGTTCAACAGGGTGAAATCGCCAACCACGGCGGAGCCATTCGCCCCGAGCGCGAAGGAACAGCCCGCATAAAGGGAAACGTGATTGCCGAAGCGAAGCGCATGCGCGGCTTGATTGCGCATGAAACGAAAAACCTGCGCAGTCTCGCAATAAAAGCCTTTACCAAAATCAACATTCGGCGGAATAGGCTGCGCCCACCAATCGCTTTCCACTCTTCGGTCTGCACCGACATTGCTCATGTCGTAAACTTTCCAGAGGCGTAGAGCTTGGCGTAAACGCCTCCGCGCGCGACCAATTCCGGTCCGCGCCCTTGCTCGACCACACGGCCGTTTTCCAAAACGACGATTTGATCGACGTTATGGATGGTGGCGATCCGATGAGTAATGATGATGGTGGTCCGACCGCGCATCAATTCCTTGATCGTTTCCATGATGGCCGATTCAGTGGTTGGGTCGAGCGCGGAAGTTGGTTCATCGAGCAACAGAATCGGCGCATCTTTCAAAAAGGCGCGCGCGATGCCGATGCGCTGCCGTTGACCAACGCTAAGATGTCCGCCGCGTTCTCCGACCTGGTTCTCATATCCATCCGGCAATTGCGAAATGAACGTATCAGCCTGTGCCCGCCGCGCTGCTTCCCGAATCTCATCGTCAGTCGCATCGGGCCGGCCATAGGCAATGTTTTCCCGTACAGTTGTGGAAAAAAGGAGGGTGTCTTGCAGCACGATTGCTATCTGCTGCCGCAAAGATTTTTTCGTGACGTCGCGAATATCGCGCCCGTCGAGCGTCACGTGACCCGCGCTGGGATCGTAAAATCGCGGTACTAAGCTGAGTAAGGTGCTTTTACCCGCGCCGGTTCCGCCGACGAGGCCGAGGATTTGGTTCGGCGCGATTTCGAGATTGACGCTGCTAAGGATTTCACGGCCGGAATCGTAGCCGAAGCTGGCATTTCGAAAGGCAATCGCGCCATTTGTTTTTTCGATTGTTATTGCATTGTCTGAGTCAACGACATCGTCGCGGCGCTCGAGAATTTCAAAGCAGCGGCGCGCTCCGGCGGTTGCGCCTTCCATCGCCCATGCCGTGTAGGTGAGCGACTCCAGCGGCTGATAAAGCATCACAAGATAAGCGATGAAAACAAGGAGGGCGCCAAGGGTGAGCGTTCCCGCCAGGACGTGCAAGGACCCGACGTAGTACATCGCAGCCGTCCCAATCACGATGAGCGTACTGATCGCTAGCCCGCTCTTCACATTTGTCATGGTCAAGCGCAGATTTGCCTGCAGACTGCCGTGCGCTTGCTGACGAAATTGCGAAACTTCGAATTCTTCTCGACCAAAAGCGTGCACCATTCGAATCGAACTCAATCCTTCCTGAGTCTGCGTCAGTAGCGCGCTTTCCTGTTCCTGAATGGTAGTGGATTGAGTGCGAATTCGTTTGGCAAAAATATAAATCGTGCCGATGAGAAGCGGTACGATCGCAAGCGACAGCAAAGTCAATTGCCAATCGAGTCGCAACATCACAGCAAATGTTCCGATCAAAGTGACCCCGGAAGCCACAATGTTGGTGAACCCTTTGTTGTAAATTGTCTGGATTGCCTGTGAATCGTAAGCAACGCGAAAGCTCGAATCGGCCGATCGCCGCGTATCGTGAAACTTCAGCGAAAGCCGCTGCAGGTGCGCGTAGAGCTCGGTTCTGAGACGCAGCAACGCCTGCAGTCCGATTTTCACGAACATGTAATTGCTGGCGAGACTGAATAAACTCCAAAGCAGTTGGATGATCACCATCGCGAAACAGAGGAGCGCGATCGCTTCGATCGTATTTAGGACAGGCGTTTGGATTTGACGGCCGAGGAATGGCGGGAAACCAAATTGAAAAACCTTCAGACGGCCGGGCAGAATCTGGTCAACAATGATTTTAAACGGCCACGGCTTGAGCAAATTCAATCCGATCGCGGCAAATGAAAACGAAAGCGCGAGGAGCGAGCGCGGCAGGAATCCCCGATAATATTTCAGGACGCGTCGGTAGATCGACATCGTTAAGTTTCGGATTGCAGATTGCGAATTTTAGAACGAACTAGCGCCCATTCATTAGGCGATGCGAGAGATTCCTCGACTTCGCCAGGAATGACAACATGCATCATTTGCTGCAAATCTGGTTCGATTGGGTGCTCCACGGCGGCTATTTAGGCATCATTGTCTTGATGGCATTGGAAAGCTCGATTTTCCCCGTGCCGAGCGAAATCGTGATCCCGCCGGCCGCGTTCCTGGCAGCGCAGGGAAAGCTCAACCTTTGGGGCGTAATTGCGGCCGGAACGTTCGGCTCGTGGCTCGGCGCATCCATCACTTATTGGGTGTCACTTTGCCTTGGACGGATCGTGATCGTAAAATGGGGCCGCTTTTTCGCGATCAGCGAAGTAAAATTAGCGCGGGCGGAAACCTGGCTGCATCGGTACGAAGCAGGCGGAATCTTTTTTGCCCGCCTGTTGCCGGTGATTCGGCATCTCATTTCCATACCGGCCGGCATTATCCGCATGGATTTCGCGACTTTCAGCATAATGACAATTTTGGGGTCGGCGCTGTGGTGTGCCGTGCTGGCGTGGTTCGGGCAGACTGCGATCACGTCTGAGATGCTGCGTGATCCCGCCGGCCTCACCGCGGCGTTGAAAGCAAAATCACACGTGATCGCGGCGGCGGTCTTGGTACTATGTGTTCTTTATTTTTTCGTGATGCGACTAACGACACACCAAACTAAACGTCTTTAGCGCTGCGCGGGCCTATTTGCGGCGATCCGCCCCGAAGCGCAAAGCTTGGAATCGCTTGCTGTCAAAAAAGACAACACAAGTGTCAGCCCGATGGCAGGTGCGAATGATTGAAATTTATAAAGACCGTAATCCCAGACGGTAAAGCTTCTCAATGAACGCTGGCACCAAGTTTGCTGTCTTTTTGGATGTCATGAAGAAGAACTTGCAAATCTTACGTCCCAAACAAAAGCTTTCCCTCGGCGATTTGATTGTCGCCGTTAGTTCGTGCGCGAAAAGCAGCCGCGAAACCGTCGCCACCGTCGCCGATTTACTCGGTAGCGGGCAGGTACGGGTAGAAGATCATGGCCGGTTTTTGCGCGCGAAAGTCTGCTAAGAACGAAATCGCTTTTTCGACGCTCCGATGGTTTTACCGCCGGAGCGTTTTTCTTTTATTAACCTCACCGTCCTTCCCGAGCGGAAATCGAGGAGAGGCATCGACGGCACTGAATGATTTTACGACGAGGCCCTCGCTAACTTTTCCGGAAGAAAAACTCTTTCCGCGTTTTGACACTGCTTTTATGGTGCTGCGGTGATCCGACGTTATTCCCGACCAGAAATGCGTGGCATCTGGTCGGATGAACGCAAATTTCAAATCTGGCTCGAAATTGAAACTATCGCTTGCGAAGCGATGGCGCGCCTCGGTCTGATTCCGAAACAGGATGCCGCAATCATTCGCAAGAAAGGGAAGTTCGATATCGACGAGATCGCTGAGATTGAAAAGCGGACGAACCACGATGTTATCGCTTTCCTTGAAAACGTCGCGTCCTATGTCGGGCCTGCCGCGCGCTGGATCCATCAGGGATTAACTTCTTCCGACATTCTGGACACGACGCTTGGGGTGCAGATGAATGAATCCGCGAAGATTCTATCTGACGATTTGGATGAATTGCGCAAAACAATCGCGAAACAGGCGCGACGATACAAAAAGACACCGATGATCGGCCGCAGCCATGGCATTCACGCCGAACCGATCACGTTCGGTCTGAAGCTGGCGTTGATGTTCGATGAGTTCGGACGTGCCCAGGAACGACTCACGCAAACACGCGAACGGATCCGGGTGGGGAAACTTAGCGGCGCGGTCGGTACTCACGCCTACCTCGATCCACGGATCGAGCGCGAGGTTTGCCAGAAAGTCGGATTGCGACCGGCGACGATCTCGACCCAAATTGTGCAACGTGACCGGCACGCGGAGTTCTTAACGACGCTGGCGCTGATTGCCTCATCGATCGATCGTTGGGCAACAGAGTTCCGGCATTTGCAGCGGACTGAAGTTCTGGAAGTCGAAGAATTTTTCAGTGAAGGGCAGAAGGGGAGCTCAGCCATGCCGCACAAGCGCAATCCAATCACGGGGGAACGCTTGAGCGGGTTAGCGCGCGTGGTGCGCGGCAACGCCGTGGCGGCCTTGGAAAACGTAGCGCTCTGGCACGAACGCGACATTAGTCACTCCAGCGCCGAGCGGATCATTCTGCCCGATTCGTGCACGTTGCTCGATTATATGCTGGTGAAATTGCGCGAACTGGTCGGCGGGCTGCGCGTCTATCCCGAAAATATGAAACGCAATCTCGAGCTGACCAAGGGTCTCTATTTCAGCCAGTCGATTTTGCTCGCGCTAACCCGGGCAGGGCTCGCCCGCAAAACCGCGTATGAAGCGGTGCAACGCGCCGCGATGAAAACGTGGAGCGGCAGCAAATCCTTTGCCGAAAACGTGAAAGCGGAGCGGCAGATCGCGGCCAAGTTGTCGCCGAAAGAAATCGACAAACTTTGCTCGCTAGATACGCATTTTCGTCACGTAGACGAAAAGTTTAGTGCGCTGGGATTGGATGAAAAATGACAGCGGCGCCGGCCGCAGCGTTCGATAAGCAGGAGGTTGACTCCATTGCTTCAAAGAGGAGACAGCGTGAGTTCGCTGATTCGGCGCGATTCATCGAGCCGCACATTGGTGACTTCAAAGGTCGCGCCAGCCTGCGTATGCGAAGTTTGCGAATTCAAGGCGACGCGGACCGCTTTGGCACGGCAACGAAGGATCAGTTGCTTAATCTCCAGGTTCGGCGCGAGCTCGATCGAGATTAGCTCAAGCGGGGCGAATAACTGCATTGTC
>Ga0136846_1217235_pt1 | contig 12243 bp, 7 predicted proteins | sample HopSoiMetagenom2_FD_96841 | JGI IMG/M metagenome (GOLD analysis project Ga0136846, IMG submission 96841) | Grasslands soil microbial communities from Hopland, California, USA - 2 Assembly 2016 (version 4) | ecosystem: Environmental > Terrestrial > Soil > Grasslands | place: USA: Hopland...
GCAACTTATTTCCTAGCATTGGCATTGGCTGGTCGATCAAGCCGCGATAGTGCCGGTCAAAGCTGTAATGAATGATCGTGCTGCGCTCCTCCTCAGACATGTCCAGCTTTGACGGCAGAGGAGCATTCTGCGATCCCATGAGCTGCTCGATGGATTGCATCTCGACCAAGGGCCGCCCCACCAATCCCCCGAGCGTCTTTGATAGTAGCGTGCGCCCCTGGTCGGAACGTTCCCGAGAATTTACCGACAGCGCCAACGCCTTGTCCTTTAATTCCACACCGCCGAGTACGAACGAGCCATCGCCGAGAGACGTGATGAAGATTTGCGATTTCGGCGCATGCTTCTCCATACCCAAGGTCTTGGTCGGTTTCCGGGAACTGATCCAATTCCAGAACGTCGCATTTTCCTGACGAAGCTCAGGACAACGCCCCAACGCCGATCGAATGTCGTCGGTCGTGGTGCCAGCCACGAACGGATAATACGCGGTACAGAACAAGAGCTCATCACCCTCGGCGTTACACACCTCGGGAATTTGCGGACCTAAGCGCGATCAATAGTGTCGATGAGCCAAACGGCAGTGATCGTTGGAGTTACGGCGTGCAGAACCGCGGTCTCGGAGAACCCGTTGGCAATTGCGGGGTTGTCGACGCCGCGACCAACCAAATCTGCAAACGCTTGTTTCTCCTTCTCGGCGCGCTTCGCGATCTTACGCAACAACTTCAGGAGTTCTTCTGATGTATCGCGATCGAACGACAGTACGGCACCGCTGATTTGTGTTTGTGATCCAACCTGCACAACGCGCGTCGCGATGCGGTCCCACGGTTTGAGGGAGCGGGTCGCCGACCGCTCACTGATCAGGATCGGTTCGCCTCCGCGCACAAGGTCCCGCGCGCGGAACGAGGTGTCCCGAACGATATCGCTGACTTCATAGAGGCTTATCACTGACGTTCGCAATGCGGCCATGTAGGCCCGAGTGGATGCGCCTTCCTTCCAGCCTCGGCGTTTCAGATAGTCATCGACGATATTGCTTCGGTCGTCGAAATCTCGAGACAGAAAGTCCTCGAAAGCACAAGCCCAAACTGTGCTCATGAACCATTCTTCGCCGAGTATTGATATGATCTCCTCCACATCGAGATCGGTTTGGTCGCAGGCGGGCAGCAGATGATCGTTATAGACTTGCGCAAACCGATCGCGCCATTCGTCGCGGGTCAGCCATTTCATCAATCCTTGGAGCAGATGCGTGCCTGTCATAATTCCTGCTCGCCTCGTGGAATCATCGATCACTGCCCCCAGCCTTCGCGGTGGTGTAGTCTAGCAAATGGACATCATCGGCTCGACGGCCGGGTCTCCTCGAGAGGACCAAATCAACAGGTTTTCTCAGACAAACCGGACTTGCTGACGGGGCACCCTCGCGTGTGGCGGATATTGTGAATATGGAACCCACACCATCCGATCGCGAGATGCTGGCTGGATTGGTTGAGCGCGTCACTTATCAGAACGCCGACAACGGCTTTTGTGTCATCCGGGTTAAGGCCCGTGGGCACCGTGATCTGGTCACCCTGGTTGGTCATGCCGCTACGATCGCGGCCGGCGAGTGGATTACGGCGACCGGCGACTGGGTCAACGACCGCACCCATGGACAACAGTTCAAGGCCCGGTTCCTCAAAACCTCGACGCCTACATCGAACGAAGGCATCGAGAAATACCTCGCCTCCGGAATGATCCGCGGCATTGGTCCGGTCTATGCCAAGAAACTTCTGCGCACCTTCGGCAACCGGGTGTTCGATGTCATTGAGGTGGAAGCTGACCGCCTTCAGGAGGTAGATGGCATTGGTCCGGTGAGAGCCGGCCGCATCACGGCCGCCTGGGCGGAGCAGAAGGTGGTGCGCGAGATCATGGTATTCCTGCACAGCCACGGCGTCGGCACGGCGCGGGCGGTGCGCATCTACAAGACTTACGGCGCCGATGCCGTGCAGGTCATGTCAGAGAATCCCTATCGTTTGGCGCGCGATATCCGCGGCATCGGCTTCAAGACTGCCGACGCTATCGCGATGAAGCTCGGCGTCGACAAGACCGCCATGATCCGCGTGCGAGCAGGCATCTCCTATGCGTTGACCGAGGCAATGGACGACGGGCACTGCGGCCTGCCTACCAACGAATTGGTGCCGCTTGCCGAAAAGCTCCTCGAGATACCGCAGGATCTGATCCGCGCGGCGCTCGATCTCGAACTGGCTGAGGGTACGGTCATCGTCGACCAAGTTGGTGAGATTGACTGCATTTTCCTTGCCGGTCTGTATCGCGCCGAACGTGCTATTGCCGAACGGTTGTTGACGCTTGCGAAGGGCGAACTTCCCTGGGCTTCGATCGATCCAGACAAGGCCATTCCATGGGTCGAGCAGCGGATCAACCTGACGCTCGCAGAAAGTCAAAAAGCGGCAGTCGGGCTGGCGCTTGCTTCTAAGGTTCTGGTGATTACCGGCGGACCGGGGGTCGGCAAAACCACGATCGTCAACGCCATCCTGCGCATTCTCTCGGCCAAGCACATAAGGCTCCTGCTGTGTGCCCCCACCGGCCGCGCGGCCAAGCGGATGAACGAAGCTACCGGCCTTGAGGCCAAAACGATTCACCGCTTGCTCGAAATTGATCCGAAGAAAGGTGGTTTTCGGAGGAATAACGAGAATCCGCTCGACTGCGATCTGCTTGTTATTGACGAAACGTCGATGGTGGATGTGCTGCTGATGCATGCACTGCTCAAGGCGGTGCCGGATAAGGCCGCCTTGTTGGTGATCGGGGATGTCGACCAACTGCCTTCGGTCGGCCCGGGCCAAGTCTTGGTCGATACAATCGCTTCCGGCGCCGTACCGGTGGTGCGGCTCATCGAGGTGTTCCGTCAGGCGGCCAAAAGTCAGATTATCGTCAGCGCGCACCGTATCAACGAGGGCGGCATCCCCGATCTTCGCAAACCTGACGGTGACAGCGATTTCTATTTCGTGGAGGCGGACGATCCAGAAACTGCAGTGCGGCGCATTGTCGAATTGGTCCAGACGCGGATTCCTAAACGTTTTGGCCTCAATCCCATCCGCGAGGTTCAGGTGCTCTGTCCCATGAACCGAGGCGGTGTCGGCGCTCGATCGCTCAACGTCGAATTGCAGGTAGCTTTGAACCCTGTCGGCGAGTGCAAGGTCGAGAGATTCGGCTGGACCTTCTCACCCGGCGACAAGGTCATGCAAATCGAGAATGACTACGATAAGGAGGTCTACAACGGCGACATAGGCTACGTGAAGGATGTCAAGGACGGCGAGCTTACCGCAACCTTTGACGAGCGGCTTGTCACTTATGGCTTCGGCGAACTCGACACCCTGGTGCCGGCTTACGCCGCAACCATCCACAAGAGCCAAGGCTCGGAATACCCGGCCGTGGTGATCCCAGTCATGACGCAGCACTACACCATGCTGCAGCGTAATCTGCTCTATACCGGGGTCACCCGGGGCAAGAAATTGGTCGTGCTGGTCGGACAGAAGAAAGCGGTTGCCATTGCGGTCCGCAATGTCTCCGGCCGGCGCCGGTGGTCGAAACTAGGTGAATGGCTACAATGCTAACCAACAGACCCGGCAGCGCCAAACGCGCACAAAATTATATCGTAATTTCAATAACATAAGAGTTCGCGGTTTTGTTCTGAATGGCGCGCCATTTTGCCACCATTCAGAACAAAACCGCGAACATCGGGTCCGCGACGGTAGCGCCCTCGGCCTTATGCGATAGTCGGGAGGAGACGCTCCACTTCTCCCTGCAGGTCCGTGATCGCGTTGCGATCGCCAGAGAGATGCCGCAGCAAGCACCGCTGGAAGAGTCCATCAAACAGCGCATAGAGGGCACCCCGGGAGATCGCTGGCTGTCGGCCGCCGAGTAAGGCAAACCGGGATGCGACGCGCCACACCATGTCTTCCAGACTCTTGTCGATCTCGGCGACGTCGTCGCGAAAGGCCTCTTCAAACAAAGACTGCGAGCGAAGGTCATACCAGAGGCGATGCATCGGCGCTTCGTCGCGAACCGTCCCGCCTAGCTTTTCCAGAAAACCCTTCATCAGTTCGTCCCGGCTTTGCGCCGCCGACGTGATCTGGTCGTATCGCGTGACGCACTTCGCCTTGTAGTGACGAACACAACAGCAGATCAGGTCGACCTTGTCGCTGAAGTAATAGTGCAGCACGCCATGCGTAAACTCGGATTTCTGCGCAATCTCGCGCAGGCTGGTCCGCGCATAGCCGAGCTCAGCCAGGGTTTCCAACGCGGCCTCGGCGAGTTCGATGCGTCTTGCGCTGAACTTGTCGACACGCGCGCGCTCGATGCGATCCGGCGGCAGGCTCGGCCGCCTCGTCGTTTCGACCTTCCGTCGCGTTGCTCCCGATTGTGTGCGCACGCCTCAACTCCGAATCGCTGCTTCGCGCAGCCATAATGTCCTGAACCACCTTGCGACATCATCCTCCGGCCTTGCGGTCAAGGGATTACTTGACAAGTGTATAGAATTTGGACGATCGTCAAGTAAATATTGGGCAAGTGTCAAGTTTCCAAGGAATTGCAGCCGCGAAACAAGGCTGCGCGCAGGGAGGGAAGCAGGCGGCAGCAGCGCCACCGAACCGTTCATTCCAATCAGCCGAATTTTTTCTCAGCGGGCGAGGAGCAACAGGCTCGCCCGGGCGGCAGCGCTTGCCGTTTCGCGGACAGCGGCGCATCACGACCAATGAAAATCACACAGGGAGGAGTATGCGATGGCTGAAAAACGTCTTGCGGGCCGCAAGGCCCTGGTCACCGGCGGCGCGCGAGGTATTGGTGCCGCGATTGCGGAGGCACTCGCCAACGCCGGCGCTGCCGTGATGATCTCCGATATTCTCGCCGATCTCGGCAGGGACACCGCCGGCCGTCTGGCGAAATCAGGCGCGAAGACCGGCTTCGTCGACCTCAACGTCACCGACGACGCGCAATGGGAAAAGGCGGTCGCCGCCACCGTCGCCACGCTCGGTGGCTATGACATCTTGATCAACAATGCCGGAATCGAGATCACCTCGCTCGTGGTCGATCTCAAGGCCGAGGATCTGCGCCGGATGTGCGACGTCAACATCGTCGGCACCGGTCTCGGCATGAAGCATGCGTTCCGCGCAATGCGGCCCGGCGGAAGCGCAGGCGCCGGCGGCGCGATCGTCAATATCGCGTCGGTCGCGGCCACCATCGCTTTCCCCGCCATCGCCGGATATTCAGGCACCAAGTCCGCGGTCGACCGCATGACGCGGATCGCCGCGATGGAAGCCGGCAAACTCGGTTACGGCGTGCGGGTCAACTGTGTTTATCCCGGGCTGGTCCCGACCGACATGGGCATGCAACTGGCCAACGACATCGTCGCCGCGGGGCTGGCGCCGGACGCCGGCGCCGCCGTCGCATCGGTCATCGAGCAGACGCCGCTCGGCAGGCTGGGCGAGGTCGGCGACATGGCCGACGCCGTTGCTTTCCTTTGCTCCAACGACGCCCGCTTCGTCACCGGCGCCGGCCTGCCGGTCGACGGCGGCATGGGCATGTAACCGCCAAACGCAAAAACGGAAATTCGGGAGGATATGAACATGAGCGACAAGAGACCCGTCATCGTCTATGGCGTTTCCGGCTACACCGGGCGCCTGGTTTGTGAATATCTGCGGGAATACAACATTCCCTTCATCGCTGCCGGCCGCGACGCGGCCAAGGTGAAGGCCGTCGTCGAGAAAATTCCCGGCATCGAAACCGCCGACTACGAAGTCGTCGCGGTCGAGCACACCGTCGAGGCGCTGACCAAGCTGTTCAAAGGCGCGCAAGTCGTCAGCAACATGGTCGGCCCGTTTATCAAGTATGGCCCCGAAGTAGTCGAAGCCTGTCTTGCCGCCGGCTGTCACTATACCGATACGACCGGCGAACAGGACTGGGTGCTGCTGGCGCAGGAGCGCTGGGGTACGAAATTCGCGGCCAAAGGCTTGCTGCTCGCGCCCAACATCGCGCAGATGTACACGACGGGCGAGATCGCGGCGAATATCTGCCTCGAAACGCCCGGCCTTGATACGCTCGATATCCTGGTGCTGTGGAAGGGCTTTCCGACCTACGCCTCGACGCAGACTATCTTCACCATCCTCAAGGCGAATTGGTACTACCTGGTCCAGAACAAGTTTGTCGAATGGGATGTGACGGCCAATTTCGAGGTCAACGTTCCCGGCCAGCACGAGGGCGCGATTGCCGTGCCATGGGGCGGCACGGCGCATCCGGTCTGGTTCAAGAACGATCCGCGCGTGTCCAACTGCCGTGTGCTCGGCGGCGTCATGCAGCGCGACGTCATGATGGGCGTGGTCCAGACCCAGGAGATGGTGAAGGAGAAGATCAAGCCGCTGCCATCAGACCAGCAGGAAAAGGCGCTGGCCGACATCGCCGCGACATTGCAGGCCACGATGCCGCCTCGCGAAAATCCGCGCATCAACACCTCGATTGATTCGGTCTATGCATCGGGGCCGCTCGGCCGCGCCCACTGCATCATCCACGGCAACTGCAACTACAAGCAGACCGGGATGTTGCAGGCCTATGCGGCGTTCTCGCTGCTGCAGGCCGCGCCGAAGAAGGTCGGCTTCGCCTCCGCCTGTCAGGCGTTCGGCCACCGCGAACTGCTGGGCCAGTTACGCAGCTTCGGCCTGGTGATGAATCCGATCCTGACGGTTCACACCTGACGCGGAACAGATGGCGCGGCTTCGGCCGCATCATCGACCTCTTTGGGAGGATGCCCTCATGCGGCTCGTCGACTATCTGGATAAAGGGGCCTCGCTTGGTGCCGATGCCCCATGCCTGACCATGGACGGCAAGGACTACAGCTACGGAGACGTCCAGCGGCTGAGCTACCGCGTCGCGCATGGGCTCGCCGATGCGGGTATTACCCCCGGTGAAAAAGTGGCGATCCTGTCCGGCAACGATCCGGTCGCCTTTGCCTGCGTGTTCGGCATATCGCGCGCAGGAAACGTCTGGTGTCCGATCAATCCGCGCAACGAGGCTGCGGAAAACCAGTTCATCCTGGATGCGTTCGATTGCAGCCTGTTGCTGTTTAACAGCAGCTTCGCGCCGATGGTCGACAAGATAAGGGCCAACCTGCCGAAGCTGCGCAAGCTTGTGTGTCTTGATGCAGAATTCCCCGATGCGCCGTCATTTGGGCGTTGGCTTGCCGACGTCGACGATCGGTCGTTTCAGCGCGATCCCGTTGACGATCTGGCACTGATACCCGGCACGGGCGGAACCACCGGAAGACCCAAAGGCGTGATGCTTTCGGGCCGCAACATCGAAACGATGACGGCGCTGACGCTGATGGGTTATCCGTTCAGGGGGCGTCCGATCTATCTGGCGCTCGCGCCGCTGACGCATGCTGCCGGCGTGTTGTGTTTTCCGATCATGACGCTCGGGGGCCGGGTGGTGATCATGCATCATCCTGACATTGGCGAATTCCTCGACCTGGTCGCGCGCTACCAGGTCACACACACATTCCTTCCGCCAACCGTCATCTACATGCTGCTGGATCATCCCAAGCTCGAAAGCGCCGATCTCGGTTCGCTGCAATGCTTCTGGTACGGCGCAGCCCCGATTTCGGTGGTGCGCCTGACCGAGGCGCTGGAAAAGATCGGCCCGATGGCCCAGCTCTTTGGACAGACCGAAGCGCCGATGATGATCTCGATGATGGCGCCCGAGGATCACCGTCGTGCCGACGGTTCGATCGCCACCGAACGTCTGTCGTCGGCGGGCCGCATCGGGCCGCTGGTTCGGGTCGGCATCATGGATGGCGTCGGCAACCTGATGCCAACGGGCGAGCGCGGCGAAATCGTGGTTCGCGGATCGCTGGTAATGGACGGCTACTACAAGAACGCCGAGGCGACGGCGGAGGCGTGGGTCCACGGCTGGCATCATACGGGTGACATCGGATATCTCGATTCCGAGAATTTCCTCTACATCGTCGATCGTGCAAAGGACATGATCATCACCGGAGGCTTCAACGTCTACTCCGTTGAAGTCGAGAACGCTCTTCAGGCCCACGAAACGGTTCAGGACTGTGCCGTGATCGGCTTGCCGGACGAGAAGTGGGGCGAGCGGGTTGTCGCCGTGGTGCAGCCGAGGGCAGGCCGCATTGTCGATGTCGTCGCGCTGGCGGGCTTCGTCAAGCAACGCGTCGGGAGCGTCAAGACGCCGAAGCAGATCGAAGTCTGGAGCGACTTGCCGCGCTCCAAGGTCGGCAAGGTGCTAAAATCGGAGATCCGCGCCAAAATGCTGGCGAACGGAAAGACGTGACGGCTCAGCAAGCACTTGCGGCAGAGGTCAGCGATCTTTCCCTGTTGTCCGCATGCAGAACCAAATCGATCCTTTCATGACTATCTCTTGATAGCCTCCGGAATGGGATCTGCGTCGCTATCCGGGACACGCGCCGGGGCATCGGCGACCTTTGGACGGTCCGGCAAGCCCCTTTCTGAGGGGCAAGATATTACATAGCAATTTCAATAGTATAAGAGTTCGCAGTTTTATTCTGAATGGCGCGCCATGAACTCAAAGCCCTGATTTTCTTGTTATCGGCAATCGCCGGTGGGACGAAGAGAGAACTTGCGCATTGCGCGGCTTCTACGACCAAAAACGACGCTTGGCGCTGTTTCCCTTTGTGATTAAGTGTTCCCGCACTGGGGAACGCCATGACCGAAACCCGCAAGCTCGCCGCCATCCTCGTATCCGACGTCGTCGGCTATTCGCGCCTCGCCGGCGCTGACGAAGAGGGTGTTCTTGCTAGGCTCAGGGCGCTGCGCCGCGAACTGATCGACCCGAAGATCGCGTTGCACAAGGGACGGATCGTCAAAAGCACGGGCGATGGCGTCATCGTCGAGTTCCGAAGCGCTGTCGATGCCGTCCGCGCGGCGATCGAGGTGCAGATGGCGATGTTCGATCGCAACGCCGGCATTCCCGAGGACCGGCAGATCGTGTTCCGCGTAGGCGTCCATGTCGGCGACGTCATCGAAGAGAGCGACGGCGACCTCATGGGCGACGGCGTCAACATCGCGGCGCGGCTTGAAGGCGTCGCAAAGCCGGGCGGCGTTTGTCTGTCGGAGGCGGCCTATTGGCAGGTGAAGTCGCGGCTCGATCTCGCCATCACCGATCTCGGCGACACGAAGCTGAAAAACATCGCCGAGCCGATCCGCGCCTATGCGCTGCAAGTTGGCGTGGCCGCCACGCCAAGGCCGACCTCGCCGCCCGAGCCCGCCCGCCTCGCGCTGCCCGAAAAACCCTCTATCGCGGTGCTGCCGTTCACCAATATGAGCGGCGACGCCGAGCAGGATTATTTCTGCGACGGCATGGTCGAGGACATCATCACGGGCCTGTCGCGCATCAAGGGCCTGTTTGTGATCGCGCGCAATTCGAGCTTCACCTACAAAGGCAGGGCGGTCGACATCCGGCAGGTCGGGCGCGAACTCGGCGTGCGTTACGTGCTGGAGGGCAGCGTGCGCAAGGCGGGCGCTCGGTTGCGCATCACGGCCCAGCTGATCGAAGCCGAGACCGGCGCGCATCTCTGGGCCGACAAGTTCGACGGCGCACTCGAAGACGTGTTCGACCTCCAGGACAAGATCACGGAAGCGATCGTCGGGACCATTGAACCAAACCTGCGCCGCGCCGAGATCGAACGCGCGAAACGCAAGCGGCCCGAAAACCTCGACGCCTACGATCTCTTCCTGCGCGCGATGCCACATCTGATGTCGGTGATGCCCGAGGACGCCGAGATCGGCATCGGGCACCTCGAAGCGGCGCTGAAGCTCGATCCCAACTATGCCGCAGCCGATGCCTATCTAGCTTGGGCGCTGGAGATGCGCTTTTTCCGCGGCGGCTTTAACGCGGCGGACGCGGCGGAGGGCCTCCGTCATGCGCGGGCGGCGGTCGCGCATGGAGGCGACGATGCGGCCGCACTCGCCATGGCAGCAGTAGGATTGTTGCACCTCGGGCGCGATTTCGAGGCGGCTTCGGACGCCATCAGGCGCGCGCTCGCGCTCAACAGTTCCAGCGCCACCGCGCTTTATCTAGCGGCGCATGTAAACGCCTACCACGGCGACGCCTCGCTGGTTGAGGATTACTCGGCACGGGCCCTGAGGCTCAGCCCTTTCGATCCGCTCGCCTTCGAGGGGCACTATCCGGTGGGATTGGTGCATCTTCGCAATCGGCGATTTGACGAGGCAGCGGCGAGCATGGCCAAAGCGGTGCAGCTCAACCCGCGGTTCAGCTGGCTGTATTTCGTGCACGCGGCTGCGCTGGCGCTGGCGGGCCGAATCGAGGAGGCGGGTTCGGTCGCGAAGCAAGGCCTTGAGTTGGAGCCGGGCTTCCGCTTCGGCGGCTTGGGACATTTTAACGGAGTCTTTCTGCCGGAGCTTTTTGGCTTGCTGGAGGCCGGATTTCGCGCGGCGGGGCTGCCGGATTGAGACGGAACGCGGCCCCGGAGCGCGCCGGGCCGTTCACTTCAATGGGTTCTCAAGGCGAACCGCCCAGCTCCGAGAGTTCTCATCTTCGTCTTCTCCGGCGCGCCATCGAAATAACGTGTTTCTTACATTTTTTGCCTTCCGGCTGCCGTTCGATCGTGCGCTGTGGACGCAAATCGCGTCTGCCGGTGCAGGCGTTGATAGCGAAACCTCTTTGGACAACCAACAATATAATTACTGACTTTATAGCCATCCGCGCTCGCCGAATGCGGTAAGGTCAACACCCGGCGGGGCATACCATCCACCCGAGCGATAGCGGGCCCCAAGCTTCAGAGCGATATCCTTGTTGCCGTAAGGAATCCGCAGCGGCGTCCCTGTTGCGGAATCAGTCTGAGCGGGCGTCGATGCAGCCGCAGCAGCAGCTTTGCGTTTCCGGGATATCTTCTTCGGCGCCGTCAATCGTGGCGCAATTGATCTTGCCGGTTTGTAGGCGGTCTTGCGACCGACGTTGCGTCGCTTCGTGGGACGATTCGAGTCGATCCAGGTGGACATGGCGGCAGCGTTAGCCTTGGCCTCGTCGGGGATGATGACGCCTTTCCCGAGCGCGATCTTCGTGGCGTACAACAACTGTGCCGGACTTGCCGGTTTAGGGTCGAGCCTCCCAGCCGTTTCACCGTCGACTTTCTTCGGCGCGTGTTCGCTGAGAAATTTGCGGCAGATCGAAATCGACGTCTTGTAGCCGGGCGGTGGCTTGATGCCCTTCTGCCGGCTAAGGTTATCGGCAAATCGCTTCATCGCAGGCGTCGGCGGATACGCCGCCGCGCCGTTGCCGACTACGTCGCCGCGCAACGGAGTTCCTCCGGCAGCAGCACTCTCCTTCAGCCTGCCGATGATGCGTTCGGCGACATCGCACACGGCGTTGATCGCGCCGACCATCTCCTGTTTGCCGACGACGACATCGTCGAGCAGGCACTCAAGTTCCGCTGTCACGCCAGGATCGACCAGTGCCGGATCAGCTTGTTTGAGAATACCGAACAGCGATAGGCCGGTCTCGGTTGGCACAATATTCTTTCCCTGGGCTATAAGAAAACCCTGCTTCTTCAGTCCGCCGATGATCTCGGCCCGGGTCGCCGGCGTGCCAATGCCCTTGGCTTCCTTCAGACGCTCCCGCAGAGCTTCATCGTCAACAAAACGCCAGGCATTCTGCATCGCCTCGATCAGAGTGCCTTCGTTGTAGCGCGGCGGCGGTCGGGTCTCCTTGTCCTCAATTTTGGGGTCCTGTAGTTGCGCGGTCTCGCCGTTGCGCAGCGGCGGCAGCAATTGCGCCTCGTCGCCCTTTTCGTCGGCGGGTCGCCAATCCGGGAAAGCTGCTCGCCAGCCGAGATCGATGGGCTGACGGCCGCCGGCGCGGAATTCAAAGCCGCGCACGTCGAGCGTTGCGGTTGTCTGCCGGTAGCGGAAGTCAGGCATCAGGGCGGCGAGATAGGCGCGCGCGATGAGGTCGAACAGTTTCCTCTCGTGAGACGACAGACGAGGCCAGACTTCCGGCAGTTTGTCGATTGTGTTGACGTTGGGAATGACGGCGTGATGGCTCGCGCCCTCCATCCCCTTGTCGTAGAACGCGCCGCTCGCGCCCCTGCGGATGACCGGCGGGTCGGGCAGGGGGATTGCGCTGAATGATTGGCCGGCCCTCAGTCCGGCCAACATCCGTGACACGTCCGAGATCAGGCTCTGCGGCAGGTAGCGCACCTCGGCGCGA